>OBLU010006783.1_pt1 | contig 10167 bp, 12 predicted proteins | sample 1518681 | NCBI WGS metagenome assembly OBLU01 (sample SAMEA3539304, study PRJEB22396) | soil metagenome | biome: tundra; feature: field; material: soil | place: USA | collected 2010-05 | depth 0.15 m
TACAGATTCTCAGCCTAACTCTGTTCGAGAAAACCCCCATTTTACAGGCACTTCAGACATCCGATTCCGATAACGACTTAGGCGATATAAGCAACCAATTGATTTTGTTCCACTTGTAGCCGGACAGCAGTGGTTGTATATCTTCACCAGAGTCGATATGTTACTCACGTCACTAATCACCTTTCCATTAATTTGAGCGAGTTTCCCACGCATTTGAAGCTGCAGTACATGCGCACTCTATTGAATACGTGAGCGATGTAGTAGATAGATGCACGTTGATATACGGCGATAGGTCAGTTTACGCGATTAGCTTTAGTTATAGGCCGCTGAACTTTCGGTCGAGATATGTTTGGACAATGGTAACGACGGCGATTTTTCATTTGTAAAAGCGTTGACAGTTGCGTATTGTCGAACTCAAGATCAGTGGCACGCCCCGTTATTGATGAGTACCGATGAGCACCCGGGAATTGGACCACTCGAACGACTTAACAGGAGGAAACGTGGGAGTATCAGAAATTCTGGCACAGATAGATAGCGAGATCGCTCAACTGCAGCAAGCTCGAGCGCTGCTCGCTGGTGCCGCGATTGCACCGAAGAAAACCAAGGCCGCTCCGGCTGCCAAGAAGCCCGGCAGGAAAAAGAGGAATCTTACCCCGGAGGGCCGCAAGCGGATCGCCGAAGCCGTTAAGCGGCGTTGGGCTGAGCAGAAAAAGGGTGCATCGAAGTAAGTAGTTATAGTTCATAAGTGAGAAGGGCTGACTTCGAAGTCAGCCCTTTTTATGTCATATAGATGCCAAGGTTAGATTGTCTCTCCCGGCTGCCACGCGATCACTTCTGTGCCTTGGTCCACATATCCGGTCAGCTCTTGCGGCGTTCCCTTCAAAGGCGGAAATGTTCCAAAGTGTATTGGCAGGATGCTCTTCACACCCAATAAGCGCGCGGCATATGCTGCTTCCTTCGGGCTCATGGTGAAGTGCCCTCCTATTGGCAGCATCGCAACTTCGGGTTGATACAGTTCCCCGATTAGCTTCATGTCTCCAAACAAGGCAGTGTCTCCGGCATGATAGAGAACGGGGCCTGCGGCTATATTCAGAACATAGCCTCCCGCGACGCCAACGTAGTGCGTACCCTTCTTATCCTGCGCTCCGGAAGAGTGCTTGGCCTCAACCATTGTGGCAGCAACATCGTCGAGCTGCACGGTCCCGCCCAGGTTCATGCCGATTGTCTGTTTCACGCCCTGTTCTCCGATGTATGCGGCCAGCTCGTAGATCGCCACAACTGTGGAGTTATGCTTTTTCGCAACCGGGGCAGCATCAGCGATGTGATCGCCGTGCCCGTGTGTGAGCAGGACATAGTCAAGCTTCTCTGGTAGCGTGAAGCTCTTGGGATATTTCGGATTTTCTTCAATGTAGGGGTCGATCAGAATATTCGTGCCCTTGGGTGTTTGTACCAGGACCGTCGCATGCCCCAACCACGTAATGTGCGTTCCTTTCAATGAAGTCATCGTGTCTCCCTCTTGAATGATTGTCGGTGATAAGTCGCCGTCGGTCGTATTCATGAGCCCCGTCGTCCTACCCTTGGATTGGTTTATGGAGCGTTCGGATGCCAACGATTTGGTGCCCCTTTCGATGTTTGCAGGGGGCCGGATCGAATTAATCCTGACGGCTTGCTCAGAATCCAGCTTGACGGCGGGAAAGGAGAAGAATAGCTTTGCCTTAAGGCGAAGAAATGGCGAATACACCCTCCCTATTCCCGATCCTCGATTCTCCCCGAGCTACACGACTCGCCAAAGCCGCTGCCAACGCTCCGTTGGACTCAACCGGATGCCTCACCGAATACCGCCCCCTGCAGACCCGTTCCATTGTCGGCAAGACCGAGTCCCATCGCGGTCTCCCTTTCACGCATACCATCAATCCCTACCGCGGATGCGAATTCGGTTGCCGTTACTGCTACGCGCGGTATACGCACGAATTTCTGGAACTGCGCTCTCCCGAAGAATTCGAGCAGAAAATTTACTTTAAGCAGAATGGCGCCTGGCTGCTTGCCCAGGAACTCGCGGGTCTCAAGCCCGGCACCGAGATCGCCCTGGGTACGGCAACCGACCCTTACCAGCCGCTGGAGCGCAAACAGAAGATCACCCGCTCGCTGCTTGAAGTGTTTGCACGCAAGGGCGGATTCAGATTGGGCATTGTCACCAAGTCAACGCTGATCCTGCGCGACCTCGATCTCCTAAACGAAATTACAAAGGAAAACAAGGTGACTGTTCACCTTACGGTCACCACGGTCAACGCGAAGCTCGCGCGCCTGCTTGAACCACGAGCGCCACGTCCAGACCTGCGCATGCGCGTTGTCGCGCAGCTGCGAGAAGCGGGACTGAGGGCCGGGGTGCTGTGCTCTCCACTTATGCCCGGCATCACCGATAGCCGAGCGTCAATCAACGCCGTGGCGCGGGCCGCGGCAGCCGCGGATGCCAGCTTCTTCTCAGCGGGAGCCCTGTTCCTGAAGCCCTGTTCGCAACAGACATTTTTCAACTTCGTGCACGACCATTTTCCTGACAAGCTCGCCGACTACGAGCGCCGCTACGGAGCCAATGCCTTCGTCTCGCCTGAATACCGCAAGCGCATGGCCGACCTTGTTCAATCAATCTGCCGCGAACACAACCTCGCGCATCGCTACTCCGATCAACCCTCGGTCGGCGAAGAATATTCGGGACAAATGGAATCGGTAGAAATGCAGCCGTGGCTGCCCTTCACGCGACCTCAATCCGGAGAGTGAAGAGGAGAGTTCCTGGATCAGAAAGAACACTCGGAGAGCGCGAACATGGGTCGCGTTACTTTGCTTTGAAACACGTATCGATTTGGATGTCAATGCGAGGAGCACTAGCGCGTCATGATGACTTCAGACACGCTGTCTTTGGCAAGAAATTGGCGATGCCCTGACCAACCGTTGAACAGGCGCTCGATGGTGCGATTGGTAAAGGCTCTTTGAATGGGGAACTGTTCAGCCAATTGCACCTCGACTTCATCGCCTGCCGTCACATGGAAACGGCAATGTACAGTTTCCTCGCCAGTGGTGCGCGTGTGGCAAAACGCCAGCACCGATCCGCCTGGATTCATGAACGCGTGGAAATGATTCACTACGGGAATTACGAAAGGTTCAGGCAGGTAGTCGAGGGCTGTCCACAACAGCACAATGTCGAACATCCGGCCCGTGAAGTTGAGAGAACCATCGAGGAATCCCTGCACATTCAAGATCGGCTTGTCTTCTTCATCTCTGCCGATCTGCCAATCTCCCGAACACGCATCGTGCACCAGATCGGCCATGAACACGCTGTGGCCCAGCCCCGTGAGGTAATTGATGTTGGTAGGGGACGTGAAGCCAATGTCGATGATGCGCAGTCCCGGTTCGGCTTGCAGGCGTTTGCGCAGTGTCGACCAGCCACCGGAGTAGCGCGGGACCCTAGGCCCCGTGACCCCGGCTGTTGGAGTCGCCGTGCCGCTCGTCTGCTTTCTGTCGAACCATCGTTTCATCGAAGAGACAATCCTTTGCATCTACGCGGAGCATCGATGCCGCAGAGTCGTGAGGGGGAGTGGCGCCCGTACCGTGTGTGCTTAGTCCTGCCCCTTTTGGGCACCTTGAGTCAAATCAACCTTGCCGCGAAACACGGCATTGTCCTCGATCGCGAGGCGAAGAGCGCGAACGTCTCCCTCAACCACGCAGCCCGCACGCAGCTCGACGCGTCCGGTGGCAACCACGTTACCCTGAACCCTGCCGAGGATCAATACGTCTTTAGCTGTAAGATCGGCGGTCACATGAGCGCTCGGCCCAATCGTCAGCTTGTTATCGGCAAGGGTGACAGTTCCCTCCACACGCCCATCCAAAGTCAGATCTTCACTGCCTTTGACCTCACCACGAATCACTACTGTTTTGCCGAGTCGTGCGGGAACATTGTCCGTCGTCATAGTCTCATTCCTTCCGGGGGCCAGGAATTTCAGGCTCGCATTCAAGTGTAATCTGCTATTCCGGCGCGACCTGTATAGGTTTGCGCAGCCGGCATAGCTTCATGAATCTCTAAACTTAACAGGTGCCCTGCCCGCACTATACCCAACCGGGCCGCGAAGCCTCAAACTTCGCGCCCTGCGAGGGGTCTGCCGCGTCTAACAAAAGACCAAAAGAGGCTATGCGAACGGCGAATGGACTCTAAACTTGTAACAGTGCGCACTTTCCTGAGTCTTCTTTTGGTGCTTCACGCCGTCTCTGGCTGGTCTTCCCCGCAAAACGCGGGCGGACAGAGCTCTGGAACTCCCAGCGCCGCCCTGGTGCAACGCGCCCTCGCTGCGGAGTTGAAGGCCACTCAGGATACCGGACATCCCATGCGCTATCGCTTGCGCAAGTCCAGCATTCGCCTCACATCGACCAAAGAGATCGTTGAAACCAAGGATGGCAACGTGGCTATCCTGCTTTCGGTCGATGACAAACCCCTCACTCCTGACGATGCGCAGAAAGATCAGAATCGCCTCGACGCCCTGATGGCCGATCCCGAACGTCAGCGGCACCGCAAGCAAAATGAGGACGACGACACAGGACGCGCTCTGAAAGTGTTGCGCGCCCTGCCGAAGGCTTTCATCTACGAGTACGCCGGCCCCGGCATGGCGGGTTCGGAACCCGTAGAGAAATTCACATTCACGCCTAATACGCGCTTCGACCCGCCAGATCTTGAGACCGAAGTACTGACATCCCTTACGGGTGAAATCTGGATCGACGCCGCTCGCGAACGGGTGGTGCGGCTGGAAGGCCATCTCCAGCAGGACGTTAACTTCGGCTGGGGCATCCTCGGCCGGCTAAATAAAGGAGGATGGATCGTCATCGAGCAGGGTGAGGTCGGCGGCGGTCTGTGGCGCGTCCAGCGTTTCAGGATGGAAATGAGCGGCCGCGTGCTCTTTAAGACACGCAAATTCGACACCTCTGAAGAGGAGACGGATTTTGCGCCGGTACCTGCCGGACTGACCTACCAGCAGGCCATCCAGATGTTGCGGTCCGGACAGGACGCGCCCAAGCCGGGCGGCCGATAAAGCGAGGGGGCACCCTCATATTCAGGCTGCGCTTCCAGTGCTTCAAGACAAAAAAGCGGCTCCGCCCATCGGCGGAGCCGCTTTTGCCTTGAAGCAGCCTTACTTGACCTTGGCGAAAATGATAACCAGGGTGAACAGGGTAAGGGACTCGATGAAGGCCAGGCCCAGGACCAGCAGAAGCTGGATGCCTGCGCGCGCGCCGGGGTTACGGGCAAGGGCTTCGGTGGCTGAAGCGGTCGCACGGCCCTGACCCAGGCCGCATAGACCGGCCGCGATGGCCATGCCGATACCGGCGCCGATCGGCACCAGGTTGACCGGTGTCGAGCCGCCATCCGCAAAGGCCGGAATAGCGAAACAGAGCACCGTCAGCGTCATGAATACAAATTGAAGCTTACGCATAATTCTCCTGCTTCCCTGAGGATTGACCGCCAGTGGGTGGTTGAGGTTCACCGTGCTGACCCCCTCACGCTTGCGGTCTTCTGTTGAATCCGGAGCGGAAGCGCTCTCCGGCAGAATCTTTCTCGCCATTCGACGAGCTATGTGGAACTCAATGTTCGTGCGCCACGGCCTGTGAGAGATAAATCATCGCAAGCAGCATGAATACGTACGCCTGTATCGCTGAAACAGCCGCGTGCAAGCCGAGGAAGATCGCCGGAATGCCCACAGGAATCAGCGAGAAGAAAACCAGAGTGACAAGATCGCTGGCAAACATGTTGGCGTAAAGACGAATGGTGAGCGACATGATGCGCGCGAAGTGCGACACAATCTCAATCGGAAACAGGAGCCACGCAATCCACCAGATCGGTCCGGCAAAATGCTTCATGTAGCCCACGAATCCCTGCTCGCGGAAACCGTGGTAGTGGTAGTAAACGAACGTCAGCAGCGCGATGCCCAGCGGAACTACCGGTGCGCTCGTCGGCGTCACGATGCCAGGAATCAATCCCAGCAGATTGTTCAGGATCACAAACAGGAAGATGCAGGTCACGAATGCCTGGAACCGCTCATATCCGTGGCCGATAATCTGATCGGCGTTGCTTCCCGTGAATTCGTGAATGAGTTCAGCAATCTGCTGCGCTGGGTTTGGCTTTTCGACCGACAGCGTCATCCGTACCAGGACGAAGAAGACAATGAGTCCGCCTGCCACCAGCACTTCGAGTGCAAAAGTGTCGTTGATAGGCGCGGCTGGATTGGCAGGGTGCACGCCCACAAGACCCATGAGCGAGGCCACGGCGGGGCCAAACAAGTGATTCAAAAAGCGCGTAATCGCTAGAGGTTCCGGCATGAAGACAAAGATCTTTCTGTTTCCAGGCTAGTTACAGCTCACAATTCGGTTTCAGTCGCGGAGCAGTCGAAGGGCTTCCCACGCGATGGCCACAACCGCCAGGCCAAGGCCGCAAAGAAGAGCGATTGCCGAACCCTGGAAACATTTCAGGCTAACATAAATGACCACCGCAAAGATGGTGAGCCTGAGCACAAAGAACAGCGCCACCACCACCGCGCTCCTAGGCATTTTCTGGTTGTCGAGGCGGGCATTGACGAGGTGAATCAACCGCTGCCATTCCAAAATGCTGGCCGCTGAAATAGCCGCTCCTGCCGCAAACATGGCAGCGTTGCGCCAACCCGATGCCGCCAGCAGCACGAGCGAAGCCAAAGTCCCCAGGATCAGCGTGTTACGCGTTGCTCGCTTGAGCATAGCGTCCAGTGCGTGATCGGTCAGTCCGACGATTGGGTGCGGTTCTTCCGTCATGCGCCGCCGGAGCTCCCTTTTCCGGAATCTCCGCCCGACGCCATCACCAGTCGAACTACGTAAACGAGCCCCGAAATTCCTCCGAAAACCATCCCCGCAAGACCAATCCAGGATTGATGCCAAGACTTGTCGGCCCATGCGCCCAGCAACCAGCCGATGAAAGCCGCCGACGGGAGCAGAATGGCAATCTGCATCAACTTCTCAGCTTGCACAAGCGTGTCGAGACCCGCCGAGCTTTTGCGCCGCGGGGTCGGATCGGGGGTGGGGTTGTTGAAGGGCATCGGCGCTCCCCTTCAGCATACAGCGCCGTCGGATGAGCGGGTATACTTCCCTTTGGGCTTACGCCCCTGATTTGGAAGGAAAAACGTGTTCGATTCAGAGTTTGAGCGCAGCCTTTTTGAATTGCGCAAAGGAAAACTGGAAGAGATCGAGAAGTTGGGACAGGACGCCTACCCCAACCAGTTCCCTGCCTCGCATACCATCCCCGCGATTCGCGAAAAGTGGAACGAGACGCAGACCGAAGACCTTGAGGCCAACCGTGTCACCGTTTCCGTCGCAGGCCGCATCATGGCCATTCGCGCCCAGGGCAAGGCGGGATTTGCGACATTGCAACAGGGCGGCCAGCGGCTACAGATTTATGTGCGGCTCGATGCCGTGGGCGAGCAAGGTTTTGCACTCTACAAGCTTCTTGATCTGGGAGATCACATCGGCGCCTCCGGCTACCTCTTTCGCACCCGTACCGGCGAGCTGACGATCCACGTGGAGCGCTTAACGTTCCTTGCCAAGGCAATGCTCGCCTTACCCGAAAAATTTCATGGGCTCGCCGACGTGGAGTTGCGCTACCGCCAGCGCTATGTCGACCTCTTTACCAATCTTGACGCTCGCGAAGTCTTTGTGAAGCGCGCCAAAGTGCTGCGCGCTATGCGGCGGTTCTTCGACGATCGCGGTTATCTTGAAGTGGAGACGCCGATGATGCAGCAGATTGCCGGCGGGGCTGCTGCACGTCCCTTCAAAACTCACCACAATGCCCTCGATATGGATCTGTTTCTGCGCATCGCGCCGGAACTCTATCTGAAGAGGCTGGTGGTCGGCGGGCTCGATCGCGTCTACGAAATCAATCGCAATTTCCGCAATGAAGGCATCAGCACCCAGCACAATCCTGAGTTCACGATGCTGGAGTTTTATCAGGCCTACGCAAACTACCACGACTTGATGCAGTTGACTGAAGAGCTGATTGAGTTCGTCGCGCGTGAAGTCAATGGCGTGACCACGACGGAATTCAATGGGAACACGATTGACCTGGCACAATGGCAGCGCCTCACCATGCGCGAAGCCATCCGCAAGTATTGGCCGGAAGAAGCCGGTGCCAAGCCTGCGTCGACCGCATTCGAATCTGCACAAGTGTTGCAAGCTCGTTTGCATGCGGCGGTCAGTTCGCTGGAGCAGGCTGCCGGCGAGACTACGCAGCTTGCACCCGAACGTATTGCCGAGTTGAAGACGATTCGTGAAGCGGTGTCGACGGTTTACTACGACTCGATGAAGGGCGCCCCTATCGGCAAGACCATCTACAACCTCTTCGAAACTGTAGTTGAACCTTTCCTGATTCAGCCGACCATCATCTACGACTATCCGGTGGAGGTTTCGCCGCTGTCGAAAGCCAAACCCGACGATCCGGCACACGTTGAGCGCTTTGAGTTTTTTGCCGGCGGTTTTGAGTTAGGAAATGCCTTTAGTGAGTTGAATGATCCGGTGGAGCAGGAAAAGAGGTTCGCGCAACAGTTGGGTGAGCGCCAGCGCGGCGACGATGAAGCCCATCAGATGGACGAAGATTACTTGCGGGCACTGGCTTACGGCTTGCCCCCCACGGGCGGCGAAGGGCTGGGTGTCGATCGCCTCACGATGCTGCTGACCGGCTCAAAGTCGATCCGCGACGTGATTCTGTTTCCACTGATGAGGAAAGAGCAGGAGAAGCAGGCTGCAGCCAGCTCCTAGCCTTTGGCTGCCGGCTCATAGATTTTCGCTGTGAGGTGCGCCAGTCTTGTAGGAGTTGCACTCGTTGTTGAAATACACGCTTGTCGTACGCCGCCGCTAGTCAACCGGGGCGAAAGTTTAGAGCTAGATGCTGAAGGGCTAGAAGCTAGAAGCTGCATTTTTGGAGTCTGTTTTTGAATATTCTCTTTGTCGGCGATATCTTCGGCAGCGCGGGACGCAGAATCGTACGCGAACATATCGGCCATATTCGCGAAGCGCATGCCGTTGACCTCGTCGTCATCAACGCCGAAAATGCGGCGGGCGGATTTGGCGTCACACCTCAGATAGCCGACGACCTATTCGATCTCGGCGCCGACGTCCTCACGACCGGCAACCATGTATGGGACAAGCGTGAGCTGCTTGAGTACCTCGATTCTGTTCCAGCCAATAGCAGTGAACGAGCGCGCCGCGTGCTGCGCCCGGCCAATCTCCAGCCCGGGCTTCCGGGACACGGTGTGTACGAGGGCATCACGTCCAACGGCATTCCCTTTGCGGTCGTAAACATCATGGGCCGCGTGTTCATGAACGCCACCAACGATCCATTCCATCTCGTGAACGACCTGCTCAAGACCGTTGAAGCCAAGGTCATCCTGGTGGATTTTCACGCTGAAGCTACCAGCGAAAAAGTCGCCATGGGCTGGCATCTTGATGGTCGCGTGACCGCCGTGCTGGGAACCCACACCCACGTTCCGACCGCGGACGAACGTATCCTGCCCGGTGGAACCGCTTACCAGACCGATGTGGGGATGAGCGGCCCATACGACAGCGTGATCGGCGTTGAAAAAGATCTGGTCCTGCACCGGTTTTTGACTGGAATGCCCGGGAAGTTCGAGGCCGCCAAGGGGAATCCGAAGTTGTGCGCCGCACTCGTGACCTGCGATCCGCAGACCGGCCGCGCGTCCCACATCCATCGCATCATGTTGGGCGAATGATCTCGGCCCTATAATTTCGGCATTGGCTCGGACGCGACTATATTCGTTCGCGCCTTCCTCTTCCAGTCGCAGGTCCTCAAGGCAGCGACTTCTGCAAAAAAGCCCCACTTAACCATTCCCGGTTCACACCAAACAAAAAGGGCAGCCTGAAAACAGGCTGCCCTCAGACTGCTGACGAACCCCATCATTTTGGTGGGGTTTGTTTTTGGGTGAGGAAGTTCATCGGAGGAAAAGATCCGTCTGGTCTATTTCCTCATATCGTCTGACTTGATCGATGTAGGCATTTAGGAGCGTCAGGATGGTCTGAAGGGGCGTATTGGGCCCCATTCTGCTGAGCATCAGTGCGATTTTCTTGATGTTCTGTGCGGTGGCGGCGAGCAGGCAT
>OBLU010006784.1_pt1 | contig 10167 bp, 8 predicted proteins | sample 1518681 | NCBI WGS metagenome assembly OBLU01 (sample SAMEA3539304, study PRJEB22396) | soil metagenome | biome: tundra; feature: field; material: soil | place: USA | collected 2010-05 | depth 0.15 m
CGTGCAGCGTGGTGATGGGACGGCTCTGCAGCATCCACAGCGCGCCGTCGGGGTCAAACGCCCACTCGGTGTCCTGTGGAGAGCCGTAGTGCTCCTCGATCCGCCGGCCGAGCCCGGCGACCGCGACGACCTCATCGTCGGTCAGTACCGCCCGTACGGCGTCCTCCTCGGAGAGGGCGCGCTGGGAGGTCCCGCCCTCGGGCGCGTATTCGATCACCAGGTCCTTGTGATGGACCTCGCGGCGGCGGATCGCGAGCGTCGCCTTCTCCACCACGTAGCGATCGGGAGATACGGAGCCCGAGACGACCGCCTCGCCGAGGCCGAAGGAACCCTCGATCACGAGCTCTCCCCGCTCGCCGGTGGCGGGGTTGACGGTGAACATCACGCCGGCGCGGGTCGAGTTGACCTGGCTCTGCACGACGACCGCGATGTCCATGTCAGCCTGCGCAAAGCCGTTCATGCCGCGGTAGTAGATGGTGCGCGCGCCGAACAGCGAGCGCCAGCAACGTCGTACGGCGTCCACGACTGCGTCGGCGCCGCGGATGTTCAGGTAGGTCTCGTTCATGCCCGCGAACGAGGTGTCCGCGGTGTCCTCCGCGGTGGCCGAGGAGCGCACGGCCACGGGCGCCTGAGGGCTGTCGAGCGCCAGCTGCTCGTAGGCTGAGCGGATCTCCTGCGCCAGCGGGTCGGGCATCGGCGTGTGATCGAACAGCTCGCGGGCGGCGGTGCTCGCAGCCTGCAGCGCCGCAGTGTCCTCCACGTTCACGCCGTCGAGCAGCTCGGCCAGCCGTTCGCGCAGCCCCGTCTCCGCGCAGAACGCGGCGTATGCGGGGGCGCCGACGACGAAGCCGTCGGGTACCGGCAGCCCGGCCGACGTGAGCTCGCCCAGGTTCGCGCCCTTACCGCCTGCGTAGTCGACATCGTCACGCCCCAGGTGCGCGAACGTGCGCACCGCGTCTGCGGCGAGGTGGGGAGTCTCTGCCCCGGTGGTGGTCATATCGCTCCTTGTGTCGGCTCTCGCGCGTCTATGAGGACCAGTCAATCCGCTTAGCGCAACGTTGACCACCGGGTTGGCCACTGAAAGCGATCCGTAGTTATCACCACCCCGGTAGAGGGCTCATCACCCATGACGCCGCTCGCCGTCGCGCATAACGTGGCAAGTGGCGGAGGTCGGTACCGAGTCGGTGATGCTGCGCCGTCACTTATTTTCAGATACGAGCACGAGGAGCCGCACATGCCCACTCGAGTCGCCATCAACGGTTTCGGCCGTGTCGGTCGTAGCGTCCTGCGGATCGCACACGAACAGGGGGCAGACCTTGAGATCGTGGCGATCAACGATCTCACGGACCCTGCCACGCTGGCGCACCTGTTGCGCCACGATTCTGTCTACGGGGCCTTCCCGGCCACGGTGGAGTCAACCACTGAGGAGATCGTTCTCGACGGACGCCCGATCCGAGTGCTCGCGGAGCCCGACGTTTCAAAGCTGCCGTGGCGCGAGCTGGGGGTGGACGTCGTGATCGAGTCGACCGGTCGCCATCGCACGCGCGCAGCGGCCGCGGCGCATCTCACGGCAGGTGCCCGCAAGGTGATCGTCTCCGCGCCCGGAAAGGGATCCGAGCCGCTGGATGCGACCGTGGTGATTGGCGTGAACTTCGAGGAGGCCTATGACCCGGACCGCCATCACATCGTCTCGAACGCGTCGTGCACGACCAACTGCCTGGCACCTGTCGCCAGGGTGCTCCACGACACGGTCGGTATCCACCACGGTCAGATGAGCACGATCCACGCCTACACCGCCGATCAGAACCTACTCGACGGGCCACACAAGGATCTCCGCCGCGCGCGCGCAGCCGCGCTGAACCTCGTACCGACATCCACGGGAGCGGCGAAGGCTCTCGGCCTCGTGATCCCCGAGCTCGATGGGCGACTCGGCGGGATCGCGATCCGCGTGCCGACCCCGACCGGCTCGATCGTCGACCTCACCGTCGAGGCTGAACGAGCGACCAGCGTCGAGGAGGTCAACACCGCGTTCCGCGACGCCGCCGAGCACGGCCCGCTGGCGGGCATCCTCTCCTACAGCGAGGATCCGATCGTCTCCAGCGACATCGTGAAGTCTCCCTACTCCTCGATCTTCGACTCGGAGCTGACCAGCGTGATGAACGGGACACAGGTGAAGGTCGTCGCGTGGTATGACAACGAGTGGGGCTATTCCAGCCGGCTCGTCGACCTCGCCGCGAGAGTGATGGCACCCGTGCCCGCGGCGGCGTAGATGCGAGTGATCTCAGAGCGCCAGCTCGAGCAGGCCCTGGCGGCGCTCCCGGCCTCCGAGCCGCGGGTCGTCGCGAGCGGGAACCTCGCCGCCCCGCGAGCTCTGCTGGACGTGCTGGAGCGCACCGCGGAGCGCTACCGCCTGTTCATGCTCGCGGCGCAGGCGCCGCTGCCCAGGCGAGAGGGCGTGATCTTCGAGACGCCGTTCGTCGGGCCCGGGATGCGCGACGCGGGCGAGCGGCTGGACTACCTGCCGATGCGTCTCTCGCTCGTCCCGAGGCTGTTCGCGACCATTCGCCAGCCCGACGTCGTGCTGCTGCACACCTCGACTCCCCGTGCCGGGAAGGTCTCGCTCGGGATCGAGGTGAACATCCTCCCGGCCGCCGTCGAACACGTCCGTGCGCGCGGCGGCCTCGTGATCGCGCAGCTGAACCCGCGAATGCCCTACACGCTCGGCGACAGCGAGCTCGACGAAGACCTGGTCGACCTCGCGATCGAGGTGGAGGAACAGCTCCCTTCGCCGACGGTCGGACCGGGGCACGAGCACGCCGAGAGGATCGCCGAGCTGGTCGCCGGCCTGATCGACAGCGGCTCCACCCTGCAGCTGGGCATCGGACAGGTTCCCGACGCGACGCTGCGCGCGCTCGCCGGCCGCCGGAAGCTCGCGATCTTCTCGGAGATGATCAGCGACGGTGTGATGGCGCTCGACCGGGACGGAGCGCTCGATCAGGCACGTCCGATCGTGTGCTCGTTCCTGTTCGGCTCGCCCGAGCTGTATCAGTGGGTCGATCAGAACCCCAGGCTGAGGATGACCCGCACCGAGACGACCAACGACCCGTCGCGTATCGCGGCGCACCCAGCGATGGTTTCCGTCAACACCGCTCTACAGGTCGACCTGTCAGACCAGGCCGGCGCCAGCCACATCGCCGGACGCCTGTATTCCGGTTTCGGTGGCCAGCCCGACTTCGTCGAGGGCGCCGTGCACTCCCCCGGCGGTCACGCGGTGATAGCTCTGCGCTCCTGGCACGAGCGCAGCGACACCTCGACGATCGTGCCCCGGCTGACAGACCCGGTGACGTCCTTCCAGCATTCCGCGGTGATAACCGAGCAGGGCTGCGCACGCATATTCGGGCGAAGCCAACGAGCCCAGGCACGACTGATCATCGAGCGGGCCGCGCACCCCGAGGCCCGCGAGCAGCTACGCGAGCACGCGGGCGAACTCGTCAGGAGGTGACGTTGCGATACAGGCGCACGGCGATGGTGAAGAACACGACGAGAATGCCCGCGGACCACGCGAGCGACTGCCACACCCAGTGGTGCGTCGGTTCGCCTTGCAACAGCGCACGTACGGCGTTGATCGTGATGCTCACCGGCTGGTGGCGGGCGAACGGCTGAAGCCAGCTCGGCATGGTCGCCACCGGGACGATCGCGGAGCTGGCGAACACCAGCACGAAGAACGGCAGGATGCCCGCGACCTGAGCGGTTTCCGGGTCCTCCGTGACTAACCCGATGGTGGCGTAGATCCAGGAGAAGCAGTACCCGAACACGATCACCAGAGCCAGTCCGCCGATGATGGAGCCGAGGCCGGCGTGGAAGCTGAAACCAATGAGCAGCCCCAGGCCCACCATCAGAGCCAGCGCGAACACGCTGCGGGCGAGATCGGCCAGAGTACGCCCGGCGAGAACGGCCGACCGGGCCATCGGCAGGCTGCGAAAGCGGTCGATGATGCCACTGCCCAGGTCATCCGCCAACCCGATCGCCGTCGCCATTCCGCCGATCATGACCGCCTCGATGAAGACGGCGGGGACGATGTAGTCAACGTAGCTGCCCCCGGGAATGTGGATCGCACCGCCCAGCACGTAGCGGAAGAGCACGAGCAGCAGCGCCGGCTGAAGCGCTGATATCAGCAGCAACCGGGGGTTGCGCGAGATGCGCAAGAGGTTGCGCTTGGCGACGCCGCGCATGTCGCGAGCGGCGCTCGCGGTTGGGCGTGATGGGCGTGGCCCAGTCCGCCTGGGCGCCGGCTGCGGCTCGGGTGGAGCGTGGGGATCGGAGGGCGTCCCATCGGCGTGCGTGCCGTTGGCTTGAACGTTAGCGGCGTTGCCGGTGAGCGACAGAAACACGTCATCAAGCGATGGATGGCGGATCCCGAGATCCTCGAGCGCGATGCCGCCCAGCTGCAAACACTCACCGGCGGCTATCAGCACCCGCGTGGCTCCCTGCGTGGGCATGCTCACGCGCCGCTCCTCGACATCGACACGAGGGACGCCCTCTCCGAGATCCGCGATCAGGGCCGCTGCTCGATCGAGGTCGCTCGCGCTTGCCACGCGAGCCTCGAGCACGTCGCCGCCGAGGTGGTCCTTGAGCTCGGCGGCGCTTCCCTGTGCGACGACGATGCCGGCGTCCATCACGACGATGCGGTGGGCGAGGTGCTCGGCCTCCTCCATGTACTGCGTCGTCAGCAGCACCGTCGTGCCGCCGGCGACGAGATCCTCGACGAAGCTCCACACGTCATTGCGAGTGCGGGGATCAAGGCCGGTGGTCGGCTCATCCAGGAACAGAACCCGCGGGCGGCCGATCAGGCTGGCCCCGACGTCAAGGCGGCGGCGCATCCCGCCTGAGTAGGTCTTGACGAGCTGCTCAGCCGCATCGGTGAGGGTGAAACGCTCGAGCACTTCCTGGGCCCGGCGGCGGCGCTCGGTCTTGCTCAGCTGATAGAAGAGCCCCACGAGCTCGAGGTTCTCGCGCCCGGTGAGCAGCTCGTCGACGGCGGCGAACTGGCCAGTGAGACCGATCAGCGCGCGCAACCTCCCGGCATCCGCGATCACGTCGCAGCCAGCCACCGTGGCACGTCCGCTGTCGGGCCGCAACAGGGTCGCCAGGATCCGCACGAGCGTTGTCTTGCCCGCTCCGTTGGGGCCGAGCAGCGCGAGTACCTTGCCCTCCTCGGCCACGAGGTCGAAGTCGGCGAGGGCCTGTGTGGCCCCGAACCGCTTGCACACCCCCTCGACCTCGATCATCGCCACTGCTGGCCTCCAAGGATGCGGCTCATGCACCCGCGAGCGTATCGCTCGAGCGTTGCGCCGCACCCTCCGTCTCCACAACGGGTGGGACGATGAGCACCGGGCACGCAGCGGCCCGCACAACCGCGTCGCTCACGCTGCCAAGCACGATGCGGCGGAGAGGGCCGCGTCCGCGCGAGCCGAGCACCAGCAGATCGACACCATGCGAGCTGCGGAGAATCTCCTCGGGAGGCAGTCCCCTGCGAACCTCGCTCGTCACTCTGAGGCCGCTAGGCAACGAAGCGATCGCCGCCGCCAGGTCATGTTCGGCCATCTGCACGCGACTGTCGACGTTCGCGGAATACGCCAGGTCCGCGGTCGAGCCCAGCACCAACGGGGTTGCGGTGTTCGCTATCGCGATCACCTGCAGGTGTGCGCCTGTCTCCGCAGCAAGCTTGCCGGCCACCCCCAGCGCCGTGGCTGCCTGTAGGCCGTCGTCGTAAGCGACCGCGATGCTGCCAATGCGTGGACGGTTCGGCGAGCGGTGAAATCCGACCGGAGCCACGGCGACCGGGCACGGCGCCCCATGCAGCGTTTCCTCGGTCACGCTGCCGACGAGTACCCGCCCCACGGCCCCTCGGTGAGAAGAGCCGAGCACCAGCAGGTCGGCATGCTGCTCCTCGGCCGTTTGCTGCAGCGCCAGCGCACCACAGACTCCTGCGACCAGCAACGGCGTAATCCTAAGCGCCCCGTCGAGAAGCTGAGTGGCTTCCTCGACGCAGTGTTCGGCCTGCTCACGGTCGAGGTCGGGCGCCGATGGTTCGACTCGCGCAGACAGTGTCCTGAAGCGATGCACGCAGCACACGATGAGCTCGCCGTCTGAAGCGGTCAGGGTCGCGCCCAGCACGAGTGCGTCGCGAGCCTGCTCGCTGCCGTCAAACGCCACGATGACCTTGTGAAACATTCGAAATCTAGGCCTGCCCGCTCGCGCTCATGTGAAAACGCTCGTGCGCCAGACGCCACCCGGAGGTGAGGAACTCAACTCTCTCCTCGGGCCCCTCGCGGCGTACCACACGCGCATCGAAGCCCTCTCGAAAGACGTCCAGCATCGCCTGGTTTTCGGCCAGAACCTCCGCCACGAAATGTGTGATCCCACGCTCCTCGGCGATGACAGCGAGTCGCTCGATCAGGATCGTGCCAAGGCCGCGGCCGTGAAGGTGATCGGCGACCTCGACGGCGACTTCCGCATGGGTCTCATCGAGCTGCACATAGATCGCGTGACCGACGACCGCGCCTGCCTCATCGTGTGCGATCAGCCCACAATTCTGGGCGTCCTTCTTAGCCGCCAGGTGAGCCGCGTAAGTGAGGTTCGCGGCACCGGTGAAGAACCGCAGGCGCCGCGCTTCAAGGCAAAGCCCCGACAGGAACGCGAGCAGCGCCGGCTCGTCCTCACCGCTCGCCTGGCGGACCGTCACCGACGAGCCGTCTCGCAATCGGATGAGCTCCACCCCGCTCGGATGGCGCCCTCCGGAAAGTGGGGGCGAGGCGGTGGCCGTGGTTCTCATGGTGTCCCAGCCTCACGTGTCGGCGACGGCGACGCATCCGGTCCCACCCGCCGAAGTGCAGGGGAAAACTACGGTGTGCCCCACAGCGTCGAGCGGCCAGCTTCCTTGGCGCATCACATGGCGATCACCGTCGTAACTGTCATCTGTCTGCTCGGCGGAGCAGATAGTCGCGGAACTTGGGCACCGGTAGTCGCGTCCGCCGGGCGGGCGTGGGTTGTGGTCGGGAGGCCGGGACGCCGGGCTCGGTGTCGGCGTTGCCAGTCTGATGATGCGGGGGTTGGTTACCCCAGGGCCCGGTTTCGTGCTGCCGGCGAGCGCTGTCTAGAAACGGGCGTGGCATTCCAGGTGCGGATGCTGCTCATAGAACAATCGCGCGTGCCGGCCGCGAGTGGCCCGGCGCCCCGGCCTCCTGACCGGTAGGGCTGTCAGCCGGCGTTAGTCGGCGGTTGCCGCTGCCCAGAGGAAGCAGGCCAGCGCACGCGACGACGATCACGTTGTGCGGCTTGCCGCGGGCCCGCATGCGGTGATAGACACGATGCAGTCGCTGCTGTGCCCTGTTGGCGATCTGCAGGACATGGTCGGGCTGGCCCTGCTGGCGGTTTTGAGGTTCACCCCGACCCGCGGGGGGCGCCCGTAGTGCCAGGCCGACTCGACGAGCAGCCGGCGAGCGAAGCCCGAGGCCGTCTTCGTGATCGAGCCTTGGTGGGAGGACTCGCCGGATTGGTGAAGCGATGGGATCAGCCCGAGCCATGCGCTCAGCGCATTCGCTCGCTGAAAGCGCTGCCAGTCGCCGCCGAGCTCGAGGTGAAGCGCGAACGCCGTCAGTGTGTCGATGCCCCTGAAGCACCTGAGCCTTGCGACCGTCGGCCACCACTGCTCATCTTGGGCCAGGCGTGAGAGTCGCTCGGCGATCGCTGTCTTGCGTGCTGTCAGTCCGTCGGTGGCGGCGATCAGGTCAGCGAAGACCAGATCGCTCACGGACTCCTCGAACTGCTGACGGGCGAGCCAGCGCCGGTGGGCGGCGGTCCACGTCGTGGGTTGCGGATAGACCCGACCACGACGGAGCAGCATCTTCGAGATCCTGTGACGAGCCGTCATGAGATCGCGCCGACACGCATCGTGGGCACGCATCAGCTCACGAGCGGCCTCGATCTGGACCGGCGGGACCACAACGGTCGTCAACGATCCGGCGAGCAGCAGCCCCGTGCGTGAGGTTCGTAGCGGAAGCTCACCCGCCAGCTCGTCGGGGTGCTGTCGTGTCGATGCGCACCATCAGGTAGTGCCCAGCTGGCGCCCCAAGCACGACGCTCTGGAGACATTCACCCGGCAAGACCGGACGTAGTCTGCCCACCAGCAGGTGCGAGTTTCTGCGGATGACAGGGCCAGCGGGCTCCTCTACGGTCGCAAGCAAAGGCAAAGGCAATGGAGTCGGACTCGCAAAATGCGCCTGATTCGGCTAGCCGGCCTTCGCGAAGCTAGGTGACGGGACCAAGGTCCTGAAGGTGGTGAAGCCGATGCCAGAGAGGAAGACCCAACGCCGCCCGGCGGCAAAAAAGCAAGCGGCGACGCGCGAGCGTCGGGCGGCCCATGGGAAGCAGATAGGCCCGAGTGCGAGCTACGAGTTCGTCGATCGGATGATGGAGATGAACAAGAAGGATGAGCTGCGTTCGCCGGTCTCTCAGACCCTCGACATGCACCTCGTGGAGTTTGCGCGTGGGGAGGCGGTCTATGAGATGCCCGCGAGCGAGCACCTCGGCAATCCACTCGGGGTAATACAGGGCGGTGTGGCCACTGCGCTCGCGGATGCCGCGATGGCCGCGGCGACGACGACAATCCTCACCGATGAGGAGATCCAGAAGAGCGCGATCACCACGATCGACATCTATGCCCGCTTCATCCGACCGGTGAACGCAAAGAAGGTCGATCGGCTGCGCGCCGAGGCGAAGGTCGTGCGCGCCGGCGGGCGGCTGGTCTGGACCGAGGCCAACGTGCTGGCCGATGGCGAGCTTGTGGGCAAGTTCGACTCCACAGGCATCCGTGTCGCCTTCGACCCGCAGTCCTACATCGCCGGGAAGTGAGGCTCCGATGAGTGAGCCGGGCCCGGAGGTGATGGCGCGCTTTGTGGGCGCGGAGAACGTCGAGCGCGGGCGCGACTATCTTGAGCAGCTCGATCCTGAGTTGCATCGCTACATCATCGACTTCGTCTACGGCGAGGTTTACGCCGGCGACGCCTTGGACCCCAAGACGCGGGCGCTGTGCACGGTGGCAATGCTCGCCACGCTTGACCAGCAGCTGCAGCTCGGTGTCTACGTCCAGGCGGCCCGCCGACAGGGCGCCACCGAGCAGGAGATCCGCGAGGTGCTACGCCAAGTCGCCGTGTATGCTGGGTTCCCGAACGCCTGGAACGCCATAGCAACAATGAAGACCGCGCTCGAGCGTTTCCACGAGACGGTCCAGGAGAGCCAGCCGTGAGCTTCACAGAAGGTAGTCGCAGAGGGGCGTCGGTATAAGCGCGATGGAACCCAAGACGATGACCCTTCACGGCCGCACGGTGACCTACGCCGAGGCGGGCAGCGGCCCCGTGCTGCTCCTAATCCACGGAATGGCAGGCACCCTTGAGAACTGGCAGGAGGTGATCGAGCCGCTCGCGCGACACCACACCGTCATCGCACCCGATCTGCCTGGTCACGGCACCTCAGCGCCCGGTGGTGGCGACTATTCCCTTGGCGCCCTCGCTGCCGGCCTGCGCGACCTCCTGATTGCGCTCGGTGGTGATCGCGCGACACTCGTCGGGCACTCGCTCGGCGGCGGAATCGCGATGCAGTTTGCCTACCAGTTCCCGGAAATCACCGAGCGCCTAGTACTTGTCTCCAGCGGCGGGCTCGGTTCGGAGGTCAGCCCGGTCCTACGTGCCGCGGCACTCCCAGGCGCGAACCTGTTCATCGCCGCGACAGCGGGTCCGGGACGCGCAGCGGGATCCGCGGTGGCGCGTGGCCTGGCGGCCGTCGGGCTGCGGCCAAATGCTGATGTCGCGGAGGTCGCACGCGGATACGCATCGCTCGCCGATTCCGACCGTCGCGCCGCTTTCCTGGCCACGTTGCGCGCCGTAGTCAGTACTGACGGCCAGCGCGTTCATGCCGGTGACCGGTTATACCTCGCCGAGGGCGTGCCCGTTCTGATCATCTGGGGCGAGCACGATCCGATGATTCCCGTCCACCACGGTGAACAAGCCCACGAGGTCATCCCGGGCAGCCGCCTTGAGATTTTCGACGGGGTGGGCCATCTGCCACAGCTCGAGGCGCCCGGGCGCTTCGTCGCGGTGCTCGAGCGAT
>OBLU010006785.1_pt1 | contig 10167 bp, 5 predicted proteins | sample 1518681 | NCBI WGS metagenome assembly OBLU01 (sample SAMEA3539304, study PRJEB22396) | soil metagenome | biome: tundra; feature: field; material: soil | place: USA | collected 2010-05 | depth 0.15 m
GTTGATGTAGGACTCGGCTGTCCAAGTCACGGTTCCCCCCAGGGTGCTGGCGGTGCCCGACACGGTGGCCGTGAAGGTGAGAGTCGTGCCCACTCGGCTCCCGATCACCGTCGCCGTAGGTGTATAGGCGGCGAGGATGGTCAGTGTCTGAGTGGCGGTCGACACTACGTTGCTGGCGCTTATGCAGACGGTGACGCTGCCCGTGCCCGGCGGCGTACCGGAAATGGTGGCCGTACCGTTGTGGTTGTCGAGGAACCTGAGCCACCCGGGCAGGGTGCAAGTATCGGAGATTGCCGGCGTGGGATAGCCCGCCGTTGTCACCTTGAAACTGTCCAACGTGCCCGGGGTGAAGTTTACATTGTTCGCGCTGGTGATGGCCGGGGCCTGGTCGACCGTGAGCGAGACAGGGTTGGATGTCGCAGCGCCATTAAGAGCATTACCCGCGTAGCTCCCCGTGATCGTATCGGGACCGGTTGCCGCCGGTGTATAGGAGCAGCTGTTCCCGAGGAGCAGGAAGATCGTGCAAGCCTGACCACGAGAAGAAGTCAAGGTGACCTGTCCTAGCCCTCCCGTGGGGAGCCCCGTCTCAGCTATCGTCACCTGTTGACCGAGGTTGATCGTAGCCAAGGAGCCCGGGGTGGACGGCGGCGGCCCCGCAATAGTAATCGCGAGTGTGACCGCATTGTTCTTAACCGCCATTTGGAAGCAATTACTAGTGGCGGACTGATCGGTAGTGTCGCCGGCGCCGGGGTTGTAGACCGCGTACCAGTAGTAATATTCGCCCGCGGTCACGGAATAGGGCGGCGAGGTCGACAGGCCGGCGGCGTATGTGTTGTCTCCTGACACGCTGTTGTTGGTGCCGACGATTGTGAAGGGCTGCGTGCGGTCGCAGAAGGGCAATTGCGTCCCATTCGTGGGAGCGTAGAAGGTCACCGTGCCGTCAGACGGGGGACTGGGGTTGGAAGCTGCCAGCGTGGCCGTGACGTCGTTCTCGGGCACGTTCAGGTTGCCCGAGGCGTAGGTGCCCGTGACGTTAATTGTGAGCGTCGGCGTGTACGCCATTGTGAGCTCGTCCATCCCGGGCCCGCAGGGGCTCGTAGTGACGGCGTTATTGTAGTTGTCACCCGTGTACGTGTCGAACCACCAATAGTCGCCGCCCTGCGTTAGGAAGACGCCGTTTCCGCGCCCTCCGTTGTAGGTCCCGTCAGAATCGAGATTATCGGAGCTCCCAAACTGGTTCCACGAGCCGGGGAAACTGGTTGAAGTGCCGGCTGGGCAAGTCGACGGCGGCGTGGACGACGGCCCGTACAGCCAGAAGTTGATCTGGGCAGTGTCTGCGGTGTTACGAAAAGACCCGGCTAGCGTGGCAGAGAAATTTTCGGGAGGGATGTAAGTGCCAGCACTACCGGTACCGGGGGCGTCCGTGATCGTGAGTACCGGCGTGGCCTTGACAATGGTGCTCACACAGTTGCTCCAAACGGAGGTGTCGCTTGGGTCGCCACCATAGTATGCCTCCCACCAGTAGACCGCACCTGTGGTACCCCCCGCTAATGTATAACCACCCCCGGTCGGCGGGTAAGTCTGCTCGCCGCTGACGGAGGCGGTACCTACCAGAGTTTCCGACGCCCAGTTCGTGATTGTCGAGCAACTTGTGCCCGTGGTGGGACCGGAAACGTAGAAGGTGATCGTGCCGGTAGGATTGGTGCTGCCATTTGACCCGGTCAACTTGCCGCTGATGCTGCTCGCCGGCACGTTAGCGCCGGCGACATAGTTGCCCGTGACTGTAAGGGTGAGCGTCTGAGTGTTTACAGTCGTATTCACCAGGGCTACTGTGCCAGTACCGCCGCACGTCGTAGTGGCCGAAGAGTCGGCAGGGTTGGTGGAGGCGTACACCGCATAAAACCAGTAATACCCTGCTGTCCCTGGGTCCTCGAGACCATTGTAGTTATAGGTAGCATTATTCGGGTTGCCAGTATTAGGAAGATTGTCGACGCCTACGGTGGTAGCTGACGCTGTGCAGCTCGCCGGAGCCGTGTCCTGAGCTCTATAGGTGACGTAGAAGGTGATCGTGCCAGTGGCACGGTTGCCACCACCACCAGTCGTAGCGCCAGCGAGCCTGGCGAAGACGTTAGCTGCTGGTATAGGCTGCGGAGTAGTTAGCAATTGCCAGGTCGCCGGGGCGGTAAGCGTGAGCGTCGGTTGGACAGCGCTGCCAACCACGGTATTGTCCATTTGAGTTCCGCCACAGGTGGTGCCCACCGAAGGGTCCGTACCGTTGGAGGTGAAGGTCACGTACCACCAGTATGTGCCTGCTGCGGCTGGGGTGAAGCTTTGACCGGCGTTGTACGTAGTCTGACCGAACGACGCATTGGTACCGCTCACGTAGTGCCAGCCCCCGCCGCCGTTGGGATTTGGGCAAGTGCCGGGCTCGTTGCCTGGCCCCGAGACCCAGAAGTTGACGGCACCGGAACCAGAGCTACTGAGACCCGTCAGGGTCGCCTCGAGGTCGCTGGTGGTAATGGGGGATGTCAGTGGCCATGGAGTTGATGGCGTCGTCACGGGGTACGCGGATATAGCTAGCTGCGGGTTAGACAGGCCCACGGCGGTAACCGAGGCACCGCAAGTGCTGTCGGCGGGATTGTTGTTGGCGTCGCCGCTGTAGGTGGCGTACCACCACAAATAGTAGGTGCCGGTGTTGCCCGGGGTGTAGGAAGAGTGCGCGGCGCCGCTGTTGACACCGGAGGTCCCGACGTTGGTGGTCGTGCAAGCGGCTGGGGCCGTTTCGGTGGGTGTCCTGGTAAAGTAGAAGGAGATGGTGCCACCAGGAGTGCCCTTAGCGCCCATGAGGGACGCAGTTAAGGCGATAGGGCTACCCGTGATGCCATTCGCGGGTGCGCTGACGGTGAGGCCCGGTCTCGCGCCCACTTCAGCTCCGACGCTGGCGACCGTGTGGTTGACAGAATAGCCCAGGAGGGTAAGCGACCCGACGGCTACCGTGGCGATGAGGGAGATCAGCAGGGCGTACTCGATGAGGGTGGCGCCCTGGTCCTCACGGGATGACCTTATCTTCAGAAACCGGCTTACAAACAGCCGAGGTTTGGAAAACATTGCCTTGGTGCTCCCGGGCGAATAAGTTACAGTGGTCCGTGAAACTGATCAAAGGAAGGAAAACTCCCGGTGGCGCGGGCCGGGAGCTTTCTCTCTGTTATGGGTTGTTAATGGTGTTGGCGACGTTGGTCAGCGTGCTGTTGACAGACTTGCCTAGAAAAGTCAGGGCCCCGATAGCCACTACGGCAATCAAGGCCAGCAACAGGGCATACTCCACAAGGCTGGCGCCAGTGTCGTCTTTGTCGGAGAAGTGGTCACGGGCCCAACCGACGATCATGACCTGCCAGAGCATTATCTGGTTCAGCATCAGTGCGTTCCCTCTTCTGCTAAACGGTCCTGCCGACGGGCAGGTCCCTATCTCCCGCTCAGGCGGGCTTGGCTCCATTGTTCAGGCCAGGTGGGCGGGGATCCATGGGCCGATCGGCTCATTTCAACGGTCGGGGCAGGGTGCACTCTGTTGTGGCGCGAGGATCGGGCCGAGGTGGCCACGGCGACGGCTTGGTCGGAGGCCGGCATGGGGGGTAGGTACGTAGCGCGGTCTTGCAGACGCTGAGCGCGGTGAGGAGGAGGAGGAGGAGGAGGAGGAGGTCGCTGAGCGGGTTCCGTTCAAGCGGAGAGCCGCTGGGTCGGTCACGGCCCTGTTGTGCGTCGCAGGGCGTACCGTACGGAGCCGAGCGACGCTCGCACCCTGTCGACAGTTGGGTAATGGCGCTGCAACTGCGGGCCGACGACGACGTCACGGGCACGGACCTGCTCCCGGAGCCACCGCGCCGTAACCACGATGAGGACCAGGTTGCGGAGCACAGAGCCTATCGCGGCCGGGTAGAAGCCGTACGGTGTGAGCTTGGCCTGGATAATGAAGAGGAAGGGGAACACCAGAGTCGTTAGGGCCGCCGCAGCTAGCCAACCGCGCCGCATTGGCCAGTACGCCCACAGCGGCACGAGCCAGATCAGGTACTGGGGCGAGAAGGCCTTGTCCCCCAGGATGGCGACGGACAAGATGGCGAGGCTGCACGCCTCCACAGAGAGGCGCCCCTGTGCGGCGAAACGCCAGATGGCGACAAGACCGCCGAGCATGGCCACGGTGACCAGGAGCGATATCACGGTGTGATAGGCGCCGACGATCTCCCACGACCCGTAGGTAAATAGCCACTTGACGTGGAGCGGGTCAGCGATCAAGGTCACGTTGCCCGCCAGGCTCTCGAGGCCGAAGCCCCTTCTGGCCTCGTACCAGAGAGATGAGAGGGCGCTGCCCGGAGCGAGCGCGCTTTGAACGCCTGCCACAAGACCGAACGGGACGCAAGCGGCACCGAGGCGACGTAAGGGCCAGCGCCCGGTCCGGGCATGCTCGGCGAGCAAGAACCCCGGGAGCAGGACCAATGGGAAGAGCTTGAGCAGGCCGCCTATGATGGTCCAGCCCCAGGCCCGTCCCCATCTGTCCCGCCTCGCCGCTTCGACCGCTAGGAACGTGGCTAAGGCGGGGAAGATGTCATAGCGGCTGAAGAGCACGCCCGAAGTCCCGACCAGCAGGTAGATGGCTGACCGCCGGGACCAACCCGGGTAGGCGGCAAGCCCGTCGGTACAAAGCAGCAAGGCCATGGTGGCGGCGAGCGCCAGGAGGGCGAAGCCGGCTATGTACGAGGGAGGTAGGAGCAGAGGGGCCAAGAAGATGGTTAGAGCCCCCGCCGGGTACTCCTTGGGCAGTATGTGGAACAAGGGTGAGGTGAGCGCCTGGTTGATGTAGTGGTGGTAGATGGCCGCGTCGCTCGGGAGGCTGAAAGCGAAGTCCATACCGGCGGCGACAAGCACCGGCGCCAGGATGGCAATGCTTCGCCACCGTGGGGCCGCAGCCCGAAATGACGCCTCTACACGTTGTCGCCCGTTCATGTCGGTACTCACCTCCGCTCTCTCCACGGACCGGCCCACGCCACGTCCGATGTCCCGCGCAGCGGCTTGTTCCCAGTGTTGACGAGCATGGGCCTACATCAAATGGGCCAATCGGCCTATTTAAGGCGCAACCCGAGGCCACCCGCGCTTTGGTCAGGTGTGCAATGTACGGGCGATGGTGCGCCCATCCGAAGTGGGCGCCGCAACCCCGAGCCCAGAACAATGGGTAGGCGGCCTTGACGTAGGGCGCGAATGGAGGTACAGGTTGACCGGCGTGAGCTCCGTTGCCTCGATGGATGAGAAGGACCGTGCCGCGGGGGCTACCGCGCCGCCGCGGATCGATGCCCCGGGAACCAGCGGTGCGAATACCGCCGAGAGGCGTTCGGGGCTGCGCTTTCACCCGGCGGTGATCGTGGTGGTCGGGATGTGTGCCGTCCTGGTCCGTGAGGCGATGCACCTGGGGCTGTCCGGAGATGTCTTTTACCAGGTGGCGGAGGGTCGCTGGATGCTGGCTCACCACGCGGTTGTCGGCCACGACATGTTCTCGTACACGGTGCTCGGCCACCCCTGGCTGTCGGAGGAATGGGGCTTCGCGTTGGCGCTTTCCTGGCTCGTGGCTCACGTGGGAGCCGTGACCTACTGGCTGGTCTCGGCCGGGGCCTGCTGTGGAGCGCTCATACTGAGCGTCGCCCGCTGGAGGAAGACCGGCGCCGGTTGGCTGTGGACGGCCGCCCTTTCCATCTTGGCCGGCGCGGCGATGTACGACTTCGTCAGCCCCCGGCCCCAGGACGTCAGCTACCTGTTTTTTGCCGCGCTGCTCCTGTTCCTAACGCTCGCCCGCGGGCGGACCGTCTGGCTCGTCGCCTGTCCGCCACTGCTAGTCCTCTGGGCCAACCTTCACGGCAGCTTCTTGCTGGGCCTCGGCATCCTTGTGCTCGAGCTCCTATTGTCCCTGGTGCCGCCGCTCCCGGGCCGCCTGGTTGCCCAGAGGCTGCCCTCAAAAGCGATGGCCCTTACCGTCGTCACCGGCCTGGCGGCGACGCTCGTGAACCCCCATGGGCCCGGCCTCCTGAGCTACTCGTTCCACGTCAGCTCCTCGTCTGAGCTCACCTCCTTCATCGCCGAGTGGCAGAGCCCCAACTTCCACTCGCTGTTTTGGTTGGCGATGATCGCCGGGCCGCTCTTACTGTTGTTGGCCCTGCTCGCTTTCAAGGGCGCAGCGTTTGCTATTGACGACGTCGCGCTCGCCTGTGTGATGTTCCTGGCCACCTTGCACGCGGCCCGCTTCATGCCCTACTTCGTGCTCGTCATGTGCTCGGTGTTGAGCCGCTGGACGCCGATCAAGCGTGAGACCATTCGGCCGAGCCTGTTCACGCTGCCCCTTGCGGCCGTAGTTTGCCTGGTCTTTCTCGCCGGCCCGCATACCGCCGCGGGCACACCGGAGAAAGGGGGGGGGCCGTTGGGCACTCCCGTGGCCGCCACCGCCTTCCTGAAGCAGCAGACGGGCCGGGTGTTCACCACCTACTGGTGGAGCGACTACCTCATCTACGAGAACATCCCCGTCTTCGTCGACGGTCGGACCGACGTTTACTTCGGTACCGACATCCTGGAGACCTACGTGAGCGTGTCGGACGTGAGCATCGACCCCGATCCCGTGTTCAGGCACTGGGACGTGCGCTGGGTCATGTGGAACAAGGGCACCACCCTCACCGTCTACCTGAGCCATGACCCGGCCTGGAAGACCGCCTATCGTTCGGGCGACGCCGTCGTTTTCGAGCATGTACAGTCTTGGGGTGCTCAGTAGATAACTGAGCGAGGCGGAGCGATAACTGACCCGTCGGGACCAGAGGGCTCTCCTGAAGGGGTACCAACCCTCCCAATCGGCGGGGAAAAGGGCCCCAATATTGTGCTGAGAGCAAGGCGGGGAACACTTCGCGTGAGACGGCGTCATCTCGCGTTCGTGACCTCGGATGTTGCACGTCGGGACGAGTATGTATCGTTGTGATTGTTCATTCAGCCGCGCGGACGGGCCAGGAGAGCTAACGCCGTTGACCATTGCCAGTCGTATCGGGGAACCTCAGCCCAGGCTCGGCCTGGCCCGGGAGCCGCCGAAGAAACCGAGCCAGACCTCCGCCGGCGACGGCAGTGTGCTGAACGAGGTCTGCCGGACTCTGGAGGCGGCCGGCCTTTCCGTGGTGGTCGTAGTGGCCGTGGACGCCACGCCGGGTCTGACGACCAACGGGCACGTGGCGCGCCGAGCTCGTCGTTCGCTGGAGGCGACCGGCCTCTCCACCGTGGCAGACGAGAGCGAAGGCGTCGGGCCCTGTTTGCTGCGGCGTGCCAACAAAGCCAACTTGCTCCTGGTCAAGGACGAGATCGAGGACGTGGGACCGAGGAACCCCCGGGGCCGGCCCCAGGTTGGGGAGCCCGCTGGTCCGGTGATAGTCTTCACTTCGTCGGTCGACGAAAAGGCGGCGCGTGCCGCCCTCGTTACCGGGGGCCTGGGCTACATGGTCAAAGCCAGTACTACGGCACCTGTCGCCGGTGCGTGGACGCTCTCTCGAGTGAACGGCGTGGCCCGGCACCAAATGCTGCCAGGCTCGCTGAACAGCTCGGTCGACTCAGGGGATCTCGGCCACGGGCTCACCAGTCGGGAGCTCGAAGTGCTCCAAGCCCTGGCGACAGGGGCGTCGACCATAGAGGTGGCGCGGGAGTTGTACGTCAGTCCCAAGACGGCCAAAAACCACATCGCGCACATCTACGCCAAGCTCGGGGTGTCCAGCCGTACACAGGCGATAGCTAAAGCGCTCAGGCAGGGCATCGTCAGCATCGACTGACGCGGAGCGGTCAACCGCGTGGGCAACCCCCGGCCCGGGTGCCAGCATCGGCGACCGGGCCGGTTTTACGGCTACCCTTATGTCGTCAAGGTCTTCTTCTGCCCCGGCAAACCGCTGGGGTTGGCACGCCAGGCCCAGAGGCCGGCTGCGGCTGAGATCGGGACCGCCGCCAGGTACTGCAGGAAGCCGGTAAGCGCCAGGTCGAAGCTGTCGCCGATGTAGGTGATCTCGATGATGGCGCTGATTACGGCGGCCACGGTTATGAGGGCGGCGGCGAGAAGCAGGAGCTGGTAGACAAAGCCCACGACGGCCGAGCGCTTGTCCTCGCCTGTGCTCGCCAGCACTAGCAAGGCGACGGCGAAGAGCACGGCCACCGCCCACTCCGCGTCGCCCGGGCCGAGAAGATGCAGGACGCGTCCGCGGAAGTCGAAGCCCGCGTCGTGCTGGAAGGCCGAAACGATCGACGCCAGCCAGAAAAGGACCAGCCCCACCAGGATGGCGGCTGCGCCGAGCACCCAGGGTGTCTTGGACAGCGCCTCGGGGTCGATCGAAGGCAGCTTTACGTTGAGGGAGAAGGCCGGAGAAGGCGCCGCCGCAGCCGGGGGCGGGGGAGGCGGTGCGCTAGGGGGTGGGGAGCTGGGCGGTGGGTACGAGGGCGGCGTACCGCCCAGGTTCAAATCGGGCTCAGCGCTCTGCCCTGATGGGTCTACGGGGCTACCGCTGTCGCTCATGGTGCCTCCTGTTGAGTGTGGTATCGCGCACCATATCGCGATTCGCCCTCACCAGGGCGGATCCCGGGGCCGATCTGACTGCTTGACCGCGTGGTGCCGTTTGGACATAGGTACGATCTTCTCGTCGTGAAGGCCCTGCCCGGTAGGACGGCTCCGTCTGCGTGGGCGGGCGAAGCGGCGGCCGCAACCGGCATCTACGCTGTCCTGGCCGCGGCGGCCCTCCTGTGGTGGATGTTCCTCGGCCGGAGGACAACCTTCCTCTACGACGAGTGGGACTTCATCATGGGGTACCACCAGGATCTTTGGGGGGCGGTGATCACCCCTCACAACGGCCAGCTGGACGCGGTCACAGTGATCGTTTACAGGGCGATGTTCGCGCTTTTCGGCATCGGCCACTACTGGCCGTACCGGCTCGTCGGCATCGTGTTCGAGCTCGGTATGACGACCGTAATGTTCGTGTACCTGGCCCGGAGGGCCCGGCCCTTGATGGCCTTAGTAGCAACCGTGGCGCTCCTGGCCAACGGCCAGGCATGGGAGGACATCCTCTGGCCCTTGGCCCTCACCTTCACCGCCAGCCTTGCGGCCGGGGTGGGTGCTCTGATCCTCTTGGACCGCAAAGACAAGGCCGGAGATGCCTGGGCGGCGGTCTGCCTTGTCGTCTCGGTGGTCAGCTGCGGGTTCGGGCTGGTCTTCCTGGCAGGCGTGGGCGTCGAGACGGTCTGGTCAGCTCTTGGCGCGAGCCCTGGCCTCGGGACGGCCGGGCGGGACCGAGCAAGGCGGTTATGGCGCCTCTGGGTCGTCGTCCCCGGTCTGGTCCTCTACCTGAGCTGGTATGTCCACGGCCACGTCGGGGACGCGGCCCTTTCTCGGCTTCACGAGGTTCCTCGCTACGTGGCTCTGTCTGCCAGCTACGGAATTGGGTCGCTCGTCGGGTCACGTGGGCTTCTGATAGGCGAGGCCTTGGCGGTACTACTTGCCCTCCTCCTAGCGGCTCGGCTGGTCCTGGACTGGCGTAATGGTGCGAGGCTGGCCATGGTCAGCGTGGCCGCGCTGACGTTCTGGGCACTGGTGGCTCTAGCTCGCGCCGGCGTGGCGGGCCCAGGTACAAGCAGGTACCTCCAGCCCGATGGGCTGTTCGTAGTTCTGGCCCTAGCCGAGCTGGGAACTGGTCAGTGGACAGGAAGATTGGTGGGGCTTAGCACGCAGCGATGGGGAGCGTGGCGGGGTGTAAAGGGCATTCTCGCTGGCATGGGGGCCCGCACAGCGCTGCCTTCGTCGACGGCGAAACCGATTGCTCTTGACATCCGCAAGGTCCTAATCGCGGCTGCTGTGCTCATCACCACCCTGGCCGTCGTGCCCAACTCTGCCGTCCTGGTGGACGAGAGCGGTTTCTTGCGGGCGATCGCTGTTCTTGAACGGGGCGACCTGCGAGCCGTCGAGCTCGCAGGTCACAACCTTTCCTCCGACCTCCGGCCGTTACCAGCGACTGCGCCCCAGATCTTCGTCGGGCCGTACTTGGCCGCGACGGCCGAGCTCGGTTCGCCGGCGGACTCCAACGCGCAGTTGGTGGCGGCGCCAGAGACGGTGCGACAGAGCGCTGACGC
>OBLU010006786.1_pt1 | contig 10166 bp, 7 predicted proteins | sample 1518681 | NCBI WGS metagenome assembly OBLU01 (sample SAMEA3539304, study PRJEB22396) | soil metagenome | biome: tundra; feature: field; material: soil | place: USA | collected 2010-05 | depth 0.15 m
AGATATTGGCGTGACTGGAGTTCAGACGTGTGCTCTTCCGATCTGATCGCGGCAGCGGCGCTGGTGGCGATCGCTGCCATTGTGGTGCCGCAGGGCAGCCGCCGCGGCTGGCGCCCGGCCCGGCGGGCCGGGCGATTCCCCTGAGGGGGCCGCCGGTCGCGCGCCCCCGCGACCCGGGCGGCCAGGGGGGATCGTGCAAACCGGCTAAGGAACCTCGCCCGGGCTGTCTGCACTGCTTTGCCCGGCGACCAGGGCGTTCCCTCGGTCCAGACCCGCCAGCGCCGTCTGCACCAGGCGCGGCGGGGCGCGGCGCGCCGTCAGGTAACCGCGCCCAGCCGGGAGCGCCTGCGGCTTGATGCCGACCAGCTGTCCCTCGTCCTTGTTAGCCGACATCAGCAGGGTGGGCGTGCCCATCTCCCGCAGCCGCTGGATGATCGGCTCGAACATGGCGCGCCCCGCGCCGCCCGCCGACCGGGCCAGGACTACATGCAGCCCGATGTCCCTGGCCTGCGGGAGCAGGTCGATCAGCGGCAGGAGCGGATTGGCCGCGCCGGTCACCAGGTCGTAGTCGTCCACGATCAGGAACAGGTCCGAGCCTTTCCACCAGGACCGGGCCCGCAGCACGTCAGCCGTCAGGTTCGCCGACGGCAGCCGCTCGATTAGCGCTCCGCGGGCGTCGCTGACCAGCGAAGCTGCCGCGGGAGGCGACGCCGCGTAACCGATGCGGTGCTCAGTGTCTGCCGCGTCCAGCAGTGACCTGCGGTAGTCGATAACGATCAGGCGGGCCTGCTCCGGCGGGTACCTGGCGACGATCCCGTCAGCGATCAGCCGCAGCAGGCTGGACTTGCCGCATTCGATATCGCCGAGGACCAGGAAGTGCGGGTCGGTGGAGAAGTCAAGGGACACCGGCGAGAGCGTGCTCTCGTCGATGCCGAACGGGATCCGCGCGCCCGTCTCGTCCGCCCCGGGCAGCTGCGTCGCGGGGAGCACGTCGGGCAGCATGCGCACGCGGGCCCGTCCAGGCGACGTCGGCGCTCTCGACGAGCTTCCGCACGGCATCGGCCAGCCCGGCGACCGACGACTGGCCGTCGATCCGCGGCAGCGCAGTGAGGAAGTGCAGGCCAGCCCTGGTCAGCCCGCGTCCGGGTGAGCGCTCGGGGACATTCACCGCCACGGCGCGGCCGATCTCTGACTCGTACGGATCACCGAGGCGCAGCTCGAATTTGGTACCGAACAGATCCCTGATACCAGGCCGGAACTCCGACCACTTGTTGGTCGCCGCGATCACGTGGAGGCCGTAGCCCAGGCCGCGCGCCGCCAGCGCCGTGATCGCGCTCTCCAGCGGCTCGTAGTCCTGCCGCAGGGTCAGCCAGCCGTCGACGACGAGGAAGACATCGCCATGGCCGTCACCGGCGATCTCCCCGCTGGCCCGCATCTTCCGGTAGGCGGTGATCGACTCGATGCCGCGGGCGGCGAACTCCTGCTCGCGCCGGTCAAGCACGGCCTGCACCTCGGCGACCGTGCGGCGGGCCCGTTCCTGCTGCTGCCTGGTCGCCACGCCGCCCACGTGCGGCAGGCCGGCCAGCGCCCCTACTGTGCCCCCGCCGAAGTCCAGGCAGTAGAACTGGACCTCGGCAGGCGTGTGCAGCAGCGCGAGCGAGCAGATGAGTGTCCGTAGCATAGTGGACTTACCGCTCTGCGGTCCGCCGGCCACCCCGGCGTGGCCCGCCGCGCCGGACAGGTCGGCCCACAGCGGCTCGCGGCGCTGGTCGAAGGGCCGGTCCACGATGCCGGTGACCGCATGCAGCTGCCCCCGCCATTTCCATCCTGGCGTCGTATAGCCATGCTGCGGGGTAGCCGACAGCGGCGGCAGCAGCCGGTCCAGAGCCGGCGCGCCGCGCAACGGCGGCAGCCAGATCTGGCGCGCGGCCTGGCCCTGCCCGGCGAGCTGGGCCACGATCCTGTCGAGCAGGCTTTCCTGCTGATGTGCCGGATTCTGGCCGCCAGGGGGCAGCGCCACGGCCGGGGCGTCCGCCAGGACCTGCGGCTCGATGTACTGCGGGCCGTAGGGCACAATCACCGGCTTGACGCGCCGCGGAGCTGATGGGGCGGTGGTCTCCGGCTCCGCCGGGCCGGACACATAGGCGGCCTTGAACCTGGTCATGCCGGCCATGTCTATCTTCAGGAAGCCGCTGCCCGGCTGGGACGGCAGCTCGTAGGCGTCGGGGACGCCAAGGACGATCCGGGACTCCGCAGCCGAGAAAGTACGCAGGCCGATCCGGTACGACAGCTGGGTATCCAGGCCCCGCAGCCGGCCCTCTTCCAGGCGCTGCGAGGCCAGCAGCAAGTGCACTCCGAGGGACCTGCCGAGCCGCCCTATCGTGACGAACAGGTCAATGAATTCCGGCTTGGCAGACAGCAGCTCCGAGAACTCGTCGAGGACGACAAAGAGCGTCGGCAGCGGCGCCAGCGTAGCTCCGCGCTCGCGGTCGCGCTCGTAGTCGCGGACCGAGCCGTAGTTGCCAGCGGACCGCAGCAGTTCCTGGCGGCGCACGATCTCGCCATGCAGCGCATCGCGCATGCGGTCGACGAGCGGCAGTTCCTGCTCCAGGTTGGTGATGACCGCCGAGACATGGCTGAGGCGCTCCAGCCCGAGGAAGGTCGCGCCGCCCTTGAAGTCGACGAGCACGAAGTTCAGCACGTCAGGGGGGTGGGTCAGCGCGAGGCCGAGCACCAGCGTCCTGAGCAGCTCGGATTTGCCTGAGCCTGTCGCGCCGATGACAAGCCCGTGCGGCCCCATGCCGCCCTGCGCGGACTCCTTGATATCCAGCTCGACCGGCTTGCCGCTGGCGTCGAGGCCGATGGGCACCCGGAGCCGGCTGCGTGCCGGGCGCGAGCGCCACAGCGCCGGCACCTCAATCGACTGCGGATCCGCCACGCCGAGCAGCGCGGTGAGCGTGGTGTTCACCGCGAGCACGTCGTCGCCCGGTGCGGCGCCCAGCGCGGGGCGCAGCGGCGCCAGTTCGCGGGCCAGTGCTTCCGCCTCGGCCAGCGAGAACCAGTCGGGCACGCCGACCCGGGACATGATGTCGGCGCCCGTCCGGTCCCTGGCCAGCATGTCCAGCCGGCCCTTTGCCACCTGCAGCCGCAGGACCGCCGCAGCCGCCAGGCCGGGATCACCGCCCGTGACGTCGATCAGGGTCACGCCGTCCACCCCGTCGCCGCCGAGCTGGTCATCGGTGCCCACGGGCACGCCGTCCACGATCACCACGTGATAGGGGAGCGAGCCCGCCTTGCCGCCGGAAAACCGCGGCCTGTCCTTGAGCTCCGCGCCGAGCATTTCCTCGAGCTGCCGCAGGCTCGGCGCCATCTGCCGGACTGGTCCCGCCGCATCCTGCGCCGTGGGGTGCAGGTTGTGCGGCAGCCACTTGACCCATTCCCAGCGCTGCATCCGGTCCGGGCGGGCGCAGACACAGACGCGCATGTCCTCAGGAGAGTGGAAGACCGCGATCTGGGCGATCATCGCACGGACCATGCCGCAGGCAGCCTCCGGATCGCCTGCCACCGCGACCCGGCTGAATGACCGCAGGGACATCCCGACCGGCAGTCCGGGCACCCGGGCGTGCGTTCTGATGAACCGGCGGAGCGCGCCTGCGCACAGCGGGTCAAGATCCTCGGCCGGCTTGGTCTGCGGCGGGATCAGCCGCACCGCGAGATGCTGCGTACCGGTTCCCAGCAGCGGCCAGCGCACGAGGGCGCCGATGGGGCCGCATGCCAGGTATGTTCCCGATGGCGGCTGGCGCCGGCGGCGCTCGCCCGCCGCGAAACCCGCCCGGCAGGCTGGAGAAGCAGGATGTCGACGGCGGGCGCCCATCAGCCGCTGCCACCGCGGCGGCGCGCAACGGCCGTTGCCGCGCTCGCCGTGGTCGTGGTGGCGGTAAGCGGTTGCAATTCCGGCAACGGCAATGCTGCCGCGGCCAGCCGCTCGCCCAGTGCCGCGAGCCGCTCGCCCAGCCGGCCTGTCCAGCCGGCAGGCCGCCAGGTGGCCGCGTTGCTGGCTGCGGATGTCCCCCCCGGGTGGACCATCGTCCCTGGTACCTCCAACCAGGATTCCGCGTTTAATCCTGTGCCGGTAGCACCGCTACCGTTCGAAACCTCCGCATGCGTCGTGTCGGTCAGCGAGCAAGGCATGCCCGATTGGTGGGAGCCCTCCTCAGCGGGAATCGGCATCGTGAATAACCGCGGCGGCGGAAACTCGCTGCAGGCACACCTCAACCTGGCCGGCTTCGTTCCCGGGGATGCCGTCAAGGCGCTCGACCTCGGAACCGCGCTGGTGCACAGGTGCCATACCTTCACGGAGGACGGGAGCGATAACACCAACGATGTCACGCTGACGGCTTCGACCGTGCCTGGACTCGGCGACCAGAATCTCTACTTCACAGCCGATGACAAAGCCACATTGGATGGCCAGCCCGTGGGGACCGCCGCTGCGGAGCTCATCGTCAGGGTCGGTAACAACCTGGCCGAGGTCGACACGGATTCGGCCGATGGGATGATCTCATTCACGCAGATGAAGGCGCTCGCCGAGACGCTGATACGCAGGCTCAAATCACTTTGTCATCCTGCGCGCTTTTGCCGCGATCATTAAAAGGCCACGTCAGATCGGCGGCTCCGGAGACTGCGCCGCCAGTCCCCGGCTATCCGGCAGCGCGTGCCGTGCCCGTCCTGGGCGGCGTCCCGGCTTGCGTGCTGAGTGCGACCTGATCAGCGAGGGCGATCGCGAGCTGTCCGAGTGCGGTCGGGTGAAACGGTGCCTCGTCGCCAGGTCCCTGCACGTACGGCTGCTGGGAGCACAGCTGATGGCCGGCGAAGCTCGGCTGCACTGCCGCGTAGCCGAACTCCGCCGCTCCTGTCGACAGCACCTTGTTCAGGGTCGCGAGCCGGGAGCTGAGGATGCCCGCCTTGGCAGCAGTGAGCCCGCGGCCAGCGACGCAGCCGATGGTGGTGCCGAACGGGTCGTAATAGAGGTTGATGATCACGCGCGGATGGCCGTGCAGGCCAGTCAGCTGGCTGAGCAGCTGGAAGTAATCCTTGCTGAAGGTCGCCAGTTTCTGCTGGAAGTACGCGGCGGACGCCCGGTCGTTGCAGCGCGGCGCCGCGGCGCAGTACCCCACAATGGCTGACCATTGCAGATCGTCGGCGCCGACGCTCACGATCACTACCGACGCGTCCTGAGCCTGCATAGCGGTGCCCAGCTGGGCACCGACCATGACCCCGTACTTGCGCTGCGGGCCGAGGAGGCCATGTCCGATGCTCGCGCTGTTGCATGCGAGATTCATGACCTTCCAGCTGTTCGCCCTGGCCAGATCCTCGGCGTAGGAATCAGAGCTGCGGCCGCAGGCCCGGTCCACCCGGGACGGGTCGGCCAGCAGCGGAAGGCCGGCTCCCGCAGCCGTCGAATCTCCTATCACCACAGCCTGGACTCCCGGCAGCAGCGGCCCGGCCCGCTGCACCGCCGGTGGTGCGGGCTCGCTGCCCACGAGCTCGTTCAGCGACCGCACCTGGCGCAGCGCCTTCTGCGCGCCGTGGGCGGCGAGCATGATCGCCCCGAGGTTGATCAGCTGAGTGACGGCAAGGCCGGCCACCAGGAGCCTTATGGTCGCCCGGGCCGTGAGCCGCCGCCAGCCCGCGGCGGCGCCGGTGAGGAGCAGCGCGGTCAGGCCGGCGATCGCGGCCTCCCAGGCGAAGTACCTGGCCCAGCCGTCGCCAAGCAGGGCACCGAGCTGGTGCGTGGCGCTGTGCGGGCTGGAGCCCTGTGCGAAGTTGGCCAGCTCGCTGTCGAGGGTGATCTGGGTAAGGGCCAGCCGGGGCGCCACCGGGCCCGCGAAGCGCACGGCAGTCGGGAGGCTCTGGCCGAACAGGTCAACCTCGCCTGGACCCGACATGCTCAGCCGCGGCGCCGTGGTGCCGACCTTGATGACCTGCCCGGCGACCGTCACGGTTTGCATGGGTGTGACCCGGAGCGCCACGCCGATGGCGACTGCCGCCACGACGACCAGGCCGGCCAGGCTGGCCAGCAGCAAGGTGAGCAGATGCGGCAGGCGGCGCGTCATGCCCGCACCCGGTCAGGAATGCCGCCAGTCAGGGCGCCCCGCACGGCGCCGCCAGATCCTCCGCAGGACATTGTCATAGACCTACCCACGATTACCCGGGAGCAGCGCCATATGCCAAAACGCCATCGCGGCGGGCCATCGGTAATGGTCACCATGGCGGGTGGTCGCGGCAGGCTCCGGCAGGCCTTTGACGCCGCGGCGCAGCTCTACCAGCAGGCCCGGAGGCTCTAGGCCGGTCGCTGCGCGGGCCGCAGGTTCAGGCCCGCGCCCCCGTGCGGCCGGAGCCGGTGCGGGCTTCAGAGGCGTTCCAGCCGCGGACGATGTCGCGCATCGAGAGCAGGCCGGCCACCTCCTGCCCGTCGATGACCACCAGGTGCCTGAAGTTCCCGCGCACCATGGCGGTCGCGGCCTGCTCCAGAGTCCAGTCAGGCGAGGCGAAGACGACGTCATCAGTGCGGTGGTTGGCAACGAGCTCGGTGTCCGGATCCTGCCCGGCGCCGACCGAGTCCAGGATGTCGCGCTCGGTCAGGATGCCGATGCCCGAGTGATCGTTGTCGACGACGACGGCGGCGCCGACCCGCTGCGCGGACATCAGCCGGGCGGCCTCCCGGAGGGTATGCGCGGGGCCGACGGTCAGGACCACCTGGGTCATCCCGTCCCGTACCTTCATGATAGATCTCCCAGGGTGTGCTTGTGAATTTGTGACAGCCAGTGCAGTCCAGCATCGGTGATCACGCGCCCGAGGGCAATAGGAAGCCCCGGCCTGCTGATGAAGCCGCCGTCAGCCGGGTGCCAGCAGGCCGAGCACCTCATCGTGCAGGTGCCCGTTGGTGCACACGGCGCTGCCGCCATCGGGCGTGGGCTTGCCGGCCAGGTCGGTGAAGACGCCGCCCGCTTCCTCGACAATGATCTGCAGCGCGGCGAGGTCCCAGAGGGATACCTCAGGCTCCGCGGAGATGTCGACCGCACCCTCAGCGACCAGGACATGCGACCAGAAGTCGCCGTAGGCGCGGGTCCGCCAGACCGAGCTGGCCAGGCTGAGGAAGCCCGCCATCCGGCCGTGCTGTTCCCAGCCCGGCAGGCCGGAGTAGGACAGCGACGCATCGCCGAGGCTCGTAATGCCAGAAACATGACACGCGGATGCCTTCGTCAGGCTGCGCCCGGTCCACGCGCCGCCGTCGCGCCCCGCCCACCACCGGCGGCCGAGCGCGGGCGCCGAGACGACCCCGACGACCACCTCGCTGCCGTCCATGAGCCCGATCAGCGTCGCCCAGACCGGTACGCCGCGGACGAAATTCTGCGTGCCGTCGATCGGGTCGATCACCCAGCATCGCTGCCCGACGCCGGTCTTCCCGAACTCCTCGCCGAGCATCGCGTCCCTGGGCCTGGCCCGGCTCAGCACGTGGCGCAGTGACTCTTCCGTCGCCAGATCGGCGTCGGTGACCGGCGTGAGGTCGGGTTTCGACTCCACGCGCAGGTCGAGAGCGCGGAACCGGCGCATGGTGATGTCGTCCGCCGCGTCCGCGAGGACGTGGGCGAAACGCAGGTCGTCGCCGTAACCCGCCATGGCGCGAAACGGTATCGCGTACCGGGCCGCAGGGCCATCGCCGGGCTGCCTGAGCGTTACGCGCCGGACCACGCGCCCCGTGGCCGCGCCCGCCGCTGAGCGCGACGCGGGCGCGTCAGGCGTGCCGGGCCGCGGGGTCAGTCCGGGGGAGCGGCGTCGTGGGCGTCAAGGCCCTCCAGGCTGCGCAGCAGGCGGCGCAGGGAGTCCAGCCTGGCGGCGAGCGGGCCGTCGCCGTGAGCGTGCACCCACGAGTCGAGCCCGCAGCCAGCCTCCAGGTGCGTGCAGCCAGCCGGGCAGCCGGCAATCCCGTCGGCGAGGTCGCCAAACGCCCGGATTACCCGGTCCGGTGCGATATGGCCGAGCCCGAAGCTGCGCAGCCCGGGCGTGTCGATGAGCCAGCCGCCGCCTGGCAGCCGCAGCGCCACCGCCGAGGACGAGGTGTGCCGGCCCCGGCCGGTCACCGCGCTCACCCGCCCGACCGCCCGGCCCGCATCCGGGACCAGCGCGTTGACCAGGGTGGACTTGCCGACACCCGAGCTCCCGACCAGCACGCTGAGCCGGCCGGCCAGCTTCACCCGCAGCGCGTCCAGCATCGGGACCGTCAGCGGCCGCCCGATGACCACATGGTCGGTGCCGAGCGGCGCGTAGGCCGCGAGCAGATCGCCGGGGGCGCTCAGGTCGGCCTTGGTCAGGCAGAGCAGCGGATCCAGGCCGGCGTCGTAGGCCGCCACCAGGAAGCGGTCAATCAGCCGTGGCTGCGGCGGCGGATCCGCGAGCGCGCAGACGATCACCAGCTGGCCGGCGTTGGCGACGATCACGCGCTCCACCGGGTCGGTGTCGTCGGCGGAGCGGCGCAGCACAGTTGTCCGCGGCGCCACCCGGACGATCCGCGCCAGCGTGCCTGGCTCGCCCGAGGTGTCCCCGGCGAGGCTGACCATGTCCCCGACCACCACCCGGCGGTGGCCGAGCTCGCGTGCCGTCATGGCGGTGACCTCGCGGTCGCCGATCACGCAGTGATACCGGCCCCGGTCGACGGCGGCGACGAACGCCTCGGCGGCCTCGGCGTGCGCGGGCCTGCGCCTGGTGCGGGGCCGGGAGCCCCGGCCCGGCCGCACCCGCACGTCGTCCTCATCCAGGCCGTCGTGGCGGTTCGGCCGGCTCAGGGGGACTCCTCCAGCATCGCCGACCACAAGGCGGTGAAGGCAGGGAACGTCTTGCCGACCGTCGCCGCGCCCTGCACGGTGAGGCCGGGCACCGCGAGGCCGAGCACGGCGGCAGCCATGACCAGCCGGTGGTCGTCGTGGCTGTCGAAGTCGGCGCCCGCTGCCCGCAGCGGGCGGGGCCTGATCTCCAGCCCGTCGGCGCGCTCGGTCACCTCACCGCCCAAGCCGCCTATCTCCGCCGCGAGCGCCGCCAGCCGGTCGCTCTCCTGCCTGCGCATGTGGCCGATGCCGGTGAGCACCGATGGCGAGTCGGCCAGCGCGGCGAGCGCGGCGACTACCGGCACCAGCTCGGGAACGTCGCGAAGGTCGGCGGTGATGCCGCGGATCCGGCCGGTGCCGGTCACCTGCATTCCCGCGCGGGTCCGCGTGCTCACCGCGCCCATGACTGCCAGCACGTCCAGGATGTGCCCGGCGGGCTGCGCGGTCGACACCGGCCAGTCCCGCACTGTCACCGATCCGCCGGTCACCAGTGCCGCGGCCAGGAACGGCGCGGCGTTGGACAGGTCAGGCTCCACGGCTATCGCCGCGGGCCGTAGCGAGCCGGGATGGACCCGCCAGATATCGGTAACGGATGAGCCGGGCTGACTGCCGCCGGTTCCCCGGCTCCCGGTCTCCACGTCGGCGCCCGCGTCGCGCAGCATCTGCACGGTCATCGCGATGTGCGGAAGCGAGGGAACCCGGGGACCCTCGTGCCTTATCTGCGCGCCCTTGTCGTAGCGCGGCGCGGCGAGCAGCAGTCCCGAGACGAACTGCGACGACCCGGACGCGTCCAGGATGACGGTGCCGCCGGGAATGCCGCCGCTGCCCAGCACCGTGAACGGGATCGCACCGCGGCCGCCGTCACTGATCGTCGCGCCGAGTTCCCTGAGCCCGGCCAGCAGCGGGCCCACCGGCCGCTCCGAAGCCCGCGGATCCCCGCGAAACTCCACCTGCGCGCTGGTCAGCGCCGCGACCGGCGGAACGAACCGCATGACGGTGCCGGCGTTGCCGACATCGATGGCGACGTTGCCGCCCGGCTGGCCAGGCGTCACCTGCCAGGCGGCGGCGGCCGGCTCGTCGCGGCCGGAGATCAGGCAGCCGAGCCCGCGCAGCGCGTCCGCCATCAGCTGGGTGTCCCTGGCCATCAGCGGGCCGGTGATCAGCGTCGGCCCGTCGGCCAGCGCGGCCAGGATCAGCGCGCGGTTGGTCATCGACTTGGACCCCGGCACGGCCAGCACCGCGCGGGCAGGCCGCGTCGCGGCGGGCGCACGCCAGCGGTCACCC
>OBLU010006787.1_pt1 | contig 10165 bp, 5 predicted proteins | sample 1518681 | NCBI WGS metagenome assembly OBLU01 (sample SAMEA3539304, study PRJEB22396) | soil metagenome | biome: tundra; feature: field; material: soil | place: USA | collected 2010-05 | depth 0.15 m
AAATGTCGAGCCAGCCGTCGTTGTCATAGTCGATCAGGCCGACGCCTGAGCCGACTGTTTCCAGAATGTATTTCTTCTCCGGCGTCCCCATTTTGTGGGTCCACTTGGCCAGGCCAGCCTTCTCCGTGACATCCTCGAAGACAACGGGACCGCTGGCGACAAAGCCTCCCGCGGTGATGGGACGGTGCTGCGTGTCAAACTGCGCGGGCTGTGGCGGGCCCGTAGCCTCGCCACCCGCCGCGGGTGCCGCAGCGCCGCTGGAACCGGCTTGCGACTGGTACGAGGGAGGCTGCGTCTCCGGCGTTGGAGTTTGTGCCATCAGCAGCGCGGGAACACCTCCGACGGTCAACCCGCACAGGATCAGCAATCGCGATGTCTCAAACATAGCAGCCAGTATACGGACATGGGATCTAAGCCGGGATCGTCCAAAAGGTTGAGAGCGTCCCTGGCGATCGCTGCTCTGGACCGGGAATCCGCAGCGTTTCGCCCCCTCTACTTTTCGCGCAACCTGTACGGAAGTCCGAACCGCCCAATCTGAATCAGCGCTTTCCGGTCCGGTGGCCAGATTCGCAGGCTCTCGACCCTGTTGGAGTCCGCAATCCTGTGTGCAGTTGTCGTTTCAATCGGCTTCCCGGTTGCCGCTTCGTTGAAGTGAACGCTCAGCGTATCCTCTCCCTCGTTCCTGTTCCAGCCAAAGACATACTCGCCCGGCTTCAGCGAAATACCTCCGATCTCCACCGGCACCTGCACAACCAGGTAATGCGAGTACTTGCCCTCGGCTGAATACCCTGCCGTGATCAACACCGCACCCGCGAGAAAGCGTCCGCGGTCATCCACGATTCCAGACGCGGTACGCATCTCGGTCTCGATGTGTTCGTTCTCAACCGCCGCTCGCGAGGGCACCACGGATGCGAGTTCCGCAGGCGTGGCCTGCCGCCACACGGATTTCTGCGCCAGTGCCGGACACGCGACCAGGGCGGGAATCGCCGCGCAGAGAATTGCGCATCTCATCCTTCTCGCGATCATGATTCGCGCTTTCTCAGCGACTCGAGTGGAACAATTCCGCGCCGAATCGCCGCGGTTGCAGCCTGCGTTCGATCCGTAACCCCCAACTTGCCCAGAAGACTGTTGATGTGCGTCTTGACGGTCGCCTCCGAGACCTCCAATGCAGCCGCAATCTCCTTATTGCTGTTGCCATCCACAATTTGCTTAAGCACATCGAACTCCCGCGGAGTGAGGTCCTGGACGCCCATGCGCTCAGCCAGCCTTTCCGCAATCGCCGGCGGAATACATGACTTGCCCGCATGCACCGCCCGTATGGTCTGGACCAGGTCCTCGCTCGTCATCCCTTTCAGCAGGTAAGCCCGCGCTCCAGCCTTCAGGGCCCGGTAGATATCTTCATCTCCGTCGTAGGTGGTGAGCACGATGAAGCGTGCCTGGGGCATCTTCAGGCTGCTGCGTTGGATAACTTCCACGCCGCTCAATCCCGGGAGGCGCAGATCAATCAGCGTGACGTCAGGCTTCAGCTCCGCAATCCGAAGCAGAGCCTCGGTACCACTGCCGGCTTCGCCCACCACCTGCAGGCCGCCCGCCATCGTCAGCAGAGCCACCAGTCCCTGGCGAACCACGTTATGGTCCTCGACAATCAGCACGCGGATCGGCTCTGCGGTCATGACTGCACCCTCGGCCGTCCGCGCCGGTCCGTGCGAGCTGGAACGCATAGACGAATCGTGGTTCCTGCGCCGGCGACGCTGTCGACCACCAGGGTTCCACCGATCCCACCCGCGCGCTCCCGCATTCCCATTAGACCGAAGTGCCCCGCCGCAGGCTCCTGCAAAGCGCCTCCCCTGCCATCGTCTTGTACCTGGAGTGTAATCGTCTGCTCTCCATATTCCAATTGCACCGTCAGGAGAGTCGCGCCCGAATGTTTCTTCACATTGTGAATCGCTTCTTGTGCCACGCGAACCATCTCCTGCTCCATATCCGCCGCAAGCGCACGATAAGCTCCGAAGAGACTGAACCGTGCGGTCAACCCATCGCCTGCTGCTGCCTCCACAATTCGCCGCAACTTAATCGGCAGCGTGTTCTCCGTCGCATCCTGGGTTCGCAGCGCCCAGATCGATTGCCGCGCGTCGGCCAGCCCATCCCGCACATACTCGCGGGTTCGATCCAATTGTTGTGCCGCGTCCAGCTTTTTCCCCTGGCGAAGCAACTCCGCCAGAACTTCCAACTGAACCGATACCCCAACATAGCCCTGTGCCAGGGTGTCATGAATCTCCCGCGCAATCCGGGTCCGCTCTGCCAGGACGACCTGGAACGCCCGTTCGACACGCTCGACCCGTTGCCTCAGCAGGAGTACCACCGCTCCGGCTGCGGACGCCAAAAGCAGCACATAAAACCACACGGCCTGATAGTAGTGTGGCCGTAGCTCGAAGCGAAAGGCGGCGCCGGTCGTGTTCCAGACGCCGTCGTTGTTTGCAGCCTGCACCCTGAAGGTGTACTTTCCCGGTGGGATGTTCGTATAGTACGCGGCCCGACGCGGGCCGGCTTCCGTCCATCCGCGGTCAAAGCCCTCCAGTGTGTAGCGGTAACGCACTTTCTGTGGCGACACTAGACTCAGGCCGACGTAATTGAACTCAAAATGAACATGCCCGGCCTGAACCTTGAACGAGGAGTCCGGTTCTGTCAAAGGCTGAGGCACGTCGTCGACACGAAAACTTTCCAGGGCCACGGGAGGGGGAAGCGTGTTGACCGAGAAATGAGCAGGATCTATTTCAACCAGCCCTTTCGGCGTTGCAAACCATAGAAGTCCATCGTGAGACCGCCACCCTGATGGGTGCCCGTTGGTCCCCATTTCCCGGCTGATCAGTCCGTCGGCTGTGCCAAATTCGACCCAATGCGAGCAGCTCGTCCCAGGCTGATCCACTCTATCGGTCGGAGTGGAATCGCAGCGTGCGATCCCGTCCTCTGTCGCAAACCAAAGGTGCCCCCGTCTGTCGTCCAGGATCGTATGAATCGTAGCCTGCTCAAGGCCCCCATGCTGAACTGTGGAGAACTTGCGTGCAGCCCACTGGTTCAACCCATGGCCCTGTGTGCCGATCAGCAGGGTTCCATCGCCGCGGGGCAACAAGGCTGTCACCACATTGTTGGAAAGCCCGTCTACGGTGGTGAAGTTGGATATCGCTTTGCCACGTAGCAGCGAAAGCCCTTCCAGAGTCGCTACCCATAGATCGCCATTTGCGTCGCGAGCCATCGTTCCTACCAGGTCGCTCCCCATTCCGCCGCTGTGCGTATAAGTCTCCAAACCCGGTCCGTGCTGGGACGCGACCGCGCCTCGACCCGCAGTTGGCCAATGCGTAAGCCCGTGTCTTGTGCCAACCCAAAGCGAGCCATCGGCGTCGATCAATAAGGAACGAACAAAGTCGTCCGGCAGTCCATCGGCCGAAGTGAAGACGTTCACCTGGGCGCCCCTGATTCTGTTCAGCCCATCTGGAGTGCCCACCCATAGATCACCATTCAATCCGACGGCCATCGAGAGAATCACGTTGCTGGACATTCCGTTATCGGCTGTAAGGGTGCGTACGACCTGCCAGCTTGCTGTGCCCTTCTTGCAGCGCAGCGCGTTCAGTCCATTCTCTTCGGTTCCCACCCAAAGTGTTCCGGTCGCATCCTCGACCACGGTAGAGATGTGGTCACTAGACAACCCTTCCCGAGTGTTAAGCGTGTGGAATCGTTGATCGCGGAGGATGTCCAACCCATTCGTTTCAGTCCCCACCCAGAGATTCCCCTCGCGGTCCTCCAGTAGTGCGAGGATGGAGGCCGTCGCAAGCGGATCAGTGACCGGGAATCGCTCGAGCTTGCCTTTCATCCATCGCACCAGCCCGGCATTTGTGCCAATCCACAGGGTGCCCTCTCGATCGGCCAGGATTGCCTGCACCTTCCCACCAGGAAGTTCCTTCCGGATTGCCAATCGCACAACAACATTGTTCTGACGGTGCGAGTCGATGCCGCCTCGTATTATGTCGATCCCACTCCTGCTGCCTTGGGCGGATTCGCCGTCGGGCAACGCAGCAAAGAAGCCAACCTGCTTATCCGCGAGATGGTTTCGGTCGGTAATAAAGCGGCCTCCGCTCAACTGCGCAACCCCGAGGTCAGTCCCCACCGACAACGAGCCATCGTTCTTTTCCACCAGCGAATGGATTACGTTGCCTGGAAGTCCATTCGCTTCGGAGAATCCAGTCATCGTTCCACCCTGCCATCGTGCCAGTCCCGCATTGGTTCCAATCCAAAGCGCGCCGTCTTTCGTCCCCAGTAAGCATCGAATGTCACTGCTCGGCATGGCCGGATTGGAATTGCGATCGAAGGTCCTAAATTCGACGCCATCAAAGCGCACCAACCCTACTTCCGTCCCCACCCAGAGGAACCCGTCCTGGGTCTGCGCCAGGGCTTGAACCGTGTTCTGGGGAAGTCCATTGTCCATCGTCCAGGACTGGCGGCCATAGTTCGCAAGAATAGTTGAAGGCTCCAGCGCAGCGACTGACACGACGCGAAACACCAACGAGATAAGTGCCGCGCGGCCAATCGATCTTGAAGACAGCAATTCTCTCGCAAGTGTCCGAACAACCCGCCTAGGCAAATTTGATCGCCGCATGGACAGCGTCGTCCGCCCTAACGGTTGAACTGTACATAGCTGCGTCCTGCATAGAGACGAAAACCTCCTGCCGGATCACTCGTAACCTGCAATGGCCGTGGACGACTCATCGCCGCATCTGTCGTCGACTTGGCCTTGAGCACATCTGTTCCTCCTAAATCTGTGATCAAGAATATGTCTCCCGAAAGGAATCCAAACCCATACGCCCCAGCCGGCAGTTGCTGTCCACTCATCTTCAATGGAACTTCTGTAATGAGATACCCCTGGTATTTCGCCGCCAGGCCAGTCGAGTAACCGCTGGTGTCCACCAGACTGGCCAACACGGAGTGCCCGTCCGCAAACTTCACACCGCCGGAGTTGCGCAGCTGTGCGGGCGCGGTTCGACCGCCGTAATACACAGTGGCCGGAAACACTTTCTCCACATCGCCCGGCTTCAACACTGCATTGCCAGTGGACTGGGCAAATAACCATCCTGACATCGCCAGAGCGCCAACAACCAATAAAGCAGCCACCATTTTGTATGTCGAGTGTGCACGCATCATCAACCTCTCGTATTTGAGTACCCTTGCAATGTTGCCCATCGTCTTATCTCCAGTCGGTTTGTCTGAACTACGGATTCCTGGTACTGTTCGCACTGCATGCAGTTTCGCCACATAGCGAGCCTGTAATGCCTTTACCTTCAGATATTGTGTAGATGCGATCTGGCGCCGGCAGTTTAACGGTCTCTCGAACGCCGGATGGCCAGTGTATCACCAACGAACCGGCATCGATCGCGTCGCCGAGCCCAAAGTGGAGTCTGCGATCGTTCGCTGAGATGTAGCTACCGCTGGCCAAGACATCCTGGCGCTGGCGCATGCCGTTGGCAGACAGGAATGCCGTCGCACACGTCGCATCTCGCGGGCTTTTGGGTCCGCCAACCAGCTTGATCTCGACCCAGTGATGGTGATCCGGGCTAACGTTTTTTAGCAATGTGGGCGGCCCATCGATGGGATTGATGATGACGTCGATCTTGCCATCATTGAATAGGTCGCCGAAGGCAGCTCCCCGCGCCGGAATAACGTCTGCAAGACCGGAACCCACAACCGGCGGAACATATTCAAACCGGCGACGCTTCTTAAGGGTTTCGTCTGGGACATTATGAAATAACAGGGGTCGCTCAGCGAACGTTGTGCCCCAGTCATGCTGGTCCACCTGCGGATAGACATGGCCATTCACCATCAGCAGGTCGAGCCAACCATCATTGTCGTAATCGATGAAGCCGTCGCCCCATCCGACAAAGGGGATTGTAGATTGTGCGACACCCGTTCGATAACTCACATCTGTGAAGCTGGCCTTGCCGTCATTGCGATAGAGAACCTTGTAATCATCACCGAAATCCGTGACGAAGAAATCGATCAGGCCGTTATTCTCATAATCACCGGCGGCGACGCCCATCGAGGCGATCTCACGGCCATCATCGTTGAGAGCGAATCCCGACAGGTAACTGTCGTCCTCGAAGGTTCCGTTGCCATTGTTGATATATAGGAAATTAGGCGTCGAATCGTTGCCCACCACCAGATCCGGCTTGCCGTCGCCATTGATGTCCACAAAGATCGGCGTGAAGCCATAATAGCGATTTTTGTCCTCCACGTGAGCCTTTGCGGTTACATCGGAAAACGTGCCGTCGCCGTTGTTGCGAAAGAGATGATCGGGTTCGCCCACCAAGCCGCGGGGACCGCAGTTCACAGGCGTGCCGCGGTACTCGCAGAAGGCATAGTTGACCGCCTTAGTGCCGTTGACAGGCAAATTCGCGCGGTCCAGGTGCACGTAACCCGCAACATAGAGATCCAGCAACCCATCGCCATCGTAATCTCCCCAGGCAGACCCTGTTGACCAATTGCCGAGTTGCACGCCAGCTTTTTCAGCCATGTCGCTAAAGGTCCCATCATGATTGTTGTGGTACAAACGGTTCTTGCCATAATTGCCCACATAAAGATCGGGCCAGCCATCATTGTCGTAGTCTGCCACCGAGCATCCATATCCCCAGCGGTCATTCGTGACACCCGCCTGAGCGCTCACGTCGGTGAAGGTGCCGTCGTGGTTGTTATGAAACAACGCCGCATGGGGCGGTTCCTCTTTACCGTCTAAAGCATCGAAAGTGGAGCCGTTGACCAGATAAATGTCTAGCCAGCCATCATTGTCATAATCGATTAGACAAACTCCCGAACCGTTGGTCTCGACGATGACCTTCTTCTCGGGTGTCCCCATCTTGTGCCGCCAGCCGGACAAGCCGGCTTGCTTGGTAATGTCGGCGAAGAGGACCGGACCCTGCTCAACGAATCCGCCAGCAGTGATGGGCCGCTTTTGTGCGTCGTACTCGGGAGGTGCCTGAACCCCTGCGGCGATCCCGCCGCCTGTCCCACCCGGCTTCGGCTTCGATGGTGGCTGCGCCTCCTGGCATGCGCCTCCCGTTGCAAGACCCAGGCCTAGAACTGTCAAAAGCAGAGCCAAAGCGAATGGTTCACTCTTCCGGCTGCATACTTTGATCACTGCGCTCCCGGCTCCGTCTGTTTTACATTCGCACTCAATCCGGGTTGGCTATCCACGGCTTCGAGTGCTAGTTGCTTATGCAGTGAGTTTATGGGCCCAGCGTGCGGAGCGGATCTAACTCGTCCTGATCCACGTGCGAGTCTACAGTGGGAATGATGCCCCGGTCCAGTGGGGAATTCGACTAACGGTAGCCTCCAAGCGCTGGAGGCGAGCCATGAATCTGGCTCGCCTCCGGCGCGTTCAGCTCTTAGTTTAATGCCGGTCCGGAAGCCTAGAAATAGGCCTTCGCACCGAGTTGGAAGACACGCGGATCAGCTACGCCGTTGACTGCGCCAGCAGTGCTGTTATACGCGTTGGAGCCCGTTCCGAGGGTGCCGTTGAGAACCCCCGTATTGACGCCGGTGAACTGCGTATGGTTCCACGTATTGAAGGATTCTGCCTTGAACTGTACTCCGGCCCGTTCGTTGAAGCGGAAGTCCTTGAACAAAGACAGGTTCCAGTTGTCACGACCAGGACCTTTGATGAAGTTCTTGGGTGCATTGCCGAAGACAAGAGGAGCCGGTTGCTGAACCGCACCCGTTGCATTGAACCACTGTATGACGGTATGCGGATAGGTGATCTTGCCTCCCGAAACCAGCGCCGCATGGTCGGTGGTCGATCCGCTCAAGCCGAGCGTGTTGTTGCCGGCATTGATGCTGAGTGGATTGCCCGTCTCCATGCTCGAAACGCCGGAAAGTGTCCATCCTCCGAGCACGTTGTGGGTAAGCCCCTTCGAATGCGCGAAGATCGGCAGGGTGTAGTCGAAGTTGAGCACAGCAATATGGCGTCGGTCGAAGCCGGCTGTGCCGTACTGGTAGCGCGGGTTGAAGGGATCGTCGATGTTGTTGAAAAGCTGGGCATCGATGAGATCCCATGCGTGGGAGTAGGTGTACGCAAGACCCATCGTCAGATCGTGGAACGCCGTAGCCCGTACGGTGGCCTGGAGGCCTTCGTAGTGGGAGTTGCCTTCGTTTTCGACCAGGTTGATGCTCTGGAAGCCAACGTACTGACGGAAGTAGTCAGGGTTGGTGCCGCTGACGCCGCCGCAAGCCGTGCCGCAGACGTTCGTACGGTCTGCAATATCGTTCAGCGGTAAGGTACCGTGGTCAACAGTCTGCGACAAGTGAGCCGAGTTGTTGCCCACATACGCGAGCGTGGCCACCACGTTGTTCTTGAGTTGCTGCTGGATGCCCAGGTTGTACTGATAGACCGTGCTGATGGGCAAGGTTTTCTGCACGCCGGTAAAGCCCTGCGGAGTAGTTGGCGATTTTCCAGCGCTCTGCCCGTTGACATACGACACGGCTGGATTATCCAGGTAGGAGAAGTTGGTGGAAGCGCTGTTGCTGAACGGCACGTTGGCGCCCATGTTGTATTCTTCGTTGCCGGCGTTGCGCTCGTAGAACATGCCCGCTCCTCCCCGCAGGATGGTCTTCTGGTTGCCCATGAGATCGTACGCAAAGCCGAGGCGCGGAGCGAAGTTGAAATTGTGGTTGTCGACGAGACCCTTCGGAATCCCGTTTCTGCCGGCCAGGCCAATTCCATTCAGGTAGAACGGAACCGTGGAGAGGCTAATCCCGGAGACGGTGGTGAACCCTGGGCCGCTGGTGTTCAGAGCGCCGCTGGTGGGAGACGTGAACTGCGCCGCGTTGGCCGGATTCCAGAGACTCGGGTAGAAGTTCGACATGCGGCCATTGGTGTCGAACGCGTGGGGTAAAGCTTCCCAGCGGAGACCCAGATTGAGGGTCAGTCGATGGGTGATGCGCCAATCGTCCTGGACATAGGCATCGATAGTGTTGAAGGAGATGGAAACCGCATCCTGGGTTTGCGCCTGGCTGAAGTTGTTCGCATCGCCCAGTAGGAAGTCGGCCAGGCCGACGCCGTTGTTGCCTCCACCACCAGTTGCGTTTCCATTGAAGCGGTAAGTTCCGGCGGTGTCGGTGAAGATCTCCTGGTTCTTATGCGTGTGCAACCAGGCGAAGCCGAATTTGAAGTTATGCGCGCCCCGAGTCCAGGAGAGATCGTCTTTGTACTGGTTGCTGCGCCACGTGTTCGACCAGGGCCAGTTGCCGTTGTCCATGCTTACGCCAATTGCCCCCCCGTTGAAGTCAATTCCCGGGACTTTGTTGATGGTGTTGGCCGTCGGAAAGAGCGGCGTCGTGGTGAAGCCGGATGGGGTGTGCCACTGGTTGGTGTTGGTGATCAGGATATTGTTGCCGTTCTCGTTGTATGAGGCTTCGTTTAGTAGGTTCGCGCTGATGTTGTATGCCGCATGAACGACAGCGGCCCAGGAAGGAACGTTTTCGAGCGACCCGATGGTGGGGTAGGTGTTACCGGTCCAGGCGACCGTGGGCGCTCCCTGGCTGAGCGAGTCATAGATCAAATGGCCGAACACGGTGAACTTGTCGCTGAACTGGTGATCCACCCGCGCAATTTCCTCGTGGTAGTTGGTGTCGGTGTTGGCCGAGGAGTTGTAATACTGCCCCGTCGTGTCGTTGGGCGCCAGCATGTATCCAGCCGCAAGATAGCCCTTGGAAGCCGGATCGACCAGGCTGAGTGGAATCTGATCGTTGGGGAAAGGCTGACCAGGAGTCAATCCGAGGCCCGCGAACTTAGCGAGCATGGCTGCGTCTGTCGTCTGGGGCACATAGATGGTACCCTCGCCGGTCATGTCGGGATTGTTGGTCACGGTTGTGCCTGAACTCCCGAACCCGAACATCTTTGCGGTCGGAACCAGGTTGTGGATGCTGCCCCCGTTGATCTCCCTGCGCCATTCCTGGTTATAGAAGAAGAACGTCCGCGGCCGGCTGGACCGAAACTCCACCGGGCCACCGAGGTTGAATCCGAATGCGTTGTAGCGGAGCTCGGCTTTCTTCGCACCCGGGGTCTGTTTTAAGAAATAGGAGTACGCGTCCAGGGCGTCGTTGCGGTTGTACTCCCAAGCGGCGC
>OBLU010006788.1_pt1 | contig 10165 bp, 4 predicted proteins | sample 1518681 | NCBI WGS metagenome assembly OBLU01 (sample SAMEA3539304, study PRJEB22396) | soil metagenome | biome: tundra; feature: field; material: soil | place: USA | collected 2010-05 | depth 0.15 m
TACACGACGCTCTTCCGATCTCACTATGAACTGGTACCCGTCTTGGAGTGTGGACAACACGACCGGCGTGCTTGCCCTGCCAACCCTTACAAATCTTGCCACCAGCGCCACAGCGACCGCTACGGTTGCCACGAACAGTTCCTTCCCAATCTCGAATGCGATTGATGGCGATTTCACAACGCGCTGGACCGCTTCCACAACAGGAGGCACCTCGTTCAATGCGGCTATTCCGGCTGCCGCCGCGACTGCGCCGCTCTGCCCCGTCACCGGGGCCATTACAAGCACAACTTGCAATCCAAGCTTGATCGTTGATCTCGGGTCAGTGCAGCCCATTCAGGAGATCGACCTCTCCTGGTACATGATCAAGGGATCAGAACCCTACTATACATTCAAGCTCGCCTATAGCAGTGACAAGAGTACCTGGACCACCCAGGATTACACCACATTCGCTTCAGCCGGTAACGCCACTGTCACCAACATCAGCGTCGTTCCGTTCAGCAATAACATCACTTACGGCTTCAACTCCCTCCCCGTGAACTTCAGCGCGCGTTATGTAGCTCTGATTGAGACAAGCGCTATCGTTCAGAACCAGACGGCCTCACCCTATAACACTATTTACGGACCGAACACCTACGAAATGGGCATCATTCAATCCACGGCGCCCCCAAGTCCGCAACCTGTAATTGTCAGCTTAGCTCCGTCGTCCAGCTCTCCAGCCACCGACAGCTCTTTCACGGTCGGCGTGACCGTAACCGGGCCTACAGGCAAGCCGACGCCTACAGGGTACATTCAGCTTTCCGCACCTGGCTACGCTTCTGAAATTTACGGACTCGTCAACGGAGCGAACTCATTCACGATCCCCGCGGGTGCAACTACGGGCGGAGCCGAGGCAATCACCGTAAGCTATCGGCCGGATGCAGTCAGCGCTCCCGTATACGGAATTGGAAGCACGACGGGAACTGCTAATGTCAGCGTGAGCACGCCCGACGCGCCAACAAATCTGACCTTGATTAAAGCCGGCCCCGGAGCGCTTGCCGCAACCTGGTCGGCTTCCGTTGGCGCCACGAGTTATGTTCTTCAGCGCTCATCGGACGGGGGCGCCACCTACACTCAGATCGGGAATCCGACGGCTGCCTCCTATGCCGACACAGGGCTTAACAACGACTCGGTAAACTACTGTTACAAGGTAGCGGCCGTGAACAACGGCGGCACCGGATCATTCAGTTCGGATGTATGCAGCATCGCAACGAGCAACTTTCCCGTTACCGGTATTACCGTGACGCCCTCGGCTCCCGGCGCGCTGACGATTGCTTATAGTGCCGTCAGCAATACCACAGGCTACATAATCAAACGGTCCAGCGGAGGCTCCGCATATGTGCAAACAGCCGCGCCTACGACGACTTCGTATATAGATTCTGGATTGACCAGCGCCACGATTTACTGCTATACACTTGCGGCCGTTTTCAGCACAGGTACGGCTAATGACAGCTCTCCGGTCTGCAACACCGCAACCAATAACCTCCCGCCCACCAACCTCGCCGTTACGAAGTGGGCGAGTGCGTCACTCCGAATCACTTGGCTGCCCACAGGAAGCGCGAGCTTATATGCTTTGAAGCGCTCTGTCGCCGGAGCTGCCTATACCACCATCAGCAGTTCGCTGACTGCGCCACAGTATGTGGACAGCTCACTGACCAACGATGCGACACAATACTGTTACACGATCTCGGAAACCTTATCTTCGGTCACTAGCCCCGATACTAACCCCGTATGCAATACTCCGACCGCGAGTTTTCTGTCCGTACCGAACTATAGTTTTGAAGCGCCGAGCGAAGCATCGGCCCTGTGGCAGACGGATCCGCCCGCTTCCACTGCCTCCTGGACCTTCACGGGCACCTCTGGTAGCACAAGCGGGAATAATTCCGGGATCTCCATTCAAACCTCCGGCACGTGGGCCAAAGGAAATGGCGGGGGGAGCGGCGCTGCAGCGGTGGGTTCTCAAGTCGCATATCTGGAGCAAGCTGGTTCTATTTCACAAACGGTCAGCGGCTTTACACCAGGCCAGACATACAGCGTGATCGTCGCCGCTTCGCAACGTCAGAGTGCGGCGCAAACCGCGAATCCATTCAACATCGCCGTCAATGGCACAAGCGTCAGCACCTTCAGCCCGTTGCAGTCCAATCCGTACTACCTGGATTACGGCGTAACATTTACGGCGACAGGGGCTTCCAACACGATCGCTATCCTCGGAACTTCTTCATCGAGCACAAGCGCGGTCTTGCTCGATAACATCAGGATCTTCCCGTATACCGGGAGTCCTGTAATTGCGACGAAAGCGATTTCTCAGATCAGTCTCACCCAAAATCAGCCAGCCGTTACGTCGACTCCGATAACGGGAGCCGGAGGCGGAAGCACGTTGAACTATAGTATTTCGCCAGCTCTCCCGGCGGGGCTAAGCTTCTCTACCCTCACCGGGTCAGTCACCGGAACTCCCACGACAGCAAGTGCCGCGACAACTTACAACGTAAGCGTCAATGACAACGATGGTAGTTCTGCATCCGCGACCTTCAGTCTTAGTGTGAATAGCCCAGCGACCGCTTCAGTTGCCATAAGCACGGCAACTCTGGTGGCCAACAGTCAAGGTGCTCCATTCATTCCAATTACAGGTTCAAGTGGAACCGGCGCCCTGACGTACAGCATATCGCCCGCGCTCCCATCTGGCCTGTCATTCGATCCGTCTACTGGAACTGTGTCCGGCACCCCCAACGTTGTTAGTGCGGCGGTAACGTATGCGGTGACAATCAAAGATGTCAATCTCTCGACGGCGCAGGCGTCCTTTAGCCTGACTATCGATAAGCAGGGGACAAGCAGCATCCTCTCGGCAAGCTCCACTTCTATTGTCCCCAATCAATCCGTGACACTGACCGCCAAAGTCGCAGCCGCGCTTGGCGGAACACCTTCAGGAACGGTCAGCTTTTTTGATGGCACCACCGCGTTGCAAACAGTCTCCATAACCGGTGGGTCAGCGTCTTACACAACAACCTCTCTGCTCTCGGGTATTCACTCAATAACAGTGACCTACAGCGGTGACAGCGTTTACTCAACCTCCTCTGCTTCGGGCGCTACCAACATCACAGTGGCTCCTCTCGATTTCTCTCTTTCCAGCAGCGGATTGAATTTAGCAACCGTCGTGACCGCAGGGAAAGCTGCTACCTTCGCCTTTGCCGTATCCCCGACATACGGAACATACCCCGGAACAGTCAGCTTTTCTGTATCTGCGGGTCCTCCAGGTGCATCGTATACGTTTTCGCCCACGTCGATATCTCCAACGTCAGGCCAGCAAACGATAACGCTAACGGTACAAACAGCTGCTTCGCAAGCAGTGAACGTCCTACCGCATCACTGGCCCGTGCTCGCATTCGGATTGCTGCTCTTGCCCCTCGTGCAAGGAAGCCGCAAGATAAAGCGCTTCCGTGGGCTCTCCTCTATGAGGCTAGTTATCTTGCTTGGAGGAGCGTTGGCGCTCGTGTCTATAGCCGGATGCGGGGATGGAATGAAGAGCGGGACGAGCATTGGTGCGCTGCTACCCTATGGTGTAAATGTGACAGCTACCGCCGGTTCGGTGTCGCATCTTACGACTGTCGTGTTGTACATCCAATCACAGTAAACCGCTAAGAACTTGCCACAACAGAAGAGGCCTGCCTGGTACGGCAGGCCTCTTCTGCTTCAGACGTAGCAGGCGACCACGAGGTCCTGTTTCCAAATGTTGAGAAGGACTCCAAGTTGGCCTTAACACCTATCCTGCCGGTCCCCTCTGTCGGAAACCCAGTTCAATCAGGCGGCATTGCTCCGAAAACACCTTCACAGACGCTCTCGGCTGTGTTCGGCGGCCATAGACCGTTTCAGCGTTTTGAGGACGGAAGACGACATGGTACCGTCGTTCTCGAATTGCTCCGCGCAATAGTGCACGCGAATACCTGCTCTCTTGAGCAGGTATTCGTAATAGGCACTCCTCTCGTCCACGTCCTGAAAGCGGCCCCACCGGCTGTGAGTGTAGTGGGTAGCGGGATAGTTGTGCAGTGGGTATATCGCTAGTGACGGGACAATGTTGCACTGGGTGGCTGCATATCGGTGCAGCCAGCATCTAGGGTTGGAGAGACGGGTGCCCCCTGCATAGGCCCGGAAGACTTCCATGCTCAAGGAATCGGGACATCAAGGTCTTCGTCCAATTTGCGAGCCAGAAGCGACGTCAAATACAGGAAGTGGATGCACCGGTTGGCGTCGATTTCGACGAACCCGTGAGCCTTCGGATTCCGGACGGCCATCATTGTCCCGGCGAAGATCTGCAAGTATCCCTGTTGGATCGAACGTGCTGTCTCTGTGTCGGTGGGATCAAAGATAAGATAAGGCTGGCTGGGAGCGAACGCTTTGGAGAAGAGAACGCCCGGAGGTAGCGAAGTAGTGAAAAGTTCAGATGCAGCATGCAAGGTCATCTCGAGGCCAAGACTCGGTGGCCTGCACCACTGCTATGACTTGGCTGCCTGAGCCCACGCCGGACCTCAGAGAACTGAAGAACTTCCGTCCAATGCGGGAAGCAATGCGTTGGCAGACACAATCTGCTTCCGCAAGCGTCACCTGCTCTTCCAGATTCCGATAGGCTGCCTCACCGAGACGCAGGCCACTCTGATATTTGATTGCTCCCAAACCAATATCCATAACCAAATTGTGGCGGCTGGAATTTTGGCGAGGCACAGATCCTCAGCACCACACACAGTTACCCGGATTGTGCCGCCCCAGAGAAGACTGAATGGCGGAAGAGGAGGGATTCTCTGTCGTCAGATCACTTAAGCTGCTTGGAATCAGCTAGATATTACGATTCTCCCACAAAAACTCTGGGTTTTCGCGGTTCTTGTTACGTATTGAATCATAAGGCCTTACGACGCCTTGTATCGGTAAGAAATGTTCGAAAGTGTCACAAAAGTGTCACACGGAACCGTAGATCAAGCGATCAAGCAGCAGGCCCGTGAAGTCGTTCCTAGGAATGCCCTTTCAGCATCCCGCACACAGGGAGGCATGTCAACTGAGAATGTATGGCAACTGAGTCCGGCTATTGCAACTGAGGAATCCTGTAGTGGCGAATCGCTCGGGCTTGGAGCACTTTTGACGGGATCTGATTTACCGCATGCGGCACTCCCGCCATCTGGCAGGGAATGACATCTCTCGCCCACCTTTATCAACTTGACAGTGATGCCTGCGACGCATATAAAGCTTCGCTAATCGAATCAATGATTCCTCCGGCCATCGAAAGAACTCAGGTTTAGCAGATTGGTCCGACCGTTACTCTGCGGATGTTTAGGACTGGCAATGACATGTCGCTTCTGGGGGCAGGAGATTCCTTCCCCGTAGGCGTCGCTCATGGGTCTGGCGGTGCGCTCGCGAAGTCATCCAAGAGCGACGCCGTGCTGAAGGTAACGGAGGCGTGAATAAACTCATTCGATCGAACACAGGACTTTGTATTGGAGGCAAACAAATGTCTAGGTTCAATGCAGCAAAGTGGATCACGGCGATCAGCCTGACCCTTTTCTTGAACACTGTCGCATTCGCACAATCGGTCAATAATGCCCAGATTCGTGGCGCGGTGCAAGATCCATCCGGAGCCGCTGTCGTTGGTGCACAGATCAAGGCGACGCAAACGGATACTGGACGAAGCCTGGACGCAAGGAGCGGCGCAGACGGAGCGTTTGTGATCCCAGGTCTGCCAGTCGGAGGTTATTCGGTGGAAGTTAGTGCCCCTGGATTCAGAAAGTATCTCCAAACCGGCCTTGTGTTGGAGGTTGGACAGAATATAGAACTCAATATCCCCCTTACGATTGGGAGCGTAACCCAGGAAGTGCACGTTTCGGCGAATGCGGCGATGGTCGAGACCCAGGACACGTCAATCGCTGTAGTCGTGGACCAAGAGCGCATTGTTGATCTTCCGCTGAACGGAAGGCAAATCACAGATCTGATCGTGCAGTCGGGCGGCGCGGCGGCGCCACCGAACGGCCCCAGCCGCGTAGTTACTACCCATGACTACCCGAACTCTGCCGCGGTCTCCGTATCCGGGGGGCAGATCAACGGCAACAACTACTTGTTGGATGGGGGAGACAACAACGACTCGCATTCCAACATCAATATGCCGTTTCCTTTCCCGGATGCACTTCAGGAGTACAGCGTGCAAACTAACGGCATCTCCGCGCGCTACGGTCTGCATCCTGGTTCCGTGGTCAACGTCGTCACCAAGTCGGGCACCAATGGCTTCCACGGCGACCTTTTTGAATTTGTGCGCAATGGCGACTTGGACGCCCGCAACTTTTTCTCGACAACCCAGGACAATCTACACCGGAACCAGTTTGGAGGTACCCTTGGTGGGCCTATCCGCAAGAACAAACTCTTTGCCTTCGGCGGCTTCCAACAAACGAACATTCGCCAAGCACCGGCGAACACCATATCCTTTGTGCCCACGGCCGCGGTACTAGCCGGAGACTTTAGCACCATTGACTCCGCCGCTTGCGAAACGAGTGGAAAAGCGAAGCAGTTGATAAATCCCGCCACAGGTCTGCCCTACCTGAACAACTTCATCCCTCCGTCTTCGTTTACGAAGCCGTCATTGGCGTTGGCTGCGCTGATGCCTGTATCTACCGATCCATGTGGGAAGCTCGTTTACTCGATATCCAATCCCAGCAATGAGTACCAGGTTGTAAGCCGCATGGATTGGGTGCAGAGCGCTAGAAACAATGTCCTCGCCCGCTATTTCATCCTTGATTATTCCAATCCGGCGATCTACACCAACAACGTTCTCACCACAACCCGCCCCGACCTTCTGCAGCGTTCTCAGTCCATCGTTCTGGGTGACCAGTTCACCATCAACCGAACCCTCATCAACGCATTCCACTTTACATATTCGCGGCTGGCGGTTCACCGCTCCAGCCCAGCGGGTATGCCGAGCCCCGCGGGATTGGGTGTAAATATGTTCAATGCCAATCCCAATTTCATCTATCTTTCCGCATCCAGTTACTTTAATGTAGGCGGAGGATCCAATGCTCCGGCCAAATTCATGCGAAATCAGTATCAGTGGGCCGATGACATCGACTGGATTAAAGGCCGCCACCACTTTAGCTTTGGCGCCGAGAACATCTACGGGCAGATGTATCAAAATAATGTTTACGACAGCAACGGGTATTTTCTCTTTAATGGCGGGGCGACAAATGACGGCTTGGCGGACTTTCTCATTGGAAGCGTCAACACGTTTACGGATACTATCTCTCAAGTAAGTAACTCGCATGAGAAGTACATCGCGCTCTACGCTGAAGACGGAATTCAGCTAACCAAAACGCTCAACGTCCATGCGGGCTTGCGGTGGGAACCGTCGCTGCCTGAGGTTAATCAGTATAACGAAGGCTCCAGCTTTTCGTTGCCTGCGTTCACCGCAGGCACCAAGTCTACCGTGTTCGCCAACGCACCTCCGGGATTATTCTTCTACGGCGACCAGGGAATTCCGAAAGCCTACGCGAATGGAAGCTATATCGACTTTGCCCCTCGGGTCGGACTTGCGTGGGACCCGACAGGAAAAGGGCAAGAGAGCATTCGAGCTTCCTATGGTATTTTTTTCGACGAGCCCGAGACCTTCACTGACTCCTCCTTTGGTCTTGCTCCGCCATGGGGGAACGGACTCACTATCACCAATCCTTCAGGAGGCTTCGTCAATCCCTACGCGACTTATCCTGGCGGCGACCCATTTCCTACCCCGTATCCTCCTACCCCAACTGCAACATTCAACCTGGCAGGAACATACGCCAATCTGCCTTTGGGTCTTCACCACCCTTATACGGAGCAGTACGATCTCAGCCTGGAGCGCCAATTAGGACGTGACTGGGTTGTCTCAGCAAGTTATGTGGGCAACAGGTCCGTACATCTTCGCTCTGGCACGGAAGCTAATCCGGCGGTTTACTCCGCAGGAGCCACGACGAAAACTACCCAGGCACGCCGAACTCTCAGCCTGATCAATTCGGCCTCAGGCGCTTATTATTCGACCATCACGCAGATGGACGATGGTGTCAACAGTACCTACAATGGACTGCGCTTATCTGCGCAGCATCGGATGAGTCACGGCTACACTCTGCTTGTGGTTTACACGTATTCTCATTGTTTGCAGGATACCGAAACAATGGGCAACAAGCTCCAGGGAAATAACGAAGCAAATCCGCACAACCGAAACTTCGACTACGGGCCGTGCGACTACGACTTGCGCGACAACCTGGTGAGTTCTCTGGTCTATCAGGGTTATAACTTCAAGAATCAAGTGCTGAACCTGGTCGCTGGAGGCTGGGCGCCCGCCTTTTTGGTTTCGTACTACAACGGGTTTCCCTTCACCCCCCTCACTGGCGTAGATGATTCCTTGACCGGCGTTGGTCTGGATCGCCCGAACGCGGTATTGGGTGTGAGCCCGTACGTCAGAAATCTATCGACGAAGTTATGGATAACTCCGACGGCATTTACTGCAAATGGCGGAGGGACCTTTGGCACGACCGGCATGAACTCGCTCTTAGGCCCGCACTATATTGATTCCGATGTAAATGTGACAAAGGTATTCAAGATTCACGAGCAACAGAACTTCCAGGTGCGCTTCGAGTTCTTCAACGTCTTTAATCATCCGAACTTTCAGGCACCGGTTGCCACACTCAGTTCGTCGACGTTCGGCCAGATTCAGGCCGCAAACCCGCCTCGCATCATTCAACTTGCGGCGAAGTACACGTTCTAAGTCTGTCTTTGCGTCGGGTGCGGTTCTCATATCGAAGCGAACCGCACCTGATGGGGGACAAATCAACTCGAAGACCCTACTGGAAAGAGAGCCACCTATGCGGCTGGAAGTCACACGGCGGCGATTTGTCGAGTTGTTGACAGCCCTCACTGCCGGAGTTGGATTACGATCGAAGGCCCAGATCAGAGCTACGCGTCCTGCATCTCCCGGCGCAACGGTAAACCGCAAGAACCTGGTGGCAACGCAAGTGAAGGCCTATGCCTGGCAGGATGAAGGGATAGATAAACTGCTGGACAACCTTCAGCAAAAGGGGAATATAAACACAGTATTTGCGTTCACCTACCTTTCTGAGGCAACTGATGTCAGCGGGCATATTCCTCTGCCCGATCATGGCACTTATTCCAAGGCCAACCCTGAGATCGGGGGCGCGTTCTATGATTACGATCTGAAATATTTTCAGAACACCACACTCAAAGATTTCCATGCTTCGAGCAAATTCAACGTCATAAGTGAAGTTGCACCGAAGATGAAGACTCGGGGCATGGACTTCTTCGCCTGGGACTATAACAACACCAACGCGAATATGATGCGGCTCATTCCTGGGTTCACGGAGGTTGCAGAGATCGATGTGTACGGGAAACGCACAGACAGCGCATGCTGGAATCATCCCAACTACCGAGCACAGCTAACCGGAAGAATCGACTCCTATCTTTCCGGATACCCAGGGGAAGTGGACGGCATCATCTGGGGCTGTGAACGTATGGGGCCGCTGGACAATATGATCGGGGGAGGCTGGGCCACAACGGGCATCTCCTGTTTCTGCGGATACTGCCGCTCTAAGGCGCGGGAGCGGGACATTTCTGTCGAAAGAGCCCAGCGAGGCTTTATCAAACTGGACGGATTGTTCCAGGCCGCGAACAGACAGCAGCGTCCTGCTGACGGTTACTTTGTCGCATTCTGGAGGATTCTCCTTGAATACCCGGAAGTACTGGCTTGGCATAGCCTCTGGAATGATAGTTACCACGAGGTGCGTTCAGAGTTGTACGGCACCGCAAAAGCTCTCGCGCCAAAGAAGCCATTTGGATTCCACATCGTGCAGAATGTGACGTTCAGTCCGTTTTATAGTGCAGTGGATGACTACGCGAAAATAAAAGAGTATTCCGACTTCATCAAGATCGCGAGTTACAACAATGCTGGCGGAGGACGAATGGCAGGATTCGTCAGCAGACTGTGCTCAACCATCTTCGCAGATGCAACTCCGCAGGATTTGTTGCCGCTCTACTACAAAATTATGAACTATGACGAGAAGCCGTTTGAAGAAATAGATCGGAAGAGCGTCGTGTAGGGAAAGAGTGTAGATCTCGGTGG
>OBLU010006792.1_pt1 | contig 10162 bp, 12 predicted proteins | sample 1518681 | NCBI WGS metagenome assembly OBLU01 (sample SAMEA3539304, study PRJEB22396) | soil metagenome | biome: tundra; feature: field; material: soil | place: USA | collected 2010-05 | depth 0.15 m
CATGCCGCTCAGTGAGACCGCCATCCGCCAAGCAAAGTCCGAATCTAAGCCGATCAAGATGTTCGATGGACGGGGTTTGTACCTGCTCCTAAATCCAAACGGCTCGCGCGGTTGGCGATTCAAATACCGCATCGATGGGCGAGAAAAACTCCTCTCGTTCGGAGTGTATCCCGACGTGCCCCTGAAGCTCGCCCGTGACCGGTGTGAAGCAGCCCGACAGCAACTGGCTGCCGGCATCGACCCCGGCGAGAAGCGCAAGGCCGAGAAGGTGGCCCAGGGCGATACCTTCGAGGCCATCGCGCGCGAGTGGTTGGCCCTGCAGGAGCCGAAGCTCGCGCCGCTGACTTTCGTCCGACCGGGCGAACTGCGCCACGCCACCTGGTCGGAGTTCGACCTCGATCATGCAGAGTGGCGCATACCGGCCGAGCGCATGAAGATGCGCGAGCAGCACATCGTCCCGTTGAGCCGGCAGGCCGTCGAAATGTTGCGCGAGCTGCAGTCGATCTCACGCCGCAGTAGCTTCATCTTCCCGGCGCTCGGCAACGTGTGCCGCCCGATGAGCGAGAACACGGTGAATGCCGCGCTTCGGCGGTTGGGCTATGCGCATGACGAGATGACCGGCCACGGCTTCCGCTCGATGGCATCGACCCTGCTCAACGAGCAAGGCTGGCATCCCGACTTGATCGAACTGCAGCTCGCCCACGCCGAGCGCAACCAGGTCCGTGCCGCCTACAATCGCGCGCAACGGTTGGTCGAGCGGCGCAAGATGATGCAGGCATGGGCGGACTACTTGGACCAGCTAAAACTTGCCACCGGTGGGGCAGCAAATCAAAAAATGCAGGCGGCGTAGGAGCGGCGAATTCGTCTAACGCTGGTGAGGGGCAGGACATCAGGAATGTCTCAACGACGAGCTTCTAATGCGGTTTGGCAGCGATGTTGGCGGCTGATCACGGGTTTGTCCGCGCTCGGAATTTTGGAAGTCGTCTCGGTCAAATTACCTGCGCCGCCAACCCCAAAGACGATTTCGTGCTCCAGCGTTCTCCATCGGGCATCGCACGCCGCATATTCCTGATTCGTATACGAAATGCGGAATAGCGGGACGACGCAGTGTTTTTGGTGAGGCGCGGTAACCCATTGTGCAGACGGCACTATGGGCGACAGCGGAGCTGCAGCCCTTTATCTCGCTTTCCACTCGCTCATCCCGGACACTTTGCGAATTGCGGCTTCGATGAAACAATGCAAACCATGATCGCTCAGACGCGCTGGTTCGCCCTGTCACCTCGAATCGGAAGCCCTACGTCCGGCGGTCCTCTGGCTCCTGGGATTGAGGTGTTACGCCAGGAAGCCCAACGCTTGGTGGCACGTGGCAACCGGTAGACTGCGTCCCCGGTGTATCGTGATCGCGGGTCCCAACGGGGCCGGCAAGACGACGTTCGCACGCGAGTACCTTCCCGGAATTGCGAGAGTGGTTCACTTTGTGAACGCGGATTTGATTGCCAGCGGACTGTCACCGCTGAAGCCAGAATTGGCCGCCATAGCCGCTGCCCGGATGGTGCTTCGGGAGATCGATCGGCTGGCGACCGAGCGGCTGGATTTCGCATTCGAAACCACGCTCAGCGGGCGCACGTACGTGCGCCGAATGGAGATCTGGAAGCGTGCCGGCTATCGCATCGAAATCGTCTACCTGCGTCTGAGCTCAGTCGAACTCGCGCTCCGACGGATTGAGGCCCGCGTCCGCCAAGGCGGGCATGACGTACCCCGGCGGGACGTCATGCGCCGCTTCAAGCGCGGCTGGGAAAACTTCCAAAAGGCGTACCAACCCATGGCGGAATCCTGGGCGGTGTACGACAATTCGGGTGCCTCCCCGCAACTCACGGAAAGGAAGGAATGAAAGCCCCAACTCGTCCCAAACGACCTGAAAGCTTTGCTGCCGGAGTCGGCCGGGCGCTTCGCCGGGCGGCGAAGACGGCGCGCAAAACAGCCCGCATGCACGGGACCCCGATCTATATTGTTGAGGATGGGAAGGTCATCGCTAAGAAGCCCTGAGACTCCCGATGCCCGGAAGTCCACCGTCAGGTCGTGGACCCACAGCGGTCTATCGCGAACGGCGGCTTCCGGGTGGCTCAACTGGCAACCATCGGCTTTGTCTGGGCGAGGGGCTGGCGTGTTCGCATGAGTGACCATGCCATTGCGACCAGACTCAGTACTACGCAAAACCAACCAAAGGCATCGCCTATCGCGTCATAAACGGTATTCCCGCCGCGGCCATTGATCGGAAGATCGCCGGTGAGCACCGTGAAAGAGCCCGTGGTCTTTGCCCGGACAACCAAACGCCCGTAGCGATCATTGAGCGTTAACAACCCATTGCGTGCAGAACGGGCCATCGGCACACCGTTCTCCACACTGCGCAAGATCGCGACGCGCGCGTGGCTCCAATCGTCTTCGCCAAAATCCCAGGCGGGAACCGCAAGCAAGATGGGCTTAGTCTGCACTACGTCATTGCGAAGCATCGCCTGGAAGTCCATGTCCTTACAGATTTCAAGGCCGATTCCGTTGGCCAGCACCTTGGGGCCTGATCCTGGTGTGAATACGGCGGATTCAAGCACCGGAACGAGGCGTCGTTTCTCATAGGTGGTCGGTGTCGTTTCGCCAGGGGTGAACGACCAAGAAATATTGCGTTGCACATTGTCGATCGTGGTGTTGAACCCCGCCACCAGGGTTGAGTTGGACCGATTCGAGGCCGCTGCAAGTCGTGCCTGCACTTCATCCCGCCATTCCGGCGCTACGCGGGAAATATTCTCTGGCAGCACAATCAACTGAACACCCTTATCGTTCAACTTCTCGACCGTAGCGACGTACGCGTCGATCGCTTTCAAGGTTGCTTCTCGGTCATCGGCTCTAAAGCGACCAACTGCATCGTCGCTCTCGACTAGAGCCACACGCATTGTGCCCGACGGCGGAAGTGACATGCGCCAATGTCCGTAGATAGCGTTCGCGGAAAATAGCGCTAGGGCAATGGCGGCGGGAAGGGGGCTGCGAGTACGCATACTGGCAGAAATGCCCGCCGGAACGATGCTCAATAGAAACGTAATGCCGGGGAAACCAACCAGTGAGGCAACCTGTATGAGCATCGGCATGCTGACTTCGGCGGCAGCGGGCGTTCCCACCGATCCGCCAGAATTGCTGAAGGATGCGAGAAAATCGAACGCGGTCCGGAGCGTGGCGAAAGCGAACATTGCCGCCACTGGCCCGAGTGCATACTTCACACGGCGGGCCCCCATCACAGCGCCCGCGAATGCCAGGGATGGTGCACCAATGGAAAGGGCTAGCACGAGAGCGGGCAGGGACTCGCCATAGGCGCGCAGGATGGAACTTGCCCCTAATGCCATTGCGAACCCGGAAGCCGCGAACACGCGCCAACTCCTTGCATTCCCGAATGCGAACCAGAGAATGGGAATAGGTGCCAACCATGAAAGCCACCATTGATCGCCGAGGCCGAACGAGAAATAGAAGCCGATGGCACTCAGCAGCGTGCAACCTAATGCTGTCATTGGATTTTCTCGACGAAGAAGGATGCCATGCTGCGCTCAGTCTGCAGTTCGTGCCGACAGTCCGCGCAGTAAACGGTCCAACGAGCGCATGTACAGCTTTTGAAACGTGGCGCGCGGCGCCGTGATCCGTCCACATAGATACAGGGTGATGAGCCCGTGCGCGTGCGCCCAAATGCTGAGCGCGGTCTCCGCGACGTCGTCCGATCGAAGGACTTGGCGTTCCATCAATTCGGAAACGACTGTTTGCAAGACGTCAAAGGTTGGCGACTTTCTTCCCTGCAGGTCCCGCGGGAAAACAAAAACATCGCCACGATGGCTTGCAAACATGTATCTGAAAAGCTGCGGGTGATCCAGCGCGTAGTTTAAGTAGCCAAGCATTCCACGCAACCCGGGAATCTCTGTCCGCGCATTTGCCCGGGCGAAATAGCTCGCGATGCGCGGGTACTCGGCGGCAGTAGCGGCCCGTAATAGCGCGTCGCGATTCTGAAAATGCTTGTAGGTCGCCATCGTCGTCACGCCTGCGGAGGCGGCGACACCGCGCATTGTGACTCCCTCAACACCTTCGGGACCTTCCAAGAGTTCAAGCGCGACGGCGAGAAGTTTCTCGCGGGTCGACTGCTTTCTCTGTTGGGGCATGAACTGAATTGTGCATCATTGCGTCGATGGTGTACAGTGTACACCATATGAAACTAAACTTGAAGCGAATTGTGCGCGGGGTCTGCATCGCGCTGCTGATTTGGAGCGCAGTCGTCGCGGGGCTGATTGCCTTCGGCACGGCTAAACCACCGGCTGCCGCAGCCGGCATTGCGGGGCCATTCTCGAACATTGATACTCGCGCCGTGCCGGCGCTGCTCCGTTACAAGGCACGCGACGGAGCGCTATTGTCCTACCGCGAGTACCCAGCGTCCGGGAGGCACGTTGCCGTGCTGTTGCATGGATCGGCGGGTAGCAGTGTGGACATGCATCCGCTCGCACTGGCGCTGCAACAGGCAGGGGTCACAGTATTCGTTCCAGATCTTCGAGGGCACGGCGCAAACCGTCCTCACGGCGACATCGCCTACGTCGGCCAACTCGAGGATGACTTCGTAGACTTCATAACGAGCAAGCGACCAGGTATTCCGAACTCGTCGTGGACGGTCCTGGGGTTCTCCTCGGGAGCTGCGTTTGGCTTACGATTTGCGGCGAGAAGTCCGGACGGTCAGGCAGTAGACCGGTACATTCTGGTCTCACCCTATCTGCGCTACAACGCCCCGTCTGTCAGGCAAGCGTACTCAAACACGCCAGCTCCCCAAAGCTGGGCGAACCCATCCGTAGGCCGAATCATTGGGCTCACGATAGTCAATCATGTTGGCGTGCACACGTGGGACGGCTTGCCGGTACTCGCCTTTCCTGTACCGGAAGATGTGGATTCCGTAACTAGGACCTACTCGTGGCGCATGCAGAGGAATTTTGGAGCCGACGACGACTATCTCGCTGATATCCGCCGAGTCGGTCGCTCTGTCCAGGTTCTAGTTGGTGGCTCAGACGAACTGCTTGACCCCGAGAAATTGAAGTCGGAGTTTCAAGCGCAGCGTTCTGATATTCCGGTAACCATCATTCCGGGCATGGGTCACTCCGATATGGTGACCCGCCCGGAGGCGATCAGCACGCTCGTGAAGGCGTTCAACTGAGGCTGGCTTGCCTCTGGCCGGCATGGAGTAGTCATTTTTAGCTACCCGAATGCCCGCAGTTGACTGCGGCCTGATGCAACCAACCTTTTCCCGAGCAATGAATTTGCGAACTTTCCCAGAGTTAGCTCTCGCCTATTGCCGGCATTCGATGCGCTTTCCGCAGGCTTTGCAGAACAGAAATTTGTAGCGCCAAATCGGAATGGCTCCGGCGTGGCGATGGCAGTAAGGGCATTGCACCGCTCGAACGCGGCTGCCCAGGACATAGACGGTAATAATGAAGCTTCCATACACAATAGCCTGCAGCAGCAGCTCAGGTGCTTTGCTGACGTACGCGCTTACAACGCTCACGACGACCACTACACCAATCCACCAAAAGAGGATGTCAATCCAAAACGCATGCTGCCGGCGCGCAAGTTCTTTCATAAAATCACACGCGTTTCTTGCCATCGAATCTGCTCCAATTTGCCGCATTTACTCAGTCTACCGCGCCGGGAATGGCGGCTAAGTGGCAGTAAATTCGGGACTGCCACCGTCGCTTCATGGCCGAGGCCTCCGATCGCTAAAATCTTCACACCTTGCGGCGTCCACCATGCCAACGGTCCTGGCGATTATGACTTATCACGCACAATCCGCCTGATTGCGTCCTCATATCCCCGAAATCGGTGCTCCACCGGAGTCATTCTCGCGAGTGCATCCGGATCATGCCGATATTCCGAGATCCTGGGGTCCCTCGCCAGCCGCTCCCGCAAGCGTCTTTCTTCGGCATTCTCATTCGGTCCGGGACTGTTCCGTTGCTGCAGTCCGGTTTGGCCGATCAGCTCGCGCGCGCTCTTAAAAGGTGAAATAGGTATACAAGGTACGTCCGGCCGCGCCAGACACTTCGGCGGCTCATTCCGGACAGGATCCGGGCTCAAACCGGACAGCGATTCTGGTTTTTTGGCTGCCTGTCCGGCGTCGCCGGACACTGCTGTGTTTTCCGGATTGACCCCATCGGGAAGCGCCGCCCGCAAATCGGTACTGGGGCCGCCGCGGGGTTGTTTGGAACCGATGAGCCACCCGCCCGCAATGGCGGCGGCGCGGTGCTCGGCAACCGTACTCTTGTCGAGACCGGTGACCGCGGCCAGGTGCCTGACCCCGACCCAGCAATTGCTGCCGTCGCGGTCCATGTGCAGCATGCGCGCGGCCTCGATGATTTCGAACCGCAGATACGGCAAGGGATGATTGGGAAGTGACATAGACGCCTCGCAGTGGTGGGTGGCGTCTAACTACATAATCCTCTATTTGGCCATTCGCAACCAGGTGTCCTCGCTACACCGCAGCCTGTACGCTGGCGCCCGATGGAGTACGATTTGCTTCAATGGGAGAAATCCGAGGGGAGCGATTTTGCGCAACTTTTCGTGAAAACCCTGCAATTTACGAGGAAAAATTGATCGAATGACGATTTGGGTCTATAAATCTAGGGATTGTTGATATTCTGAGGTGACTCTCGGGGTAGTTCTTGGGGTAGGGCGCTCGGCGCCACGGAAGTAATTGAACTTGCTCAATGACCTGCCGGCGAAGCTCGGTGCCTCTTTGCGCACCATCGCCCTTTCCACCTGCTTTTTTGCGACCCGAATGATCCGGTGCCACATACGCGCATTCGCTGGTCAGACGCCGCTGCGTGGCCGATCATGCCCGAACCGCCGGATACGATCAGCCGGGCATCGCTGAACCCGCCGCGCGAGACGTTGGCAACGACGATACACCAAGGCCGATTGCGAAAGTCCCGGCCGCGATCGCTGCGACTGGACCTGAGATCGGCGCTCAGTCGTCGATCTTAATCTTCAGCGCGCTCTTAACCGTGCGTACACCTTGGGTCGCGCGTGCGATCGAAATTGCGCGGTCGGCAGCGTCCTGGGTGGGCACTTTGCCCTTCAGCGTCACGACACCATGATCGTCGGTGTCGACGTCGATGTGCGACAGACCCTTGGACGGGTCGGAGGCCAGCTGCGCCTTGATCGACGACGTGATCGAGGAATCCTTGATCACGACCGTCGGCTGCGCGCTCTCCATATCGGGGGCGGGAGTGGCACGTGCGACAAACGGCGCGAGCGCGGCGAGCGAACACGCAACCGCAGCGGTGAGCGTAGGTGTCTTCTTCATGATTGTGTCCTTGGATGGAGTAATTCTTGAGTGTCGGCGCAAACGGGCGCCGGCACCGTGCGCTGCCGTACCGTGTGCCCCCTTCGCGCCAAAGCTGGAATCCGTCGCGTAGCGAACGCCAGCGGGGCACCGCGAGGAAGATACGCTCAGGCCGCCGCAAGGGTAGGGGTTCCCTGCGGGAGCCCGATAGGTACCCCGGCGTTGGCAACCTCCACATTGAGTTGTGGCGCGAGGGATATGAGGCGCAACGCGCACGACGCATGTACCGAGTGGGAGCGGCATCACGAAGGGACGGGTTTCGTCGAGGTAATCGTTCAATAATTCTTGGGTGCCGGCATGGAGGGGAATGCATAACGCAGAAATAGGTGGTTTGAACCGCGCCGCACGTCAGTCAGTGTGCCCCATCGCGCGCTTCGCGGCGCGAATGTCTGACCCATCACAAGACTGAGTCGTCCGTCGCCATCGTCACGGCCAGCGATTTGAGGAGCGAGGGTCAGAAATTGCTCGTCCACGAGCCGTCGCGCGTAAAATTCACCCAGTAATCGCGGGCCTCCCTCAATGAGGATCCGATTGCCGGCATTCATCTGACCGACCGCATCGAGGACGGAACTCGCGGGGATCATCCCGCGGCAGCGATGAATGGCGCGGATCTCGAGCGAGTGAGGCACCTTTCGCTTGCGCATATGGTTTGCACCTGCCGTCGTTGTAACCACGAGTGCTTGCACGCGATCGGATGTGAACACTGGCAAACGCAGATCGATCTGGCCACTTCCACTGACGATGACGTTCAGTGGCGTAACGCACTTGCGCAGCGCTTTTCTAAGCCGTCGATAGTCATCGGTAAGCTCCGGACATATGCCGTCCGGCGTCCACAGGTGCCGAGGGTCCGCGTCAAGCGTACCGGATCCGACGATCACGACGTCGGCGATGGCACGCAACAGGCCCATCACCATGCGATCTTGGACGCTGAACCCGCTGATGTCTGCTCCGCCGGCGTGTCCTTTTGCTTGTAATGATACGACACCATCCAATGTGGTCACGAAATTGCTAAAGACGTGCTGACGGAAGCGAGCCTGCGGCATGCGCAGGTTCCCGTACAGCCGCGTGAGATTGGGCGTCAGCTTCAATGCGCGGCCGTGCTTCGTTTCGAACAGCGTCTCGAGCGGTGGGAGAGCGACTTGATCGCGCATGATATCGCCAAGTGCCGGCGGGGCGCTCATCGTAAATTCTGCGCTGCGGCCTCCAAAATCGCTTCCGCGTCTGCAAGTTGGGTCCAAGCGGCGAGTTCCTCCCCTGCGACTGATTCGTCCTGATCCGTGTTGGACACGAATCACTCAATTTTATGTGCTTCGTCGAATTCCAAATTCACAGGCTCTCACGATTCAACTATACACCCGGTAACTTGTGATCTTCATGGGCGAAGATATAGATTGCCTCGCCGCCCGGGATGCGAGACCGAGTTCAACAGACCTTCTCTACAATGGGCGACCAAATCCGCGAACAACAAAAAAGTGCTGCTGCATCATGCCATTGTGCAAGGCGAATCTCTCTCCGACATGCCTTGCACGGAGTCCGGGAGGGTTTGCTGATGTCGTTGCACGTGGCCTGCCTGCGTGCGGTAACGCGCCCGACAAAAGGGGTCGTGTCCATGCTCTCATCGCTCGTCGCAGATTGCCGGCCGTAATTCGGCGCGGTTCGTTCCGCACATCTACAGGAAAACATTCACCATGAGACAGATATCCAAACCACTTCTGGTCCGCTCGGCCGGCGCCTTGGTTGTGAACAGGCGTGCAATTCTGATCAGGTAAGGGGGTCACTCCAGTCCCTGGTCAAACTTAGAAGTCTATTGACACACAATACGCATGAGGCATCTACCGAGTGGGCAGCGCCAACATGAAGGGGCTGGTCCTCTCATGCCGCGCCGCGACTGCGAACTCCGATCTCAAGATAGAAATTTCCGGAGTCGACCCGCTGCTGCCGTTCGAGACCGTCCTTTGCGGTGTGCTAATCAGCTCTTCTGCTTCGCCACCACGTCCCGCGCTCCTTTGAGCTGCTTCCAATTCGGTGCGCAATTGGTACGCGCCATTCAAGGATCGGCCCCGTTTCCGTTTGCAGAGCGCTCAGGCGTTCTTGGGCCTGCCGATGACCCGGGCTGTGCCCCGCCTTTCGCAACCCAATCGGTCCGTGTGGTATCGCCCGTGGAAAATGTGTACAGGTGCAGCAACCGCGTGCCCCGGCGGATGTTGATCCGGCTAGCGGCAACGGTTGCCCATGCCGGCATCAATCTGGCTATAGCATTCAATGACAAACCGGCCGCACGCCCAACCTTTGACGCACCTACTCTCCATACTCAACCGGCAGGACGCCGCGGGCCACGGCCTTGATCAGAGCCTGAGTGTCGGCTTCGGTCTGGTCCGCATATGCGCGAGCGAAGCGGCATAGGGACTTGTCCAGCTGGTCCGATGCGCCAACATATCCGGCGATCATGGAGGCTCCGCTCGTGCGGGCATGCCCCTTGCCGAGTAGGCGGCCGACGATTCCGGCGTAATCGGTCAATGCCGCCGATTCGATTGCATCCAGCGGGATCGTGCCCTTCATGTTACGGAACTGACGGACGTAGTACTGCAGGCCATCGACAGTGGCCCAGCCGAGCAGCGGATCGCTGACCGTCTGCAGGGCCTGCTGGTACTCCACGACTCGCTGTCCTTGATGGGCATGCCAGGCCGAGTCGCCGTGGACGAACCGGGCCAGCACCGACCGCCGAGCCTGTTTTAGCTGCAGGAATACCACATCGTCCGC
>OBLU010006794.1_pt1 | contig 10162 bp, 9 predicted proteins | sample 1518681 | NCBI WGS metagenome assembly OBLU01 (sample SAMEA3539304, study PRJEB22396) | soil metagenome | biome: tundra; feature: field; material: soil | place: USA | collected 2010-05 | depth 0.15 m
ACCGTTGCAGTGACCGACCTTGAACGCGCGAGAAGGTTCTACCACGAGCAACTCGGGCTGTCGCCGCTCGAGGAAACGCCGTTCGCCATCCGCTTCGCTGCCGGGAAGGGGACGCAGTTTTCGGTGAGGCGTGGCCAGCCGAACGCCGGCCAGACCGTGGCGCACTTCGAGGTCGACGACCTCGAGAGCGTCATCCGCGATTTGACCGCGCGAGGGGTCGCGTTCGAGGAATACGAGTCGCCGAAGACGACCAACTTCATCGCCCAGATCGGTCCTGCCCGTGGTGCCTGGTTCAAAGACCCTGACGGGAACGTGTTCGGCGTACGCGAGGGACCCGTGCCCGGCGTCGCGTAGGCGACTCCCTTCGACGTGCCTCGGTCACCCTCTTGAGCCGCCATGTGCGCCGTACTTACGCCCGACTGGGGAGAACGCCGAACTCGCGCATGAGCGCAGCGGCGGCGACCACCAGGCTCGCGTTGTCGGGCGATGGACGACCGTCGGGTAGGACGAGGGTGTCCTCGAGGCCGGTGCGGATGCCGTGCCCACGCTGCAACGCGCGCCTGCCGACCGCCCAACTCGCAATACCCTCCCCACACCTCTGGTGATGAGATCGCGGCAGAGTTCGACGATGCCCTGTTCCCCCTGGTTGGCGGTGACGAGTTCCGGCAGAACGGTCCAGGCCGCGACCGTCTGGCGGCGCAGCTCGGGATCGGGCTCGATCTCGGACCAGGTGCTCAAGGACAGGGCAATGCCGGGCACGCTTCCCGAACCGCGAGGACAGTTGCCGCGCACGCGTCGCCGTCGAGCGTCGGCGTGGAGTTGCGGTCGCGAGGGTGGAGGTGGACGACGCGAGCGCCCGCGGCGACGGCGGCGCGGGCTGCCGCAGCCACTACCGTCGGCGTCGAGGGGATGACAGGCTCTGAGCGCTGGCCGTTGACTGCGACCTCGAGGAGGGCGCTTCGTGTCGCCATTCGGCACCAGTATCCGCCAGCTGTCACCCTCGGTGGCGTCACTTTCCGGGTCCAAGGACCCTACCGCGCGCCCCTCACAGCGATGTAGTCTCGGAAGCCGCGAGCCGCACCGCGACGAGAGCGCCGCCGGCCCGCGGAGGTGTCCAGGTGAACGCGATTGCAACCGTGCCTGTAACCACTGTGACCGTGGAAAATCCGTGGCACAACGCGCAGCGTCAGTTCGATCAGGCCGCGGAGTTGATCAACCTCGAGTCGGGCCTGCGTGCGGTGCTCCGCGAGGTCAAACGCCAGTTCATCGTCAGCTTCCCTGTGAAGATGGACGATGGCTCGGTGCGCGTCTTCGAAGGCTACCGAGTGCAGCACAACATGGCTCGAGGCCCCGCAAAGGGCGGCATCCGCTATCACCAAGGCGTCACCCTGGACGAGGTCAAGGCCTTGGCGATGTGGATGACGTGGAAGTGCGCGATCGCGGGACTGCCGTTCGGAGGCGCAAAGGGGGGCATCGTGGTCGACCCCAAGCATCTCAGCGAGGGCGAACTCGAGCGGATGACCCGGCGCTACGCCACCGAGATCAGCGTCATCATCGGACCCGAGTACGACATCCCCGCACCAGACGTCAACACCTCACCGAAGATCATGGCGTGGATCATGGACACGATCTCGATGGAGCACGGCTTCTCGATTCCCGCAGTCGTCACCGGCAAGCCGCTCTCAGTAGGTGGCAGTCAGGGGCGCAACGCTGCGACGGGCCGGGGAGTGATGTTCGTAGCTCTCGAGGCGTGCAAGCGGCTTGGCATCGACCCCAATGGCTCGACGGTGGCCATCCAGGGATTCGGTAACGCTGGGTCGATCGCGGCGCGGCTCATGGCAGCGCAGGGCTTCAACATCGTGGCGGTATCTGATAGCACCGGTGCAATCCACAATGCCACCGGCCTCGACATCGAACGCCTGATCTCTCACAAGAAGTCGACCGGCAGCGTCACCGGCTTCCGCGGTGCGAGCGCCATCAGCGCTGACGAGGTCCTCGAGGTGCCGTGTGTCGTCCTCGTGCCCGCCGCCCTGGAGAACCAGGTCACCAGCGAGAACGCCGGTCGTGTTCAGGCTCGACTCGTCCTGGAGGCAGCCAACGGTCCGCTTACTCCGGATGCAGACATCCTGCTCGAACGGCGCGGCATCACCGTGGTGCCAGATGTTCTCGCCAACGCGGGCGGTGTGACGGTCTCCTATTTTGAGTGGGTGCAGGATCTGCAGTCCTTCTTCTGGGACGAGGACGAGATCAACGCTCGCCTCGAGAAGGTGATGCACCGCGCGTTCACCGAGGTGTGGGACACGTCGCAGCAGCATGGGGTGTCGCTACGGCAAGGTGCCTACGTCCTCGCCATCCAGCGGGTCGCTGAGGCGACGACTGACCGCGGCATCTACCCCTGATACCGGATGCACGTGACCCACGGCGCCCAAGATGGGGGTGCTCAGCTGGCGTAGTCCGCCATCACGTCCCCAGCGAAAGCTTCCACGCGGGCCCTACCCTCGCTTGGCCACCCGCACACCAGGTAGCCGAACCCTGCTTCCGCCATCGCTTCGATGTTCGCGCGAACCACAGCGTCAGGCTCTGAAAGTGACAGCGACGAGGCCCTGAGAATCGTAGCCGGGTCCCGACCGACGTCATCGGCGAGTTGGTCGAGGCGGGCGGACAACTCGGTGAGCTCCGTGGGACTCCCGGAGCTGTGCCACACGTCGGCGTAGCGGGCCGCGAGCGGCAGGGTACGTCGCAGCCCAGAACCGCCGATCCAGATTGGAGGGTGTGGCCGCTGCACGGGGATGGGCCACGCGCGCGCCTCATTCAGCCCGAAATGGTGCCCGTTGTACGAGACCACTTCGCCCGTCGAGAGTCGAATGACGATCTCGAGCGTGTCCTCCAAACGGTCGAAGCGCTGGCCGATCGGCGGGAACTCGATGCCGAGCTGACGGTGCTCAGGCTCGAACCACGCAGCGCCGAGAGCAAGTTCCAGGCGCCCGTGGCTGGCGTGATCCACGGTGATGGCTTCCACAGCCAGAACCGACGGGTGCCGGTAGGTCACGCCGGTGACGAGCAACCCCAGACGAATCCTGCTCGTCGCGGTCGCCAGTGCCGCGAGCGTGGTCATGCCTTCGAAGCACTCACCAGGACCCTCGCCATACATCGGGACGAAGTGGTCAAACCCCCACGCCCCGTCGAAACCCAGCTCTTCCCCGAATCGGACGCGATCGACGATCTCGTCGAAAGCCACTCGCTGCTGTGCGATGTCGATTCCAAAACGCATGCCGCCGATCCTACCAGTGCACCCTCGGGCCAACCGAGATCAGACCCGCAGTGCCGCCGGCTTCCGATTGTCGCCGTTCGGAGCAGGAGCTGAGCATTTGCCCGCGATCCCGACCGGTACGTGGCCGACTCGGATAGTCTCGATGCACTCATGGTTCCCGTCACGATCCTGGATGACGTGAGAACGACCCGTGCGAAGGCGGTTCCGGTGTGACCGTCTGGGCGCTGTTCGCCTCAGTCTTCCTGGCGTGTGCGGTCGAGGCGGTTGAGGCGACAACGATCGTGCTCGCGGCAGGTACTGCCCGGGACTGGCGCTCTGCGCTCAGCGGACTTGCATGCGCAGTAGCTCTGCTCGCGGTAGCGGTCGTGGCCTTGGGTCCGGCCATCGGGGTCCTGCCGATCCAGTCACTGCGCCTCTTCGTCGGCGGGTTCTTACTGGTCTTCGGTTTGCAGTGGCTGCGCAAGGCCGTCCTTCGTGCCGGTGGCTACAAGGCACTGCACAACGAGGACGAGATCTTCCGCAAGCAGCTTGCGGCCGCGCGTGCTGCTGCGACGCACAGGGTTGGCTTGGTTGCCGACTGGTATGCGTTCACCCTCTCTTTCAAAGGCGTGCTGCTCGAGGGCCTCGAGGTGGTGTTCATCGTGCTCACGTTCGGAGGCAACGCAGGCAATATTCCCATCGCGGGGATCGCGGCCGGAGCAGCCATCGTTCTCGTCGCGTCGACGGGAGCGCTGCTCCGCGCCCCGCTTGCGCGGGTCCCGGAAAACGCTATGAAGTTCGCGGTCGGCACCCTGCTGACATCGTTTGGAGTCTTCTGGGGCGCCGAGGGCGCGGGCGCGCAGTGGCCCGGGTCTGACGCAGCGTTGCTCGTCATCATCCCGCTCACGGCATTGCTTGCGGTCGGGCTGGTCGCTGCCCTCCGTCTCGAGCGTCGCCGGTCCTACACGCTGGCTGCGGTTGGCACTGCCGAGCGAACTGAGGCGATCCGGTGATGGCGGGCAAGCTGAAGGCGTTCGCCTCATTCTGGTATGACTTCCTCATAGGGGATGACTGGCGGGTCGCAGTTGGGGTGGTGCTTGCGCTGGCAGTCACCGCCGCCGTAAGCCGGACGAACGTGTCGTGCTGGTGGATCGTGCCGGCTGCAGTTGTGCTGCTTCTCCCCGGCACCGTGTGGCGAGCGACGCGTTCCCGGGGCACCCGTGACACGAGCGCCCCGTCGTGACCGCCGGGAATTCAAAGCAGCATATCGGCGACGACCACATGCGCTCGAAACCGCGCAGGTACCAGGGCCGTTGGTCGCGCGCTCGTGGGCCCCGCCCACCTGCGACCGAGTGCCGATCGGGCACAATCGGAGGGTGAGCGACGTGAGCGAATATCGCCCGGCAGCCGACCGCTACGCATCCATGAGCTACCGTCGCGCCGGCCGCAGCGGGCTTCTCCTGCCCGCGGTGTCCCTGGGTCTCTGGCAGAACTTCGGTGACGACCGGCCGGTCGAGGGCCAGCGCGCCATCCTGCGCCGGGCGTTCGACCTTGGGATCACGCACTTCGACCTGGCTAACAATTACGGCCCACCCTACGGCGGCGCCGAATCGAATTTCGGGCGCATCCTGCGCACCGACTTTCAGGGGCTCCGTGACGAGCTGCTGATCTCGACAAAAGCCGGGTGGGATATGTGGCCCGGACCCTACGGCGACCTGGGCTCCCGCAAATACCTGCTGGCGAGCCTGGATCAGAGCCTGCGGCGCCTCGGCGTCGACTACGTCGATATCTTCTATCACCACCACTACGATGCGAGCACCCCGCTCGAGGAGTCGCTGGGCGCCCTTCACTCGGCGGTCCAACAGGGCAAGGCCCTTTACGTGGGGATCTCGTCCTACTCCGACAAGCGGACCGCCGAGGCGATCGCCATTCTGCGAAGTCTCGGCACCCCACTGCTCATCCACCAGCCGTCGTATTCGATGCTGAATCGCTGGATCGAACAGGGGCTGCTCGACGTGCTCGGTACCGAGGGTATCGGGTGCATCGCGTTCTCGCCGCTTGCCCAAGGACTGCTCACCGATCGCTACCTCCACGGCATCCCGGAGGACTCACGCGCTCGGCGTAACGGCTCCCTCACCCAGGAGATGGTGAGCGAGGCCAACCTGGCCAATGTGCGGGCGCTGAGCGCCATCGCAGAGCGCCGCGGTCAAAGCCTGGCGCAGATGGCGCTCGCCTGGGCGCTTCGAGACCCGCGGGTGACGTCGGTGCTCGTCGGCGCGAGCAGTGTTGCGCAGCTCGAGCAGAACGTCGCGGCCCTTGATCACCTCGGCTTCTCGACTGACGAGCTGGAGGAGATTGATCAGCACGCCGTCGAAAGCGGCATCGACCTGTGGCGGGCGCCGGCAATCGCCTGACGTTCCAGACGGTTGGCTCTCCCGGGAGAGCCAGTCCTGCACCTGCCCGGCAGCGTCAGGTCGTGAAGGTGATCCAGGTGTCGGGCGGCCGCCCTTCGACAGGTGGGTCGTCGTACATGCGCCAGCTGTCGCCTGCGGCGTCGGTCGCCACCTGCGACCAGAAGCGCTGAGCGCCGGGGTTGTACGACTGAAACGCGACGCTCCAACGTCCGGGGACGGTGGCCAGCAGGAGCCGCGCGGCTTCGCGTCCGACGCCCATCCGTCGCAGCGCACGGACCACGAAGAAATCGGTGATGGATGTGGCGCCGTCGTCGCCCAGGAGGGTCATGACGAAACCTCCGAGCCCCCCTGCAACGGTGATCAGCCATGCGCGGCGTTGGGGGTCGGTGCGGAAGAGGTCGAGCCGCCTGTTGTTGAAGGTGCCGTCAGCATTGGGGAGCAGGCTGTAGGCCTCGGAAAGGTCGTGGCGGAACAGCTGGCCGAGGTTCTCGAGCACGGCGCGGTGCGAGCGGTCAACGGGCACGAGTGCGACTGGCTTGGAAGGTGGGCGCGGCACGTGGTGCTCCGAGTCGGTTGTCACGGGACCATTCTTTCATCCGCGTCGCCTCAGGGAGGGAGGACTCTGGCACACTGGCCGTCATGGCCGAAAGTCTGACGATCACCGACAATCGCACCGGCACAACCTACGAAGTCGCCATCGAGAACGGCGCCGTGCGCGCCACCGCGTTCGAGCAGCTCTCGGTGACGGCGGACGATCACGGTCTGCTCGTCTACGACCCGGCCTTCATGAACACCGCGTCCTGCAAGAGCGCGATCACATACATCGACGGCGACAAGGGAATCCTGCTCCATCGCGGCTATCCGATCGACCAGCTCGCGGAGCACAGCACCTACCTCGAGACGGCCTATCTGCTGATCCACGGAGAATTGCCGACACCGCAGCAATCGACCGAGTGGCAGCAGGAGATCACGCATCACACTCTCGTCCACGAGAACATCAAGAAGTTCGTCGACGGCTTCCATCACGACGCACATCCGATGGGCATGCTCATCTCGACGGTGGGCGGGCTCTCCACGTTCTACCCGCAGGCGACCGACATCCACGATGAGGAGCAACGGCGCATCTCCATCTATCGCCTGATCGCGAAGATGCCGACGCTGGCGGCACTCGCATACAGGCACTCGCTCGGGTTGCCCTACAACTATCCCGACAACGAGCTCTCGTTTGCCGGCAACTTCCTGAACATGATGTTCAAGATGGTCGAGCTGAAGTACGAGCCGGTGCCGGAGATCGAGCACGCACTCGATGTGCTGTTCATCCTCCACGCCGATCACGAACAGAATTGCTCGACCAACGCGATGCGCGCCGTCGGCTCGTCGCATCCTGACCCGTACTCGGCCACGGCCGCGGCGATCGCCGCGCTCTACGGTCCGCTGCACGGCGGTGCCAACGAGGCGGTCATCCGCATGATCGAGCGCATCAGGACGGTGGACCGTGTCCCACAGTTCATCGAGGGCGTGAAGGCGGGGAAGGAGCGGCTCATGGGCTTCGGTCACCGCATCTACAAGAACTACGACCCACGGGCGAAGGTGATCAAGAAGATGGCGGATCAGGTGGTTGATATCACCGGCTCCTCGCCACTTCTCGACGTGGCTCGGGAGTTGGAGAAGATCGCGCTCGAAGACGAGTACTTCGTGTCGCGCAGGCTCTACCCCAACGTGGACTTCTACAGCGGTTTCATCTATCAGGCCCTGGGCATTCCCGTCGAGATGTTCCCGGTGCTCTTCGCTATGAGCCGCACCGCAGGATGGCTGTCGCAATGGGAGGAATCGCTCCTCGACAAGGAGCAGAAGATCGCCCGTCCGCGACAGATCTATATCGGCGAGCAGCGACGCGATTATGTTCCCCTGGAGCAGCGAACCTCAGCCGTCGTCTCAACGACATGAGGGCTGTAGTCCTTGATGACTACCAGGAAGTTGCTCATTCGGTCGTCGACTGGACTGTGCTCGGCGACGCCGTGGGCGTCGAGTTCTTCGCGGAGCATCTCGACGGCGATGCTCTCATCGGGCGAATCTCGGACTTCGAGATCGTGGTGGCGATGCGTGAGCGAACCGCTTTCCCGGCGCGCGTTCTGCAGCAACTTCCCAAGCTGAGACTGCTGGTCACGACCGGCATGCGCAATGCTGCGATCGACGTCGGTGCGGCGAACGAGGCCGGCGTGCTTGTCTGTGGAACCCAGGGTTTGACATGGTCGACGGCGGAGTTGGCCTGGGGGCTTGTCATTGCCTCGGTCCGAAACCTGATCGTCGAAGAGGCGTCCATGCGAGCCGGGGGATGGCAGCGCACGGTTGGAACCGACCTCGCGGGCCGAACGCTCGGGCTCGTGGGTTTGGGACACCTCGGCGCGCGGGTGGCCAAGTACGGGCTCGCCTTTGACATGCGCGTCGTCGCGTGGAGTCCGAATCTGACGGCGGAGCGGGCTGCCGAGCACGGTGTTGCGTATCTGCCAAAGGATGAGTTCTTTGCCGAGGCAGACGTGATCTCGATCCATCTGGTGCTCGGTGGTGGCACACGAGGTGTGGTCACTGAGTCGGATCTGCGCAGGATGAAGCCGACCAGTTACCTCATCAACACCTCGCGCGGACCGCTCGTGGAGGAGGCCGGCCTGCTACGGGCACTCCGCGAAGGTTGGATCGCTGGCGCTGCTCTTGATGTGTACGACACGGAGCCGCTCCCCGCTGACCACGAACTCCGGCGAGTCGGGAAGGTCCTCCTCACTCCGCACATCGGATACGTGACACAAGACACGTATACGAACTTCTTCGCTGGTGTTCTGGAGGATATTCAAGCGTTTCTCGATGGCGCTCCGATACGGCAGCTCCTGTAGCCACGTCTGGTGATGCAAGAAGCGCCGAGCTCCTGCGGGGACGGGTTAGGCAGCCTCTTCGGTATCGAGGGAGAGACTTGCCGGAGTCCGGGGCTTCCGACCGGGCTCACCGGCAATCTCACGTAGCGTGCGCCCGCTGACGCGGACCGTTATCCACGCGGCGAGGAGCCCGGTGACGCTGAGCAGCAGCACGATACCGATCGCCGTCGTGGGAACGTTCACGAGCTTCAGGCCGGACACGAGGAGCACGGCGCTGAGGGCCCCTCTGAGGAAAAGGGTCGGCGCGTACGACGACACCGTCGCGCCGATGAGCACGCCGGGGATGCTCCCGACGAGAATCGACGCGGTCAGTCCGAGTTTGAAATCTCCAAACAGAATGTGTGCGACGGCGGCGGCACCCACCATCGGGATCGCTTGAGCGAGGTCGGTGCCCACCATCTGCGACCCGCGCAGGCGCGGATACAGGAAGAGGAGGAGGACGATGACCAGCGTCCCCGACCCGACCGAGGTGATGCCCACGATGAAGCCGATCGATGCCCCGATCGCCAGCGTCGGCGCCTTCTTCACGCGCAGCACGTTGTCGAAGCCCCGATCTCCGGTGCGGTGGTCGATATACATCTTCAGGCCCAGTGCCGCAACCGCCACGAGCAGGACCGCGCCGAGCGTGACGCTGACGATGCTCTGAATTCGGGGACCGTTGCCAATGGATTTGAGGAACGCCACTCCGAGGAAGGCGGACGGCACGGATCCGATGGCCAGCCAGGCCACGAGGCCCCAGCGAACCGTCCCGCGGCCGGCGTGGACGGCGGCGCCCACCGGCTTCATCACCAGAGATGCGACAAGGTCGCTGGCAACGGCGGCAACGGGCTGGACGTGAAACAGGAGCACGAGGACCGGGGTCATCAGCGCGCCGCCGCCCATTCCGGTGAGCCCAACCGCGCAGCCGACGATCAGCCCCGCTAGAGCGATGTAAAGGTCGATGTGCACCGTCAGATCCCCTTCTCAGCCCCCGTCTTCGCGCGCCATTTGACGCTCTTGCGCAACTCTGACCCATTTGGGGTCTCACATCAACGAGCCTCATGCGATCAAATCCATCTGTTGAGGCGAACACTCCGCTTTGCCTTCGACAACCTTGCCGGTCGGAGTGGCCTCGCCGCACTGACAGTCGTCGGCGTGACCAGCGGGGTTGACTCCGCACGCGGGCGAATGGCACGACGCCGTCGGTCGGCAGCCGTGTGTGCCTCTGGACGTGGCGCCGGGACCGCGGTGTTCGTCACGAGAGACCGATCCTTCTCGCCAAGGCGCGCGCCGGAAACGGGCGCTCCTTGATCGTGAAGGCATCTCGCGGCGTCGGCTCAAGGCGGCAATGACCGCGCAAAGTCTGCGCAAACACTGCGCAATCAGCGCCCCGCATCGGTTCGCAAGGTCAGAGTTAAAGAAGGGGCTTGACGGAACCCCCATGACACCGCGATCATGGCGCCTTCGGAACGAACCGGCAGCCCGTTGAGTGGAGAACTGGTGCCCGGATTCAACTCACCCTTGGCGTCGCGGGTCTGGCTGAGCGCGTTCGCTCAGCACAGTGGCCGTCTCCACGCGACGTGCCCGGTGCC
>OBLU010006795.1_pt1 | contig 10161 bp, 6 predicted proteins | sample 1518681 | NCBI WGS metagenome assembly OBLU01 (sample SAMEA3539304, study PRJEB22396) | soil metagenome | biome: tundra; feature: field; material: soil | place: USA | collected 2010-05 | depth 0.15 m
ATGAAAAAATGCACAGTCATCCTGCTGGCGGCGGCGGCTTTTGCCGCGGCCAGTCTTCACGCGCAAAAATTTCCCGGCCTCGCCCTCACGCCGCCGATGGGCTGGAACAGTTGGAACAAGTTCGCCGGCAACATCCATGAAGACTTGATCCGCCAGACCGCCGATGCGATGGCGACCAACGGCATGAGGGACGCCGGCTACGTTTACGTTGTGGTGGACGATTGCTGGGAGGCGATGGCGCGCGATAAGCAGGGCAACATCGTCGCCGACCCGAAGAAATTTCCCAGCGGCATGAAGGCGCTCGGCGATTATCTGCACGCGAAGGGTTTTCAATTTGGGATCCATAATTGCGCCGGGACGAAAACCTGCGCGGGCTTTCCCGGCGGACGCGGCCATGAATTTCAAGACGCGCTGACCTACGCCTCGTGGGGCGTGGACTTTTTGAAATATGACTGGTGCGAGCATGGCACGGCCAATTCCGAGGAAACTTACAAGACGATGCGTGACGGGCTGGCCACCGCCGGACGCCCGATAGTTTTTAGCCTGTGCGAATGGGGCGATACCAAACCATGGCTGTGGGCAAGCAATGTCGGTCATCTTTGGCGCACGACCGGCGACATTTATAATTGTTTCGACTGCGTCTTTGACCACGGCACCTGGAAGTCGTGGGGCGTGTTGGAGATTCTCGACATGCAAAACGGCTTGCGCGAATACGCGGGGCCGGGCCATTGGAACGACCCTGACATGCTCGAGGTCGGCAACGGCATGGTGGTGAACGAGGAGCGCGCACACTTTTCCATGTGGTGCATGCTGGCCGCGCCATTGATCGCCGGCAATGACATGAAAACCATGAGCGTCGAGACGCGCGAAATCCTCACCAACCCGGAAGCCATCGCGGTGGACCAGGACAAGCTCGGCATCCAGGGTTTCAAACATTCCGCCAAGGACGGCATGGAAATCTGGTTCAAGCCGCTGGCCGGCGGCGACTGGGCGATGTGCGTGCTGAACCGCAGCACCAACGCGCAAGGGTTCACGTTCGATTGGAAGAACGAAAAAGTGAACGACACGTTCGCCAAGCGCGCCGCGAATTTTTCCACGACGACTTACAGCCTGCGCAACTTGTGGACGAAAAAAGAAACCGGCACGACGAAGGAAACGCTCGTGACGGAAATTCCCGGCCACGACGCACTGATGCTGCGGGTTAAAAACAGTTCCGCCAGCTCCGCCGCCGCCGCACCTGCGGAAGCCCGGCCAATCATCCGCATCAAAGCGGGCGTGGCCACGCCGTTCACCGATGCCGACGGCAACGTCTGGCAGGCCGATCACGGTTTCGCCGACGGCCAAACAGAGCAGCGCGATGAAAACCTGCCCGTCGCCAACACGAAAAATCCCGCGCTGTATCGCACCGAACGTTATGGCATGACGGCGTTTTCGCTCCCGCTCGCCAACGGAAAATACACGGTGAAACTTCATTTCGCGGAAACCTACGAAGCAATGAACGCGCCCGGCCTGCGCGTTTTCTCCTTCAACGTCGCCGGGCATGAGTTCAAGGATTTGGACGTGTTTGCCAAGTCCGGCGGTTTGCAGCACGCCTATGTCGAGAGCGTCCCCGTGAACATCACCGGCGGCAAACTCGATATCACTTTCACTGCCAACATCGAAAACCCGGAGATCAACGGGATTGAAATCATTCCGCAGCTGTGAGTCGCGTTGGAGCGCGGACAGCCTTGTCCGCGAGTTTCTACACTTGGATTCGCGCGGACAAGGCTGTCCGCGCTCCGTCAGCTACGCCAGCGCCGATAATTTTTTATTCGCCGCCGCGATGATGGCGTGAGTGCTGGTGTCCGTGTCGAAAACGGAATTCAACCCCTGCGGTTCGCACGGCGGGTCGCCCAGAAATTCGCCGGCGGAATTTTTCGGCGCATCAGCGCGGCCTTCGCCGCCCCAGGCCCAGAAATTCGCGGCCTGCAATGCGCGCCCGGCCCGGCAGGATTCCGCGACCTGGTCGAACATCCGGCGGTAGTATTCGTCACGCGCCGTGGTCGGCGAATCCGGCAAATAATTTTCGTGGTCGCGCGGCAGGCCAAATTCCTCCAGCACGAGCGGTTTCTTCAAAGTGTCCGTCGCGATTTTCGTGTGCATCTCGACATGGTCACGCGCCTTGCCGGCGGCAATTTCAAATTCCGCGCCGAGTTGTGGTTCCTTGAGCCAGCCCCAATTTTTCAGCCACATGTGAACCGTGACGTAATCAATCGCGGGTGTCTTGTGTGACGCGATGAACACCTCCGGTTTTTGCAAACAGCCCCAGACGCCTTCACTGCCGGTGCAGACCAAATGGCGCGGCGCGAGTTCGTGGATGAAACGCGCGTTTGAATCAACCCAATCGCAAAAAATCGGCACATCTTTTTCAGCCGTGCTGTCATCGGCACATGGACGCGGCTCGTTGGCGAGTTCCCAGGTCATAATGGTGGGATCATCGCGGTAAATCCGGCGATTCACCGTGTTGCGCCGCTGGATTAGGCGTGAAACAAATCCGCGATAAAGTTCAACGGCGGCGGGTGTTTGGTAAAACTTCGCGGAAAACTGCATGAACGCGTGCCAGTCGCCTTTGGCCATCACCGGTTTGTCGGGATCGGGAATAATTTCGCCGGTGATCCAGCGGACGTATTGCGCGAAGCTGCCGGACCATTGCCAGTAATTGGAAAGAAATAAAACTCCGCGCATGTCGCGCTTCGCCATTTCGGCCACGCAGAAATCCAGTCCGCCGAGCAACGCCTCGTCGTAATCATGCGGCGCGCGGGTGATGCCGCGCGGAATCGCGCCGGCGAGCGGCGACGTTTCCGAACCCGCCAGCAGCCGGATGTTATTCACGCCGAGCTTCTGGAGTTGGTCAAGCTCGCGGACGAATCGCTGCCTTCCGCCGGGCAGCGCGGCGTCGCCGACGTAGCAGCCGAACCAGAGATTCGCGCCGACGTAAGAATACGGTTTGCCGTGCAGTTCAAAGCGTCCATTGCGGGCGGCGACGAAGTCGCTGGTGCTGGTTTTGCGCGCGGAAAAATTGGCGCAGCCGGAGGTGACGAGCGGCAGCGCGAGCGCGGCGGTTTTTATAAAATGGCGTCGGGATGTGGGAATGGGTTTCATGGGTGCGGTGAAATCGGTGAAGGATAACCCGGATTTGCCGCGCGGGAAGTCCCCGGCCTGTAGCCAATTTTGAGGACAGCGTATTTGGAGCGGTTGCTTTATCGTTTGACAAGGAAGCCATGAGGCCTGGAATTTTTCCTGCATTCTTGGTTTCCTGATAAACAATTTTCTTTATGGCCAAAACCGCCTTTGCCAAAAAACTGAAGGCGCTGCAACAACAGCACGCCAAACTTATCGCGCGTAAAAACCGTCCGCAAAAAAACGGAAACGGCATTTTTGAACGCCACGAACATCCCGTGCTGACCGCCGAGCACACGCCATTGACGTGGCGCTACGATTTTGACCATGCCAGCAATCCGCATTTGATGACTCGGCTGGGGATCAACTGTGTGTTCAATGTCGGCGCGATGGAATGGGACGGGAAAATTGTTTTGATGGCGCGTGTCGAAGGCTGGGACCGAAAATCTTTCTTTGCCGTGGCCGAGAGTAAGACTGGCGTGGACAATTTTCAGTTCTGGGATTATCCGGTGCGGATGCCGGAACTGGATGAAAAGGAAACCAATCTTTACGACATGCGGCTCGTGCGGCACGAGGACGGCTGGATCTACGGTCTGTTTTGCGCGGAGCGGTATGACGATTCCAAGCCGCACGATTTGTCGGCGGCCATCGCGCGCTGCGGCATCGCGCGCACCAAGGATTTGGTGAAATGGGAACGCCTGCCGGATTTGAAAACGCCCGCGCTGCACCAGCGCAATTGCGTGTTGCATCCGGAATTTGTGGATGGCAAATATGCTTTTTACACGCGCCCGATGAGCGATTTTGCCGCGACGGGCAGCGGCGACGGGATCGGCTGGGGTCTGTGCGACGACATCACGAATGCCGAAGTGAAAAAGGAAAGCATCATTGACGCGCGCTTTTACCACACGATCAAGGAAGGCAAAAACGGACTTGGTCCGGCACCGATCAAAACTGCAAAGGGCTGGCTGCACCTCGCGCACGGCGTGCGCAACACAGCAGCGGGAATGCGCTATGTGCTCTATGTGTTTCTGTGCGACTTAAAAGATCCGTCCAAGCAAATCAGCGCGCCGGGCGGCCATTTTATGGGCCCGGAAAAGGACGAACGCGTGGGCGACGTTTCCAATGTGGTGTTCGCGAACGGCTGGGTTGCGCGCAAGAATGGGGAGGTGTTTATCTACTATGGTTCCTCAGATACGCGCACGCACGTCGCGACGACGACGGTGGACAAGCTTTTGGATTACGTCACGAATACGCCGCCAGATGCGCTGCGCTCGAAACTGTGTGTGGACCAGCGCTGCGAGCTCATCACCAAGAATCTGCGCCGGAAAACGGCCCGTTGAATGCGCTTCATCTCAGGGCAGCCAGACGACCCGCCAGAATTTTGCGCCGGAGGAAACCGTGTTTGTCCAATTTCCCGTCGGGCTGGAAAGCGTGATGGTGGTGTTGGATGTCCAGGAAACCAGATTCGTTGAGATCTGGATCTGATACGGCACCCCGGTCTGGCCCTGAAGTTCCAAAATAAATTTCCCTTCCGCCGTCGGCAGAGTTTGCATTTTCGGCGCAGCTGGCGCGAAGGTGAAAAGCGTCAATGAATACGGCGGAAACGAGGCGGTGAAATTGGTGCTGACGCCCGCGACGAGATTGGTGGCGAGGTCTTGCGCGCCGGGGAGGATGGAATTGGTGCGCGTGGCTTCATCCTGCGCGAGGCCAAAGGAACGGAGGGTGGCGGTGGACCACGGAACAAAGTTGGTGATCGTGATCTGGGTGGTGAGATTGGCGGTGCGGTCCTTGTTGATGACGAGCAGCGCGAGCGCGCCATTCGCCTTGCGTGTGGCATAACTTGAAAGCAACGAATAATCGCTCGTGGCATTCAGCACGGTGTCACCGGGCTGTGCGAAGTATTGCATGAGCTTGAACGCATAGAAGGTGGGGTAGCGCGTGTTGGACCCACCGATGATGCCGAGGTCGCCATTGGTCCGCCAGCCGTAGAGGTCGGCGTCAAAATCACCGGCCATGTCTGACCCGTTGCGGAGATCCCACCAGATGAACGAATTGATTTCGGTCTTCATCAACTGCGCGAGGCTGTCAGCGAGATAGAGGCCGTTGACGATGCTGGTGGACTGCCTGCCCTCGGGGCCGGAGTCGTTGTTGTTTTCGGTGCAGAGGAGTTCGATGTTCGTTCCGGCAGCGCCAAAATAGTCGGTGATTTGCTGGCGCAGGTCGGCGGCATCGGGAGCCCAATTGGCGGAAGCTTGCAGCAAGGTCTGGTCGTTGTCGGTCTGATACTGTGGATAGACGTGATAGATGAGAAAATCAGGCGTGACACCGAGGGATTTCAAGGTCGCGAGCACCACGGGCGTCCAGCCGTTGTGAGAGGTGCTGGTGCGCGCATTGAAGGCCGGATGACTTGAGTAACCGTTGGCGTTGGCGTCTTCGCCGGTGACAACGGGCACGCCGATCTTGATCGTGGCATCGGCGGCTTTCATCTGCGTGATGAATTGCGCGGTGCGGACGGCGTAGGTGTAGGGATCGTGAGGATAGACATTCGTGTCGGTTTCCCAAGTGCCGTAATTTTCGTTGCCCACTTCCCAGTTTTTGAAATTGAAATGGTTGGTGACATTCGCGTGGCGCACCCAGGCGGCGGCTTCCTGCGGCGTGCCGGTGCCGTAGTTGACGGTGATCATCGCCTGCACCCCGGCGTTGGTGGCGATGTGGACGAAGTTGTTTAACGTGGTGCTCCACGTCCAGGTGTTGGTGCCGGTCGTGCCGGTGGCCCAATGGTATTCATCCGAAAGTGAACCGCCGGGAAAACGCAGAATGCGCGTGCCGATTTCTGCGAGCGCGTTGGAAGTGTAAGTCGTATCGAAATAACTGTCCCAAACAGCGGTGTTCAAGCCAAACCAGCGCGCATCGGCGGCGCGGAGCGTCTGGCTGGCGTTGACGCTGACGTGAACCAATGCTGGCGGCGGGTTGGCGTTGAGCTCGATGTCGTCCACATAATACGTCGGTTGGATCGCGCCGATGCGGCTTTGAATGACGAAGCCAGTGAAGCTGGTCTTGTTCGCCACGCCCAGTGATGACAAAGGAATCGTAATTTGCTGCCAGACGTTAGTTTGCAGGTTGGCAAGGTTGGTGGAGAGTTGCCCGACGTTTTGCGAGCCGCCGACGTGCAGGAGGCCATAGACGTTCAACTGCTGTCCGCCGCTGGCGCCGCCGTTGATCCAGAAGGTCAAGCTGGTGTAGGGTGTGCTGTCCAAATCCGTTCCCGCCGCGCGACAGATTTGGAGGCCTTCATAACTTGCCGTGGCGATGGTGACACTGACCGAGTCTGCGCCGGAGTGGACGGGGGAAGTGTTGGCGTAGTTATGCGTCGCCCAACCCCAATCTTGAAAACCGTTGACCAGACTGTCCGAGTAGATGGCGAGATTGCTCTGCGCGCGGGCGGAAGCGAGGACAAAAACTCCGGCAAGCAACCATAGCGGAAGCCGGAAAAAGGTTTTGTGCATGAGCCAAGTTCGCCGCATGGAGCTGGTTTGTCTAGCTTGAAGCCGCCGTCTTGACGACATTAAAAAAGGGCGCCGGACTTTCGCCCGGCACCCTTGGAGATTCCAGAAAAATTTTGTTTATGGATGGATCAGCCGGAAAAATTTGGCGCTGTTCGCTGACACCGAGCTGGTGGAAAGAAACGTCGTCCGCTTGCCGTTGATGGTGGCCGTGGACAAACCGGGGCTGGCCCAGGCGAAGAGGTCGCTGCTGGCTTGCAGTGAGAATCCGCCGTCAGGCAAAGTCCAGCTCACCATATAGGCGGCGGTGGTTGGAATCTGATAGACGTTGGCCGGGTCTTCCGACTGGCCGGTGAGCCACTTGCTGGCGTCAATCACCGTGGATGAAAAACCATCGCTGAACAACGAGACGCTGTTGCTGGCGATCTGGAATTTGGAGAACACGGCTTTCTGCCCGATGTTGTTGACCAAAATGGACTGGGAATCAATGTAGACCGTAAGTCCGTCGGCAAAGTTCGCCGTGCCGTCGCCGGCGGCCAGATTGGTGCTTAATGTATTGCCATTGGGAGCGGTGATGATGACGGAATCATCGTTGGTGAAAGTGACTGACCAGGTGCCAAGGACGGAGGTGGATGAAACGTCTCCGAGGTTGCCGGCCGCGTAGAACATGCTGTTGCCTCCGGCTTGGTTGACTTTGTAGGCAAGGTGGCCGTTGGCGCTGCCATCGGCATTCTGGTTGATGGCGAGACTGACGACCGCCGCGTTGTTGTAGTCCGGGGCGTTGGCATTGGCGACGCCGTCCACAAGCCAGAGCTGTGTTTGAAAATTGCTGTAAGTCACGCTGGGATAGTTGGTGATGGTCAGCGAATACGTCACGGGATCGGGACTGCCGACCCAACCGGCGACGGTGGTGGCCGTGCGGACATTTTGACGTTGAAACTGCTCCTGGCCCACGTCGTAGTTATAGACGTTGCTCGAGGTCACAAAAGTGAGACCGCGCGAACCCGTTACTTTGGCGATGTAGTTGGTCGGCTGCACCGTTGTGGGCACATAAAAACTGACGTTATCAATGTAGAAATTGATGGGATTGGCGCCGTCCGAGTTCGCCCAGAGGTTCATCTGGTAATAGCTGAAGCCGGTTGCCGAGGCCGGGACGAAGCCCAGAGCGGAAAAAGGCAAATCCACATGATGAATTTCCAGCGAGGTGTTGCTAGCATCCCGCCACGTATCCACAACCGTTGACTGGGTCCAGCCATTGGGATTGCTGTTGCCGGCAAGGAAGATTTGCCACCATTGGCCGCTGGGGTTGGCATTGAAACTGGTGCTGTCCACGACAACATCAAAGCTGACACGCCCCGCCGTGGCATCCATGGCCCAGATGTTGGGCTGGTGCCCGCTGGAATAACTGAAGTTCAGTGTGATGGCGTTGCCACCGCCCCAACCGCCGCTGGTGTTGTTGTCTTGCAGGCAACCGGCTCCGCTCCACCCGGACGGACCGGCGGACCAGACCATACCGCCGGATGCCTCGGTGCTCGACGCTGCTGAATCAAAAGTGTCATCGAAGTCGGCATAGGCACAGGTGGTGACCGCCAGCGCAGCGGCGGCGGACAATAGACGTTTCACGGAGTTTGTTTTCATATTTTGCGGGGTTGGTGGTGTGGATTGTGACGGTTCTGTCTGACGGGTGTTCCGGTTTTTTATGATGTGCGGCCAGTCATTCCGAATGGTTGTTAAATGATGATGCGGGCTGCTGTTTATAGGCACATGGGTCTGGGTTCAATTATTAAATTACAACATGGTTCCGAAGCTGTCATGTCACGAAAAGGGGGGACAGCCGGTTGCTGGCTGTTAATCGCCCGAAGCGATTGTCCACATGCCCTTCGGACTGGTCAGAGTGCCGGTGCCGATGGTGTCTGTGGTTTTCAAGGCCTGCACATGGCCGTCATGAAACAGATAGTTGAACCGTTTGCCGTGCAATCCATAGGCGTAATTTCCATAGTTCTGCGGCGCACCCGTTACAACCTGATAAGGCGTTTGGTCACCAGCATAGGGGCCGGAAGGCCCGTAGGAAAATGAAGGCCAGTCGTTGCCGGCCATGTTGCCACCTTCGGGCTGTTCCACCAGCAGCAGCGTATCCGACGGTTCGCGCACGATGGACGTCTTGTAACCCGGCGGCTCCCAGGGCGGAACGGAGCCATTGTTGTTCTGAAGATACAGGCCAACATTCAGCGCCGGGCTGGGCAGCTTGGCACTCGAATTCGCGTAGTCAACGGTTCCGCCATACGGCATCGAATAGCTTCGCCGCACGGCGAACGATGCCCACGCCACCGAGACCTCAATGCGGTCGGCGGGGCATTTTATGATCTTGGGCGCGCTGCCGCCCAGCCCGCCGGTGACTCCTACGAGCAGGTCGGCGTCGGAATCATTTCCACCAATGTAGCGGTTCAGATAATCATCCCACGTCAGTTGGTATTGCCAGTCCCCCGTCCGATACACCGCCGGCGGAATGATGTCCTGATGATCCGAGGTGAACAATGAAAAACCCACCCCGATCTGTTTCATCTGGGAAGTGCATTGTATGCGGAAAGCTTTCTGTTTGGCACTGGCCAGAGCCGGCAGCAACATCGCCGCCAAGATGGCGATGATGGCGATGACCACGAGCAATTCAATCAAAGTGAATGCCCGTCGCAACGAATCTTCGTGCTGCTTTTTTTCAAAAACGTGTTTCATTAAATTAAAATTGACTACTTATTTTCCAGCACCACCTGCATATGTTTCCCGTCAATCGCAAACTGTTTGCCCGCCGGCGCCGCTGGCAACGCCGCCAGATAGCCCGCGGCAACCACCTCGTTCAGCGACTGCGGAACCCGCCGGTGTTCCACGCCAAAGCGCCGCAACACCTGGGTCAACTGGGCCAGTTTCGCCGAGTCACCCGCGCTTGCAGCCACCGCGACCGGCACCACCCGCGGCCCGCTCCCAACCGCCGGGCCAGGATTGTTTGCTGGAATCTGCTCCGGCGCGGAGTTGTTGTTTTGCCCGACCGCTGTCGTTTCAGTCGGTGCCGGTTTTTTACCGCATCCGCCAAACAAGAAAATTCCCCCGGCCAAAAATATCAGCAGCCGCAAGGCGCTCATTTGAAGCAAAGGCCGCCGGTGGGCGGAAAGCGTGTTCATAAAAATCAAATGCGTCGTTGCGGCAAAATTGTCGGGCTGAATTACGCTTAATCTAGCCCATTCGCCGCCTGCCGTAATGTCCCATAAAGTAATGACAAGCCTTGCCGCGCGTTTTCAGGCATTTTGCATGCAACCAGCCGCCCAAAAATGCGCCGCCCAATTTCCATCCACGGTTCCGCCCGCGTCATCGCCCTGCTGGCGCTGCTCTTGGTGGCCGCTACACATTTCACCAGCGCCCAGACAATGTCAAATGCCGCCACCGTGAAAACTCTCTGGACCGACATCCGCCAGTTCGGCGTCGAAGGCCGCGGCTGGGACGACACGAA
>OBLU010006797.1_pt1 | contig 10160 bp, 8 predicted proteins | sample 1518681 | NCBI WGS metagenome assembly OBLU01 (sample SAMEA3539304, study PRJEB22396) | soil metagenome | biome: tundra; feature: field; material: soil | place: USA | collected 2010-05 | depth 0.15 m
CCACCGGGGCGGAGATCCACCAGGCGCTGCCCGATGCGCCCACCTACTCGGCGGTCCGGGCGAAACTCCGCGTGCTGGAGGAAAAGGGCCACGTGCGCCACCAGGAAGAGGCGCTGCGCTATGTCTACCTGCCGGTTGTGGCCCGGGACATGGCGCGCAAATCCGCGCTCCGCCACATGGTCTCCACCTTCTTCGCCGGCAGCGTGGAAGAGACCGTGGCGGCGCTGCTGGACCTTTCGGCGGCCAATCTGGCGCAAGGCGATTTGGAACGCATCTCCCGAATGATCGAAATGGCGAGGAAGCAAGGAGAACAACCATGACGTGGATGGATTTTGTAGTGCGCGGCACGCTGCTGCTCGCGGTGGGGTTTGCGGCCTCGTTCGCGTTCCGGCGGGCGTCGGCCGCGGTACGGCATTTGATCTGGACGGCGGTGTTTCTGGCGCTTCTGGCGCTGCCCGTCGCGCTTGGCCTGGCGCCGAAGATCACGCTGGCCGCCTGGCCGGCCGCGCCGGGCGCGCCGGCGGTGCGCGCCGAGGTGGCCGCCGCTTCGCCCGTGCCATCTCAAGTGGAAACGGGGCGCGCGAAGCAAACGCTCCCGACCCCAGGGGGGTACCCCGGCCGCGGCTCTGATGGGCACATCACGACGCTGGTTGGAGCTTGGACTGCTCTCGCGCTGTACATGGCCGGATTGCTGCTGGTGGCGGCGCGATTTCTGGCCGGCGCCGTGCGCACGGCGGGGATGGTGCGCCAGGCGCGGCCCGCGGAGTATGCGCAGGCCGATGTTGACGGCGTGCGTCGCGCCCTGGCCATCGGCCGCCCGGTGCGCTCTCTCGAGAGCCCCGGCGCGGCTGTGCCGATGACCTGGGGCATGCCGCGCCCCGTCGTGCTCCTGCCCGAGCCGGCTCGCCGGTGGCCCGCCGAACGCCTGCACGCCGTCGTGCTACATGAGCTGGTGCATGTGAAGCGGCACGACATTGCGGCGCAGTTGGCCGCCCAGGCCGCCTGCTGCCTCTACTGGTTCCACCCCCTGGTGTGGTTGGCGGCGAGAGAACTCCGCAAGGAGCGCGAGCGCGCCTGCGACGATGCCGTGCTCGCTGGGGGCGTGCCCGCCCCCGATTACGCCGGACACCTGCTGGAACTGGCGCGCGGCATGGTAGAGCGGCGCAGCCTGGCGGATGCTCCCGCCATGGCCGAAACCGGCGACCTGGAAGAGCGCGTCCGCGCGGTGCTCGATGGCTCGCGCAATCGCGCGCCCCTCAACGGCCGCCTGGCCGCCACCGTGGCCGTGCTGGCCTGCGCGCTGGTCCTGCCCGTGGCCTTGGTCACCCTGCACGCGCAAGCCGGCGCCGGCGCGCTCGCTGGAATCGTCCAGGATGCCAGCCAGGCGCGGGTCCCGGGGTGTGAAGTCCGCATCAAGAATCTGGATGGCAAGAACGAGGAGGTCGCCACGGTCAACGCCGCCGGCGAATTCGGTTTTCCTGCGATTCCGGTGGGGCGCTACGCCATCGAAGTGAGGGCCCGCGGGTTCGCCCCGGGCAAGACGGAAGTCCTGGTAGAAGCCGGCCGGCGCGTGGAGGCCCTCGTCACACTCCCGCTCGGCCAGATCTCGGAGGCCGTGACCGTCCGCGGCTCCAGACCGGCCACCGGCAGTCTGGCGCAGCCGGCGCCCGCCGCCGCGCCCGCCCGCGCGGCCCAGCCGATTCGCATTCCCGTCGGCGGCAACGTGCAGCCGGCCAAGCTGGTCAGGAAGGTCGACCCCATCTACCCGGCGGACCTCAAACAACAGGGCATCACCGGAAGCGTCATCGTGCGCTTCGTCATCTCCACCACCGGCGAGCCGCTCAATCCCGAGGTGGTCAACACCACCGTGCATCCGGGGCTCGCCCAGGCGGCGCTGGACGCCGTGCGCCAGTGGCGCCATCAGCCGACCCTTCTCAACGGCCAGCCCGTGGAGACCGTCACCACGGTCACGGTGACCTTCGAGCTCGATCAGTAAGTTGTGGGGCAGGTTGGCAGCCGGGTTGTCAACCTGCCCCACAAAAACGCGAGCGCGGGCGCTGTATAATAGCGAGCACTGTGCAGCGTAAGAGCTTCGATGCCGAGTATGTGCGCCGGCTCATCCATTCCGACCCCGAAACCGAGCGCGATTTTGTTTCGTACTTCGGCGAACTGCTCGCCATTAAGCTGCGTTCGCGGCTGCGTGCCCCCGAACTGATCAAAGATGTTACCCAGGAAACCTTTCTGCGCGTCCTGCGGACTCTTGGCCAGTCTGGCATCGATATTCCCGAAGCCCTCGGCGCTTTCGTGAATTCGGTCTGCACCAACGTCCTGTTCGAGGTCTACCGCGCGCAATCCCGGGTGGCCGACCCCGCCGGCGACCGCGTCTCCGAAGAGATTCCAGCCGATACCGCGCTGGCCGACGAGGAAGAGCGGACACAGGTCCGCAGCGTGCTTTCGGAGCTTCGCGAGAAAGATCGAAAAATCCTCCGCTGGCTGTTTTTCGACGAACGCGACAAGGACGAGGTGTGCCGCGTGTTACAAGTGGATCGCGAGTACTTGCGCGTGCTGGTGCACCGCGCCAAACAGCGTTTCCGTACCGACTATCTGCGGCGGGTTGCAACGAAAGCCAACCGCGCGACACCAATCGGATGAGTATGCAGCATCAACAGGCACTTGCCACGAAAGCTGCGGAGCGATACCTCCTGGACGAAATGAGCGAGCCCGAACGGCTCGAGTTCGAAGCTCACTATTTCGACTGCCCGGCCTGCGCCGGCGACGTGCGCACCGGGGCAGCGCTGGCCCGCGGCGTCAAGGCTGTGTGTGCCGAGGATGCCGCTCTGCGGCCGCACACCAGCGTGGTTAGGGAAGTGACCCAGAGCGGATGGTTTTCCTGGCTGTCTCCGGCCGCGCTGGTGCCCTCCTCGGCGGCCGTCGCGCTGGGCTGCCTGGCGGCCTGGCAGGCCTTCGTAGTGATTCCGCCGTTGCGCTGGGCGGGTTCTCCGCAAGCGCTCTCGCCGATTGTGTTGCGCGCCGCCGCCCGGGGCGAGGAACAGACGCTGGCCATTCGCCGCGACCACGCCGTGTCGCTGCTGTCCTTGGACGTCAACTCCGCCGGCCCCGGCGTTCCGCTCACTTATGAGGTGATCGCGCCGGGCGGCGCGACTCGGCACAGGGGCCCGGCGCAAGCCCCACCGGCCGGTTCGCCGCTGATCGTGGTGCTGCCCAATGGCGCAATCCGCGAATCCGGGGCGTGGGTGCTCCTGCTGCGCAACCAACAGGGCGCCGAGATCGCGCGCTACCCCTTTTCCGTTCAATTCCACTGAGGAACTCGATGGCTCCCCTTCAACTTCACCCGAGACGTTACGTCTTCCGCGGACACGCTTCCGGAGTATCCGCGCACATACGCCGCCCGGAAAACCGACTGCTGCCCGTGCAGGGCTGCAGTTCCCTGCCTGTCACCGGCGGGTTAGCCGAAAGCAATCTGGGTCCGCAAACGCTGGATAAGTGGGTCGCCTTCGAAACTGTCTCCACCAGCGCCCACGGCGATTACGTGGATGCCGCGGCGGGAGTGGCCACTACGCGTGGGGAGATCGCCTTCGATGCGGCGCCCACGGAGACGCGGGTAAAATCCGAAGTTCATGGCCTGGCGATCCTGGGCCGGGTGCATGTAGCGCACGCTGCCGTGGGACTCATCTCGCGGAGCGCGGCAGGCCAGGAGCAGCCGGCGATTCGCCTGGAAGGCAACGTCCTGGAAGGCGTCCGCATCGACGATGCCCGCCTCGCCATCACACTCGCCGAAGATTTCTACTGCCAGTGCGATACCAAGGACAAACTTGCCAAGCGGCATGCCGCGGGCCTGGCTCCGGAGCACGCGGGCCTGCTGCTGCCGGCGGCGAGCGGCGTCGACAAGGTGACGGATTTTCCCGAGGCCAACGGTACGGTGAAGTGCACCATCGTACAGGAGATCCGCTGGGATGGCGACGCGCACCCCACGGCGACGATTCACGGCCACGTGGTGCACGTGCCGAACTTCGGCAAGATCTATTTTGGCGAGATGTTCATCACCGGCGAATCGCGCCGCCTGACGATGGTGCGCTTCCAGTTGGGCAGCGACGATGGCGGGGAAGTGACGGCGGCGGAAGGGGAGAGCAACGGCGGCACCTTTCCCCCAACGTAATGCCGAACCCGGGGGCGAGGGCGGAGAAGCAGAAAGGGTGGGCCGCCGCATTGCTGCTCTTGCTGGCGGGGTGTTCGGCGCCCAGCGAGAACCCGACTCAGTTATTGGCCGCGGCGCGGGCCGATCTGCAGGGCGGAGAACTCGCCCGGGCCGAAGCCACCGCCGAGCATGGCCTGGCGCTTTCCGCCAACCGTCGCGATCTCTTCTTCCAATGGAAGTTCCGCTTGCTCCGCTCCGAAATTCTGCTCAACAGCGCGCGTGCCGAAGTGGCGCTGGCGCAACTGGGCGACGCCATGCCCCAATCGCCGCGGTTTGCGCCGCTGGCCGCGCGGAAACTGATGCTGCAGGGCCAGGCGTCCTCCATATTGAACCGCCCCGCCGTGGCCAATGCTCTGTTGGAAGAAGCCCACCGTGCCGCCGAGGCTGCCAACGCCGAGGACGTCCTGCTGGATACCGAACTCATTCAAGCAATACGCTTGCGCCGAGGCCGGAAGTACGACGAGTCGGAGGCTCTGCTACGCCGTGCGCTGAGGCGTGCCCGGGCCTTGCATTCGACTTTCGGCGAAGCGGCGGTGACGCTCAATCTGGGACAGATCCGGGCGGAACGGAACCGGTTCGACGAGGCGGCGGGATATTTCGAAGAGGCGTCGCGGCTGGCGGGACCGCGATCGCGCACCCTTTATTCGGTGGCGCAGAGCTATCTCGCCGCCTGCTTCGCGAAGCTGGGAGAGTATGACCGCGCCATTCAGATCCACCTGGCCAGCATCGATCGCCACGAGCAGTCCGGCGCCAGGTATTTTCTGCCGGGGGCTCTGGGGGAGACCGGCCACGCCTATCTGGAGAAGGGAGACACGCAGGCGGCCATCCCCTATCTGCAACGTGCGCTGAGCCTTTCGAACGAACTCAAACGGATCCCCGAAGCCGCGGTGGGGGCCGGCAACCTGGCAGCCGTATACATCGATCTGGAAGACTGGGACAAGGCCGCCGTTCTCAATAACGAGGCCGTCCGGCTGAAGACCGCCGGGGGGCTCCATACCCTGTTCTACAACGTGCTGAACTCCGCCCACATCGCGGCAGGGCGGGGCGATAGCAGGACCGCTGTGCGCCTGTACAACCAGGCCATGGAGGAAGGGAAGTCCGACCCCGGGGTGGTATGGGAAGCCCATGAAGGTCTGGGTGCGCTGGCGCAGCGCCAACAGCAGCCCGCTGAAGCGGCCCGCCAATTCGAAGCGGCGGTGAGCATGGTGGAGCAGACCCGCGCGGACTTCAGCCGCACCGAATTCAAGCTGCCCTTTCTGACCCGGCTGATCCGCCTCTACCAGCAGTATGTCGACACCCTGGTGGAGCAGGGCCAGTTCGGCCGCGCCCTCGCCGTCGCCGATTCCAGCCGCGCGCAAGTGCTGGCCGAGCGCTCCGGTTCCGCTCCCGGACGCCGCATGCAGCCCGATGCGTTCCGGGCGTTGGCGCGAAAGACCGGCTCCATCCTGGTCTCCTACTGGTTCGCTCCCGTGCACTCGTACGCCTGGGTGGTGGATCGCCGGGACGTGCATTGCATCGAACTGCCCCCGGTCTCCGAAATCGAGCCGTTGGTGCGCGAGTACCAGGACGCCATCGAGCGCCGCCTGGCAGACCCGGTGCGCACGCGCATCCCCGCCGGTGAGCGGCTTTATGAACTGCTCCTCGCTCCGCTGCGGGGCTGGATCCCTGCCGGTTCCCGAGTGGTGGCGACGTTGGATGGTCCGCTGCACGGCCTCAATCTGGAATCGCTCCCGGTGCCCCCTCTCGAAGCCGGTGGGGCGCCACACTATTGGATCGAGGACGTGACCCTGGCGATTGCGCCCTCGCTGGCTTTACTCGGCGAGCGCCCGGTGCGGCCGGGTACGCCGCCGCGCCTGCTGCTGCTGGGCGACCCCATCGCGTCGGACCCGGGTTTTCCGCCGCTGGCTCACGCCGCCGGTGAAATGGCAAGCGTCGCGCGGCGTTTCGGCGGCCGCGACCGGGTGGTGCTGGCGCGCGAGACAGCGACTCCGGAGGCCTACCGCGCGGCCGGGCCGGGCGGCTTTTCCGCCATTCACTTCACCGCTCATGCCGTGGCCAATCGCGAGAGCCCGCTCGATTCGGCGGTGCTGCTTTCGGGCGGCAAGCTGTACGCGCGCGAAGTGATGGACATGCCGCTGACGGCCGATCTGGTGACCGTCTCCGCCTGTCGCGGCGTGGGACTGCGCACGTACTCCGGCGAAGGGCTGGTCGGCTTTGCCTGGGCGTTTCTGCGCGCCGGCGCGCGCCACGTGGTGGCCGGCCTGTGGGATGTCAACGATCAATCCACCGCCGCCCTGATGGACGTGCTCTATGGCGAACTGGCGGCCGGCAATCCGCCCGCCGTGGCCCTGCGCGCCGCCAAACTTTCGCTGATTGAGTCGCCGGGCAACTTGCGCAAGCCCTACTATTGGGCCCCCTTCCAGCTCTACACGGTGACGCCGTAGGACCGGAGAGAGGGAGACATGCCCCGGCGAATCGGGGCATGGCAGCCTAAAAGGCTACGCTACTTCACCCCGGCGAAGTGCAGCGCGAAGTACGAAAGGTACGCCATAATCGCGGCGGCCGGGATGGTGAGCACCCACGCCCACACGATGTTGGTGGCGATGCCCCAGCGGACGGCTTTCATGCGCTGGATGCTGCCCACGCCGGCGATGGCGCCGGCGATGGCGTGCGTGGTGGAGACCGGCGTTCCCATGTAAGTGGAAAGCAGAACGGATATGGCGGCGCCGGTTTCGGCGCAGAATCCGCTGCGCGGTTTGAGGCGCGTGAGGCGTCCCCCCATGGTGCGTACGATGCGCCAGCCCCCGCTCATCGTGCCCAGCGCGATGGCCGAGTAGGAGGCCAGCAGCACCCAATTGGGAACTTCGAAGGCGTGCAGGTAACGCGAAGTGAAGAGCACGCCGGTGATGATTCCGGCGGTCTTCTGCGCATCGTTGGAGCCGTGCGCCAGGCTGAATGCCGCGGCCGAGAGCAATTGGAACTTGCGGAAATACTTGTCCATTCGCGACGGAGTGGAGTGCCGGAACAGCCAGTAAACCAGCACCATCAGCGTGTAGGCGGAGATCATGCCGATGAGCGGGGCGCCGACGATCATCTTCAAGGTGAAAGGCCACTCGCCGGTGGGACCGACGTTGAGCGCTTCCAGGCTGTGGTGGAAGCCGCGCAGCAGGCCCACGCGCGCCATGGCGGCGCCGGCGTACCCGCCGATCAGGGCGTGCGACGAGCTGGTGGGCAGGCCGAGCCACCAGGTGATCAGGTCCCATGCGATGGCGCCCGCCAAGCCGGCCATAATCACGTAGGGGGTCACCAGGTTGAGGTCCACGAAGCCCTTGCCCACCGTCTTGGCCACCGCCGTGCCAAACAGGAAGGCCGCAAAGAAATTGAAGAACGCGGCCCAAATCACCGCCTGAAACGGGGTGAGCACCCGCGTGGCCACAATGGTGGCGATGGAATTCGCCGCATCGTGAAAACCGTTGATGTAATCGAACACCAGCGCGACCGCGATGATGAGTACGGCGAGGGTGAGGACGGACATGCTAGCTGTTCTTGACCACCACGTTCTGTAAAACGTCGGCCACGTCTTCGCAGCTATCGATCGTGTTCTCGAAGAACTCGTAGACTTCCTTGAGCTTGATCAGGCTAATCGGGTCCTTCTCCTTATCGAACAGGTCCACCACACTGGCCCTGCCGATCAGGTCCGCCTCGTTTTCCAGGCGATTGATTTCGATGCAGTGCTCCATGATGGGGCCGTCGTTCTCCAGAGCGTCGAAGGCTTCCTTCAGAGCTTTGGCGCAACTGGCCACAATCTCCGAAAGCTTGACCATGGCCGGGGGGACCGGGTCGATGCGGTAGCTCACCAGGCGGTGCGCCGTGTCTTCCACGCCATCCAGCACGTTGTCCAGTGCCGACGATAGATTGTGGATGTCCTCCGGATCGATGGGTGTGATAAACGTCTGGTTGAGCCGGGTGAACAATTCGTGGATGACTTCATCCCCGCGGTGTTCCAGCACGTTGATTTCGGTGGCCGCGCCCGCCATGCGCGCGTTGGTGCCCCGGACGCCTTCCAGCAGGAGGCGCGAAGCTTCCGAGATGATCTCCACCTGTTTCAGAAACAGGTGGTAAAACTTCTCCTCGCGTGGCAGCAGTCTCATAATTTGGGCATGGATGGAAAGAATCTAATGGTAAACGGATTGGAAGCTGCGGGTCAATCGAGGGGCGATGACAATTCGGTGACAATCGGAAACAATTCTCCGGTTTGTGTTTCCGATTCGGCGCTTTCGCCATCGAGATTCAGGAAGCGCGTGTCCAACAATCGGCTGGTATCCACGTTCCCCATGGCGGAAAGCATGGACTCCTTGAGATGCGGGTGTTGGCGTTCCAACTCCCCGAACAGGTCGCGCAGGGCGCGCCGCACGGTACCGGTACGTTGCGAGCAACCGCACGGTACCACCGGCACGCCGCGAGCTTCGGCGTAGGCTGTGGTGATGTCCTCGGTAACGAAGACCAGGGGGCGGATCAAGCGGTAATCGCGGTTGCGGGAGTGGGTTACGGGGGGCAGGGAACCGAGCTTGCCGGTGAACATGGTATTGCGCAGCAGGGCCTCGCAGAAATCGTCCGCGGTGTGGCCGAAGGCGATCACGTTGCAGCCCAGGCTGGCCGCGATTTCGTACACGGCGCGGCGCCGGTAGCGGCTGCACAGGTCGCAACCGTGATCGGGATCTTCTTCCAGCAGGCGCAGCGAAGGCGCGTCGCGGAAATAGGTCCACGCAATGCCGCGCGCCTTCAGATATTCGCCGAGAGGAGCGATGGGCCGCAGGAACTTGCCCTGCTCCACGGTAAACGCGCAGACGGAGAAATCGATGGGCGCGCGTTTCTGCAGGAGCAACAGGGCTTCCAGCATGGTGGCCGAATCCTTGCCGCCGGAGAGCGCCACGGCCACGCGGTCGCCCTGGCGAATCATCCGGTAGCGATGAATGGCCTCCCCCACTTTGCGCAGTAATGTCTTCTCGAGTTCCACTGGCTTCATTATAGTGGGGCAGCCTTCCTGGCCGGCGGCGCGTCGGCGCGGGTAACACGCTATGCTGAAACTCTGTGAGCATTGCCACCGCCCGGCTCGTCGCGTTCGACATCCTAATCAAGGTGGAATCGGGAGGCTATGCCTCGGACCTCCTGATGACGCACTCCGCCGCGCTCGACGCGCGCGATGCCGGGTTGGCCGCGGAGATCGTTTTCGGCGTGCTGCGCTACCGCGGTCAGCTCGATTTCCTGATCCAGCACCATTCCGGCCGTGCGCGCAAGCTCGATCCCGCCGTGCGCATCGCCCTGCGCATGGGATTCTACCAGGTTCGCTACCTGGAGCGCGTTCCGCCCCATGCCGCCGTCAAGGACTCGGTCGAACTGGTGAAGCGCGCCCACAAGACCTCCGCCGCGGGCTTCGTCAACGCCCTGCTGCGCCAGGCCAATCGCGATGCGGTTTTGTGGCCCACGCGCGCAATCGAGCTCTCCTGCCCGGAGTGGCTCTTGAGTCGCTGGGAAGCGGCATTCGGCGCCGAGACTGCCGCGGGCGTCGCGCAGGCCGCGTTGCGCGAGCCGGAGAAATACGTCCGCCGTTCGCCCGCCGGCGACCGCATGCAGGATATCGGGTCGCAGTCCATCGTGCCGCTGCTCGGTCTGGAACCGGGGCAGCGCTTTCTCGACCTCTGCGCCGCGCCCGGAAATAAGACCGCGCAGGCGCTGGAGGCCGGGGTACGCGCCATCGCATGCGACTTGCACTTCCACCGCCTGACCCAGCTTAAGCCGCTGACCGGCAACCTGGTGGTGCTCGACGGCACGCGTCCGCTGCCCTTCGCGCGCCGCTTCGACCGCATACTGGTGGACGCCCCCTGCTCCGGCACCGGCACCCTGGGCCGCAATCCGGAAATCAAGTGGCGGCTCAAGCCGGAAG
>OBLU010006798.1_pt1 | contig 10160 bp, 4 predicted proteins | sample 1518681 | NCBI WGS metagenome assembly OBLU01 (sample SAMEA3539304, study PRJEB22396) | soil metagenome | biome: tundra; feature: field; material: soil | place: USA | collected 2010-05 | depth 0.15 m
ACAAGAGAGTTTTGTGGTACTGTGCTCGCTCCGAATCGAGTTTTTCCGCATCCTGCTAGGACTTGTGTTCCCGGGAGATAAGGGCATAGGCAACGGCTTGATGCCCAATACCTACGGCTATTGGGAGCCGCGCTTGGGCGTGGCCTGGCAGCCGCATTCCTTGCCGCGCACTTCGTTCCGCGCCGGCTTCGGTATTTTCACTGCGCCGTTGATGTATTCCATGTACAACCACACGGCCGATATCGCACCGTTCAGCCCAACGTACGCTTTGTATGGAAGCTCTTCTACGCCCCTTTCCTTTAGCAATCCGTGGTCGCAGAACGCGGGCACAGGCGATGTCAGCCCGTTCCCGCCTTTTGCCCCCTTCAAGCCGGCATCGACTGCTCCCTTCGCCCCGCCGTTCACAATTCCGGCCGTTTTTGCCCAAAATTTCCACCTCGGCATCACGCAGAGCTGGAACGCCTCGGTCGAGCATGAAATCGGCCAGAACACGGTTCTCCGGCTGGCCTACGTAGGCAGCGAGTCCTACCACCAGTCGGACATCATCGACCAGAATCCGGGTATATGTGGTCCTGTGATAATTACCAGCAAGGGACCGGCGTGCTCGAACGGGAATCGTACGACCTATCCCAACTTTTATCAGATTCTCACGAATTTCAGTAACGGCACGGCCAGTTATAACTCACTGCAAGCAAGTGTAGAGCGGCATCTGACCAAGGGGCTTCAGTTCCAATCGAATTTCACCTGGTCGAAAACGATGGATACCGCTTCTTCAGGAAATATTTCCTTCGGGAGCAACGAGCTTCCGGACCCCTTTAACTTGGCCTATAACCGGGGCACTTCGGCTTTGAACGTTCCCTTTATCTGGGTGAGCAACGTTGTTTACACCACCCCCACGCTTTCCGGGAAAAACCAGTTGATGCGCCAGACGCTCGGAGGCTGGGAGATGAGCGGAATTGTCACACTGCAGTCCGGCTTCCCCTTCGGGATTAGCGGTGGCGGCGGGAACAATAACTCCGGCGCCGCGCAGTACGAGGATCGTGCCGACGCGGTTGCCGGCCAACCCCTTAGCGTCCGCCAGGGAAGCAAGTCGCAGTGGCTGGAAAAATACTTCAACACAAACGCGTTCGCTGAAAATGCCGAGGGAACCTTCGGCACTAGCGGAAAGAATCTAATCCAGGGGCCACCCATCAAGACCATGGATTTGGCCTTCGCGAAGAATTGGACAATTATCGAAGGCTGCCGCTTGCAGTTCCGCTGGGAGATGTTCAATGCCCTTAATCATCCCAGCTTTTCCAATCCGGATAACACGGTCACCGATGGGAGTTTCGGCCAGATCACTAGTTTAGGCCCGATTCCTGCGCGCGTGATGCAGGCGGCTCTGAAGTTTACGTTCTGATTGCCTGTGTTCTTTCCCGGCCCGGGCTGCAACCACAGCCCGGGCTATATTTTTGATTGCCGCCAAGGAGCCGCGATCTGATCTCCTGGAGGTGGCTCGCGCTATCAAGAGGTACTATCGATGAAGTGACCGACGCGGAATCGACTGGATGACTTGCGGAGATAATCATGGCGGCCGATGAGCAGCGGCGACGAGTGGAGATTGTGCCGGTCGAGAAGCGGGCCATCACCAACCGCAGCGTCCTCAGCGAAGCTTATGAGTACGCCAAGCCGAGTTCGTTCTCTCGGGGTATGCGCATCGACTTGAATGGCCTGGTCATTCTGCTGATTTCGGGCACGGCCAGCATCGATGAACATGGCGCCTCCATTCATATCGGAGACTTCCGCGCGCAGTGCCGCCGCGTTTTCCAGAACATTGCCGCGCTGCTCGCAGCCGAGGGCGCCACGTGGAACGATGTCGTGCGCACCAGCTGCTATCTGCGCGACATCGAACGCGACTACGTGCAGTTCAACGAGGAGCGCACCGCATTTTACAAGGAGCAGGGATTGAACCCGTTGCCCGCCTCCACCGGCATCCAGGCCAAGCTTTGCCGTCCGGAGCTGCTGGTCGAGATTGAAGCCATCGCGATGTTCCGCGAGTTGGCGAAAGAGTAGTGCGATGGCGGAACGTTGGGTGTTCTGGTCGCACAAAGTCAGTCTCGCACGATTCAGTGTTCCTCTCCTGGGAGCGGCTTTCCTACTCGCGCCTCTCGTGGCTCACCAGTGGCCGTCTCATCAGCGCAGCCTAGGTGCCGCCACGGTCCTGGCAGCCGGAACACCCGCCGAACCACTTTTGAATGCAGATTCGCGCCTGCCGGACTCCGCAATCGCATCCATCACCATCGACTATCCCGAAGACGGTTCCATTTTCCCGCCTGAGATCACGCCGCCCACCTTCCTCTGGCGCGACGCGGAAGCTTCCGCCAAGACGTGGCGCATTGATATCACCTTCGCCGATGGGTCGGAGCCAATCCACGTCAACTCCTATGGCGATCCCATGCGCATAGGTGAAATCGACCCGCGATGCGTGTCCGACACCAACCAGCCGCCGTCACTGACTAAAGAACAAGCTGCCGCGCACACTTGGACACCCGACGCGGCCACGTGGGCCACAATCAAGCAGCACTCCGTAGAGCGCCATGCCACCGTAGCGATCGCCGGCCTCAGCGACAGTACTCCAGACAGCCCGGTTTCCCGGGGGCGCGTCACGCTCTCCACCTCGAAAGATCCGGTGGGCGCGCCCATCTTTTATCGCGACGTCCCCCTGATGCCCTCGGAAGGCGAGAAGAATTTCATCCAGCCCCTGGCCCCGGCCTCGCTGTACCTCATCAACTGGCGTCTTCGCGATGTCAGCCAGCCCGAGAGTCGAGTCGTTATGCACGACCTGCATACCTGCGCCAACTGCCACTCGTTCTCCGCCGACGGCAAAACGATGGGCATAGACGTCGATGGCCCCAAGAACGACAAAGGTCTGTATGCGGTCGTCCCTATCCGGAAGCAGATGTCCATCCGAAACGAAGACATGGTCTCCTGGAACACCGACATGCGAGTCGGGCAATCGCGCGTGGGCTTCATGTCGCAGGTTTCGCCGGACGGCCAATATGTACTCTCCACCTTTGCCGGGCAGGACCAGAGCATCCCCAGCTCTTATTACGTTACAAATTTCAAGGATTATCGTTTTCTCCAGGTTTTCTATCCGACACGCGGCATTCTTGCCTGGTACAACCGCGCTACTGGCCGCAGACAGCCCCTGCCCGGTGCCGATGATCCGCGTTACGTGCAAACCGATGGGGTTTGGAGCCCGGATGGGAAGTACGTCGTCTTTGCCCGCGCCGAGGCGAAAGACCCTTACCCGGCGGGGCAGAAGCCCGCGCTGCAGGCTAACGACCCCAACGAAGTGCAGATTCGGTACAACCTCTACCGCGTTCCCTTCAACGACGGGAAGGGCGGTCAAGCGGAGCCCATCGCCGGCGCCTCCGATAACGGCATGAGCAACAACTTTCCCAAGGTTTCTCCGGACGGCCGCTGGATCGTCTTCGTCAAATGCCGCAACGGCCAGTTGATGCGCCCGGACAGTCAGCTCTACATCGTGCCAGCGATCGGCGGAATCGCGCGTCGCATGCGAGCCAACACATCTCTCATGAACTCATGGCATAGCTTCTCGCCGAATGGACACTGGCTGGTCTTCTCGTCCAAGAGCCGTTCTCCTTACACGCAGATGTTCCTCACTCACATCGACGAGCAGGGCCAGGACAGCCCGGCCGTCTATATTGACAACTCCACCGCTGCCAACCGCGCCGTCAACCTCCCCGAATTCGTGAATATACCGCCCGACGAGATGCAGCGGATCGATGTGCCCGCGTCCGATCTCTATCGCATCATCGACGACGCGCTGGAGCTGCAGAAGAAGGGCGACAACGTCGCCGCGCTGGTCCAGTGGAGGAAAGCCCTGGAGATGGATCCCAATGACGCCCGGGCAAACAATGGGATCGGGGTTGCCTTGTCCGTCGCCGGAAATTCCGACTATGCCATCACTTATTTCCGGAAGGCCACTCAGATCAACTCGAATTTTTTTGAGGCGTTCTACAATCTGGGGCTTGAGCTGGTGAAGAAAAACCAGCTAAACGAGGCCATCGATGCGTGGCTGAATGCCGTCCGTATCAGGCCGGAATTTGCAGCCGGCCACGAAAACTTGGGTTACGCCTTCTATCTGCAGGGGAAGTTCGCAGATTCTCTCACCCATTTGCGTCTGGCGCTTGAGGACGAACCCGATCGAGTCTCTGTCCTCAATCTAGCCGCGAGCCTGCTGGCAACCTGCCCCCACGCCTCGATCCGCAGCGGTGCTGAGGCCATCGTTCTGGCAAAACGGGCCCAGCAGCTTACCGCTGGACACGACGCCGCAATCCTCGACACGCTGTCCGCCGCCTACGCCGAAGCGGGCCGCTTTCCTCAGGCCATTGAGACCGAGCAGCGGGCTATGGCACTGGCCACGCAGCAGGGCAAGCTTGCGCTCGCAAATACGCTGAAGGCCCATTTGACGCGTTACAAGTCCAATACGCCGCTGCGAGAACCGCCGGACCCCGTTTCTTTCTGATGTGCTGGTGAGAAGGCGCGAATGAACTTGGGACGTTCCCTACGAGCCGGGCACACTCAAGGCGGTCGGACTCAAGGAAGATAGCAGGAAGGAACGGGCTCCGACTGACTTCCCCGAACCCGGTTTCTCGGGCGCGCTGTCTCCCGCCGTCCACTATTGCGGAGTTGAGCGATCGAGCTTCTGGATGAATCATTCAACATCAGGAGCTTCATGGATTATCTGCTTGGCAATCGGGTCTAGGAGTCGAGTTGTGCTACGGGATTCTCACTGGCCGTGGACTTGATTCGTTGCCGCGGCAGAATTACTCGCCAGCGTAATTGTTTTCGTGTTGCCATCGGGAACTTCTGGGCGGCACACGAATTTCTTTCTCCGGCGCTGCGGCTCTAGCGTGGGAAACTTTGCCGGTGATCGGTTTTTGGGGAGTTTGGCCGTGACCGGTGGAATTGCAGAATTCAGACGGCCATTTGACCGACAGGTTCGTGGGCAGTTACCCTTCCGTACGAAACTGAAACTCCCTTTGCTGATTGCGGCGTCAGAACAACTTTCCTAACGAAGAAGGTGAATCCGGTGAAGCGATGGATCGTGAGTGCACTTCTCATACTCGTAGCATCCAGGTTAGTCTCCGCCCAACAACCATTTCCGAGCCAGAAAACAACTGATCCGTATCAGCCAACGTTGGATCGTCTGGAATCGCTGACCACTCTGCCACTGTCCGAGTGGCGGTTTCACGCTGACGTACCACATCCTGAAGATTCGTCCTTGAATGACTCGGGCTGGGAAGCAGTGAAAGTTGGGGACAAATGGTCGACCGGGTCTCGCGTGCTGCGCCGCTGGATCGAGATTCCGGAGAAGATCAACGGTTATGCAGTGCGGGGCGGCCGCGCCAAGTTGGATCTCAGTTTCGATTTCATGTGGAACAACAAAGGCCCGGTCATGATTTCCGTATTCTCGAACGGATCGCTCGTGTCGCGAGGAGATGACGACATGCAGCAGCCGATTCCACTCACCGAGAACGCGCAGCCGGGGCAGAAGTTTCTGATCGCCGTGCGGATCGATGCTCCGGACGTGGAGACGCAATTTCATCACGCTCAGTTGAGCATTGAACCTGCCACCAGCCGGCCGGATCCGGCCATGCTGCGAATGGAAATCCTGGCGGCGCGTCCGATGATTGTGGCGTATGAGGAGGGTCGGGCGGAATGGCAGCAGCAACTCGACGCGGCGGTCCAAGCCATCGATTTTTCGCCTCTTGACAAGGACGACCAGGCGGGCTTCGACGCTTCACTGCGGCAGGCGCAGAGCAAACTGCAATCGTTGAATCCATGGTTGAAACAGTTCACCGTTCGAGCCGTCGGAAACTCGCACATTGATATGGCATGGCTGTGGCCGTGGACGGAAACGGTTGAAGTGGTGCGCAATACGTTTCAGAGCGTTCTCGATTTGATGCGCGAGTATCCGGATTTCAAGTTCACCATGTCCTCGGCGCGAACTTATGAATGGATGCAGGAGAAATACCCGGATCTGTTCGAGCAGATCAAGCAGCGGGTGAAGGAGGGCCGCTGGGAGGTCATCGGCGGCATGTGGGTCGAGCCCGATCTGAATATGCCGGACGGCGAGTCGCTGGTGCGTCAGATTCTTGTCGGCAAACGATATTTTCAGAAGAACTTTGGTGCTGACATCAAGATCGGCTGGAACCCTGATTCTTTTGGATACAACTGGCAGCTTCCACAAATCTACAAGAAATCGGGCATTGATTATTTCGTGACCAGCAAGCTGCTGTGGGCCACGGACTACACCAAGTTCCCTTACCGGCTGTTCTGGTGGGAAGCACCCGATGGGAGTCGTCTTCTGACGTACTTTCCCCACGAATACGCCAATGAATTCGATCCGCAGCAGATCACGCACGACCTGTCGTTGTATGCCCCACTGATTTACGGGACCAAAGTCGCCGATCCGCCGCAGATGCTTTACTTGTACGGAATCGGCGACCATGGCGGCGGCCCGACTCGGACGATGCTCGATCAGGCGAATCGGCTTCGAGATCCCAACACAGTCTTCCCGAAGATTGACTTCAGCACCGCAAGAGAATTCTTTGCCGACCTGAACCAGGAGCTCCCAAACCTCAAAGTGCCCACCTGGAAGGACGAACTCTATTTCGAATATCACCGTGGCGTCTACACTTCGCAATCGGACACGAAACAGCGAATTCGGCGTGACGAGGAACTGATGCTCGATGCGGAGAAGTATGCATCGTTGGCTTCGCTCTTCGGACGCTCCTATGCGCAGGATCAGTTCGAGCTCGCATGGAAGAATCTACTATTCGATCATTTCCACGATGTCATGCCTGGTTCCGGAATCGCGGTGAACTATCTCGAGGCTAAGCGAAATTTGGAAGACGTCGCCCGCGTCGCGAGGGAGATCACGGATGGGGCACTCGACGAGATCCTGGCTCACGTCAACACCCAAGGTGACGGTGTGCCGGTTGTGGTTTTCAATTCTCTCTCCTGGCCGCGAACGGAGGTGATTGAGGTCGAAGCGCAACTTCCGGGCCAGGCTAGACAGGTTGAAGTAGTCGACGCCGCAGGCCAACGAGTTGAGCACCAACTGCTTGCCATGGACCCAGCAACGAACCGAGCGCGTCTCCTCATCCTTGCGGATACACCGCCCATGGGCTACAGGGCCTATTTTGTGCGTTCCGCGGCGACGGCTGGCATCTCTCCAGACCTGATTGATGGCCAAGTGCGGGTTGTCCAGGCTTCTGGGGAGACATTGAAGAATGCCTACATCCAAATCAAAGTCGATTCGCAAACCGGGTGCGTCACCAGCCTTTTCGATCTGCGAAATCAGACGGAAACGCTGGCTCCCTCGGAAAGCGATGCGGGCGGCCCCAGGACGTTCGCTTGCGGGAACCTCTTGCAGGCTTTCCACGACAAACCCAAACGATGGGACGCCTGGAACATCGATTCGGATTTCGAGAAACAACATTGGGATTTGGACAAAGCGGACGAGGTGAAACTCGTTGAGAGCGGCCCGCTGCGCGCCGTGATCCGCGTCAAGAAACATTTCCAGAATTCCACGTTCGTGCAGGACATCACCATGTATGCCGGGGTGCCGCGGGTCGACGTGAAGATGCAGGCGGACTGGCACGAGAAACACATTTTGCTGAAAGTGGCATTCCCTTTGAGCGCACACAGCGACAAGGCTACTTTTGAAATTCCCTACGGTTCGATAGAACGTCCGACCACTCGGAACACACCGGCCGAACAGGCCAAATTCGAAGTCCCTGGGCTGCGCTGGGCCGATCTCTCCGATACCAAACACGGCTTCAGCCTGCTTAATGACAGCAAGTACGGATACGATGTGAAAGACAATGTGCTGCGTCTCTCGTTGCTGCGTTCGCCAGAATGGCCCGATCCGCATGCCGACGAAGGTCATCACGAATTCACGTACTCCTTGTATCCGCACGGGGGAAACTGGCGGGATGCGCAGACCGTACGCCGCGGCTACGAACTGAATTACATGCTGATCGCCATGCGGGCGCAGAAACACGAGGGAACACTTCCGGGCGAACACTCTTTCACGCGGGTTGATGCGGACAACGTGGTGCTCACTGCGATCAAGAAATCAGAGGATGATGACTCTCTTGTCCTGCGTTTTTATGAGTGGGCAGGGAAAGAAGCTGATGTAAAAATCCATCTTCCGGCAGGTGCGCAGTCGGCGTCAGAAGCCAATCTAATGGAGAGGTCGACTGCCGATCTAGCCGTGCACAATAATGCCGTCACATTGCACACCAAGCCATATGAGATCAAGACGCTGAAAGTCCGATTTGCGCCTCACGCCCTCCCGGAAGGAGTTCCATAGCGGAGCGTGCGGATAGATCCAGCTTTCACACTGCGCGATGTGCTACCCGGTCGCTAAAGGATCGTGGCAATCGAGAATGGCTGGGATCTGGAGTGGGCTAATCCTGCGGCTCTCAAAACGCGTCTCGACCATGCCGAAAATGTAGACGTCCAACCGAACACGACCTACCAGACCGCAGTCAATGTGGAATGAATGCATCTCCTCCGGGGTTTGAGAGTTGTCCGCGGTGTGTCTCCCGCAGCCGGTCTCTAGGGCTTGTTTCATAAACCGTTTTCAGCGGGGATAGGCAGTTCCCTCAGGGGCTTAAAGCCCAGTGTTTATGCGGCTCGTAGTGACCCGGCCGAAGCCGGGCCCTTTCAAAGACCATTTATGAAACACCTTCCAGCATCGAGAGCCCAGCGCGCAGCGCCGCAACGAGACTATCTTTGGCGCGTGTTCAGCTTGTCGAGTGCGTGCTTCAACTCTTCAAGCTTCTGTCCAGCCTCGCCGAGCTTGCCTTCCGCCGTCAGGCGCTGGTAGTCGGCAAGGTCTTTGGCGGCTTCCGCGATGAGCGCGTTAAGATCGGTGGGCTGGGGCGACGCGTTGGATGCCGGCGCGCCTCGAGCCGGTTCCGCCGGGACGGCCGCGGCACTCATCGTTGGGGCGGTCATGGACGAGGCCGCTCCGCCAAAGAGGGCAGCCATCGCCGATTCGAAGTTGGGTCCGTACGCCAGCTTATCTTGCAGCGCGAGCACGACCAGACGCAACTCCGGCATCGGACTCCGCTCGGCCTGCAGGTAAATCGGCTCCGCATACAACAGCGCGCGCCCGGACGGTATCACCAGCAGTGCCCCGCGCCGCACGTGCGAGCCTTGCTGATTCCACAGCGTCAATTGTCCGGAAAGCTGCGCGTTCTGATCGATTCGCGCCTCGATTTGCAGCGGTCCGTCGACCAGCTTGGTTTTGGGAAAGTTGTAGACCACCGACGTACCGTATTGCGCGCCATCGCTGCGCCCGGCAATCCAGCCAATCAGATTGTTCCGGTTGGCGGGCGTGAAGGGCAGAATCTCGACGAACTCCACGCCCGTTTCGCCCGGTAGTTTCATCAGCACGAAGTTCGGCTGCATCGCCTGTGTCGTTTGCTCACCTGCCGAGCCCATGCCGACTTCGGTGGCGACCGTCCACAGATCTTCACGGTTGTAGAACGCTTCCGCATCCGTCATGTGATACAGGCCGTACACTTCCGCCTGCAGTTTGAGCAGCAATTCGGGATAGCGCACGTGCTTGCGCAGCCCGGGCGGCATCATGGCCGCATCCTTGAACAGACTCGGAAAGATGCGCCGGTAGGCTGCGATGATCGGATCTTCCTTATCGAACACATAAAACGTGGTCGTGCCATCGTAGGCGTCGATGACCACCTTGACGCTGTTCCGCATGTAGTTAATGAGATTGTTGCCGAGACGATAATGGGTCGAGTACGGATAGCTGTCTGAAAACGTGAACGCATCCATGATCCACGACAGCCGGCCATCGTCGCCGAGCACGATGTACGGATCCGGTTCGTAGGTGAGGAACGGCGCCAATGCCGATACGCGATCGTGCAGGTTGCGGCGCATCAGCAGCCGGCTATTCGGGGTCACGTCATCGCTGAACGGCAGCTTCGCTAGGTCGTCGCGGTCGAGCGCGATAACGATGCGGCGCAGGAAACCGCCGAGGACGATGCCGCCGTTGCCCTCATACGACGTGAGGCTGTTGCTCGCGCCTTGCGGGTAGTTGAATTCCTTCTGCCGCG
>OBLU010006799.1_pt1 | contig 10160 bp, 6 predicted proteins | sample 1518681 | NCBI WGS metagenome assembly OBLU01 (sample SAMEA3539304, study PRJEB22396) | soil metagenome | biome: tundra; feature: field; material: soil | place: USA | collected 2010-05 | depth 0.15 m
CGGCCGTATTGTCTGGTTGTCGATAATTGGGAGCGTCCGTTCGCACTTCCCACAACTCCGTTTCTGGACCGCATCAAGTTTGTTTCCGGTTTGGCGACCACTCGAAAGAAGTGTTTCACCATACCTCTATAGTAGCGGCGTTAGAAAACCTGCCCAGAATGCTCTCGTGGAACCCCCGTAAAGATTGGCCTTCTTGATTTCCACACATGGCGTTGGGAATGGGAGTTATCTAACCTGGATTGACAGGAAGGCTCTCATTTCTTACTGAGTTGGTATCGGAGGTGCGCTTGCCGCATGGGTAGTATCGCTTTTGTACGGCCGACCGATCATCATGTAGAGAGCCCCTGTTGCGATGACCACCGCAGTCGTGAATGGGATCGCGTAATTCACATACCACGGCGCCTCGGGCGACTGTGGCCAAAGAATATCGGCAATTGCGCATACGCCGTAGATAAGGGCAGCAAGGTTAATTAGAGTTGCAAACCGGCCGATACGGAAAGGGCCTGACGGTTTCCATCCTCCGGAACGAGCGTAGAGTGCACCGGCAACAATCATTTGAAACGAAATGTAGATACCCGCAACCGCAAAGCTCAATATTGTTGCCAAGGCATCCTGCAGGAAGTATCCAATACATACAATGCAGGCTGGGATCAAACCGCCTACTGCGAGAGCAAATGAAGGGACATTCCGGGTTGACAATTTGCCGAGCTGTGCGCTGCCGAAAATCATCTTATCGCGCGCAAAGGAGAAGAGAAGCCGGCTGACAGCAGCTTGGAGACTGAGAATGCACGAAATGAACGAGACCAACACGACGCAAAGCACCAGCCTCGAACCGAAAGTGCCGAATGTGCCTCGTAGGATGGTGCCTATGGGATCCGCGTCTCGACCGTGGATCACCCCTTCTATGTCGGAAAGGCTAAGAATGAGTGCGAGACATACAAAAATTGAAGCCGAGATGCCGATGTAGATCGTTCTTCTCATGGCCCGCGGGATCTGAGTCTCGGCATTAGCCGTCTCTTCTGCCACGTCGGCGCACGCTTCGAAGCCGTAGCAGGTGTAGAGACCCGCCAGAGCGGCCGCAAAGAACGGAACCGCATAGGATCCATTGCGATTTATGCCGAAAGTATTCACGATCACGCTGAGCGATTGATGCCGGCCGAACATGAACAGATACGACCCTACTGCCAGCGCACCTAGAATTTCGCATACGAATCCAAACATGGCGACACGGGCGAGCAACTTGGTCCCCGCCAGATTGAGACCGGTAGCCGCGATTACGAGAATCAGGGCGATCACGGTTGTAACGAAGGCTGAACTGGTGAATCCGAGCAACGAGGCCAAGAAAGGACCTGCGCCCACGGCTACCCCTGCTATGGTGGTGAACAGGGCCCAGGCATAAATCCATCCGACCATCCACGACCAACGCTTTCCAACCAGCCGGCGCCCCCACGGATATAGGCCGCCGGCAATGGGAAATTCCGAAGCGATTTCACCAAATGTCAAGCACACCAGCATTTGCCCGCACCCGGCGATCACATACCACCAAATCATTGGCGGACCGGCCGTCGCCATAGCAAGAGCAAAGACCGAATAGACGCCGACAACTGGGGACAGATACGTAAAGCCTAAAGAAAAATTCTCCCATAACGTCATCGAACGCTCGAACGTCGAGCTGTAGCCGAGTTCTTTAAGGCGATCGGCGTCGGAGTTCGATTGAACTTGTGACACTTGCATTCGATCCATTCAGAGGGGTCCCGTGAACCAAAATTTGAAGTCTTAATCTTTGATGGGCTGAGCGACCAGCATAATCCGGCTGGCCTCTTATATACGCCTCAATGTCAGCTACGCAAGGTGAGCAGCGAAGCCAACCTTGCAGCGAATATGCAAGGAAGACCTCCATCTCCCACGATGTCAATCTTGGGGTAAGTGAATAGGAAGACGCTGTTTAGGAGGTTGCGAGGGGCTGCGGGAGTCTGCCGACCCTAAGCCTCTTGTGGACATCGCGCCAAAATTGTAGTTTCGTTGAGGACAACCGACCCGCTTGTCGGTGGCCAGTTGAATCCTATTGAGTTCTTTACCTTAATCAGAGCATCCGGGCAAGGAATTCATACGACAGGGGAAGCTAATGGAGACGTTAGACTGTTACACCGCAGTTGCAGTCCAGTTCGAGCCGCATGTTGTTTATAAGCACAATCAGATTGAGATCAATCTCAAGCGGGCGATTGAGATATTGGACTCGGTCCTCTATTCGACTCCCAACGCAAAAGCACCTGCGATGGAAGTCGGCTATGAGCCATACGCGCCGGTGAAGTTGGTGGCTTTTCCGGAAGATTTTCTTCAAGGCTTCACCATGAAAGCCGATCTCGATGTGCACGTGAAAGAAATCGCCATCAGCATCCCGGGGCCGGAAACGGACCGCTTGGCGGCAATAGCGAAGAAATTACAAATTTATCTCTATGGAGTTGCTCTGGAGGTGTTGCCGCACTGGCCCGATCGCATCTTCAATTGCGCATTCATTATTGGTCCCTCCGGAGAAATTATTCATAAGTTCCACAAGTTCTCGCCCGCAATTCACTATGAAATAACCACCAGTCCCCATGACGTGCTGGACGAGTATATTGAGGTTTTTGGCAAAGGGAAGACAATGCTGCAAACCCTCTTCCCCGTGACGAAAACGCCGTTGGGAAACCTTGGGACAATTATCTGCAATGATGGCTACCATCCGGAATATTTCCGGGCAGTACAAGTGAATGGAGCGGAAATAATCATCCGTCCCGCGCTCGCGGAACCCGGCGTGACCAAAGGATGGTTCGAATTCACCAATCGTGCCGGTGCGCTTGCGACTCTGAGTTATGTGGTGGCTCCCAACATGGGCGGGGTGGTTAGCCCAGAAGCAGTTCGCACCATGATGGCTGGAGATTCTATGATTGTTGACTACGACGGACAAGTTATCGCAAGGCTGCCGTTCCCGGGTGAGGGGATGGTCAGCGGCACGATCCGCTTGGAGCATTTGCGCCAGCGTAGGGCCGACCCAAGTAGGAATTTTCCTTCCCTGATGAGAACTGAAGTTTTGCGTGAGGTGTACGCCGATCCGGTTTATCCGGCAAACACGCAGAGCAAGGAGGCCATTCGAACCTTCAGTGAAATCTACAAGAGAGACACCAGACATCTGGGCGTGATCGAAAAGCTTTTTGAGCGTGGCGTCTACACGCCACCAAAAAACTGGCGCAAGTAGCCTCCACGACAATCTATGACCCTAGCTCCAGAGGAGCACGAAATACCGCGGGGCTCCTTCGCCACCGATGAGGCCAGGGATACGGAGGAGCGTGAGCAGCTAAATTTTTCGGCCCGACTTGGACTGTTTCTGGCTGCGTGGAGTGAACGCTGGTTTCCAGATCCGTTGATTTTTGCCCTGCTGGGAATCGTGTGTGTGTTTTGCATAGGAATTCTAACCGGCGAAAGGCCCAGCCAGCTTGCCATTAAAGGGGGGATGAATTTCTGGGCCCTTGTTCCGTTCACGATGCAAATGGTGTTTACGATTGTTGGCGGCTACGTAGTTGCATCGGCACCGGTAGTAAAGCGCGGAATGCGATGGCTTGCGGGGCGGCCTAAAACGCCGAGGGGCGCGATCGCTTTGGTGGCGCTGTGTTCCATGCTGAGTTCACTGATTTCAGGAGGGTTCAGTTTAATTTTTAGTGGCGTGTTCGTCCGTGAGTTGAGCCAACGCGTGAAAGGCATGGACTATCGTGCTGCTGGCGCCGCTGGTTATTTGGGGCTGGGAGCGGTATGGGCTCTCGGCCTTTCATCTTCTGCAGCCATGCTGATGGGCACAAGGTCGTCTTTGCCCGCATCACTGCTGAACATCTCCGGCGTTATCCCTCTCAGGCAGACGATTTTTCTTTGGCAAAGTATCGCAACCGCCGCCATCCTGATAATTGTCTCGACCTTGATTGCGTACTTTTCCGTGCCAAGCTCAGAGAAAGCCCGAACGGCGGAGTACTACAACATAGAACCTTTAAATCCTCAGATTCAAGTTCCGGCAAGAACCCAACCAGGGGAATGGCTGGAGTACAGTCCATTGTTGACAATTCTGGTCTCGGCTTTCTTAGGATGGTACATCCTGCATGTTTTCATGGCGTCCCCAGTAGGGGCTTTAGCAGCTCTGGATCTGAATACTTACAATTTGATTTTTGTCACGGCGGGACTTCTTCTTCACTGGCGCCCTCGACAATTTATCCGAGCAGTCTCCGAATGCATTCCGGCCACTGGAGGAATAATCATTCAGTTTCCATTTTATGCAGTCATCTTTGGCATGATCGTCGGCACGGGGATTTCGGACCGAATAGCAAAAATGATACTGTCGGTCAGCTCCCCCAACAGCTTTCCCGTCCTGGTAGCCGCCTACTCCGCGGCATTGGGAGTATTCATTCCTTCCGGCGGCAGCAAATGGATTATTGAAGCTCCCGCGGTGCTCCAGGCAGCGAACATGGACCATGTTCATCTTGGCTGGGTGGTGCAGATTTACAATGCCTCGGAGGCGCTGCCTAACCTGATCAATCCATTTTGGATGCTGCCCTTGCTCGGCATACTGAAATTGAAGGCGAGAGATATTGTCGGGTACGGAGTACTTCAGTTGCTGGTGCACGTGCCGCTCGTGTTTTTCCTGTGTTGGTTTTTCGCCCGACACATCGCTTACATACCACCTTTGAAATAGTCCGCCCTAAGAACACGTCCTCAGAAGGCTACCCGAAGTGAGACCTGACCGATTCTAGGATCATACGTTGATGTGATCTGGCCAAGTTGCGGAGAGAAAAATGTAGCCGAGCCACTTGGCGGGCTCTGCCACTCCGTGTGATTAAAAACGTTGAAGAACTCGGCGCGGAACGTCAGTTGCACTCGCTCTGTCAGGGGTGTTTTCTTTTCCAGGGACAAGTCAAAGTTAACTCGATCCGGTCCCCGGAAAAAGTTCCGCGGTAACGTCCCATACGTCGCCTGGGGGCACCCTCCTGCTGTCCCTGGGGGTGCACTGCTGTTGAAACAGTCGGGGAAGGATAGTCCGCTCGGGTTAAAGGCGAAGTGCCCGGTAAGAGGCGTACCATCAACATTAATCGTCTGGAGCTTATGCGGGTCCAGTGACTGTGGGGGTCCCCCGGCCCAGTCAGGTCGGACTAGATTCGAGTCGCCCAAACCAGACGGCCCGGGCACGAATTCACCACCACCCGGACCAGGAAGGCCAGCGATCACGTCCAGAGGAAAGCCGGACTGAGCGGTAATGATCGAGTACAGAGTCCAGCCCCGGGTGAGTCGTTTGGGGCCACTGTCCCACATGTGGGCAAACGGCAGTTCCCATCCCCCGCTCAATACCACGCGATTGCGAACATCAGCATCTCCAGAAGCTCGAAACAGACCGTGAGATGAAGCCGGTACCTGGGAAGAATTCCGAAAAAGTTCGTTCCCGTCATCAATCTCGTGAGACCAGGTATAAGCAAGGGTGAAGAACGTCTCGCCAATGGAGTGCCAGTCGCCCAGCTGCTTCCTGAGGCTTGCCAGGAGCCCGTTATAACTTGCGTTGGCCGCCCCGGACGTTGCCAGGACCGCACCAAACGCATTCGGGATTTGCAGTCCCGGCTGAGTATTGAGAATCCGTGTGGTCGTGCCTTGGATTATCGGGTTGAGATCGACCTGCGTCGTCAGTTTACGAGATGAGCTCCCGACGTAGTTCAGTTCTCCCACCAGGCCCTTTCCGAGTTGCCGCTGCAGTCCAAGATTGTACTGGTAGATGTAGGGTGTTCGGGTGTGGAGATCAATAAACGTAGTGCTGGGGGAGCCGAAGGGAATAAATCCCTCCGAGACGAAGTTAAGACTCTGGGGAGGGGGCAACACTCCTGGCGGCGGAGCCCCCGCCGTGCCGTAGGGATCAGAGAGAATGGTGCTGGGTCCATTCGAAAAGGAAGAAAAAGCAAGATTGGCGGCCGAGAAGAATGGGGGCTGGAAAGCATTCAGGATGTTGTCACCGGCCAGCAATACATCATAGAACACACCAAAGCCGCCGCGCACGCTGGTTTTTCCGTCGCCGAATGGATCCCACGCAAAACCAAAGCGCGGCGCCCAGTTGTTTTTGTCAGGGAAAGTAGAGCCACTGGGCGCTCCTGGATCTCCTTGTACCAAAAGTCCCAAGGGCGCCAACGGGTATTTCTGCGATTGGTGTCCAGGTAAAACAAAAACTTGAGGACTTTTTGAGTCGTTCTTCGGCGTGTCGTACTCGTAGCGAATCCCCATGGTGAGAACCAAACGCGGCTTCACTCTCCACTCGTCTTGAAAGAAGGCCGCGTATTGATGACTGCGAACGACGTTAACGCCAGGGGGGAAAGATTGAAAAACGTCCGCACCGCCAAACAGGAAGTCAGCCAGATCATTCTTAGAGCCGCTGCCCGTAGGCCCATTGAAAGTAAAACTCTGGGCGAAATCCGCGTTAGCGGAAAAGCTCTGCACGATGGCAAGTGACCCGCCGGCTTTAAAAGTGTGCAGTCCCTTAATCCGCGTAAAGGTGTCCGAGAACTCGTAGGTGTTGTCAGGGTTTTGGATGGGATTTATCGAGGGATACCCAAACGCAAGTTGGCTCGTAGGGAAAACCATGAGGGGAGGGCCGTCAACTGGATTACCTGTGCCGGTGATGCCCAAATTCGGGGGCCCCGGAAGCCGCTTTGCGTGCTGATTTACCTCAAAGTCGATGCGTTGCGCGGTTATGTGAAACTCGTTCAGCGTGTTCGACGAAAACGTTCTTGTATACCCTACATTGCCAAAATAGCTCGTATTTTTGTTGATAATGGGAGAGCCTGGAACATTCGGATTGCTCGGTAGGAACACCGACGAAAAAGGGATGAGTTGAGGGTACGAGAACTCGGCGAGGGTGACGGTGATTCGGTCTTTCTGGGTCGCATTAAAATCCAGTTTTGTCAGGTATCCGTTCTGGTTATCGGTAGCGGTTCCATTCGGAACCAGCACCCCGGTCGCAGTGGTTGGAACGAGGCCAGTTCTTATATAAGCTTGAGCAACTGGGTCTATCTTTGTGGGATCGATGATCGCATCCGCCGCCAGGCTGGCATTCGACTGGAAATAAGGATGGGCCTGAAGAAACGCGGCCACGTTCGGATCAGGGCCGTTGTTGAGAGAATGGGAGAAGTCGCCGGTGAGTTCCGCAGGCGTGTAAGTAGTGATTGCATTCCCGACCATCACGCTGTTTTGGCGCTGCCCTTGATATCCGAAAAAGAAAAAGAAACGGTCTTTGCCATCGAGCAAGTGAGGAATCGTAATCGGCCCGCCGATTGTGCCTCCAAATTGATTGCGTTTTAGCACGGGACGCGGCAGACCAGCGGCATTGTTGAAGAAGTTGTTGGCATTGAAAGCGTCATTCCGCAAGTAATCGAAAACAGTTCCGTGTACCTGATTCGTTCCCGACTTGGTCACCACAGTGACAATCCCGCCCCCGCTACGCCCATATTCCGCAGTGTAGTTATTCTCAAGCACGCGGAACTCCTCGACCGTGTCGGGATTCGGATCCATAACGGGTATGCCATACGACACCGAAGTATTGTCTCCTCCATTCAGTAAATACGTTACGGAGTTGTCGCGCCCCCCAGCCACGCTGGCCTTACCTGTGGGCACGGTTGCCCCGTATACGCTGGGGAGGGCAGGAGTCACGCCGGGCTCAGTCAGTGCCAAGTCAAGAGTATCGCGGCCGTTGAGGGGAAGATTTTGTATCGTCGCACCCGTAACCGTGCCACCAACGGTAGGGTTCACGGTTTCAACCTGCGCTGCGCTGTCTGCGACGTTCACAGTTTGAGAGAGGGCCCCGATTGACAACCGGATGTCCAGTCGCAGCGACTGATTGATCTCAAGCGGTTGCGGCGAGGAGACAGCCTTCGCAAATCCTTCATGTTCGACGGTGACGCTATAATTACCAATCGGCAAGTTGAGAACTTGGTAAGTACCGTCGGTGCCGGTGACGGTCTCCCAGTGCGCGCTAGTAGCAGTATTCGTGACGACTACTTTCGCGCCGGGGACCGTGGCGCCTTGTGCGTCGATAATCGTTCCGATGACTCGTCCCGTAGCGTTTTGGGGCAGGGCTTGGACGGACGAAAAAAGTATTGCCACAATGACCGTTACGCAACGACGCGACCGAAGTAATCGTGCTATAGGCGAAGATTTTAATCGGCTCATGGTTGACCTCGGCGCTGCCTAAACATTAAAGATGAATATCTTGCCGGCCCCTCTCGCCCCCGCAAGAGATCGCGGTTAGATCCGGATGAATTGTTTTCCAAATGCGAAGACATCGACCATCCACCCAGAAGGCTGGGCTGGCGGAACGGTCGCCTCGTCCGCAACCACTTTCAAAGAAACTGCGCCAGAACTTTACAATTCCCGCGCAATTCCTGCAACTCATTAAGTCTATCCACCAAATCAAAGTCTTAAGGAGCACGTAAGGCTTGTGCTCCCAGTCGCTTATCCACACGTCGTGCGGAGCCTCCTGAACTGTATCCTTACAACTCCGCTGCAATGTTCGTGGATTTTGCTGGTATGATTCGCTCGCGCCCTAGTCCTCAATCAGCCGGGGCAGGGTCACTAGACTTCAGAAATCGAATATAGGAAAATGGCTCTCCTCGAATTCGGGCCCCGAATATGAAAAAACGACGCGAACACTTCAGAATTAGCGAAGTGGCTCAGCTTGTAAAAATAAGCGCTTCCTCGCTGCGAAACTGGGAAAAACTTGGACTTTTCAAGCCAGCGCGCACCGAAGGGGGCTATAGAATCTATTCCCGCGATACGGTTGCAGATCTTAAGAAAATTCAGCATCTGCGAAAAACCACTCGCGTGAACATCCAGGGAATTCGACATCAAATGCAAGGAGGAGCGGAGACCATCCCGTTTTTGTCTCCAGAAAATCTGCTGCCAGAGCTGTCCTCAATTTTGGCGGGATTACGCATAGGCAGGAATCTCAGTCTGGCCGAGGTGTCCCGCGAAATTGGGATCAAGGCAAGTTTTCTAAGCGCAGTGGAACGAGGCGAGGCAATGCCCTTCTCGATCCTTCCCAGACTAGCGAAGTTCTACAAAACTACTGTGTTTTCGTTTTTCAACGGGACGGGAAAATACCGGAAGCTGGTTCGCCGCAAAGACCGGCCTGTGCTTAGGTCACGGCCATCTGTCCAAATGGAGCTTCTGGCTTTCGGGGCCACCATGATGGAACCGCACGTGATGCGGATCGCGCCGCGGGCGAGCAGCGGTGGCTCGTACCAGCATGAAGGAGAAGAACTTCTTTATATGTTGCAAGGCAAACTTGAGGTCTGGCTTGATGAACTAGAGCGTTACTTACTCGAACCCGGCGACGCCCTCTATTTCAAAAGCATTCAGGCACACCGGTGGTGCAACGTGACGGACAGCGAATGCGTCATTTTATGGATCAATGCGCCGATCACCTTCTGATATCGGCCATCTTCGCCAGGGTTCGAAAGAAACTGCGATGACCCCGCAGCGCGCTCTGCCTGGGTTTTACGAACGGAATTCGCGACTGGTGAGCGATGAACCTGCCACTGCTGTGATGGAAACGTGATAGTTCCATGATCAGGACGGTTTCAGTCTCGATCAAATCGCATCAGAACTCGGTTCTGGTAAGCGGTCGAAGAATCAGATAGAGTAGAGAATTTCATAACCCGGCAGAACAGACTAGATGATCTTCAAAACCGGGGGGCAAGGCACAGCCTCTTCTGATCGGCATCTCCGCCGCGGCTTCCCAATGAGGCGTTGTCCATTGTCTCTAGGGAGTCATAGCGATTCGAGTGTCCGTGGGCACTAGCTCCAATCGCGTGAGAGGCAGTCCCCAAATTGGTTCCGGGCCAGAAGTCGGCTTCGGGGAAGTGTGAAACATCCGAACATCCTCGCTCTCTGTGGCAAGGCGGGGCGATCAAGGAATGATAACGTCCTTTATCATTCATGATCCAGACGGACCTCAGTAGCGCCCGGCGAATGCCTGTACCTGAAATCCGGCATACAACCGGAACACAGCCAACCGAAACGATCAGATTTCACGTACGGGCGAGACAGCGTCCGGCTGATCGGCCGTCAGTCATTAACTGAGCAGGGCCTAGATTCTCGGTCGGATCATC
>OBLU010006800.1_pt1 | contig 10160 bp, 8 predicted proteins | sample 1518681 | NCBI WGS metagenome assembly OBLU01 (sample SAMEA3539304, study PRJEB22396) | soil metagenome | biome: tundra; feature: field; material: soil | place: USA | collected 2010-05 | depth 0.15 m
CCGCCTACGACGATCTGATCGAGAACATCCGGCGGCGGATAACGCTGTTGGAGGAAGCGGCGCGGATGCTCTACCGAGAATGGTTCGTCCACTTCCGTTTCCCCGGCCACGAACACGTCAGGATTATCGACGACATTCCTGAGGGGTGGGAGCGGCGACCGATTTCAGATCTGGCGGAAGTCTTGCGCGGAAAGAGTTACAGCAGTGCCGAGCTTGTCGACCAGGGAGGTCAACCGTTTGTAAACCTCAAGTGCATTGAGCGTTTCGGCGGTTTCAGGATTTCGGGTCTTAAGGGCTTTAAAGGTGAACACAAACCGCATCACCTTATCGGACCCGGCGATATCGCGATCGCCGTAACGGATATGACGCGCGATGCGATGATCGTTGCGCAAGCTGCACGCATCCCGAAGACAGTAGGTCCCCACGCAATCTTTTCGATGGACCTTGTAAAGGTGGTTCCGAAGGAAGGATTCGAGCCTGATTGGATTTACGGTTTGCTACGACATTCTTTGTTCTCGAACGAAGTACGAGAGGAAGCAACAGGGGCAACCGTGCTTCATCTGAAACCGAAGTACATTGAGTCATGGAAATCTGTGGTCCCACCACACATGCTGCGATCCCTATTTGCAACGGCGGTTCATGATTTTCTTGAGCAAAAGGACAATCTCGAACTGCAAATTGTGAAGCTCGCCCAAGCCCGCGATCTTCTACTTCCCCGACTGATGAACGGGGAGATTGCGGTATGACGCCTAGCCAAGAGGTCCCTTGACATGGCCGTGACGGGCATTAACAGCGAGGACAGGCTGGTGCAGGCGACCTTCGCCACGCATCTCGAAAAGGTGCTTGGCTGGGACAGCGTATATGCCTGGAACGACGAGAGCTTCGGGCCTGATGGCACTCTGGGCCGCACCAGCACAAGTGAGGCGGTGCTTACCCGTGACCTCCGAGCGGCTTTAGTACGGCTAAATCCCGATCTGCCGCCGTCCGCAATTGACGACGCGTTGCGGGCGCTAACTGTTCATGACTTCAGCCGCTCGATGGTGCAGCACAATCAGGATTTCTTTCGTCTCATTCGAAACGGCGTTCCAGTCCACTACCGCGACGGTGCGGGTCGCCTGCGCGATGCCCGTGCAAAGGTGATCGACTTTGACAATGCCCCAGGAAGCAACCGCTTCCTCGCCGTCCGCGAACTGAAGCTTACCGGTCTGCGCACACCGAACTACAACCGCCGCGCCGATCTTGTCTGCTTCGTAAACGGCTTGCCGCTCGTCTTCATTGAGCTAAAGGCCGTATACAAAAACATCCGAGCGGGTTTCAACGGCAACCTGCGCGACTACATGGACGAGAACGTCATCGCGCATGCTTTTCATCACAATGTCTTCCTGATCGTTAGCAACGGCGACCACGCCCGATATGGTTCGATCACCAGCGAATGGGACCACTTCGCAGAATGGAAGCGGCTGGACGAAGCAGAGAAGGGCCGTGTTGAGGCCGAGGTGCTGCTTAACGGTATGTTGGCGCATGACCGGTTGCTCGACCTCGTCGAGAACTTCATTCTGTTCGATGAAAGCAAAGCCGGCGCGACGCGCAAGGTGGTGGCGCGCAACCATCAGGTGCTTGGGGTCAATCGTGCAGTGGCGTCGGTCGCACACCAAGAAGAACTGAAGCGCGAGTTCCCGCCGGAGAAACGGCTCCAGCACCGCGTCATCGAGCTGCCGCTGGAGAGGCGGGCGATAGCCGATCAGAAGCGCCATGTGGCCGCCGAGACAGGCGAGGCGGCGGTGCCCGCCTTGCCGTCGTTTATTCCAGAAGGGCCGGTGCACATCATCGAACGGGCGCACCCTGATCTCGGGCGACTCGGCGTGTTCTGGCACACACAAGGAAGCGGCAAGTCCTATTCCATGGCGTTCTTTGCCGAGAAGGTGCGCAGAAAGGTGCCCGGCAATTTCACCTTCCTGCTGATGACCGATCGCAACGATCTCGATAGCCAGATTTACAAGACCTTTGTCGGCTGCGATGTCGCCGACGATACGACGCCACGGGCGGCATCGGGCACCGACCTCGAACGGCTGCTGAAAGCAAACCACCGCTACATCTTCAGCTTGATCCACAAGTTCAATCAGGACGTAAACCCCAAGGAGCCCTACAGCGAACGCGACGACATTATCGTGATTTCCGACGAGGCACACCGGACGCAGGCCGGAAGACTAGCGCGCAACATGCGCCTTGCGTTGCCGAACGCGGCCTTCATCGGCTTCACCGGCACGCCGCTGTTCAAGCAGGACGAGATAACCAAGCGCATCTTCGGCGATTACGTCTCGCGCTACGATTTCAAGCGGTCGGAAGAGGACGGGGCGACCGTCAAGCTTGTTTACGAGAACCGAGGCGAGAAGCTCGGCGTGGCGCGGCTCGATCTAAACGAACGGATCGCTGCGAAGATCGAGGAGGCCGAACTCGACCCGGATCAGGCGGCCCTTCTCGATAAGCTCCTCGGCAAGGACTACGAAATCATCACGGCTGACGAGAGACTCGACAAGATCGCGGCGGACTTCGTCGAGCACTGCACCACGCGGTGGGAGGCCGGGAAGACGCTATTTGTCTGCATCGACAAGCTTACCTGTGCCCGGATGCACCAGCGAATCATTCCCCGCTGGAAAGCGAAGGCAACCCAGGTACGGGCAGCGTTCGAGGCCAAACGGAGCGAAGCCGCGGCGACTGCCGACGACGCCACCCGCGCCGCGCATCTCGATCTGGCCATCAAGCTGGAAAAGCAGGCCAACTGGCTCGACGAGACGATTGTCGAGATCATCATCAGTGAAGCGCAGAACGAAGTCGGGGATTTCAAGATGTGGAGCTTCGATATCATTCCGCATCGCGCCCTGATGAAGAAGGGATTCGACACGGGGGATGGCCAGCGCGTCGATGTCGAAACCGCATTCAAGGACCCGAAGCATCCCTTCCGTGTGGCGATCGTCTGCGCCATGTGGAAGGGATGCTTCGGGTCCTTGAATGCGGTTTCGACAAGGACCCGAAGCATCCCTTCCGTGTGGCGATCGTCTGCGCCATGTGGTTGACGGGCTTCGACGTCGAATGCCTGTCCACGCTCTACGTCGACAAGCCGATGAAGGCGCACACGCTGATGCAGGCTATCGCGCGAGCCAATCGCGTGTTCCCGGGCAAGGACTTCGGTCTCATCGTCGACTACAACGGCATGCTCAAGAGCCTGAGGGAAGCGCTCGCCCAGTACGCTCTCGGCGACGATGGGTCAGGCGGCGAGGAGATCATCGCGCCCATTGAGGAGCGCGTGCAGGCTCTCATAGAAGCCATCGAGGCGACCGAGGCACATCTGCGCGGCCTTGGTTTCGATCCCGCGACGCTGATCGGCGCGAAGGGCTTCACCCGTATCAAGGGGCTTGCCGATGCGGTCGAGGCGGTCTATTCGAGCGACGAGGCCAAGCGGCGGTTCGAGATTCTGGCGCGACAGGTTTTCATCCGATTCAAGGCCCTGCTTATGGAGCCGACTGTGTTCGCTTATGCCGAGCGGCACGACAATATTGAAGCGATCTACAAAAAGCTGACCGAACGCCGAGACATGGCGGATGTAACCGAGCTACTCAAGGAATTGCACCGAATTGTGAACGAAGCGATCCGTACGCAGGCCGCCGGTGGTGATCAAGCTGCGGGACTAACCTTCGATCTAAGCAAGATCGATCTCGAACGGCTACGCGACGAGTTTGCCAAGAAAGTCAGGCGCAAGGCGACGGCGATTCAAGATATCCGTGACATCGTCGAGCAGAAGCTTGCCGAGATGCTCGCGCGCAATCCGGCGCGTATGGACTACCAACGCAAGTACGAGGAGATCGTCGCCGACTACAACCATGAGAAAGATCGCACCACCATCGAAGAAACGTTCCGACGGCTCGTCGAACTCGTGAACAGTCTGGATGAGGAGCAAAAGCGGGCGACAAGGGAGGGCCTGGGCGAGGATGAACTCGCCCTGTTTGACCTCCTTCAAAAGGACGATCTCGACAAGGTGTCCCGAGAAAAGGTCAAGCAGGCCAGTCGCAACTTACTCGCTTCGATTAAAGCTCGGTTAGCAGAACTTGATCGGTTCTGGGAGAAGGAGCAGACCAAAGCCGACGTCGAGGTATTCATATTAGATCAAGTTTTTGCTGGCCTTCCGACGCCGCCATTTACGCCTGAGGAAAAGAAGCTCGTTGCGAGCAATGTCTATGCCCATGTATGGCAGCAGGCGCTCAGGGGCGAATTTGCGAGGGCGGCATGCTGAACCAGAACCGGTTGAGCCTGGAGCCCAGGCGGAACTAGCGCTTTGACCGATAACTTTCCCGTTTTTCAGGGAGATGCAGACAGCCATGGCACCCACCCAGCCCAAGAAAAAGCATCGCAGCAGCCAGTCCTCACCGAGCCACTACGCCCTATACGTGGAAATGCTGGGCATTAAGCCCGCCATCTGGCGGCGCATCCACATAGATGGCCGTGCCCGGCTCGATGCTCTCCATCACGTCCTGCAGGCCGCGATGGGATGGGACGATTCCCACTTGCACAAATATCAGATTCGCAACAAACACTATGGTATTCCTGATCCAGAGTACAAAGATGTTGGTTGGGACATGCTCGACGAGAAGAAATACCGTCTCAACCAGTTGCTGGGCGTTGGCGACACGTGCATTTACCTGTACGACTTTGGCGATAGCTGGCATCACCGCATTACCGTCGAAGCCATAGAAGAAGTCGCCGATCCCAATGTAGGAGCCGGGGATGCCTGGATCGAAGCCGGCGCTCGGGCTTGTCCACTTGAGAACGTAGGAAGCCCCGAGGGATATCAAGAAATGCTCGATAGCCTGGAGAATGCACCCTACGACAATGAAACCAAGGAATTACGCGAATGGGCGGGACTCGATTTCGACCCGGAACGTTTCGATCGTCAGGCGGCAAACGCCGCGATTTCCAGAATGCTCTGGAACGGCTGGATCAAGATAGGTAGGTAAGGAAAGTCCGCCTCATTTCATTTTTACGATCGCTTCTTTAATAAAAGCGCCCCGATCCGACCAGATTGGCCGAATCGGGGCAGTTCGTTTGGAGTCAGCTCATTCGCACTTTTTGGCTGCTGCCTTGAGCTGGTTTTCGTAATCGCGGCGCTGCTCGACCTCGGCCAGTATCGCCTTGGAGATATCGAACGCGGACGCTCCGAGCGGTACCTGATCGACGGCCCATACCGGTTCTGGCACGGGATCAACCTGGCAGGTTTCTCTGACCGGCACAGAAACCGGTGTGGCAACGAAGAACCGCGGCAAGAACGGCACCCCCTGACTTGCATTTGTCACGCTCGACTCACTCAAGCCCCCGAGCAGCGCAGCTTCCGAGCCGGACAGGGAAACCACCGAGCGCAGTTGACGCTTCAAGAGCGTAGGCGACCCGATTTGCTTTTCTGCTAGATACTCATCGACCAGCAAATACGCCCGCATTTCCTCATAGTGCAAGCCGGCAATGTTCGCCACGACGCGGCGCCCGGTACGTAGCGCCGTTAGAATGACCTGGCTCACCACCTCGTAGGTCTTCCCCGAGCCTGGCGGCAGCGACCACAAAGAGCGCAGCGGAAACGTCCGTGAACGAAACCGCCGTCGTCAGCCGATCGAACGGCGACGTTGCTTGCGCCGACAGCGCGCACAGCATCGCGAACACACCCACCAACCAGGTTTGATAAAGTTTGACCATGACAGTCTCCCAATAATCAACCGCACCCACCTTAGCTATTCCACTGGACCCAGGTTAAAAAGACCTCGCGCTCGGCCCAGATCGAAGGCGTAGCTCGGTGTTTATCAGGACTCGAACCTGCCTCAAGTTCGTCAAAACTCCTATGTCTAGGGAGTTCCCGGGTCGCCGGTGTCCGGGAACGTCGGTACTCTGACCGAATCTCATCAGTCCTTGCCCAGGCGCTCCCAGATTTCCAGCGCAGCAGACGGCCCGCGCATGTATTCCAGTGCCTGGGTGGTGGAATCGACCTGATCGTCATACTTTGCCCCCGGAAAGCTCGTCAACTCGCGCACATAGTCAGCGAGCCAAGGCGCCTCCCTGGGCAAATGGACAAATCCGTTCTCGAAAAGGTCGGTGACACTGTTGAGGCGCATGGTCTTGTCGGTTTTGGGAGGCGGTTCGTAGGCGTTAATACCGTAGATCTGGCCTCGCAGTTCCTGAATCAGCTGTGTTCCTGAGGCCTTGTCCTCGATGAGCACCGTCGACGGAGAGTGCCGTTCCGCGAGATCGATCACTTTGCGTTTAAGTTCTGGGTAATTTAGGCGTGCGCGGAAAACGTCGAGCAGATAATAGTGCTTGTCGTAGACTCCCCAGACCGTGCAGACGCTGTAGTTGTTGAGTTCGGTGGCCTTGTTGGCCGTATCCCAGCTCTGGACGATCCGGCTAAAGCGCGTGGGAAGGTCCGCGGGACCGTAATATTGGAGCCAGGCCCGCTTGACCATAGCGCCGCCCAGCGGGATGGGGTTTTGCTGATACTGGGCTGAGAAGTTGTACTCGCCCATCCGCTGCCGGATGTTGGCTAGGGTGACAAGGGATTCCCGGGCGGGGTGCAGGGCGTCGCCCTCCTTGCGGGTAAAGCGCCCCCGTCCTAGGGGGCTCTCGAAGGAGAACTCCTCGTCCATTTCGGCGATAGCCGGAAAAAGCACCTGCTCCCAGTGTTCCTGTGTCATGACATGCCCGACCAAGTCGTCCTGGTGCAGCCGCTGCATGAGGATGATGATGCAGCCGTTCTCCTTGTCGTTGAGCCGGCTGCGGACCGTGTTATCAAACCACTGATTGACTTTGGTGCGAGCCGTATCAGACAGGGCGTCCTCGGGTTTGAGGGGATCGTCGATGATGATGATGTCCGCCCCCCGGCCGGTCAAGGGGCCTTCCACGGAGGTGGCCATGCGGCTGCCCTGGGCCGTGGTCATGAAGTCATGCACCGCCAGCCGCTCCGGCGCAAGGCGCGTGCGGAATAGGGCGCGGTACCAGGGGCTTTGCATAACTCTGCGGCAGTCCCGAGCAAGCTTCTCGGAGAGTTCCTGGCCGTAGGACGCACAAATCACATGGCGTTCCGGGTGATGCCCCAGCGTCCAGGCGATGAACGCGATGGAGGCGCAGTGGGATTTGAGATGGCGCGGGGGCATGTTGATGATCAGCCGTTTGATCAGCCCCATCCGGCAGGCTTCGAGTTTGCAAGCCAGCAGTTCGAGATAAGGGCTCAGGGCGAGCGGCGTCTGGGGATTCAATTCGTAGAATGCGCGCGCGGTAAAGCTCAAGGGATCTCTACGCAGGATGAACCGGTACTCGGGGATTGAGAGCGTCATGATTGGGGCTCCTCGGAGGATGGATCAGATGGGGAAGGGGGTGTTTCGTGTGGCGTGTCGGCATCGGCGGGCGCCGGTGAGGCGTGTGCAGACAGAATCCGCTGGATGATGGTCTCCATGACCATCTGGTCTTCCCGGGTGTCCAGGACCTCATCCGGCGGAGCGGCATTTGACCTGTTGTTATCAATCCCCAGCATCTTTAGCAACGGAGGAATGGCTTTGTAGTCACCGGCGGCAGCTTTATTGACCAAATGCCGGAGCATGGCTCTGTCTTTGGAGATACCTTTGCGTATGCCGTTTTCGGTGTAGAAGGCCTTTGCGACAAGCTCCTCTTGCGCGACGGTCGCGAGGCTCTTGGACCCTTTGGGCCGGCCCCTGGGATTGCCGGACTGGCCTTTCTTGAATTGCGTCAAGCGCGGCGGCTTCTTGTAGCCGCTGGAGCCAGACGAGTCGGATGGATTAGCCACGGGCCACCTCCGCATCAAGGGCACGCTCATCGAAGGTTTTGCCGGAGGCCACGTGAATTGCGGCGTCGCCCGTGTAGCGCTGCCAGCGCCGGATGGCGGTGTCGACATAGAGCGGGTCGATTTCCATGCCGTAGCAGATGCGCCCGACACGTTCAGCGGCAATCAATGTGGAACCACTACCCAGAAAACTGTCTAATACAATGTCACCGCGGCCCGTGCAATCCAGGATGGCGTCTGCGACGAGGGCCACAGGTTTGACTGTCGGATGGAGCGCCAATAACTTGCCTTCCTCGCCGTGCTGCCCGAAACTGTTGGCGCCTGGATAATTCCAGACATTCGTGCGATTTCGACCGTATTTGCCCAGTTGGACATTGTTCAAGTGCGGCCCGTTGCCGTTTTTGTAGACGAGGATAAGTTCGTGCTGGCTGCGATACAGCGAACCCATCCCGCCGGCGGTTTTGACCCAGACCACGAAATTCTTGAGCTCGGTATAGGTCTGGCTACCGGCAGCCAGTATCTCCGTCAAATGTCTCCAATCAATGCAGAGGTAGTGCAGTGATCCATCTGCGCTGTGCCGGGCGAGGTGATGCAAGGCGGTCGCCAAGAAATGCGTGAATTGTCCGGGAGTCATTTCCCCGCTGGCCATGGCGAACTCGCGGTGGTGGATAGCGCCCTTGCCTGTGGCATGTCCATCGATCTTCACGTTGTACGGGCTGTCGGTAAATATCACCCGAGCGATAGCACCTTCCATCAGGCTGACGTAGGACGCGCCCTCCAGGGCGTTCCCACACAGCATCCGGTGTTTGGCCAGAACCCACAGATCTCCCGGCCGGCTGATCGGCAGTTGGTCAGAGGGGGCAGGAAACTCATCGGCTGGATCGGGGCTATTTCCCGTAGGGCCCGACAACTGGGTAATAAATCCGTCAATCTCGGTGATGGAGAATCCGGTATCTTCGATCCTGAAGTCGAGCTTGAGCTCGGCCAATTCCCCGAACACCTTGCCCAGCAACTGGTCATCCCAAGTTGAAAATTCGGCTAGGCGGTTGTCGGCGACACGGTAGGCCTTGACCTGGGCCTCGGTCAGGGCTTCCAGTCGAATCACCGGAATCATAGACATACCCATCTCTTGGGCTGCGAGATAGCGTCCGTGACCAGCCACAATCCGACCGAATCGGTCGACAAGAATCGGCATGACAAATCCGAACGCCTTGATGCTGCGGCGAATCTGCTTGAGCTGGGTTTTGGAGTGCTGTCGCGGATTCAGCGGATCAGGGGTGAGCGTACCGATTCGTACGTATTCAATTGCGAGAGGGACCGGCGAGGAGCGCGGAGCGGACGACTTCATTTTGACCTCCTATGTCGTTTAAAGGAGGCCCTAATGTGCCCGTGAGTAATCCGTATGTATAAAGGAGGAAACCCTATGGGTTGGGAGGGGGTTTACTCCTTTTGGCATGGCGGAAGTCATCGCAGGCGGTGCGTGCAATGTCTTCAGTACTCACTTTAACCTCCAGGGCACTAATCACATCGTTTACGAGGTCCATGAAAGGTCCGGCGGGGGTCGAATCATCCGAGTACGCGTCAATTCGTAGCGTCGGTGGTTGCCCGGTGACCATAAAAAAATAACATGTAAGCATGTGTCCGATGGCATGCGCGCGCTTGTTCTCGGGTCGACCTCCCGGGACGGATTCGGGGTCTGTAGGTACGCTGGTGCTTCGAGCGCCTACCGCGATTTTGCGCAGCTGGTCGGGTAGGCCTAGACGGAAGCTCAGAACGTGAGCATCGGCGAGGGCAACGATCGTCGTTTCATGCAACTCATCAATGTGATTGGCTAATTCGTCAGCCAATTTGGCGAGTTTCAATAATTCTTTTTGAGTTCGACCGCGACCTAGCGGGCGAAATTTGTTAGGAGCGGTGCCTGGCCCGTGCGTGTCCACATTAGATAATGCGGAAATCGCACTCTGAACGTGGATTTCTATTCCCTCTAGCAGAGGCAAACGCCGGAAGGCAGCTTCAATGGCATCGCGACGCTTTGATTGCATTGTGTCTGGCATAACAAATAGACCTTGTCCGATTTTTAAAGTGAATCGTAGCAATTTCTAAGTTCTGCTTTGAATTTGTCGGTGCGCGTTTAAAATTGACCAGCCGTGCGCGTTGAATTTTGACCAGGGGCTTTTAGCCGCCCGTCATATGCTGGCCTGTGGATAAGTGTAACGCATTCTCTGTTGTCGGTGCCCTCCCGTAGGGCCCGGAGCCAGGGCCGGAGCATCACATTTCCTGTTGGTGGCGAATTCCTAAATTCTAGCCCCAATGGCCCTTGCGGCGTAGTCTT
>OBLU010006801.1_pt1 | contig 10160 bp, 9 predicted proteins | sample 1518681 | NCBI WGS metagenome assembly OBLU01 (sample SAMEA3539304, study PRJEB22396) | soil metagenome | biome: tundra; feature: field; material: soil | place: USA | collected 2010-05 | depth 0.15 m
CGAGATATTGGCGTGACTGGAGTTCAGACGTGTGCTCTTCCGATCTAAGCTGCATCGCACTGCGGTGGAAGTGCAGAAGATGGCAAAGGGCTTCGACAAAATGCTGTTTTCCAACGTGAACTTCCGCATCGATGCGGGCGAAAAAGTCGCCATCATCGGCCCGAATGGTATCGGCAAGACCACGCTGTTGCGCTGCCTGGCGGGCGATCTGCAACCCGACACCGGCACCATCAAGTGGACGGACAAAGCCAGGATCGGCTACTACGCGCAAGACCACACTCCCGATTTTGCCAAAGACGAAAACATGACCGACTGGATGACCTATTGGCGCGGGCCGAATGATGACGATCAAACCGTGCGCGCCACGCTGGGTCGTTTGCTGTTCTCCGGCGACGATGCCAAGAAACGGGTGAAGGTGTTGTCCGGCGGTGAGCAGGGGCGCATGTTGTTCGGCAAGCTGATGCTGCAAAAGAACAACGTGCTGCTGATGGATGAGCCGACCAACCACATGGACATGGAATCCATTGAGTCGCTCAACACCGCGCTGCTGGAATTCAAAGGCACGCTGATGTTTGTCAGCCATGACCGCGAGTTCGTTTCGTCGCTGGCAACGCGCATCATCGAGATCACCGCCAAGGGTATTTCCGATTACCATGGGACTTATGAAGAGTATTTGCGCGACCAGGGGATGGCACTGTAAAGAACTCTGCGCGGACGGTGTGCGTTCATCCCCATGATAAATTTGTAATCAAAGCTGATTAAGGAACCAATATGACCGAACACCGCTACACGCTAACGTTATCCTGCCCGGATCGGGTTGGCATCGTCGCGGCGGTAAGCGGCTTTGTCGCGCAGCACGGCGGCTGGATCGTGGAAGCCAGCTACCACACCGACCAGGAAACGCAGCTTTTTTTCATGCGTCAAGAAATCCGCGCCGATTCGTTGCCATTCTATGCGGCGGAATTACGCGCGCGTTTCAGCAAACTGGCGAATGAATTTCAGATGAACTGGCAAGTCAGCGATACCAAAGTAAAGAAGCGCGTGGTGCTGCTGGTCAGCCAGCAGGATCACTGTCTCAACGACTTGCTGCATCGCTGGCGCAGCGATGAACTGCAAGTGGACATCCCCTGCGTCATTTCCAATCACGAAGATTTGCGCGGCTTCGTCGAATGGCACGGCATTCCGTTTCATTATGTGGAGATGCCCAATAAAAATGAACAAAACAAGACTGCCGCCTTCGCAGAAATCGCGCGACTGTTCGATGTGGCCAACGGCGATGTGATGGTATTAGCACGCTTCATGCAGATCGTGCCGCCCGATTTATGCACCCGTTATGCGGGGCGCATCATCAACATTCATCACAGCTTCCTGCCTTCCTTCGCCGGCGCGAAACCTTACCACCAAGCCTATCATCGCGGCGTGAAACTGATCGGCGCGACCTGCCATTATGTTTCCGACGAACTGGATGCGGGACCGATCATCGAGCAGGACACCATGCGCATCGACCACGGCGACACCGTCGAGGACATGGTGCGCTACGGCAAGGACATCGAAAAAGCGGTGCTGGCGCGCGGTTTGCGCTATCACGTGGAAGACCGCGTGCTGGTATGCGGGAACAAGACGATCGTATTTCGCTAATTCTAAATTCGGTAGTAATGCGTTTGCAGGAGCGTGAAGATAACTTATGGGAGCCTCTAAAAATCCACATTTCATCCCAACTGATGGAACTACTGATGAGACTACTGATGAAACCTCTAGCCATTCCGCTATGCCACCAAAAAGCTTTGCATAGCCATCTGACTTAGTTGGCAAACTACGCCAACTAAGTCATTGGTTAACGGCAACCAAGTGGCTGGTTATGCTGCGTTGCGTAAAAAATTTCTTGCTTACATATCAAATGTTGGGAAGTAGAAGAACCCAATAGGCCGGATCACATTCCCTTCCAATAATTTCGACCTGGCATCTTTAAATTCCTCAAGGAGAAATGACCAATGGATGACCACGTCAACCGGTTCGGCTCTAACTCGATTGCGCAAAACTACCACAATTTTTTGCTCCCGCGACTATTCGTTGCTGAACAGCCTTCCTGACACCCAATAAAAAGGGCACCTTGCGGTGCCCTGAATTGAAGCGTTACGCTTCAAGGAGTTTTTCTTAGTGGTTGTAGGCGTTCTCGCCGTGATCAGCCAAGTCGAGGCCTTCTTCTTGTGCTTCGTCGCTTGCGCGTATGCCGATTGTTTTCTTCAGGATAAACAGAATCACAAAGGCAACGAAACCAGACCACACCAGCGTAATGCCGATGTCCCATAACTGAGAGACAATCTGCCCCATGGCATCGAAATCACCGACCTTGTTGGCAACGTAGTCGTAGACGCCTTGGCCGCCGAGCGCCGGATTGACGAATATGCCGGTGCCGATGGAACCGATCATACCTCCGACGCAGTGCACGCCGAACGTATCCAGGGAATCGTCATATTTCAGCCAGGCCTTGAGTTTGGTTACGGCCAAGAAGCAAATTACGGCAGCCGCGGCACAGACAGCCATGGCGCCGCCTACACCGACGAAGCCTGCGGCCGGGGTGATCGCCACCAATCCTGTAACAATGCCGGAGCAGATGCCCAGCAGGCTTGGCTTACCCTTGACTATCCACTCGACGATCGTCCAAGTAACTCCGGCAACGGCGACACCAAACAACGTGTTGAAGAAAGCCAGGCCGGCTGCACCGGTGGCTTCCAACGCAGAACCTGCATTGAAACCGAACCAGCCCATCCATAGCATGCCAGTACCGATTGCGGTCATCATCAGGCTGTGCGGTGGCATCGCCACCTTACCGTAGCCCTTGCGCGGCCCAAGCATCAGGGCCGCAACCAGTGCCGCGATACCGGAGTTGATATGCACCACGGTGCCACCGGCAAAATCGAGCGCACCTTTGGCGAAGATGAAGCCGGCATGACTGTTAGCGATGTCGCCTGCCTTGGCAGTAGTGTAAGCATCAGGGCCGTCCCAGTACCACACCATGTGCGAAATCGGCAGGTAGGCAAAGGTGAACCACAGAATGCTGAAGATGATCATCGCCGAGAACTTGAAACGTTCTGCAAAGCCACCGCAGATCAGCGCGACTGTGATTGCAGCAAAGGTCAGTTGGAACATGCAGTACACGAAGTCCGGCAAGTACTGGCCTTTACTAAACGTCGCTGCCACGGCCGTAGTCGGGTCTTCGCCAGACATGAACAGCTTGTCAAGCGAACCGATGAACGGCGCCAGCATGTTGCCCTCGTGGCCCGCAGTGAACGCCATGCTGTAACCGTAGATCACCCAGAGCACCGCGACGACGCAGAAAATCGCGAAGCTTTGCATGACGGTCGACAAGGCGTTCTTTCTGCGAACCATACCTGCATAGAACAGGGCCAGGCCGGGGACGGTCATCAGCAGCACGAACGCCGTTGAGGTCATCATCCATGCGACGTCGCCTTTGTTGCAGTCAAAACCCTTGTCGCCGCATTTCGGTGTGGCGGCACCTGCATCTGCGGCAGGCGCAGGTGCAGGTGCCGCTGTGGATGCAGCTGCGGATGCGGCAGCGGGGGCTGCCGCTTCATCTGCAAATGCAGGGACTACTAAACCGCACAGCACGGCCAGCAGCGCTAAAGATGCTATAAATTTTTTCATGGCATGGGTCCTTATAATGCTTCTGCGCCGGATTCACCGGTGCGGATGCGTATGACTTGTTCGAGGTCGGAGACGAAAATCTTGCCATCGCCGATCTTGCCCGTATTAGCCGCTTTCTCAATCGCCTCGACTACACGATCAAGCATGTCGCTTTTAATAGCAGCTTCCAGTTTTACTTTGGGCAGAAAATCCACCACATATTCCGCACCGCGATACAACTCGGTGTGGCCCTTTTGCCGGCCAAAGCCCTTGACTTCGGTGACGGTGATGCCTTGCACGCCAATGGCGGAAAGGGCTTCACGCACCTCGTCGAGCTTGAACGGCTTGATGATAGCGACGACCATTTTCATGGCATTCTCCTATGTAGGGGCGGGATTCATCCCGCCCTGGGTTTAATTAAAACGAGTGAAGCACAGATAATACGGCGGTGGCCTTGCCTAGTTCCTTGCCGGTACCGCTGGTGTATTGAACTTTGTTGGCATTGGTACTGCTGTACGCCAACCCCCACACGTAGCCGCTGAAATCCTTGGAAACACTCAGCTTGTAGTCGGAATAGGTTGGATCAGAACCAGCTGACGCCAACGCGTCTGCCGATGACCCTTTATAGGTTTGTTTGCCATAATGCGCACCCAGAGTAACGCCAGTATCCGAAATTGGGTAGCTCGCGCTCAAATCGATATAGCTGGTGCCCGTGGCGTTAGACACACCAAAAGTATCGCCCAAGGCATAGGAGTATTTGGCCGTCAACCATTTCCAGCCGATCAAACCGTAAATTTCATTGGTGTCCGCTTTTGCTGCACCCGCCGGAAGCGTTGCTGTGTAAGTTGCCGGATAGTTATAGCGCAGGAAACCGACGTCATAGCTAAAATCCGTGGCAAAACTGTTCTTGAATCCAAAATAGGTATCCAATTCTAATTGTGCGCTGGTTGCTCCGGTTACTGCTGGACTATCCGTTAGCCAGCTAATGCTGGAACCCCACACGCCAGCGTAAAAGCCGCTGGCATGTGCATAATCAAAACCGCCTTGTATGGCCGGCTTGGCACCGGTTTGTGAAATGCCGCGATACAGATAATTGGTAACCAAAGCAACGTTTGCAGTAACGGCGGGAGTCGGAGCCGGAGCAGCGTCAGCCATTGCCACGCCGGGTGCTGCCAAGGCAGCCAAGATCAACGAGTTCAAAAATTTGCTTTTCATCATGATTCCTTTCTTAAAGTTGAGAACGGGATAACAGTATCCGCACAGTCACATGAGCAGCATCCGTGCCAAAGATATTTTTGGTTATAAAACAATAAATTAAAGAGGCGGTGTGATTGCCACAGAAAATATGCGCACCAATTACATGCGCACTGGCGGTCTTGTGCACCACTTGAATGCGGCATCTGGGCTGAGTGAATTTTGCTACACTGACCGGCATTACAAACCTTTAGGAGTGTCGTCATGTTAAATGCAAAGATTTTTGAGGATCTTTCCGCCAAATTAAGCGCGGCGGCAAACAGCAGCCCCGCCAAGGACATCGAAAAAAATGTGCGCGCCCTGCTCACGCAAGGTTTCGCCAAACTCGATTTGGTGACGCGCGAAGAGTTCGACGTGCAAACACAGGTGTTGGCACGCACACGAAAAAAGCTGACCGCACTGGAAGCGCGGGTCGCCGAACTGGAAGCGCAACGCAACACGGCAGCGAAATAGTATGAGCTTGGCTGTACTCTACAGCCGTGCCCTGTCAGGGATGGAGGCCGCACTCGTCACTGTCGAAGTGCATCTCGCCAACGGCCTGCCCAACTTCACCATCGTGGGTCTGCCGGAAACAGAAGTTAAAGAAAGCAAGGATCGCGTGCGCGCCGCGCTGCAAAATTGCCGGTTTGATTTCCCCGCCCGGCGCATCACCGTCAATCTCGCTCCCGCCGATCTACCCAAAGAAAGCGGGCGATTCGATTTGCCCATCGCACTCGGCATACTCGCCGCCACCGGACAAATCCCCTCCGATAAACTCGCTGAATATGAATACGCCGGAGAGCTCGCGCTGACCGGCGAACTGCGTCCGATACGCGGCGCGTTGGCGATGACCTATCGCGCCGTCAGCAGCGGGCGCGCCTTCATCCTTCCGCAAGCGAATGCCGCAGAAGCTGCGCTGGTGGAGGATGCAGTCGTGTATCCGGCGCAAACACTGTTGCAAGTGGCTGCGCATCTCGCTGGCAGGGAAAGTATCGCGCCGTATATCAGCCAGCCGCAAACCATCCAACCGCACTACCCGGATATGCGCGAAGTAAAGGGACAGGCGCAAGCCAAACGCGCGCTGGAAATCGCCGCCGCAGGTGGACACAGTGTGCTGATGATGGGACCGCCGGGCACAGGCAAATCAATGCTGCCAGCGCGCTTCCCCGGCATCCTGCCGCAAATGTCAGACGTTGAAGCGTTGCAGAGCGCGGCGCTACAGTCGTTGGATGGTTGCTTCGATGTGGCGAAGTGGAAGACGCGGCCATATCGCGCGCCACACCATACCGCTTCCGGTGTGGCACTGGTCGGCGGTGGCAGCAATCCGCGCCCCGGCGAGATTTCCATGGCGTTGCACGGCGTGTTGTTTCTCGATGAGTTGCCAGAGTTTGATCGCAGCGTCCTGGAAGTATTGCGCGAACCCATGGAATCAGGGCGCATCACCATTTCGCGCGCCGCACGTCGCGCCGATTTTCCCGCCCAGTTTCAACTGATCGCGGCGATGAACCCCTGTCCATGCGGTTATCACGGTCATTACAACGGCAAGTGCCGCTGCACACCTGACCAGATTTCACGCTACCGCAGCAAGATCTCCGGTCTGCTGCTGGATCGCATCGACATCCAGATCGAGGTTCCCGCAGTGCCGCAGGATGATTTGCTCAACAAGGCGGATGGCGAAACCAGTGCCGACCTGCAGGCCCGCGTCGAGATCGCGCGGCAACGCCAACTCGCGCGTCAGGGCAAAGCCAACGCGCAACTTTCGGTGACTGAAATAGATGCATTGTGCACCCCCGACGCGCAAGGTGTCGCCTTGTTGCAACAAGCCATCAGCCGCCTCAACCTCTCGGCACGCGCCTATCATCGCGTTCTCAAAGTGGCGCGCACCATCGCCGATCTGGAAGGAGATAATGACATCGCAACCAAACATATCGCCGAGGCGGTGCAGTATCGGCGGCTGAACTTCTAACCCCCAGTCACTAATACTTTCACTAATACTTTTCACTTTAACCGTTCGCGGTTCGATTCCTCACCCCGAACGGCTTGGGGGGTTTGCCCGCTCCTCATGATAAAATCCGCGCTCGTTTTTTTATGCGGCATACCATGACCAGCACACCTCACCCGATCGAACAGCTCATCCAGCAGCGCATCCTGATTCTGGACGGTGCGATGGGCACGATGATCCAGCGCTACAAGCTGACCGAGGAGCACTATCGCGGCACGGTGCTGTATGGCGATTACCCCAAGGGTTATGCAGACTACAATGTCAAGCGCAAAACTTTTGCCGACCATCCGGTCGACGTAAAAGGCAACAACGACCTGCTGCTGCTGACCCAGCCGCACATCATCCGTGGCATACACGCAGAATATCTGGCGGCGGGCGCGGACATCATCGAGACTTGCACGTTCAACTCCACAGCGGCATCGCTGGGCGATTACGACATGGTGGATCTGGCGTACGAGTTGAATTTTGCCGGTGCTAAATTGGCGCGCGGGGTGTGTGATGAATATGCCACAGCAGACAAGCCGCGCTTCGTTGCCGGCGTGTTGGGGCCAACTACGCGCACCGCATCGATCTCGCCGGACGTGAACGACCCGGGTTTCCGTAATATCAATTTTGATGGACTGGTGGCCGGCTACACCGAGGCGATACGCGGCTTGCTGGATGGCGGCGCGGACATCCTGATGGTGGAAACCATTTTCGATACGCTCAACGCCAAGGCCGCGCTGTTCGCCATCGAGCAGTATTTCGAACAGCACAACGTGCGTGTGCCGGTAATGATTTCCGGCACCATCACCGATGCATCCGGGCGCACGCTGTCAGGCCAGACCACCGAGGCATTCTGGAATTCCTTGGCGCATGCCAAACCGTTGTCCATCGGCCTGAACTGCGCGCTGGGCGGCGACTTGATGCGCCCGTATATTGAGGAACTGGCGCGTGTGGCAAGCTGCTACATCAGCGCACATCCGAATGCGGGTCTGCCCAATCCGCTGTCGGAAACCGGTTATGACGAAACGCCCGAATACACCGCCAACGTGATCAAGGAATTCGCCACCAGCGGCTTCCTCAACATCGCCGGCGGCTGTTGCGGCACCACACCTGCACACATCAAGGCGATCGCCGAGGCACTCAAAGACGTTCCGCCGCGCCTCATTCCAATCATTGAACACCGGCTGCGCCTGTCTGGGCTGGAGCCGTTCAACATCGGCGACGACACGCTATTTGTCAACGTGGGGGAGCGCACCAACGTCACCGGCTCGAAGATGTTCGCGCGGCTCATCTTGAACGGCGACTACGCCGAGGCAGTCAGTGTGGCACGCCAGCAAGTCGAAAACGGCGCGCAGATAATCGACATCAACATGGACGAAGCGATGCTGGATTCGCAAGCGGCGATGGCCCGGTTCGTCAATCTGCTCGCCTCCGAGCCGGACATCTCGCGCGTGCCGCTGATGATCGATTCGTCCAAATGGGACGTGATCGAGGCCGGGCTGAAATGCGTGCAAGGCAAAGCGGTGGTGAATTCCATCAGCCTCAAGGAAGGCGAGGCACCCTTCATCAAATATGCCCAACTGGTCAAACGCTACGGTGCGGCGGCGGTGGTGATGGCCTTCGATGAAAAAGGTCAGGCCGACACCTATCGGCGCAAGATCGAAATCTGCCAGCGCAGCTATGACATTCTGGTGAAGCAAGTCGGCTTCCTGCCGGAAGACATCATTTTTGATCCGAACATTTTCGCCATCGCCACCGGCATTGAGGAGCATAACAACTACGCGGTGGACTTCATCGAGGCCACCCACTGGATCAAACAGCATTTGCCTTACGCCAAGATCAGCGGCGGTGTATCCAACGTGTCGTTCTCGTTCCGTGGCAACGATGCGGTGCGCGAAGTGATCCACACCGTGTTCCTGTACCACACCATCAAAGCCGGAATGACCATGGGCATCGTCAACGCCGGGCAGCTCGGCGTGTATGAAGAAATCCCCAAAGACCTGCGCGACGCAGTGGAAGACGTGGTGCTGAATCGCAATCCCGATGCGGGCGAAAAACTGGTGCAGATGGCCGAGACGGTGAAGACCGGCGCCAAGGCGCAGGTCGAAGATCTGGAATGGCGCAAGGGCACGGTGCAGGAGCGCCTCACCCACGCATTGGTGCGCGGCATCACCACCTACATCGTCGAAGACACCGAAGAAGCGCGCCTGCAAACGAAGTTCCCGGTCGAGGTGATCGAAGGTCCGTTGATGGTTGGCATGAACGTGGTCGGCGACCTGTTCGGCGCGGGCAAGATGTTCCTGCCGCAAGTGGTGAAATCGGCGCGCGTGATGAAACAGGCGGTGGCGCATCTGGTGCCTTACATCGAAGCAGAAAAATTACGCTCCGGAAATACCAGCGCCAAGGGCAAGATCGTGATGGCGACGGTCAAGGGCGACGTGCACGACATCGGCAAGAACATCGTCACAGTTGTTCTGCAATGCAACAATTTCGAGGTGGTGAACATGGGCGTGATGGTGCCGTGCCAGCAGATCCTGGACACCGCGCGCACACACAACGCCGACATCATCGGGCTGTCCGGGCTGATCACGCCGTCGCTGGAAGAAATGGCGCATGTGGCGAAAGAGATGGAACGGCAAGGCTTCAAGATACCGCTGTTGATCGGCGGCGCGACAACTTCGCGTGTGCATACCGCGGTAAAGGTCGAACCGAACTACCCGAGCGGCCCGACGGTGTATGTCACCGATGCCTCGCGTGCGGTGGGCGTGTGCAGCAATTTGCTCTCCGATACGTTGCGTGATAAATACGTCGCGGGCATCAAGGCGGAATACATTGCGGCGCGTGAACAGCACGAAAGCAAGAAGGGCAAGGCGGTGTACGTCACGCTGGAAGAAGCGCGTGCGCGTGGCGTGAAAACAGATTGGACCCATTACACGCCGCCCAAGCCGTGGCTGCTGGGCGTGCACAAATTCGAAGACTATCCGCTGGACAAGATCGCCCAATACATAGACTGGACACCGTTCTTCCAGACATGGGAGATGGCGGGGCGCTACCCGAAAATCCTGCAGGACAAAGTGGTGGGCGAAGAAGCACGCAAGCTGTTCGCAGATGCGCAGGCGATGCTGAAGAAGATCATCAAGGAAAAATGGCTCACCGCGAATGCGGTGTTCGGCCTGTTTCCGGCGAATACCGTCAATAGTGACGACACCGAAATCTACACCGACGAATCGCGCCACAAGGTGGCGATGACCTGGCACAACCTGCGCCAGCAGACCAAGAAGCCAGCCGATATCCC
>OBLU010006802.1_pt1 | contig 10159 bp, 7 predicted proteins | sample 1518681 | NCBI WGS metagenome assembly OBLU01 (sample SAMEA3539304, study PRJEB22396) | soil metagenome | biome: tundra; feature: field; material: soil | place: USA | collected 2010-05 | depth 0.15 m
GCGAATCAGGCGTGGCGGCTGCGCGTGAGGCGGTAGTAGATGGCCGGCGTGACCACCAGCGAAAGGACAACCGAGATCAGCAAGCCGCCAATGACCGCGATGGCAAGCGGCTGCAGCATTTGCGAGCCGGCGCCAAGGGCAAAGGCCAACGGAAGCATGCCGCAGACCGCGGCGAGCGCGGTCATGACGATGGGGCGAAGCCGGCGCTGGGCGGCGTGCAGCATGGCTTCCCGGGCCAGGTCGCGCGGCTCGCCGGCGGCGGCGGGCTGGTCGGATTCGACGCGGGCGCGGAACTTCTCATCGGCGTCGAGCAGCAGGATGCCGTTCTTGGCGACGATGCCGATGACCATGATGAGGCCCATGAAGCTGGCGACGTTGAAGGTGGTTTGCGTGATCAGGAGGGCAAGCACGACTCCGGAGATGGAGAGCACGGAGCTGGTGAGGATGGCGATGGGCGCGGAGAAGTTGCGGAACTCGGCCAGCAGCACGCCGAAGACGAGCGCAAGCGCGAGGATGAGAACGCGCAGCAGGTCGTGAAACGATTGCTGCTGCTCCTGGTAGGTGCCGCCGTATTCGACCCGGACGCTGGATGGAATGTGGAGCGCCTGGACCGTGGTTTGCACCTGCTGCATGGCTGAGCCGAGGTCTGAGCCCTCGAGGCGCCCGGTGACGGTGATGAGTTGCTGCAGGTTTTCGCGGAGGATCTCGTTCTGCGGCGGAAGCTGGGCAACGTCCGCGAGCGAGCCAAGCGAGGCGGTGTGGCCGGCGCTGGAATTGAAGACGGTGTTCTGGATGGAATCGAGGGAGGCGCGGGCGTCGTCGGGCAGACGGACGCGGATGGTATACGGCCGACCATTGACTATCATGGGATGGGCGGTGGGAAGGCCGTCGAGAATGGCGGTGGCATCGTTGGCGACCTCGGCGGGGGTGAAGCCGAGACGGGCGGCAAGCACGGGGTCTACCTGAAAGTTTGTGGCAGGGCCGGAGATGGTGTTGTCTACACCGTTTTGCGTGTCGACGACGCCGGGAATCTTCTGAATGGCCGCCTGAACGCGTGGGCCGAGCTGATTGAGCAGTTGCGTGTCGCTGGAGAAGAGCTTGATAACGATGTCTTCGGGCTGGTTGGACAGGTCGCCGATCATGTCCTGCAGTACCTGTATGAACACGATGTCGAGGGCGGGCTCGGATTTGAGGATGCGGGCACGGACGTCGGCCATCACCTCGTCGATGTCGCGTTTGCGCTTGGTTTTGAGCCGGACCGTGAAGTCTCCGCTGTTGGCCTCGGTGACTGCGGCGAGGCCCATCTGGAGGCCAGTACGGCGTGAGGTGATCTCGACTTCCGGAGTGCTGCGGAGGATCTGCTCGACGTGTTCGAGGATGCGGTTGGTCTCAGCGAGCGAGGTGCCCGCGGGGGTTAGATAGTCGAGGATGAATGCACCTTCGTCCATCCCGGGAAGCAGGTCGGAGCCAAGTGCGTTGTATGCGAAATAGGTGGCGACGATGAGGCCGAGGCAGACCAGCGCCAGGGCGAGGGGGCGAGTGAGCGCCCAGGTGAGGATGCGGGCATGAGTTGCGAGGATGCGCCGCATGACCGGGCCGTCCCCATGTTCTGCGTGGGCGGTTTCGGCGGCCTCGCTCGGGAGATGTCCTGCAATGGTGGAGGGTTCGCCTTGGAGGGTTGCGGGATGGTCGACAGCTTGGCCACGAGCAAAGAAAGGGAACAGAGGCTTGCGGGTTTTCGCGGCGGCCGGCTTGCGATCGCCGAGCAGCGACAGCGACAGCGCGGGCGTGAAGGTGACGGCGAGCGCGAGCGAGGTGAGCAGTGCCGCGGTCATGGTCACGGCAAGCGCGCGGAAGAAGCTGCCCGTAACTCCGGTAACCGCAATCAACGGGAGAAAGACGACGACGGGTGTGATGGTGGAGAAAATGAGCGGTGTGGCGATCTCATGCAGCGCGAGCTGGATTGCGCTGGTGCGAGATTGACCGGCGTCGCGATGCACGACGATGTTTTCGACGACAACGATGGCGTCATCAATAACCAGGCCGATTGCGGCGGCGAGACCGCCAAGCGTCATCAGGTTGAAGGACTGCCCGATGACCCAGAGGAAGAGAATTGTGACGGCTACGGTTACAGGAATAACGAGGCCGGCAACGAGCGAGCTCGACCAGTCGCGGAGGAAGAGGAACAGAATGATGCAGGCGAGCACGAGCCCGATGAAGATGGCGTCGCGTACGCTGGCGATGGACTCGCGGACCAACTCGGACTGGTCATAGAAGGGCACAAGGTGGGTGCCTGCGGGCAAAGTCTGGCTCAGTTGAGCGACTTCGACGGCAACATCGTTGGCGACCTGGACGGTGTTGGAGGTTGGCTGACGCGCAATGTTGATGAGAACTGACGGCACGCCGTTGGCGGTGACGGTGGTGTAGAGCGGCTGGGTGCCGGAGCGCACGTCGGCCACATCCGAGATGCGGACGGGAGCGCCGCTGGGCGTGGTCTTGACGACGAGCGAGGCGAGGTGCGCGGCATCGTGAGCCTGCGCTCCGACGAGCGCAAGAATCAACTCATGGTCGGCCTCGTAGAGGCCGGGCGAATCGATAATGTTGGAGTTTTCGACGGCGTTGACAAGGTCGGTTACAGTAACGCCGGAGTTCTGCAGGCGAGCCAGGTTGGGAACGATGTGGTACTCAGGCACCTGGCCGCCCTGGACGGTGACGGTCGAGACGCCATTGACGCGGTTCAGCGGCGGTTTCAGGTCGTAGGTGGCGATCTCCCACAGGCGGGTGGGGGAGACGGTGGCCGCGCCGCGATCATCCGCAGTGAGTGCGTAGCCGAGGATGGGAAAGGTGGCGAACGTGAGCCGGTTGGTGGTGATGACGGCGGTCGCCGGCAAAGTCTGGCGGACCTTGGACAAGGCTGCGTCCGCCAGTTGCAGGGTTTGGAACATGTTTACGTTCCAGGCGAAGAAGAGGCTGACTTCGGCGGTGCCGCGCGAGGTGGTGGAACGGACCGTCGCTAAGCCGGGAACGCTGTTGACGGCGTCCTCAATCGGCTTGGTAATCATTACCTGCATCTGCTCCACAGGCATCACGCCGTTGTCGACGCCAATAACGACGCGGGGAAAGTTCGTATCCGGGAAGACCGAGATCGGCACCTGAAACGCGGCGTAAACTCCAGCGAGGACGAGAACCGCGACCAGGAAAAACACCGTGCGCGCCATCCGCGAGAGCCAGAAGCTCGACTCCTGCGACGGTGCGGAGGCTTGGGAAGAAGCGGGCTGGCTCACTTGTCGTCCGCATCCTTTCCTTTGCCGTCATGTGCATTGGAGGTAGCGCTGGGGTCGGCGCCGATCTTGACCTTGGTGTTCTGGTCGAGGCCATAGGCGCCGGTGGAGATGACCATGTCAGACGGAGTGAGGCCGCTGAGAATCTGCACGGAGCCGGTATTCTGGATCCCGAGCGTGACCGCTTTCTTGTGCGCGGTAGCGTCGGGCGCGATGACCATGACGAACTTGCTGCCGCCGTCCGGGCTGGTTTGGATGGCATCCGCCGGAACCGTGAGAGCGTTTACGACGGTGCGGCCGGCGATCGATGCGTGAACGGGGGTGCCGGCCTTGAGCGTACCCTTGGGATTCTCCACGCGCAGCCAAACCTCGACCGTCGTGCTGCCGGGATCAAGCGCCGGGCTGATGAGGGAGACTTTCGCGGGGACGGGTTCCGCGATGCCGGGAACGGTCAGGGTGGCGGCTGCGCCAAGCGCCAACTGCTGAGCCTGCATCTCCCCGAGGTGCAGCTTGGCGATGAGTGCGGAGGTGTCCATGACGGTGAGCAAGGGAGTGCCCGCGGCAGCGGTCTCGCCGGCAAAAAGCGGCCGGTCGGCGATCACGCCGGAGATGGGGCTGCGGATTTCGGTGTAGCTGAGTTCAGCCTGCGCGCCGAGGTATTTTCCCTTGGCGGAATCGAGGTTGCCCTGCGCGCTTGCGAGGGCCGCCTTGTGGCTGAAGTTTTCGAGCGACCCGAGGTGCTGCTTCGCGATGGCATAGGCAGCTTGCGACTGCACCAGCGTTGCCTTCGCAGTATCGAGTTCGCGGCCGGGTATCGCGCCCTGCTTGAACAGTTCGACGCGCGCGTTCACGATGGATTGGCTAAGATCGAGATTCGCCTTCGCCTGGTCAACATCGAGTTTGGCTCGGGTGAGGTCTTCCGGGGCGGTAGCCTTGGTTGCGGTTTCGAAGGTGGCTTGAGCGGCCGTGTAGCTGCCCTTGTTGTCCAACTCGGCGGCGGAAAGGTCGCTATTTTCAAGCGTGGCGAGAAGTTCGCCCTGGTGAACGCGCGATCCACGCTGCACATAGAACTTCTTGACCGGCTCAGTCACCTTGGGCGCGATGGCCGCCTGGGCGAGCGGCGAAAGGATGGCGTCGGCAGATATCCGGTCGGAGATGCTTCCTTGCCCGGGATAAGCGGCCTGGACGTAAACCTCAGGCGTGGGCGTGACTTCGGCCTTCTTGCACCCAAGCGGAAGCAGAAGTGAGGCGCAAAGCAGAACCACCGACCGACTAAGAATGCGCGGCGCGCGGGTGGGAACGGTTTGTGGGGGCGTCGTCATTTAGAGTGTTCCTGTCAGCAACTGAAGATTCGCGAGTGCGGCTTGATAGCGGACGATGCCATCCTCCCGGGCAAGCTCGGATGCGGTTAGCGAGTTCTCCGCATCGACGACTTCAAGGATGACGGCCTCGCCCGCGGAGTAGCTAAGCCGCGTCAGCCGCAAGCTTTCGGCCGCGGTGGCGGCGCTTTGGTTCAGGCTGTCGAGTTGGTTGTGCGCGCCCACAGCCTCGGCATAGTCCTCTTCCAGCGCGGCGATGAGTTTGCGCTGGGTATTGGTCAGGTTGACGCGCGCCACAGCGCGGTCGATCTCACTCTGCCGCACTTTGTCGTGGGTCGCGAACCAATCCCAGACGGGAATGTTCAGCGTGGCGCTGACGGAGTAGCCGAGGTTATGACTGCCGTCGGGGGCATTGGCGGCGAACTGTGCGGCATCGATTCCGTAGCTCAAGTTCAGCTCAAGCTCGGGGAGATACGCGGAGCGGGCAGCGAAGACGTTCAGGTCGGCGAGGCGAGAGCTGGCGAGTGCACTCTCAAGCTCAGGATTGCGCTTTGCCAGCGCCGCTTCCACGTCGGCGCGGGCCGGCACAGCGGGCGGCGTATCCGGAACCATGAGGGTGTAGGGCGTGCGCGGATCGGGAAACAGAAGGACAGCCAGTTCCAAGCGGGACTTATCGGTCTGGAGGCGGGCATCGGCCAGGTCGCGGTCGCGCTGCTGCTGTTGAAGCTGAGCTTTGACGACGTCGGCATGAGCGACCTCGCGGGCCGTCTCGCGCTGCTGGGTTAGGTGGGTCAGGCTGGCAGCTTCCTGGGCGGCGCGCTGGGCAACGGCCAGCCGGCGGTCGGCGACCGCAGACTCATAGAAGAGGCCGGCCACGCTGGCAACCAGGCCACGGCGCGCGACCTCAAGCTCCGCAGTCGCAAGCGCGAGCGAGGCGGACGCGCGGCTTACCGCATTCAGTTGTTGCGCGCCGATTATCTCGGTAACGCTGCCCTGGCTGACGTATTCGTGAACCTGATTGTTGGCGATGAAACGGACTGGCGCTGTGACTGAAGGGCTGCCCGCACTGGAGTTGGCGGCACAGATCTTATTGGTGCTGGGGCAGCGGTTCGATTCGGTGTAAAGGTACTGGTTGTTGTATACGACGCTCGGCAGCAGCCCGGCGCGGGCGATGGATTGATCGAGGGCTGCATTCTTGCTGGCCGCAACCGCGGCGGCGAAGGTCGGTTCGTTGGCGCGGGCGCGGGCGATCGCCTCGTCCAGGCTGATGGCGGGAAGCGCCGGCTGCGAAGGGGCTGTCGCTGCTTGCCGCTGCGCGAATGCCCCAGACGTCACAGCCGCGAGACAAACGAGGTGCAGGAGGGGCTGGTGTTGGCGCGGAACGCTTAATCGTGCACAAAGAAATGGCATAGGACTTATTGGCGACCGCTGAGGCAGAACAGAAAGCACCCAGGTCTACGGTGCTCCAAGTATAACTGTGCCACCATGGGCTTAAGTAGAGCTTAAGCTGCGCATGAGAAGAGTAGATTGGCTATTTATGAGAGTGCTGGTGGTGGAGGACGAGGTCCGGCTCGCAAACAACATCGCAGAAGCGCTACGCGAGCGCTGTGGGTTTGCGGTGGATTGCGCGGAGAATGGCGCGGACGGGGCTGCACTGACCGAGTTCCAGCACTATGATCTGCTGCTGCTGGACCTGATGCTGCCGGGTCTGGACGGCCTCGGCATCGTCCGTCAGGTGCGCGGCCGGAAGGACATGACGCCTATTCTGATTCTGACGGCGCGGGACGAGCGTTCCCAGGTGGTCGAGTTGCTGAACGCCGGGGCGGACGACTACCTGACCAAGCCATTTGACCTCGGGGAACTGCTGGCGCGGGCCAAGGCTCTGATCCGCCGCGGCAAGGGCGCTTCGCAACCGGTTCTGACGGCGGGCAGAATCAGCGTGAACACGGTCGAACAGACCGTCCGCTGCGCAGGCCAGTTGATCGATCTCTCGCCGACCGAGTATCGCCTGTTCGAGTATCTGATCTTCCGGCCGCGCGCCATCGTCTCCGCCCGCGAACTGCTCGAACATCTTTACGACTACAACTGGCAGCATCACTCCAACGTGATCGAGGCGCACATCTCCAACCTGCGCAAGAAGCTGCGCTCGGTCGGCGAAGAGACCTCCATCGCGACCATCCGCGGCCGCGGGTATCGTCTGGAAGCGCCGGAGAAGCAGCTATGAGGGAGACTTCGCTCAGCCGTCAATTGATTGCCGGAGTTCTGCTGGCAGAACTGATCTGCGCGGCGCTGTTTTCCGCAGTAGCCATCGGCCACGAAATGCACGGCCGCAGGCGCGCCTTCGACGTCATGCTGCGCGGCCGCGCCGACTCGTTGCTGGGAGCAGTGCAGGACGCCGAAGACCCCGAAGACAACGTCACCGTCGACCCCACCGAGTTGGTCCTTCCCCTACAGGATGTCTACGAAGTAGTCAGTCCGTCCGGACGCGTACTCGGTCAAACGTCTGCCGCCTCGGCTGCGCTGCTCGCAGCTCTTAGCTCTTCCCATTCGCCGGGCTACTTTGACTTCAAAGTCAAAGGAGCGTATTACCGCGCCGTCCGCTTTGATGGGGTCCGGATCGTCGACCGCGAAGAAAACGGGGGATATCGCCGCCCCGTAACTGTCCTGTACGGGTCGCCGACCAGGGACCTGTGGCACGAAGCGGTAGAGGCGGTGAGGTTCTATGTTCTGTCCGGCGCGCTGCTGCTGGCGATTACGGGGGTGGCCCTGGTATGGTTCCTGCGCCGCCGGCTTTCGCCGTTGCAGGAGCTTGCCATAATCGCCGGCCGGGTCTCGACGCGCTGCTGGGAGTTTGTGCCGCCTGGATCGGTGCTGCGCACTGCCGAACTTGCGCCGATCGCTCGCTCCATTGAAGAGCTGCTCAAGGGACTGCGTCAGTCCTTCGAGCGCCAACGCCAGCTTACGGGAGACGCCTCTCACGAGTTGAAGACATCGCTCGCAGTATTGAAGTCCAGCCTGCAACTGCTGGCCATGAGCCCGAGAACGACGGAGCAGTATGAGAATGGTTTGGAGAGCCTGCTGATGGACACCGAGCGCATGGAAGGCCTGGCCAACCGCATGCTGACGCTGGCGCGCCTGGAAGAGGCGGCAATGGAGCAGGGCGAGACGAGCGAACTACGGTCGGCAGTGCGAATCGTCACAGAACGGCTGCTCCCGCTGGCTGAACTGAAGCAGGTCCGGCTGGATGTAAGCGGGGAAGAATCGGGGAAGGTTGCGATGCAGGCCGAGGATGCGGAGGTTCTCTGCTCCAACCTGATCATGAACGCCTTGCAGCACAGCCCGCCGCAAGGGTGTGTCACCATTACCGTGGACTCGCGAGACGCAGTGACCGAGTTGCGAATCATGGACCGAGGCGAAGGTATCCCTGAGGCCGCGCTTCCCCATGTCTTCGATCGCTTCTACCGCGCCGATCGTTCGCGCAGCCGCAATAGCGGCGGAGCAGGACTCGGCCTCTCCATCTGCAAGGCCATCGTCGACCGCTCGAACGGCACAGTCCGAATTCAAAGCACGGTCGGAATAGGCACGCAAGTCACGGTGACTTTGCCGCAGAGCAAGACGGCATGACCCTTGATGGTGGCGCTTTGCCGAAATCACGATCTACGCTTAAATCATTCAGGGGCGGGAGCCGTAACGTCCATACTGGCTGGCCAACTCCACGATGGCCCGGGTGAGTGCATCCTCGTCTTCGCGCTGTGTCAGTCGATAGGGTTCGGTGCCGCGTGGCTGGTTCACCAATCGGCACGCTCGCCGTTCACTCATGCCTTGTTCCTGCGCATGATCCACCGCACAGCGCCGTCGATCCGGGCTTAGAAGTTTCCCGAGGCGCTTGACTGCCTCGCGTAGTGGTGAGATTTCTATATTCGATACGGCGTCCGGCAAGGAACTCAAATGCAAGCCCACATCAAGGTGAGAGCACGAACCGAGTCCAAACCTTCGACCATCGAGATTGGCTGCGACCCTCGGACCGTCACACCCATCTCAAGCATTCCTTAGCCTTCCTGCGTCGAAGTCGAAGGACGTTTCCCTGTATCGTCAGTCGTGAAGATTTCATACAGTTCGGTCCTGAGCTTCGACAAACGGTCATTGGCGGCTATTGCTCCGTAGCCGAATTCCTTCTCATCAAGATCAAAGTCCAATTCTGTGAGTGCTCCTCTCCTGGAAACCGGGCCGAGGCAAATCAGAAAATGGCCCTGAAAAGAGCCGCTGCCATCGGCCTCAAGATCAGACACCACATCGGACTAAAGGACTAAACGCAGGCACGCACAAGGGCAGATTACACTAGAAGTGTAACCAGAGCGCCCGCAATTGCGAGTTGCTCTTGGAGCGGTAATGAAAAAAAGTGAAGTCCTTCAAGCATGGCGGACCATTCTATCTGGGCGGGCTCCTTCGCTTTCCATTGAGATCACGAAGGAGTGTCCCCTCCGGTGCCCGGGTTGCTACGCCTTTGACGAATCCCACCTTGGAGGCACCAAACTGCTCAGCCAGCTTTCGGACTTCAAGGGCGATGAACTCGTCAGTCGTGTACTCGCCGTCCTGGATGATCTCAGACCCCTTCATGTTTCGCTGGTCGGGGGGGATCCCCTGGTGCGCCATCGCGAACTCGAGGAATTAATACCTCAGATCGAAGCTCGCGGCATCCATACCCAGGTTGTCACGAGCGCTTTTCGTGCCATTCCTGCGGAGTGGAGCAAGTACAAAAAGCTGAACGTGGTGGTTTCCATCGATGGACTTCAGCCAGAACACGACGAACGTCGAAAGCCTGCGACCTACGAGCGCATTCTTAAGAACATCGAGGGAGCTCGAGTCACCATTCATTCAACGATCACGGCGCAGATTGCCTCGCATCCAGGCTATCTGGAACAATTCCTTGCTTTCTGGAGTTCGAATCCGGCGATTGCGAAGGTCTGGTTCAGCCTCTTTACGCCACAGCGGGGCGCAACCGATCCGGAGATTCTTTCTCGCGAGCAGCGCCTTGTCGCGATGAACGAACTGCGCCGCCTTCGCCCACTCTTTCCGAAGCTCGACATGCACGACATCGTCATTGATGAGATCGCAAACCCGCCATCCAATCCGGAAGAGTGTATTTTCGCCCGCACCACACAGACCATTTCCGCCGACCTGACAACCAGGATCACGCCTTGTCAGTTCGGTGGAGTTCCGGATTGCTCACAGTGTGGTTGCTTCGCTGCGATGGGTCTCGCAGCGGTTGGGCACCACAAAGTAGTCGGCAATCTCACAGCAGGCGACCTCTTCATGGCTTCAGACCGATTCGGCAAGTATTTGCGAAAGCTTAGAGATTCATTTTCGGGAAGGTCCGCAGTCCAGTCCGAGGCTGCTCGATTCAAGATTTTGTAAAGCATTCACGTTGGTCAGTCTCAGAGGGAACAGTGATGGGAAGCACCCCGATTGGCGAGCCAGAACTGCGGCGGGAGCTAGTGCGCTTCAGCAAATGGCTGTCGCGCCTCGGCTTCATGCCGGGAACATCCGGAAATCTCTCGG
>OBLU010006803.1_pt1 | contig 10156 bp, 11 predicted proteins | sample 1518681 | NCBI WGS metagenome assembly OBLU01 (sample SAMEA3539304, study PRJEB22396) | soil metagenome | biome: tundra; feature: field; material: soil | place: USA | collected 2010-05 | depth 0.15 m
GCATGCTGGTCTTCGTCCAATGGGTCTACGACTATTTCACGCGCAACCGGGGCGCGCGCCTGATTACGGAAGCGCGACATAAGAGTGGATGAACGCGGCCCCGGCACAGAACCGTGAGCGTTAGCGAGCGGCCTGCTCCAGGCTGCGTGGCGGCCGCTCGCTAACGCTCGCGGTTCTGTGCGGAGCGCCGCGCGCCTCATGTTACCCTCAAATGTAAACCTACATTTGAGGCCTGATATGTCTTATCTTTCCATTCGCGATCTTGACCTGAAGGGCAAACGAGTCTTCATCCGGGTGGATTTCAATGTCCCGCTGCAAAAGAACGACAAGGGCGACATGGAAATCACCAGCGACAAGCGCATCAAGGCGTCGCTGCCCACCATTCAATATGCCCTGGAGCATGGCGCCGGTGTCATCCTGGCGTCGCACCTGGGTCGTCCCAAGGGGAAACCAAATCCGGAAATGAGCTTGCAGCCGGTCGCGGCGCGGCTCCAGGAACTGCTCGGCCGTCCGGTGAAGATGGCCGCCGATTGCATCGGCCCGGAAGTGGAAGCCCTGAAGCCCGCGCCCGGTGAGGTGCTGCTGCTCGAAAACCTGCGCTTTCACCCGGAAGAAGAGAAGAATGATCCGGAGTTCGCCAAAAAGCTGGCGGCGCTGTGCGACGTCTACGTCAACGACGCCTTCGGCTCGGCGCATCGCGCGCATGCCTCCACCGAAGGTATGATCCGGTTCGTCCCCAAGGCCGCCGCCGGTCTGCTGATGGAAGCCGAATTGAAGTATCTGGGAATGGCCACCACCAACCCGGCGCGCCCGTGCGTCGCGATCCTCGGCGGCGCCAAGGTTTCCGACAAGATCGAAGTCATTCGGAACCTGGGCAAGGTGGTCGACAAGCTGCTGATTGGCGGCGCCATGGCCTACACCTTCCTGAAGGCGCAGGGACTGCCCATCGGCAAATCGCTGGTGGAAGACGATAAGCTGGAACTGGCCAAGCGCCTGCTAGCCGAATTGGGCGCCAAGCTGATGTTGCCGGTGGACCACGTGGTGGTTTCGGAAATTGCGGCCGGAGCCGCCAACCAAGTGGTCGAGACCATCCCCGATGGGAAGATCGGCGTGGACATCGGCCCGAAAACCATCGAGGCTTATTCCAAAATCATCGCTGGCTCGAAGACCGTGATCTGGAACGGGCCAATGGGCATCTTCGAGAAGCCGCCTTTCGATGTGGGGACGGTGGCGCTCGCCAAGGCTGTTGCCGCATCGGGAGCGGTTTCCATTGTCGGCGGGGGCGATTCCGAAAAAGCCATCAAAGCCGCCGGCGTCACCAGCAAGATTACGCACGTCTCTACGGGCGGGGGGGCCTCCCTGGAGTTCCTGGCGGGGATGGTTCTGCCGGGTGTGGCTGCGTTGAATCGTTAGGACGTCGCGCCGCGACGTTGCAGGAGCCGGACATTCAAGTGGATACGCCGAAGTAGGGTAACACCCACTTCATCAGAACCACGTAACCCACGAAAATCAGGACGGGCAAGAGCCAATCGGGCATCTGTGTCTATTGATGCAGAAGACGGACCATTGGTGACAGGAAATCCATTCATCCAAGCCGCATGCCCCGGCCCTCAGCCCGCGCCCGGGCATACACCAACTGCGCGGCCGCCACATCTTCCACCGCAATTCCCAAAGGCTTGTAAATGATCACTTCCGCTTCGGAGGTCCGGCCCGCCGCCGCGCCGCTGACTACCGCCCCAATCTCCGCCGCAACATGCTCCGGCCCGAAGTAACCCTCCGCCATGGCCATCACCACGTCGCCCGATTCCTTCAGCGCCGCCGCCCGGGAATCGGCGATCAGCCGTCCCCGCGCCACCAGCTTCGGGTCCATCTCGCGCTGCGTCGGCACGCAGGCGCCCACCGACATTACGCAGGCCCCGTCCGCAACCCAGTCGTTCCACACCACCGGAGTTGCCGACGCCGTGACGATCGCCACTACATCGGCTCCGCGCACCGCCTGCTCCGCGCTCGCCGCCATCCGCACCTCCGGATGCGCCGCGGCGAACTTTCGAAGATTCGCCTCCGTGGGACTCCAGCAGCGCACATCCTCGAACTTCCGCACCAGCGCGAGCGCCGCCAAGTGACTCCCCGCTTGCACGCCGCTGCCCACCAACGCCAGACTCTTCGCGCCGCTACGCCCCAGCGCCCGCAGTGCCACGGCCGATGACGCCGCCGTCCGCACTTCCGTGATGTAGCGCCCGTCCACTACGGCCAACAGTGCGCCGCTCAAAGCGTCCATCAGCACAATGGCCGCCTGGTGCGTCGGCAGGCCCTTGTGCGCATTCGGAGGAAACAGCGTCACCAGCTTGGCGCCCATCACCGGCCCCGCTTCGAGAACTGCCGGCATGGTCGCGAAGAACGTCCCCGGCAACCCCGCCTCGATCACCGTCCGCACCGGTTGCCGCACTTGCCCCGCGGAGAAAGCCGCCAGGGCCCCTTCTATGCATTCGATCAGCTCTTCCAGCCGCAACACTGCGCGGACATCCTCTTCGTTCAACCAGATCGCCATATCCCAACAAGTCTATCTCGGCTGCGCGAGAATACTGAGAAAAAGGCAACCGCCGGTGGATGCGGTCATCTAAACGAGTATGAGCATGGAAAAGGTAAAGCTAGGTTCCGAGGGCGCGGCCGTCTCCCGCATGGGACTCGGTTGCATGGGCATGAGTGAGTTCTATGGCGAGCGCAATGACGAAGAGTCGGCCTCGACCATCCTGCGGGCGCTGGATCTGGGAATCAACCTGCTGGATACAGCCGACGCCTATGGTATTGGCGATAACGAGGAGCTGATTGGCAAGACCATCCGCGGCCGCCGCGATGACGTCTTCCTCGCGACCAAGTTCGCCAATGTGCGCAAGAAGGAAGACCCCAGCTATTGGGCGTTAAGCGGCAAGCCGGAGTATGTGGCGGCGGCGTGCGATGCTTCGCTGAAGCGCCTGGGCGTGGACTATATCGACCTTTACTACCAGCATAGGGTAGACCCGGCGACTCCCATCGAGGAGACCGTGGCCGCGATGGCCAAGCTGGTGAAAGCCGGGAAGGTGAGGTATCTAGGCTTGTCGGAGGCGTCGCCGGCAACCATCCGCCGTGCGCACAAGGTGCATCCAATCACCGCGCTGCAAACCGAGTATTCGCTGTGGGAGCGCCACGTGGAGGCTGAGATCCTTCCCACCGTGCGCGAGTTGGGCATCGGCTTTGTGGCCTACAGCCCGCTCGGCCGGGGCTTCCTGACCGGCGCGATTGCGAAAAAGAGCGACTTCGGCGAGACGGACTTCCGGGCCGAGCGGTATCCGCGCTTAGCCGGCGAGAACTTAGAAAAGAACCGGGTCCTGGTGGATCGCGTGCGAGCCATTGCCGAGCGCCGCGGCGTAAAGGCCGGCCAACTGGCGCTCGCCTGGGTGCTGGCGAAGGGCCCGGACCTGGTGCCGATTCCGGGAACCAAGCGCAGGAAGTATCTGGAGGAGAATGCCGCCGCGACGGAGATCCAATTGACGGCCGGCGAGGTGGCGGAGTTGGAGGCTGCTGTTCCGCAGAATGAGATTTCGGGCGATCGATATGCCGCCGCGGGCATGAAGACGATCGACCGCTGAGACTGGCTCTGTATTACGCTGCACCAGGGTCCCGCGGAAGCCTACGGAAGTTTGATGTTAGAATCGTGGCGTGGCATCCTTCATTCAAAACCAGTTTGAACAGAACATCGTCACCACCTCGGTAGACCATGTGTTCAATTGGGCGCGGCTGTCTTCCATCTGGCCGCTCACTTTCGGCCTGGCTTGCTGCGCCATCGAGATGATCGCCGCCAGCACCTCGCGTTTCGACATCGCGCGCTTCGGCGCGGAAGTCTTCCGGCCCAGCCCGCGCCAATCCGACCTCATGATCGTGGCCGGCACCGTGACGCTCAAGATGGCGCCGGTTCTGAAACGCATCTGGGACCAGATGCCCGATCCCAAGTGGTGCATCTCCATGGGCGCCTGCTCCAGCGTCGGCGGACCGTTCAATACCTACGCCGTGCTGCAGGGCGTCGATAAGGTGGTGCCGGTGGATGTCTACATCACCGGCTGCCCGCCGCGGCCCGAGAATCTCTTCTTCGGGTTGATGAAGCTGCAAGATAAAATCGACCAGATGACCACGCTGGTGAAGCGGCCCACCGAAGTGCGTCTCGACGAATCCATGCTGGCGAACTTCAAACAGCAGATCCGCATCGCGCAGGTTCAGAACCCGGCGTAATCGTGTTCTATTGCGATTCCCGCCACATCTACCGGTGCACCGAGCTCGACGCATTACCCTGGCTGATCCACGGCTTCGGCACGCGCCGCTCCGATATTCCCGTCCTGTTTGAAAACCTGGCCACCGTCAAGCAGGTGCACTCCGACAGTTGCATCTCGGCCGATGGGCGCAGCGGCGTTTTGGGCCAGGGCGACGCGCTGCTCGAAGACGCTGCCGGCGCGGTCATCGCCGTGAAGACCGCCGATTGCGTGCCGATCCTGCTAGTGGATGAGCGCAATCGGGCCGTGGCCGCCGTGCATGCCGGCTGGCGCGGCACCGTGGCGCGCATCGCCCTTCGCGCGGTTCAGGCCATGAGCCGCCGCTTCTCCACCAATCCGCGCGATCTGCATGCCGCCATCGGGCCGGCCATCGGCTGCTGCTGCTACCAAGTGGGGCCGGAGGTTGCCGCGCAGTTCGGCCTCGAGGGCCGCGCGCATATCGACCTGGTGGCCGCCAACCGCCGCCAACTCCTGGAATCCGGCGTAACGGCGGAGCGCATCGATGCGTCGAATCTCTGCACTATGTGCCGGCCCGAAGAATTTCATTCCTTCCGCCGCGACCGCGCAGCCGCCGGCCGCCTGTATTCGTTCGCCGGTATTGCTGCGCGTTAAAGTAGGAGTGAGGCACACACATGTTCACGTGGATTTGTCCGCAGTGCGGCCGCGAGGTTCCTCCGTCGTATAACGATTGCCCGGATTGCGCCGCGAAAACCGCGGCTGCAGCGCCGCCCCTGCCGCCGGCCGCGCCACCACCACCGCTTGAGTCCGCTCCGCCGCCACCCGCCGCGTTCCGGCCCGAGCCGCCTCCGCCAGCGGCGTATGAACCGTCGCACTCGCAGTCACCGTTATTCGCCGCCGCGCCGCCGCCCCCACCGCCGCCAAAGCAGCGCGCCGGCGCAATCCTGCCCACATGGGCCCTGGCCGCCCTGTTCGCTTTGGCATTCCTCGGCGTGGGTTTGGGCGTTTATGCCATCGCCACGCGCAACCACGCTTCCAACCGGGAGGCGGCGGCGGCCACCAACGTGGACAGTCCGGCCGCCAAGCCCGGCACCAAGGTGAATGCGCTGCAGAAGTACATCGAGGTTTCGGGAGTCCGCTTCAGCCAGGACAAGCAGGACAAGAAGGTCATCAACGTGAACTTCGTGCTCATCAACCATTCCGAGGTGGATGTGGACCGGCTCACCGGCAACGTCACGGTGTGGGGCCGCACGCGGAATTCGGAAGAAGACGCCGTGGGCACTTTCGCCTTCATGACCAGCATTCCGGGGACGGCATCGAAGGAACTCGTCCTGCCCTTCAACACCAAGCTCAAATTCATTGAACTGCCGGACTGGCAGAACATCACCGTGGATCTGCAAATCACCGGGCCGGCAACTTACTGAGATTCTCGCGAGCTTCGGCAAGGTCCGGATCGATCGCGAGCGCCCGCTCGAAATCCAGCCGCGCGGCTTCGGTCTGACCGATCTCCGCCAGCGCTACACCGCGATTGTTGAGGTTGACGGCGTTGCGTGGATCAAGCGCCAGCGCGCGACCGAACTCCGTCAGAGCCGCGTCGGGTTGCCGTTCGTCCAGCAGCACCTTGCCGATTGCCGCGGGCACCTCCGGATCGCGAGGATCCAGCTCGCGCGCCCGGCTGAGCAGATCCAGCGCTTCCGCCGCCCGCACGGCATGCGCCAGTTGGACCTTGGGCCGCACCTTATCCGGCGCGCGCCGCACCGCTTCGCGCCACAGCCGCTCGTCCGACAGCCAGACCCAGGTTCGCGCGGCGCCCGCCGCCGTCAGCAGCAGCACCACACCCATCGCCGCCGCACGCGGTTTCACGCGCTCGAGTAAAATGCCGGCCGCCGCGCAGAAACCAATCATCGGCACATACATCCGGTAATCGGCCGCCAGGTCTCGCGCAGGAAAGAGCGCGCTGCCAATCATGAGGATCAAGCCGGCGAAAGCCCACCGGATGGCCGGGCTCTTCGCTCTCCAGCGCCACAGCGCGCCAGCCGCCAGCAGCAACGCCACCCACGCGGCGACTGCAAGCCCGGCCGCCGGCTCCCGCACATCCGGGTCCACCGTGAAGCCCCAGGGAGCCACCAGCAACCGCAGGTATCGCCACGCGACCACGCCCTGCGCCAGCCAGTACCGCGTGGCATGCACTCCGGGAGCCGCGTGCAGCGTCCACTGGTCGTTGGCCAGCAGCATCGCGCCCAGGAACACCACACACAAAAGCAGTAGTGGGGCAGGCGCTTTCGCCTGCCAACCTCTCTTTTCACGGCTCCTCAACCAGCTCGCCAGCGCCGCCAGCATCAACACCCCCGCCACCAGAAAGCCCCTTGCCGAAACATAGTTGACGGCCTCGGCCTGCAGTGGATGCACCGCAAAGATAGCCGCCGCAAGCGAAGCCGCGCGCACGCCTTCCAGCCGCCGCACACACTCATACAGCAGCAGCACCGCTCCCAAATGCAATGCCAGATTGAGCGCATGACACAGCACCGCACCACCGCCCGCCTGGTAGTTCAGCCAGAAGCTGATTCTGGTGAGCACCCCGGGCGCGAGCCATGCCCGCCCCGGATGTAAGAACGGGCCGGAGAAAATGGCATAATCGTCAAAGTGAAAGCCCGAACCGAGCGAAGCGCCGTACGCAACCAACGCAGCGGCCAGCAGAAGAAGACGCGCACGCATGTCCAACCACGAGCTTACGCGAATCGGCCCAAAAACGCAGCCGAACGCAGCGCCCGCCTGGCTGCCATTCTATCCGCCCTGGATGAAATGTACCCCGCGGCCACCTGTGCGCTCCATCATCACAACCCATGGGAGTTGCTGGTGGCCACCATCCTCTCGGCGCAGTGTACCGATAAGCGCGTCAACGAAGTCACCCCGGGGCTCTTCGCAAAATATCCCACGCCCGCCGATTTCGCCGCCGTCCGGCCCGAAGTGCTGGCACAGGACATCCGCAGCACCGGCTTCTTCAACAACAAGGCGAAGTCCATCGTCGGCGCCGCCAGGAAAGTGATCGCCGATTTCGGCGGCCGCGTGCCGCGCACCATGGAAGAAATGCTCTCGATCCCCGGCGCCGCGCGCAAGACCGCCAACGTAGTGCTCGGCACAGCCTATGGCATCGCTTCGGGCGTGGTGGTGGACACTCACGTGCAGCGCATCTCGGGCCGCCTGGACCTCACCAAACAGACCGACCCCGTGAAGATCGAGCAGGACCTGGTCCGCATAGTCCCGCGCGACAAATGGATTCTCTTTGCGCACCAAGTGATCCTGCACGGCCGCGCCTTGTGCCAGGCCCGCAACCCCAAATGCGCCGAGTGTAAGCTCGATTCACTCTGCTACTCCAAAGACAAGACGGCATAGGATTACTGTGTCATGAAACACTCTGCCGGCCATCGTTGTATTACTATAATCTTTGCCTTTCTCCGCGCCTCCGCGCCTCCGCGTTGAAGTCTTTTCTTCGGTCGTTACACATTTACTCTCTTTTTACAAAACAGCCTAAACCGCACCGTCCTCCCGCACGTAAGTAGATGCAGGAGGACAGAGAGATGCAATCTGCAATGTGGGGTCGGTCACTCATGGCTGCGGCGCTGCTGGTATGCGCCGGAGTGGCCGGCGCGGCTGACAAGCCAGCCCCCGGTATGCCCACGGCCGATAACGATCTCGCCGCCAAAGTTCGGCATGAGATCCTAATGTATCCCCGATATTCTATCTGGGACGATGTTACTTTCCGAGTGGCCGGCGGCACTGTCGAACTGAGTGGCGACGTGAGTCAGCCTTATAAGAAATCCGACATCGAAAAGATAGTCCGCAACCTGCCGGGTGTCACCAACGTCAAAGATGCAATCGTGGTGCTGCCGTTATCCCCCCAAGACGACCGGTTGCGTGCGCTCGTCGCGCGTGCGATTTACGGCAACGCCAATTTCACGCGGTACGCCATCGAGCCGCTGCCTCCCATCCACATCATCGTCGAGAACGGTCACGTCCGGCTTGAGGGCGTGGTCGCCAACGAATTCGACAAAGATCTCGCCGGCGTGCGAGCCGGCAGCGCCGGGCTGAGCTTCGGACCCGTCGTCAACAACCTCCAGGTAGAACAGCCGCCCGCCAAGAAGACTTAACCCGCCAGACTCCTTCCACTCTGGGCGGCCGGCGAAACACCCGGCCGCCCACGTCTTTTTTGTCCCGCTGCTACAATCCCAACTGGAATGCAATTCTACTTGGGCGTCGACGGCGGCCAATCCGGCACAACCGTATTAATCGGTGACGCGCACGGCCGCATCATAGGCCGCGGCGAAGGCCGACCCTGCAACCACGCCTCTGCCGCCGAAGGCCGCGCCCAACTCGAGCGGGCCGTCGCGGAGAGCCTCGCAGCCGCTTGCCGTGAGGCCGGCCTGGACGCTGCCACCGTCAGTTTCCGCGCCGCCTGTTTCGGCATGAGTGGCGGCCCGGACGACAAGCAAGCCATATTCGCCGGCGTGCTGCGCACCGGCCGGTTGCTGGTCACCCACGATGCAGCCACGGCGCTCGCCGGAGCCACCACCACAGGGCAGGGAATTGTGGTGATCGCCGGCGCCGGCTCCATCGCCTTCGGCCGCAACTCCGCCGGACGCAGCGCGAGCTCAGGCGGATGGGGTTACGTTTTCGGCGACGACGCCGGCGCATTCGACATCGCCCGGCAGGCTACCCGCGCCGCGCTCCGCATGGAGGAAGGCTGGGGCCCTCCCACGTCTCTGCGCCAGGCGCTCCTCGAAGCCACCGGGGCCAGGAGCGCCAACCAGGCATTGCACGATTTCTACAGTCCCGCTTGGCCGCGTTCGCGCGTCGCCACGCTCGCTCCGCTGGTAGACGCCGCCGCAATCAACGGCGACGCCGTGGCGCTGCAGATCCTCGACCGCGCCGCCCAGGATCTGGCATGGCTGGCCGCCGCCGTGCGCGGGCAACTCTGGGCGGCTGGCGATGCCGTCGAGGTGGCTTATGTCGGCGGCGTATTTCAAAGCATGCGTTTGCTGGAGCGCTTTCGGATGCTGGCGGGATTTGAGGAAGGGAACTACTGTCACCCGCCGAACCACGGACCCGCCGAAGGCGCGCTGCTGGAAGCCTACCGTAGCGAGGGGCTCAACCCGGAGTTGACGACGCTCCAGGGCCGCGAATCTTGAGGCCATCGCCCAAGGTCTTTAGCGCTTGGCCTTTTTACTGGCCTTCGAGGCGTTCGATGCGGTGTTCGTGGGCTGCGGCGATGTGGGCGAGGGAATTGATGAATTCGCCCACGTCTTTGAAGCGCGCGGCGGTCTGGATTTCCAGGTCGCGGTGGAGGCTGGTTAGCAGTTCGAGGGACTGGGCGAGGGCTTGGATGCGGCCGTCGATTGTGGGTTTTGCGTTGTTGTCTTCCATGGGGCTGCGGCTGGCTCCTTTACCAGTTTATCTCAGTGGCCCACATTTTCGTTGAGTGGCCAACGCCGCGCGGCCGTCGCGCAGTTGGCGGCGTAGGAGTTCGATCGGGACGGGGAGTTCGGCCTCTTTGAGGGGTGTGGCTGCGCCTGCGATAGCCTGGAGTTCCACTTCTGATAACGAATATTATGTAAACTAATTGAAAGATCCCAACCCACCAGCAAAAAAACGGCCCGGCCACCCGCTGAATGGGGACCGGGCCTAAGGGAAGAAACTGACTGCTTTCCACGAAAGGAAACTTGTTACCGCCGGCGACCGCCTCCACCGCCCCGGCTGCCGCTGCTGGAACTCGTGTGGCCCCCACCGCCACCGCTAGAAGCCGGATGGCCACCGGCTCCATTCGAAGCCGGTGCGGAACGCGGCACGCTATAGCTTGGACTCGACTGCTGCTGCCGCGGAGCGCTATAGGCCGGTGTCTG
>OBLU010006804.1_pt1 | contig 10155 bp, 12 predicted proteins | sample 1518681 | NCBI WGS metagenome assembly OBLU01 (sample SAMEA3539304, study PRJEB22396) | soil metagenome | biome: tundra; feature: field; material: soil | place: USA | collected 2010-05 | depth 0.15 m
CTAAAGGTCGGATTGTCCGAGGAAAAGGAGGACTTACTGAAGAATTCGGTCATGCGCAAATGGAACCAAATGGGTTGGAATGTTCTTGTGGGAATAGAGGGTGCTGGGAAACCGTCGCCTCCAATCGCGCTGGGATGCGGTACTACCGTAAAATCACGAACGAACATCCTCGGTCATTTGACGTGCTTTTGAAATTGGCCGTAAGCGGAGATCCCGCGAGGACGGCGGCGATCGATAGAATGTGTATCTGGCTTGGGCGCGGGATGCAGATGATCGGGGCGGCATTGGCGCGCACAGAAATTGAGGTGGTGGGCGTCATCACTCCGCATTTGTAGTTCGTGGCCCCCGGATTGTGGCTGAGATTCGTCGAAACGGTTGGCGAGGATTCCAATGCTTCGCCCCGCTCAAGAAGACAACAGAGCACGGTTGCGCAGCGCTGTCGCTCTTGTTACAAGTAAAGATTTGCTCATTGAAGAGAGTACAGATTAGGTAGCAATGGCAGCCGAAGGCAATTGACCTCGACCAACTTTGCCAACACAATTCGAACTGCAAGATTCTCGTCGCAGATTGTCCCTGCGAGGACTTGATATCTGATCCCATGGAGCAAAACGATTCGCGGCATGCAAACATTCTCAGGTGACAAAGAAACGCCGCACCGTCCTTCGGTCAACATTCGCATAAGAGGGCAAGAGCTACCCAATCCACAGTGAACATCAGCTACCCAATCCACAGTGAACATCAGCTACCCAATCCACAGTGAACATCAGCTACCCAATCCACAGTGAACATCAGCTACCCAATCCACAGTGAACATCTTTAAATCCCGATTCATTTTCGGGTGATAATTCGTTCTCGTAAATGCCGACAACAAAGTCGGGAACACCCAGGAGGAAATCCAGCATGGTCCAGTCTCAGCGATTCCACAATTTGCGGAAGAAGTGCCATCTAATTGGACTGCGCAGTAATCTGTACCCCGGAGAATGTTAATGTCGCGCAGCGAGATCAATACTCATCCCGCTGCCGCATTCCGGGGTGTGGGAAAGTGTGAAGCGTTGAGTGCTTTCCACTTTGAATCCCCCAGTGATGCTTCCGTTTGCCAGGCGTTGGGCGCTGGAGACCGATAGCATTGCTGATCCTCACGTCAACGGACTGCCCAGAGGAGGCCACATAGTGAAGAAGTATAGCTATCGAAACGACGGTGTGATCTACGTTCGGTATTTTGCTCCTGGATTGGGATCGCATCAGGAGAGAAGAGCATTTCCAAGGGCCGATACGTTCTTCCGAATGCCCGGATCTGTTTTGCGCCAGGCACGCAAACAGGATGCACGAAGCCCCGGCAGTTTTTCCTGCGTAGTTGGAATTCTATTGATCGCCTTGCTGGTGGTTGCAGCTCGCCCTGTCCAAGCCTCGGCGCAAGGAGCGGTTTCGGCAACTGACTCGATTGCATTGTACAAGCAGCCAGATGTGCCCATTGAACGACGCGTTGAGGACCTCTTGAGCCGGATGACCATGAAGGAGAAAGTGCGGCAACTTGACCTTTACTCAGGGGCAACCAGTTTGGTGGACGAACATACCGACGGTACGCACGCGGCTGCAACGGCCCACTTCCAGCCAGACAAAGGGCAAGGCTTGTGGGGTAATCTCGGCGTCGGCGCGATCCACGACTTGAATCCGACGCCCCAACAGGCAAACACCATCCAGAAGTGGGTCATCGAGCACAATCGTCTGGGCATCCCAGTGCTGTTCATAGAAGAAGGACTGCACGGATTTGATACCGGCACAGTATTTCCGGCTCCGATCAACCTTTCGGCAACCTGGAATCCGACCGTCGTTGAGAAGGTGGGGGCAGCCATCGCGGCGGAGGCACGCTCAACCGGGGTCGGCATGATTCTCGCGCCTGTTTTGGACCTCGCTCGTGAGCCCCGCTGGGGACGCGTTGAGGAAGACTATGGTGAAGATCCCTATCTGACAGGTCAACTTGGCTTGGCGTATGTGCGCGGCGCCCAGGGGGCAAGCTTGAGCAGCGACCGTAGTGTGGTCAGTGAGCCAAAGCACTTTGCTGCCCATGGGTCCCCGGAGGGCGGCACAAACACATCGCCGGTGCATTTGGGAGAACGAGAGTTACGCTCCATAATGCTCAAGTCGTTTGAGCCGGCAATTCGTGACGGGAATGCAATGGGAATAATGGCCGCCTACCACGAAATAGATGGCGTTCCGATTACTGCCGACCCATTCCTCCTTAAGAAAATACTGCGTCAAGAGTGGGGATTTCAGGGATTTGTGCTCTCAGACTTGGGTGCGGTCCAGCGACTTTACGGGGTGCATCACGTCGCGGCCACTCCGAAAGAGGCTGTATGCCTGGCTATCAAGTCTGGGGTTGACATGCAGTTCTACGATTTCGAGCATGAAGTCTTTCAGAATGCGCTTATCGACTGTGCCGGCGAGGGTTCGCTTCCCATATCGGACTTGGATCGTGCGGTGAAGTCGGTGCTTCGCGTGAAGTTTGCCCTAGGACTCTTCGATCATCCGATGACCAATCCCAATCTGAAAGCAACCACATATCGGTCGCAAGAGCATCTTGAACTATCGCTTGAGGCGGCGCGCCAGTCTATGACGCTGCTCAAGAATGATGGGCACCTGTTGCCCTTATCAAAATCGGTGAAGAGGATCGCCGTGATCGGCCCCAATGCCGGTGTGGCGCGATATGGCGATTACGAAAATGAATTGAACGGAGCGCGAACCAGCATGCTGGAAGGCATTCGCGCACTGGTTCCAGGAACAACCGTCGATTTCGACGAAGGCAGGGACATTCCGGCGGCTATCGCCAAAACCAAAGAAGCCGACGTGGTCATTCTCGGCTTGGGAGAATGGCAGGGTATATCGGGTGAGGGGTTTGACCGTACCAACCTCAGCCTACCCGGGAATCAGGAACAGCTACTTGAGGCCGTGGTTGCCACCGGCAGACCTGTGGTGCTGGTCTTGGAAAACGGCCGGCCGTTGACAATCGGTTGGGCGAAGGAACACGTTCCTGCAATTCTCGAAGCCTGGTATCCAGGAGAGTTTGGGGGCAGGGCAATCGCCGAATCGCTCTTTGGCGATAACAATCCTGCTGGCCGCCTGACCATCACCTTTCCGCGTAGCGTTGGGCAATTGCCCGACTTCTATAACTCTGACCCGTCACGCAACCACAAATATGTGGACGATGACGGTGCTCCTCTATTTCCTTTCGGATTCGGACTAAGCTACACCTCGTTCCGCTATGACCACCTGGCCGTGCATATCCCGGCGCCTGGAAGCGATGGGGAAATTCTGGTGGCCGCAGAGGTGACCAACATTGGCAACTGCAAAGGGGATGAAGTCGCTCAGCTTTACGTACGCCAAGAGGTTGGCAGCGTCGAGACTCCAGCAATCTCCCTGAAAGGCTTCTCCCGAATAGCTCTGAATCCGCAGGAAACAAAGACCGTCGCCTTCAGGATTCCTCAGAGTCAACTCGCGGTGTGGGACGCGGAGGGAAAATGGACGGTTGAATCTGGCAACTACACACTTTGGGTTGGCGGATCTTCGCAAGCCTCATTGTCCACCAAGTTCGTGATCAACCCGCAATGAGAAGCTTGGCTCGTTGGCAAACTGCCGCTATCGAGCCTTTTTTGTGAAGATGAAACGGTGCACGAGTTTATTTGTTCGGCACTTAAAGTAGCGCATGAGCAAACACAGTCCTAAAGGATTCAGTAGAAGGGGCACGGCTCCTGAATCCTCCCGATGGAACCGCGCCCCCATTTCGAGTATCTGCAGGTATTGATCACCGGAACCTGCAATTAAAGTGGAACTTGCAAATAAGTGATCGCAACTTCCATTTTAAGTGCCCGCACATCTGTGGGTTGACGCATAAGGTGAAATTCGACGACTCTGTTTTTCAATAGTCTGCGGAACCCCAAACCTCATAAAATGAAATCGAGAGACCGCATAAAGCGGAAGTTTCGCCGTCTCATTACGCATAAGGCGGAATTTCCACGAATCTTAGACCTGTTGTTCGGTAAAGCATTTATAATCAATTCAATACAAAATCAGAAAGCTACGGCCCAAGCACGGCAATTGGGTAATGTCTCGGTGCGTCTACAGAATCTCACCGCTGGCTGACAACCGGCGAGCGCGTATAATCGGTCCGTTTTCGACTTCAAGTACGAAACTCCAATTTAGGGCAACTTCGATGAGCAAGAAAAATCCGAAGGTGGATGCGGTTCTCCGTCAGGAGACAAAGTGGCAGGACGAATTTCAAAATCTGAGGACAATCATTCTCGACTTCCCTTTCGCCGAAGAGCTTAAGTGGGGCCAGGCTTGCTACACACTCGAAGGGAAAAACGTCGTTCTCATCCACGGATTCAAGGAATACTGCGCGCTGATGTTCTTTAAGGGAGCTCTGCTCAACGACCCCAATCGCGTTCTCGCCACACCGGGGGCGCATCAGTCGGCGCGCCAGATCCGCTTCACCAGCGTTCAGGAAATCACCAAGCTGAAACCCCTCTTGAAGGCCTACATTAAGGAAGCCATTGAAGTCGAAACAGCCGGCCTGAAGGTGAAGATGAAGAAGACGGCCGATTTGAAAATTCCCGATGAGTTCCAGCAGAAACTCGATGTCATGCCAGCCCTGAAAGAGGCCTTCAGCGCATTGACACCGGGCCGGCAACACGGATACATCTTTTACTTCTCTCAACCCAAGCTATCCAAAACGCGCGAGGCAAGGGTCGAGGTGAATATCCCACTCATCCTCGCTGGAAAGGGACTCAACGATTAGCCGATGGACGCCACTGCTCTTAAGCATCGCTGTGCTAATACCTCGGGCGGGGAAGAATGCGGGGGGCCCATAGCTGCGCCCAATCAACAAGTGAAAAGCCCAGTTTTCAACATCTGACGCCAGACGCGTGAACTGGGATTTGGGCTTGGCAATTCAGTGCTGGATATGAATAGAGGTTGCTTCCCTGACGATCAGCACGGCGGAATGATTCACGTCTTCGGGCGGATGTTTCTGCTTTCGGTGGATATCGAATTGCGTTTTGAACCAGCTGCGCTTCTCCCCAATGAAGGCGGTCCGGAGTTCCCCTCGTGGCATTTCCTCGCCACAGGCCGTGCAATTCGCAGACGTAGGGAAATTCTTCACGTCGCAGATGAGCCTTAGCGCTGGTGGATGTGGGATCTGGGTTTTCAGTTCTTTGCCTGTAGAAATGCCGAGCTACAAACTGGTCGTTTCTGGAAGTCGGAAGTTACTCGCTGGTTGTTGGATCGATGACCGTACGCACCTGGGAGACGCGGTTGGCGGGGAATCCGCCCATCTGGGCGTGCTTGCGTACTGTTTCTTCATCCGGGGCGATGTAGACGCAGTAGATCTTGTCGTCGGTAGCGTAGCTTTGCAGCCACTGGATTTGTGGACCCAACTCGCGCAGGACTCCACAGGATGTTTGCGAGATAGCCTTCAATTGTTCCGGTGTTAAGTTGCCTGCACCGGGGATCTCCCGTTCAATGACTTACTTGGGCATTCTTGATCTCCATGCGGTCCATAGTCCGGGAGCAGCAGGAGAAAGTCAATGACCAAATGCAGGTCAATGGTCGAGGTCACGCCTGCTTTGGCGTCTAATCGACATTCACTGGTTGATCAATATCACCAGTTAGGGGGCCGTTGCCGTCGGGAATTGGCCTCAAAAAGTGCAAAGCCCATGTTATCGCCAAGTGACACCAGGGGTTCTGGGTCTTCGCTTTTCGATAGGAAGGATGCCAACCCCCGAGGAATCCTTGTCACATGCCGATTCCCAAGGAACAAATACTGTTCCTTTGGATCCTGCCTGGCCAAGACCAGTTGCACGCTTTTCATTACCGATCTCATCGAGACCGATCCAGTCTTGGCAATCCCACACCGATCAGTGCGCGTCGGAGGAATTCCGCAAAGGACGGGCTCCCATGTCGGCCGCGACGTTTACTGATGATTCGGTTTGGTGCGTTGGGAAGTTAATCTTTTTCACCAGAGCTCTGTATCGCGGGTCGTCCCTTAATGTAAGCAAGTCCGGATGGGACAGGCATGCAAAGACATTCGTTTCATGCCGACTGTATGATTTTTCGAGCAACTCGATTGCTTCCTGTTTCCGGCCCATCAGAGCGCAGGTCTTGGCGAGCATCGTTCCCTCCACCTTCCCCTGGAGGTAATATTCTTTCTGCCTTGTATACAGGCCATCCAAAAGACCGCGCGCACCTGCCTTCGCATAACCAGCCCTCGCCGACGCAATAATGTCCGCGAGTACAGGGTCGTGCACGATCTCTGCAGTCTTCTGGCCTTCGGCCAGGTAAGTCGGATAATCCTGCAGGTCGATACTTATTACCATCATGTAATAGTGGGGCGATCTGAACCCTGGCGCTGAGCGCTCCACTTCTTTAAGTGTTTCAACTGCTTCGTCGGTCCTTCCCGCGTCGAATAGCATCCAACCTTTGTCCGCCAGAGTTGCATGGGACGAGGGATCAAGTTCCTGCGCCTTTTCGATTTCCTTCAAGGACTCCTGGAACCGGCCTGGCACCGCGAATGCGTTGGCATACCATCTGTGGGCTTGAGCGTCGTTCGGATTCAACTCAATAGCGCGGCGAAATTCCTTTTCTGCGTCGGCGAAATTCCAGTCGCCGTACATCTCGGCAAAGGCCAGCGCACGATGAGCCTCGGAAAGTGAATCATCCAGCTCTACAGCCTTCCTGGCTGCTGCGATTGCGCGAGGGAAAACAGCAGTGTCCGGCATCGTGGAGTATTCGCGGAGCAGGTCATATGTGTCTGCCAGTCCCGCGTAAGCCTGAGCATCGCCGGGATCATGGACGATAGCCTGGGTGAAGAAATCGAGAGCGTGATTCAAGCTTTCCGCTGTTCGCTGATTCCACTCATATCGACCCATCAGGTAATACGTGTGGGCCTGTACCTTTTCCGCATCGGTGACGGTCGACGCAACAAGCGGAATCGCTTTCACCTGCGCATTGGTAAACAACAAGTGAACCGCTCTCGGCAACCGAACGCCCGTGGCCCAGGAAACCACAATCGAAAGAGCCAAAGCGGCGAGCAAGAATCCACCAAATACCGCGGCCCATTTCTTCGTTGGAATCGGCCATCCAGCATTTGCGGCTTGGGCCGGCGCGCTTGCCACAACTGCATCTGCGCCCGCCGCCGGCGAACTCAACTCGTCACCTGCATCGCACTGCTGGGAAGACTCAGCGGCTTCCGTCTCAGCGAGTTTGCTCGCCGCCAACCACTTGTCCAATTCGACGGGATAAGCGTAGACCGAAGCACTGGCTCCGCCTGGCACTCGGTGAATTGGCAGACCCCGATCCTTCCCCCATCTTTTGACTGTTCTTTCCGCCTTGCCTAGGTATGCCGCAATGTCTTTCCATCCGACCAATCGAGGTGCAGGCGCTTTGGCCGCACGCGTTGCTGAAGGCGCAGTTGGCCGTGCCCTCAACCTTGACCTGGCTGCTTACCTCTCCAGCCGTCAAGACGCCCTGATCCTCCTCCGCACAGCGTTGCGCGAGCCGGACTACTCCCAGCTCTTCCACGCCACAGAGAGTTATCGCGCCGGCGCCGACGGCCACGAAAAAACCATCAATCTTCTGCGTGCTCTGGGCAGCCTCATTGAGGATTTGCTCCTTGTCGTCGCGGGCACGCCTCGCCTCATTCGCAACCTCGACCTCGAAGCCGAATTGGCCAAGCTCGTCCGCGACTCTGCTCTCACAGTCGACTGGATCGACAGTGCCGCTCGAGCCCTCACCCAGGTCGAGCAGGGCATGCGCCGCAATCTGCTCCGGTCCCTTTCTCTCGATGCCATGGCGGTGGGCCTGGTCCGCGAATAGCCCACGCATATGGAAATCCTTATCTCAATTCAACTCTTGTGCTCTCAACGTGGCCGCAAAATGATCACCATTTTGTCGAGGTTGCGGAGCAACTTCAGCTCACCTGTCCGCATCTTTCTGTGTACAATCAATTCCACCCATAGCACCTATTCCGGTTCTAGATAGGCCTTCCCGGCCATCGCGCTCTTCTACCCGGCGTTGCCTGCGAAGGGTGAATGCGGCGCCTGCTCATTGCCGCGGTTTCACATGAGGTCGAACTCAGAGTTGATGTAAGGCGAACGCAAGCCACTTGGAAGGCCCCCAGCAAGGGCACATTGACTCTGGTTCAAGATCTGTCCCCAAATCGAAAGTGGAGCCGGTCCAACACACTGGCTTTCACCGTTAAGCGCCAGCCGCATCGTCAAATTGTGTTTTTCCCCTAGGAGAGGTGCTGCTCATGAGCACTCAGATTAGCCAACCCGTTGTCAGCAACCAAGCCGCTCACGTTCCTGCGCCAGGCACTCCGCGTCCGCCTGCGCGCGTCCAGCGGAACGCGCCTGCGCCTCTCCCCTTCCGCTCCATGGTGCGAACCGCTGAAGACATCCCGCACAGGGACGCCGAGCTGTTCTACCTGCAAAAGCAAATCCAGGCTCAAACTCAAATGATCATCGTGCTCGAAGACGGTGAGCAAATTGAGGGCTGCATCGAGTGGTACGATCGCAATGCCCTCAAGGTCCGGGGAAAGTCAAAAGTCCTCATCTACAAGTCAGCAATCAAATATATGTACAAACACGGTGATCCCGGGCAGTAAACCCATGGGATCGGAACCAGTCCCTAATCGCGATTCGCAGCTTTCTGCAGCCTGTCACGGATCGCCGCCCCAATTCCCTCCGGCGGTGGCAGCGGACAAACAATGACGGTGCACCCTTGAGCATCCAGTGCCCTCAGTCCGGCGTATAGCTCGCTTGCAAGTTCCTCCGGGTTGCTCCAGTGTCCCCAAAGGTGCGGAATGGTCCCCTCGCTTGGCCAGGGAACCTCGGCCGGCAGCATCAGTCCCACCCGTTCACCCGGGCAGTTTTTCGCCGCCTCCGCCATTAGCTGCTCCAGCTCTTGAACGGGTCCCTCAACCAGCGCCAGCCGCGCCCCGGGCGCATAATGCCGCAGCCCCACCCCAGGCGACGGCATTGCCTCCCTTGGCGTCCCCTTCAGCTCCCCGTCGTGCTTGAACACGTCAACAGCCCCGGCGATGGGACAAATCACTTCCGCTGCCAACGCTCCTGGCCGGTAAATCACCATCGGAGTCTGGCATGGGTCCAGCACGGTTGACTCGACTCCGAACCCCGTGGCTCCGGCGTCGAGCACCGCGTCGATTCGCGAGTCAAGGTCCACCAGCACGTGTGCCGCCGTCGTTGGGCTGGTGCGCCCAAAGGTATTAGCGCTTGGCGCGGCCAACGGAACCCCCGCCCGTCGAATCAGTTCAAGTGCCACGGGATGTGCGGGCATCCGAACCCCCACCAGCGCCCGTCCGGCCGTCACCACGTCTGGAACCGCTGCCGTACGTGGCAGCAGCAATGTCAGTGGCCCGGGCCAAAATGCGCCCATCAACTTCCTGGCGGCCTCGGGAACGTCTGTCACCAGCCTGTCCAGCATGGCCAGGTCAGAGATGTGCACAATCACCGGGTCCCAGGCCGGCCGCTGCTTAGCCTCAAAAATCCGGCCCACCGCCGCGGCGTCCAGGGCGTTTGCCCCCAGACCATAAACAGTTTCCGTGGGAAGAGCCACCAGCCCCCCCGCCTTCAGGATCTCTGCCGCCTGTCCAAGCGCCTCTTCGGCCTCAGCAGTCTCAAGGTGTCCGGGGTCCACCTTTAGTCGAAGCGTCTTCATCCTTCCATTGTCTCCTGTGGCAGCCGCTGGCTCCAAAACCCCGGCTGGGCAGTCGTCGAATTTGAACGCTCAGCCTTTTCGGTCCACCGTGATGCCTTCCCCTGCCGTATACTCACTCCTTACCATGCCCGTGGAAACCGAAATCAAATTCCGACTCGATTCCACCGACGACCTGGCAGCCCTCCCACGCCGCCTCATGGCTGCCGGATTCACCTTGGAAACTCCACGCTGCTTTGAAAGCAACACCTTGTACGACACCCCCGACCGCAGCATGCGTGCCCGCACTGAAATCCTCCGTATCCGCACCTATGCCGGCCGCTGCCTCTTGACCCATAAACGCCTGCCGGTTCCGCCCCGCGCGTCACCACTGTTCCGGAGCCATCTTTTCGAGTGCAATGCCCGTGCTGCGGCTGACCCGAAGACGGT
>OBLU010006805.1_pt1 | contig 10154 bp, 9 predicted proteins | sample 1518681 | NCBI WGS metagenome assembly OBLU01 (sample SAMEA3539304, study PRJEB22396) | soil metagenome | biome: tundra; feature: field; material: soil | place: USA | collected 2010-05 | depth 0.15 m
ACCAAATATAATTCGACCGGGCCGAAAACCCGCTCGAAGTGCGAAGGTCAGGCTATAAAACCAGTGCACTCGGGCTGCCGGCCGATATTGACCAGGCTTTCCGGCGCAGTTCCGCTCAAAACGGTGGCCGCGTTGTCGACGGTGAACGAATCCTCTTGCCGTTGCCTTGACGTCAGGTGACCATCTAACGCCACCGACCGGGGGGAGACGACCGCGCCAATAGGGGCGTGGTGAGCGGGGCCAGCGGAGGCATTTCGGAAGAACCGGCAACGTTGGAAGCAATCAATCGCCAGTTGCGTTGACGTCAGAGGCTCTGCACGGCCACTGGCTCGCGGTCTGGTCGTCAGCAGCGGGCTGCCCACCAATCTTTGCCTGCCGAGTGAAGCGTGACGTAATCATCGGCGTCCTGAGCGCGCTCCATGTTTGCCAGCGGGACCGGCACGATGCGATTCCCGTCTCGCACAAAAATTCTCGACAGCGGAATTGGGAAGCCCCGGCCTCGGGTGTGGCTTCCCTCGGTCACCGTCTTCAGCGCGGCGAGAATGTCGCCGTGATGTTGCGACAGGTACGTACAGCCCATCCTGTTCGTCAATGCAGCCGGTCAAGGACTGTTGCGCCCTGGAGGCAGATTTGTTCGTTTTGGGCACCCTGGCCCGGCTTGCCGGCGGTCTGCGCCGCCAGGCAGAAACGAACTCCCAGCGGTACGACTTGGAACTTCATCTGCGCTCCTACTTCGCGGTAGTCCCCGCTGGCAAAACTACAGTTATGTGCCTTCAGGAACTTTTCCGCACGAGTGTGCCACTCGGCTTAAGGCGGACCCGGCAAGAAAGCCGATCGCGACCGCGACCACCAGAGAGCACGTCATATGCCGGCGACCAAACCTCCGCAAGCCGGTGAATACATCTCTCAGTCATGATCTTCGACGTATGATGCCGTAGCATCCAGGCGATCCGCTGCGCCGGTAGCGAGATTCTCGATTGCCTCGGAACCCGTACGCCCTGTTGTGCGAACGGAGGCGGCGGCCGCATGGAGCGCGTCCCCTGTCTCATCGCGCGCCTCATCCAGTCTCCTGCCGGCGGACCGGCCCAACTCCTCCATTGATGCTTTGGCCTCTTTGCCATGCTCCACCGCGTTTTCCGTTAGTGTCCTTAAAGTGGTCAAGATGTTCCTCCAACGTCTGGGGAAAGTTTCCCTGTGCATGCTCCAACAGGAAGTGTAAGCACGTTTACCTCCATTATGATCGAGAGGCGGACAGGTGCGCGAGATGAACGTGTTCATTGGCGGGTTGAAGTAGCAGATTTCAGCGGGAAACCGGTCGGCACCGGACTGACGCGATTGCCACTTGTCCGTGAAGCGAGGAAGTGCAATTAACCAGACTGGCAGGCGCCGCGACCAACCAGGGTTAGCGCCCCGTCCCCGCCTTTACCGGCTGTGAAGCGTGGGATGCAGCGGGCGCGGCGGGCTGTGGCAGAATTTCATACAGCACGCGGCCGGTCGATCCACTGGGAGTCTGGACGGACAAGAGGCTGGCCAGAGTCGGCGCCAGGTCGTTGAGCTTCACATTCTGGAAGTACAGGCCAGGCCGGATCGACGGCCCCATGAAGATCAGGGGAATGTGGGTGTCATAAGCGAAAGGCGTATCGTGACTGATGTTGGTGGCCGGGCGCACCCAGTATGGATCGAGGATCACCTGCAGGTCGGCGGAACGCGCCCAGTTCAAACTGGCGGAGAGGGTTTCACTGAGCGCATCCTTCGGCAGCTCTCCACGCCGCAGTTGATGGCGCGTGTAGACGCGAAACACTTGGGGCTCCGCTGCGAGGGCAGCGGCCGCATCGTCCTGCACGGCCTCTTCGTTCAGGTTCCGAGCGCGAATCAAGCCTGAGTTCAGAAACATCGCGCCATCATTGATGGATTGCACCCACGCTCCGGCGTCGTATTGCTGCTCGAGGCGAGCCTGCACCGTGGCAGCGAGCTGGGAATCCAGGATCCGGCCGCCGGGCATCCGATCGGAGGACATCCTTTCGGGCAGATCCACCGCGCCGTGGTCCGCGGTAAGGACCACTAGAACGTTGCGCAGCCCGACCGTCTGGTCGAGATGAAGGAACAGGCGTTCGAGCGTTCCGTCCAGGCGCACAACCAGATCGTGCACCTCCGGCGAGAGCGGCCCGGTCTGGTGGCCGACAGCATCAATGGATGAGAAGCTGACGGTCAGCAGATCCGTCGCGCTGCGGCGGCCCAGGCGTTCGGAGTCGATGGCGCGTTCCGCGAGCGCTTCCAGCAACTCATTGCCGAACGGCGAACTGTCCACTTCGTTGGCAAGTTTCGGGCCAGAGTTCGCGGGCATTCTCCGGCTGCCTCCGGAGAATTTCCATTCCGCCCCGGCATACTTTTCGACCATGCGGGAATCGTTGAACGACTTGACCCAGGAGGGAAGCTCCTTGAAGTAATAGGTGCTGCTAACGAAGGCGCCGGTCCTTGTGTCGTACCAGCAGGCGGCATCGGCCATGTGTCCGGAGGGTAAAATGGCTGCGCGGTCCTTCAGCGAGAGTCCAATCACGCGAGATGTCGGGTCCGCCAGTTTCAGTTCGTCGCCCACCGTGCTCACCAGCAGGCGCCGGGGGGAAGCGCCGGCCCCGTTTCCGTCGAGTTGGCGCTCGGCGCTGTCTGAGACGCTGCTTACATTCTTGCCCACCTTGCGGTCGTACCAGTTGTTGCCGACGATGCCGCTCAGCGCGGGGCTGGCGCCGGTCAGCATCACCGCATGTCCCACGGCGGTGACGGCGGGATAGTGCGCCAGATTGGCATTCGCAAAAACAGCTCCGTGATCCAGCAGATGCCGGAATCCACCTTTGTATTCCGACTCGAACCGGGTCAGGTAATCGTAGCGGAATTGGTCGACCGCGATCAGCACCACCAGCTTGGGCCGGGGCGGGAATGGCTGGGCGATAGCCGCCGCGATTATGGCTGCCAGTCCAAACCCTATCACGGCATAAGTCTTCAGGGATCGCACAAGAACGCACCTTTCGAAGAACGGATCGTGAGACGCACTAGCCGGTGACCTACTGTGTACCAGCCACAGCTTCGGTAAGCGGACTGGGGGGATTATGCGGCATGCCCAGACGATCCAGCAGTTCCAGAATCCTGCCATTCAGAAAATCAATATGCTCGGCGTCGGAGTCACGCAACTGCAAACTCGCGTCTCGAACGCGGCTGGAATCGAGGATGCCGCGCGATTCTAAAAGCCGCTTTTCGGCATGATGGAACAACTCCATATGCTGGAGGCTGTAGGCGATCTGCGGCAGAACATCCGCGAAAATGGCATATGCCTGCGTTCTCTCGCCACGGGAAGCCAGTTCATACACGCGCACCAACAGGTCCGACACTGCCAGTCCGGGCATCACACCGCAGATTCCCGCGGGGATCAACTCGAGCATGTACATGCCGCCCCAACCTTCGAGGACGCCGACTTCACCGCCGGTTTCCTGGAGGATGCTTTCGACCTTAGCCGCCATCATTGGTTCTTCGAGCTTCAAGTAACGGAAGTGCGGATGCTGCCGGTGTAACTCCGCCGCAAACCGGGCGCTTACACTCTGGCCGGAAGGGTTGTAGTCTTGAATGAGAACCGGAATATCGATCGCACTCAGGATGCGATCGAAATAGCGGAGCAGATCGGATTCCGGCAACTGAAAGAGCCGTGGAACCGCGATGCAGACTCCATCCGCGCCTACCTCCTGGGAGAATTTGGCGTTCTCCAGGGCATCCGGCAGTGAAGGGTAGTTGACTTGCGCGAAGATGGGGAATCGCCCATCGGCATACCGCACGGCTTCCGTGATGATCTGCCGTCTTTCCCGTTCGGCTAGTTTATAAAACTCGCTGGCATACGCGGGAAGGCAGGCCGCACAGGCGCCCGATTCGCGCGCGAACGCCACAAGCCGGCGCAGGGCGCTCCAATCCACCTCGTCTTTTCGAGTAAACGGGGTAGGGATGATTGGTACGATTCCGTTGATCTGGTTGAAGGTCTTCATGGGTAGAAGTTCATCATAACTTCGTAATCAACCGAATTGTAATTCAGGCCCGCCGAATGAAAGGCCGTTTTTGCGCCGCCCGCACTGCGACCGTCCAGATAGTTGGATAGCACTTTGAAACGTGGAGCCCGTGCTGGATTTAGAGTGGTCCTGTTCAAAAGGTTGGACGGCATGGCAGGAAGAGGCCACTTCGATATTGACTGCCTCGTGGCCTCGCCGGAAGATTGGCATTAACAACGGTGATGGGAGGAACTGATGCATATTACCTCTCTCGATACTCCCGCAGTCTTGATCGATGTCGACGTAATGGAACGCAACGTCCGCAAGGCGTCGGAATACTGCCGGCAACACGCACTGCGGTTGCGTCCCCACACCAAGACACACAAGATACCGGAACTGGCGCACCTCCAGGTGCGGCACGGAGCAGGCGGCATCACAGTCGCGAAGGTGGGCGAGGCAGAGGTAATGGCCGATGCAGGATTGGACGACATTCTCATCGTCTACCCGTTGATGGGGGGGAAGAAGCTGGTGCGGCTTACGGCGCTCGCTCGCCGCGCCCGGATTACGGTCGCGCTGGATTCACTCGAGGTGGCGCGGCACATCTCCGAAGCGGCGCACCTCGAGGGCGTGCCGGTGGGCGTAAGCGTCGAATTCGATACGGGTTTGCGCAGGTGTGGGCTGCCCATCGCTCCGGCGTCCATCGAGGTCGCCCGGGCGATCCGGCGTCTGCCGGCGCTGGAATGGCGAGGAGTACTGGTCTATCCGGGCCACATCATGGGTACGGCATTCGAGCGCGAGGGATTGATCGAGCGCGAGAATGAGCGGCTACGGATTCTCATGGAATTGCTGGATGGGGCCGGCCTTGAAAGTCAGTGTGTGAGCGGAGGAAATACCCCTGCCTTGTACCAGTCGCACCGCTTCGTGGGGGTAACAGAAATCCGCCCCGGCACGTACATTTTCAACGACAAGGACACAGTATGCGCGGAGGCGACTACCTACGCGGATTGCGCCGTCTCGGTCCTGACACGCGTGGTGAGCCGCAGTGTTGCGGACAGAGCCATTGTGGATGCCGGAAGCAAGACGTTATCCGGCGACCTTTTGCTTTCGGGCGACCGCCGCGGATACGGCCAAATCATGGAATACCCCGATATTACGGTTGAGGACCTCTCGGAAGAGCATGGGCACCTGGATCTGAAAGGCGCGGAACGGAAGCCCGCCTTGGGCGAACTGGTTCGAGTGATTCCGAATCACGTTTGTACTTGCATCAACATGCATGAGCGCGTGTATGGAATACAGGGCGAACAGGTAGTCGGCGAATGGCGTGTCGCCGGACGCGGAAAGGTCCAGTAGCAGGCCAACTATAAATTACCCGAATCCCCGGCTTTCGTCCATTATGCTGGATCGCGCTCCGGACTTCGCGACAAAGCCGATTTTCCGCTCGAGTGGTTGGACTAAAATTCAGTCATTCGACCATGAAGCCCTTTTGTATTTTGCTCTTCGGGTGCGCGGCCCTGTTCGGGGCCGGGCACAATGTTCTTCTGCCCCAACCGCAGCTAGTACGGTACGGGGAAGGCCGCCTGCCTCTGAATGGACTATCCACTTCGCTGGCATCGCCCGCGACGCCCGAGGACGAGTTCGCCGTGAAGCGCTTGTCCGAGGGATTGGCGCTCCACGGCGCAGGGCCGGGCGCCCGCGCGATTCGTTTGACCCGCACCGGACCCGTCGACGCTTTGCCGCGCGACAAGGAACAGACCGGTCGGGATTCGCGCGAGTCCTACCATTTGCGGATCACGCCCGATGGCGGGGAGGTGAGCGCACCGTCCTCGGCGGGTCTGTTCTATGCGGCGGAAACGCTTTTGCAGCTGGTGGAAGGCAGCGGCAAAGATGCCGCTTTGCCGGCCGTGGAGATCGATGACTGGCCGTCGCTGGCGTATCGCGGTGTGATGTTCGACCTCAGCCACGGCCCGCTCCCGACCGAGGAAGAGATCAAGCGGCAGATCGACTTTCTAGCGCGCTGGAAAGGCAACCAATATTACTTCTATTCCGAACTTTCCATCGAGCTAAAAGGCTACCCGCTGATCAATCCCGGGGGACGCTATTCGCAGCAACAGGTTCGGAGGATCATTGCCTATGGCCGGGAACGGCATGTGGACGTGGTGCCATGCCTGGAGTTCTTCGGCCACCTACACGATCTCTTTCGCATCGAGCGATACGCCAACCTGGCCGCTCTGCCGCATGGGAGCGATCTGAATCCAAGCAATCCGGAAATGCGGCGAATGCTGGAAGACTGGGTAGGACAGATGGCAGCTCTTTTTCCGAGCCCCTGGTTTCACATTGGTCTGGATGAGCCCTGGGAACTGGAGCGGGCCAATAGCGCAGCCTCCGGCGGCATAGATCCAGCGAAGCTGTACTTGGATCACCTCACACGCACCGCCGAACTGGTGCGCCGGCAGGGGAAGCGCGTGTTGTTCTGGGCGGACGTGGCCAGCGGTGCAAACCTGTTCGAACGCTATCCGCAACTGGCTTCCGGACTGCCGGAAGGGACCATCCCCGTCCCCTGGTACTATCACGAAGCGAAAGACTATTCGCGGATGCTGGAGCCTTTCAGCAAGGCGCATATTCCGCAGATCATCGGTACCGGCATCTGGGGCTGGGATACCATCGTGCCGGACTTCCGTCTCACCTTTGCCAATATCGACGGTTTCCTGCGCGATGGCCGTCGGCACGATACGCTGGGGATCATTAACACGAATTGGGCGGATGATGCGCAGCTCCTGTATCGTATGACGCAGCCCGGCGTGGCTTATGGGGCGGTAGCGGCCTGGCAGCGAGACCCGGTGGACCGTGCAGGCTTCTTCTCGAACTATTGCGCAGCAATGTATGGCGGTGGAATGTCGGCGAACGTGGCGGCGGCGCTGCAGGAACTGGACGACGCGCAGCAGCTAATGGCATCCGCGCTAGGCACGGAGGACGCACTGCGGCTTTGGGACGATCCTTTTGCGCCACAAACATTGAGCCGCGTGCGGGCCCACGTCCAGGACCTGCGCAACGCGCGTCTGAAGGCGGAAGAAGCGCAAGAGCGTTTGGAGACCGCCGCCGCACAGCATCCCGAGTCTCTGGCCAGTTTTCTGCTGGGAGCACGGCTCCTGGACTACGCCGGCATGAAGTTTCTCTATGCGGCCGAGATTGCGAACAACTATGAAAAGCTGGATGCTACCGCGACCCGGGCGGATATTTCATTTTGGCTGGGACGCGAGGCAAGCGACAGAAATCACGGCCGTACGGTCGACCTGATGGACTTGATCACCGAACTGCGCGATGTGTACCGGGTTCAATGGCAGGCGGAATACACGCCCTACCGTCTCGGTCCGGCCCTGGGTCGATTCGATGCCGAATATGAATTCTGGCGCAGATTTCAGGCCCGGCTCTGGGAAGTACAGCATAGCTACCGGGAGGGAAAGCCGCTCCCGGCGCTCGATTCGTTGCGCCGTTAATCGTGAATGGGATAATCCCCGGTTGGTCTTCGGGAAAAGGAGTTTGCTGCCTGTATGAGAAAAGTCGCTCTAAGAGCTGTCCTGTCGCTACTTCCCTGTCTTCTATACGCGCAACATACAGACTCGCGGCTGCATGCCTATTTCATCGATGTGGAAGGAGGGCAGTCCACTTTGATCGTGGCTCCCGGCAAGCACGCCTTGCTCATCGATGCAGGGTGGGACTCGGATGGAAGAGATGCGGCGCGAATCGCGAAGACCGCACATGCGGCCGGTGTCGACAAACTGGATACGCTGCTCATCACGCACTTTCATCGCGACCATGCAGGCGGAGTTCCGGATCTACTTAAGCTGATACCGGCCTGGAACGTGGTGGACCACGGCAGTGATGTGGTTCCTTACCCGGGCTCGGATCAGATTATGAAGGCGTATGGAGTCGCCACAGTTGGAGTCCCGCACAGGACCGCGCGGCCAGGCGACCGGTTCCAGATTGGGGAAATGCGCGTGTTTGTGCTCGCCGCCGGGGGCAGGGGACTAACCCGGGCGCTCCCGAAGGTGCGAGTTTCGAACTCTGCCTGCCAGGACGCTTCCCGGCAGAAGCAGGAAGAGACGGAGAACGTGCAATCGGTGGCCGTGCTGGTTCAATTCGGAGATTTTCGCCTGCTGGATGACGGAGACTTACTTTGGAATGGCGAGCAGGCGCTGGTTTGCCCGCAAAACCTCATAGGGCATGTTGATGCGCTGCTGCTCAGCCACCACGGCGAGGATAGCTCCAATCCGCCCACGCTAATCCGGGCCATCGCACCTCGTGCCGCAATCATGAACAACGGAGAGAAGAAGGGTGGTTCTGCCAGCACCGCCGCGATGCTGGCAGCCGCAAAGGTGGAGCTTTGGCAGTTGCATTACTCAGGCCCGATGGGCTTACATAACGCCCCCGGGGAGTTCATCGCCAACGAAAAGGGCACGTGCAACGCTGACGGAATTGAATTGTCTGCCGACCGCAAGGGCAACTTTACGGTCGTGAACTCCCGCAACGGATATCGCAAGGACTACCCGCGATGATGTAGCCCTTCCGTTTCCCCGGGAGCCGCTATTTAAGCCACCGTTCCAACCAGGCAAAAGCATCCTCCTGCATCGGAATGTTAAAGCTATGAGGCGCGTCGTAGGTTTCCGCTCGGAATTTCTCCGGATGCTTCTCTTTCGCGTACACATTCCGGATCTTGGCAACGGCATCCGCCATCCCCTGTTGCGTGAAGAGGCGGTCCCGCCGGCATTCTTGAACGAAGACGGCGCACTGCGGCGCTCCCAACGTCGCCACATCGGGATGATCCAGCACGGCGTGCAGCCCGAAGGCATCGTACATATCGGAATGCGTGGTATACGGAATGTGTCCGATAGGCGGCAAAGTCGACATCCAGCCCACGATTACCGCCGCGCGAATCCGGTCATCCATCCCCGCCATATAGGTGGAGCGGAAGCCGCCACCGGAAAGGCCCACACAGCCAATGCGCTTCGGATCCACGAATGGAAGAGCAGCCAGCAGATCCACACTGCGCCGGTCATCGCGGTTTACGAGGCCAATCCAATTGATTCCGTGAAAGCTCAGGTGCGCGATCAGGTCGGCCGTGCGATCATCCAGATACTCGTTTACGGCGTCGATGTATTTTGACGACTTGGGGTCCAGACCGGCGGTGGCTTTCTTCCAGGCGGCCGGCGGATCGCGATACTGCACGCGCCGGTCTCCCCAATAAAATGCATCGATGACCAGCACCACGAAACCGCGGCGTGCCAGTTCGCTGGCGTAGGACCTACCGCCATAGTAGGTCTTCTTGTAGACGGTCAAGTAGGGGTGCTCGTCAGGCACCTCGACGATCTTCTCCTTGCCAAAATAGAAACTCGCTCCGTGGTCGTGAAAAGCCACCACTGCGGGAAACGGCGCCTTCCCCTTGTCCGGAACCAAAAGAAACGCGGGAATGCGGTAGTGCGCGGAGCCGGCAAACGAGACCACCCGCAGTTCGTATCCATTCCCCTTCACCGTGCGCTGTACCTGTAAGTCCAGTGGAACCAGCTTCGGCTGGTATGAGAGCGCCGTCTCCACCGCGGCGCGGCCCCGCTGCCGCCAAGCCTCGGTGCTGAGAGTGCCCTTGTGCTCATAATCGTAAGCGTAACCACGCTCCTGCTGGATGGAATCTATGATGGGCGTGAGACTTCCGAGGATGCCCTCCGGTGTCTCGGGCGCCTGAGCCCAAATCCGCCCGGCCACGATGCAGGCAGCCGTCAAGGCCAAACATAGTCTTTTCATATCGCCAAGCCACATTCAGAGACGCCTTTTATGACAAGCAGGACCCGGCTTATCGAACCGGGCCCTGTTCCGTTGAACCTTTCGCCAAGACTTACCAGACCAGGCGTCCGCCAACCTGGACGTTGCGTGGATTGAGAACCGTCGAGGTGATCAGCCCGAAACTCGAACTGGTCGGAGTGAGAGTGGGCGCGCCGAACCCCGGCCGGTTGAGAGTGTTGAAGGTCTCGAAACGGACCTGGAAGTACCTCCGTTCCGAGATGTGGAACTCCTTCAGAAGCGATGCATCCATCACGTTGACCGGATCCGCCCGCAGATTGTTGAAGTAGGTTTGGAATG
>OBLU010006808.1_pt1 | contig 10152 bp, 5 predicted proteins | sample 1518681 | NCBI WGS metagenome assembly OBLU01 (sample SAMEA3539304, study PRJEB22396) | soil metagenome | biome: tundra; feature: field; material: soil | place: USA | collected 2010-05 | depth 0.15 m
CTCGTGCATGAAGTTTCTAGGCGTGTCTGGGGTCTTCGACTACGCCGGACTGAACAGGAACTCGCGCTATCGCCCCTGTTCATGTTGCCTTCCGCGCATTACAAAGACGTCGGCGTCCGGATTGCATCTTTTCGGAGCTGAATACCCACCCCACCTATCCTCTGTCTACGCTTCGCTGTGTCCCTCGCGGTAGCAGCGCAAGACTCGAGGCCGAGTGGATCGCTACTCCTTTCTCGTAAGGCTCTTTCATCCTCTACTTCATGCCGGTTTAGCCCGGCGCACTGTAATCGCGATTTATCAACAGCTATGTAAGCTGTCTGCCGTAACCTCTTACCACACATCAAGATGTGACCCGCATCACTGACGATTAGGCGGAGCTTGGAAGAGAATATTTGCGCAAATGCTCTCGCCTCCCGAGGAGCAATTCCCACCGTACGGATGCAACACCCCTAGAGGCGAGACCGCTCACACTTCTTTTGAACCGGGTTGCTTCGTCTTGAACGCGAAGCCGGAAAGGGAGCAAGATGAAAACATTTGGCATATTGAAAATGGCGTGCACCATCTTTGTGGTTTGTGCGGCGACGGCAATTGCCGCGCCTGCACAAACCTTCACCACGCTGCACATCTTCGACGGAACTGACGGCGAATACCCGGCGGCAGGGCTGGTCCAAGGCACCGACGGGAACTTCTACGGGACAACCGGATATGGCGGGGCGACCACCTGTACTTATGGCTGTGGCACGATCTTCAAAATCACCCCAGCGGGCACGCTGACCACGCTGCACAGCTTCGACTACACTGACGGCGAATACCCGTTGGGGGTAGGGCTGGTTCAAGCTACCGACGGGAACTTCTACGGGACAACTTACTCTGGCGCAGCGTACGGCTATGGCACGGTCTTCAAAATCACCCCAGCAAGTGCGCTGACCACACTGCACAGCTTCGACTCGACTGACGGCGCCGACCCGGAGGCAGGGCTGGTCCAAGGCACCGACGGGAGCTTCTATGGGACAACTTACTTTGGCGGAGCGTACAACTATGGCACGATCTTCAAAATCACCCCAGCGGGCACGCTGACCACGCTGCACAGCTTCGACTACACTGACGGCGAATACCCGTTGGGGGTAGGGCTGGTTCAAGCTACCGACGGGAACTTCTACGGGACAACTTACTCTGGCGCAGCGTACGGCTATGGCACGGTCTTCAAAATCACCCCAGCAAGTGCGCTGACCACACTGCACAGCTTCGACTCGACTGACGGCGCCGACCCGGAGGCAGGGCTGGTCCAAGGCACCGACGGGAGCTTCTATGGGACAACTTACTTTGGCGGAGCGTACAACTATGGCACGATCTTCAAAATCACCCCAGCGGGCACGCTGACCACGCTGCACAGCTTCGACTACACTGACGGCGAATACCCGTTGGGGGGAGGACTGGTGCAAGCCACCGACGGGAACTTCTACGGAACAACTTCGGAAGGGGCCAATGGCTACGGCACGGTCTTCAAAATCACACCCACGGGCACGCTGACCACGTTGCACAGCTTCCATGTGACTGACGGCGCCTACCCTGAAGCGCTGGTGCAAGCCACCGACGGGAACTTCTACGGGACAACTAGTTTTGGTGGGACAGCCGGCAACTGCACCCCTGGCGGCTGTGGCACGGTTTTCAAAATCACGCCCGGGGGCACGCTGACCACCCTGCACAACTTCGCGAACACGACCACCGAGGGCGCCGTCCCAGGCGCCGGGCTGGTACAGGCCACCGACGGAAACTTCTACGGGACAACTGCCGACGGCGGGGCCTACGCCGACGGCACGGTCTTCAGCCTGTCGGTGGGGCTGAGCCCCCCCTTCCCGCGGGTCACGCTCTCGACCACTTCGTTGGGTTTCGGCAATCAGGTCATCGACACGACCAGTGCCGCCAAGACGGTGACGGTGGCCAACACCGGCTCGGTCACGCTCGACATCAGCAGCACTACGGCGAGCGCCAACTTCGCGATCTCTGCGAAGACGTGCGGAGCCACGCTGGCCGTGGGCAAGAATTGCAAGGTAAGCGTTACCTTCACGCCTACGGTGTTGGGCAAGGTGAAGGGGACGCTGACGCTGACCGACAATGCTCCCAACAGTCCGCAGGCGCTGCCGCTGTCGGGCACGGGGGTCGAGCCGGCGACGCTGGCCCCGGCCAGCGCTACCTACGCGGCGCAGGCGGTGGGCACGACCAGTCCAGCGAAGACGTTTACGTTGGCTAACAACCAGACGGTGGTGCTGACCAGCATTGCGATTTCGACGACGGGAGATTTTGCGGTTTCGACGACCACATGCACGACCAGCCTGGCCGCTAAGAGCAAGTGCACGATCAGCGTAACGTTCACGCCGACGGAGACCGGGACCAGAACGGGTGAGTTGAACGTGAGCGACAGCGCCAGCAACAGCCCGCAGACTATGGCGCTTACGGGCACGGGTGTCGTGCCGGCGACACTGACCCCGGCCAGCTTTATCTACCCGAAGCAGACGGTGGGCACGACCAGTGCAGCCAAGACGTTCACCTTGACCAACAACCAGAACGTAGCGCTGACCAGTATTGCGATCTCGACGTACGCGCCCTACGCCGTCTCGGCGACGACGTGCACGACGAGCCTGGCGGCCAAGGGCAAATGCACGATCAGCGTGACGTTCACGCCGCAAGGGACCGCGTCATACGAGGCAGGTTTGTTCGTTAACGACAGTGCCAGCAACAGCCCGCAGACCTCAAGTCTGCTGGGCACTGGCAAATAAAATCAGCACGGTACCAAAATCCGGCCCCGCAGAGATGCGGGGCTTTCTTTAGTCATTGCGTTGCGCGGTAACTTCTGTTATCAGGCGATTTCACTCATTGACCCGGTTGTGAGTCCAATGGCGATCTTACGACAGTTGACCCTTCGATCCGTTCGCACAACCGGAGAACCTGATATCCGCGTCAGCCCGCTGCTTGAGGCCCGCCCTTGCTAGGGTCGACAACTCCAGCTTTTCGGAGATGCCGTGCCAGCACCGGCTTCTGCTATTCTGACCAACCAGAGAAAATGCGCCCCCAATCGATTTCCTCTTTATCGCCAGTCAGCGATCCTGCTCTGCTTGCCGCTATCTCTCTCACCAGTTTCTCTGCGCTGCTGCTTGAGTTAGCGTTGACCCGGCTGTTTTCCGTGGTGCTTTCCTTCATTTCGCGTTCTTGGCGATTTCGGTCGCGCTGCTAGGCCTCGGCGCCGGGGGCGTGTTTGCCTATCTCTGCCGAAACTGGCTGGCAGGCTTCGCGACACGTCGGCTGGCGGCGACCCTATCGAGTGGCAACGCGGTCGCCATCGTCTTTACCCTGTTGGTGGTGCTGCACGTTCCAGTTTCCCTGGATCTGTCGCGCGGCAATTTGTTTCATCTGGCCGAGATCTATATGACCTCGGCGGTTCCTTTCTTTTTCACTGGTCTCATTTTCTCGGTCGTCTTCGCACGCGAGGTACCTGCAGCAGGGTATCGATTGGAAAGTCAATCTGGGCGTCGTCGTCCTCGGCATGGTTCTGCTGATTTCTCTCGCCTCTGTGCTGGCCTTTCTGATTCTTCCGATGCTCTTCGCCAGCGGCAGGTCGGTTGGCTCCCGGTCCTGGCTTTCGCTGCTGTACTTCGTGGCGGTCGGTTTGGGTTACATTCTGGTGGAGATCGCCTTTATCCAGAGGTTCGTGCTATTCCTCGGGCACCCGACCTACGCGCTGACCGTGGTCATCTTTCTGCTGTTGCTTTCGAGCGGCGGCGGCAGCCTGCTTTCCCGGCGCTGGCTGCCACTGCCCGCGCGAGTGTGGGTGCCCTTGCTGTTGCTGGTGGGAGCAATCTGCGCCTATGTTCTGGTGCTGCCGGCCTTGCTGAATGCCCTGGTAGGGCTGCCCTTCGCCGTGAAGTTGCTGGTCAGCGGATTGATCCTGATTCCCCTGGGCTTGGCCATGGGCATGCCGTTTCCGACCGGGTTGCGTGCGCTTGCTGGTGCGCCCGGGGCAGAGAACGGTAGCGGGACTTCCGGAAATGCCGTGGAGTGGGCTTGGGCGATGAACGCCGCCTCCAGCGTGTTGGGTTCGGTGCTCGCCATCGTGATCGCGATTCACTAGGGACTGAACATCACGTTGGCGTGCGGCGCCGTCGCCTACCTTGCCGCCGTGACGCTGTCACCAGTGCTAAAACCGAGGGGAGTCACGCTTACGGCACAATGGGGAGAACTAGAGACGAAGGCCGAGATTTGTCGTGGTAGATGACGTTGGTTGCTTTGATCATGTGCGTTCCACGCGCCTGATCCTCACCGGTATTCAAGTTTCGATCGAATCGCGGGAAGTTGCTGCTGGAAATCTCGAGCCTGAGTTTGTGTCCTGGCAGGAAAACATTGCTCGTCGCCCAAAGATCTACGCTAATGTGATAGATCTCTCCGGGATTTCCAAGTTCCGGTTTCTCCTGCAAATTGCGGTAGCGCAAGCGCAGAATACCTTCGGTCAAATTCTGAGCAAATCCGTTCGGCCAGACGTCAACCACTTTTCCGGTAAAGTCCGTGTCGACCGCAGAGCTGCTGACATACAGGTCGACGGAAATTGGACCTGTAACTTCGGTGTTCTGTGTAAATGCCGGCGAAGAGAATACGAGCACGTCGCCTCGCGCTTCCGCAGGCCGCTGGTCCTGCGGGCCGACCCCTGTCGGCAGCGGTTGGCAACAAAGGGGCCCCCCAATGGTGGGGACTGCGTCGTTCGGATCGTACACGTACTGGTCGGGTTTTTCCTCGGCAGGCGCGGCTGTACTCAGCGTGCCGCCTCCCGCAAGACCATTCGCTGGCTTTGTCGAGCGCAGGTAATACCGCGTCGCCTTGGCGCGCTCCAGCGGCCAGTCATTTTCTTCCCGCCAGTCGTTCTTGCCCATGACGAAGATTTTTACGGGTTTCTCACGGTCTAGCCCATTCACTGTTCCCTTCAAGAGAGTGTCGTACCAGCGTAGTGTCACCTCGTCCACATCGAACGGCAACTTACCTCCAAAATCGACGGCGCCAATTTTCCCCACTGCCGTTCCACCGGCATGCCCTCCAACGTAGATCATCAGCCGCTGGCCACGCCGCGCGGCCTCCGTGCCAGCCTCGTTCTTAAGGCGCGCGTAATTCCTTAACGTCCCACCTAGAAAAATGTCGTACCATGCGCCCATGCTGAATACCGGAACTTGAATCTGCGCGTAGTGGTCTTCGATCGACCACTTCTTCCAATAGTCGTCATAGTCGGGGTGCGCGAGCCAGTCGGTGAAATATGGCGCCAGTCGTGTAGCCGAGGGTGTTTCGAGCACGGGATACGACGACAGAGGAAGCGTTTGTGTCCAACCAACCGCGTCACCGCCCGACTCTACGCGGCGATTGAAGGTGTTTTCCGCCAGTCCCATCGTCCACGACTCGCTAAACCATTGCTCAAACGCACCGCCCTGATAGGTCCAGCCATCGTGATAGTTGGACGCCGTATCGCTGGGGCAAATGCCCGCCAGATGAGGCGGCTTGGCAATTGCGGCTAGATACTGCGTCGCACCGACGTAGGAACCTCCGAACATCCCGACCTTACCGTTCGAATACGGAAGCGCGGCTGCCCACTCAACCGTGTCATAGCCGTCCTGGGATTCGTACTTGAACGGATACCAATCACCCTCCGAGGCGTATCTTCCTCGGACATCCTGCGCGACGACCACGTAGCCCCGTGGCACGGCTTTCAGGCAAAAATCTACCGCTCCGTTCTTGTCATAAGGTGTGCGGGTCAACAGCACTGGAAACTTGCCCTCCGCCTTTGGGCGGCAAATATCTGCGCGCAATGTGACGCCGTCACGCATCTTTACAGGCACGCCTCGCTCGATCGTCACTTCGTAACTATCTGCAGCCCTGACTCCGGTTGGCGCCAGGACCGTTAGGGCGACGAAACAATAACCTAGTAACGGCCGCGAATGTACCCGCGCTCGCTTTGCTGGGTCGGCAGACATCACTGTTCTCATTCACTCCACCTGGGTCGGGTTGCTGGCCCGCTCGTCGGTTCGCAGCGTAGGTTAATGGAGTTGCCTCTGTCAAGGCATGCAGCACAGTTGTTGGCAGCGGTCTTTTCAACTTCGCGAAATTTGATTACTGTAATCGCACGCGGAACCTTATATGTCTTCTCGGCGAAAATTCCTGACTGATGCGGGAACCTTGGCTGCGGGCGCCCTGGGCGCGACCGCTCTGTCTGCTGCGGAAGAGAAGCCGCAGTTATCCTCAACCAAAACGGTCGGCCTTTGCGGCCAGTGGCGGTTTCGCACCGATCCCACGGCCGCCGGTGTGGAGCAGCACTGGCACGAGGCTGACTATTCCGTGACTGACTGGCAAAGCGTCGTTGTGCCTCATACCTGGCAAGTTGCCTTGGGGTCTGTCGACTATCGCGGCATCGCCTGGTATCGGCGGACCTTCGATGTTCCGATCGCTTGGCAGCATTCCGCGGTGCGAATCGAGTTTGAAGCTGTATTCCATACCGCCATGGTGTGGATCAATGGCAGGCTCGCCGGAGAACATGCCCGCAAGGGTTACACGGCTTTTACCTTCGACATCACGCAGTTCCTCCGCTGGGGCCAGCCCAATACGGTCGCGGTGCGTGTGGATAGTGCCTTCAACGATCACATGCTGCCGCGAGGACGTTCCAGCGATTGGGCCCACGATGGCGGAATCTTTCGTCCGGTCCAACTGCTGGTCACGCCGAAGACTTTTGTCGAGCGTATCGACGTTGAAGCGGTTCCCGATCTTGCCGCCGGCGAAGGGAAACTAACCATCACCGCATACGTTCGAAATACTGGTTCACGACCATGGAATGGACGGGCCTCGTTCCAGGTCTTCGATGAAGAGCCTGGACTTGCGGTCTTGAACAGTTCAGAAATTTCGGGTCTCTCAATCCAAGCGGGGGCGGTGCAGACGGTGCTCTTTCATGCGTCCCTGCCCCACGCCAAGCTCTGGCATTTTGACCACCCTAACCTTTATCGGATTGATTTCTCGATCACGGATGAGCGCGAATCACACCAGTTCTCGACGACGTTCGGAGTGCGAAAACTGAAAGTCAAGGACGGAAAATTCCACCTGAACGGAGAGCACGTCCGGCTGATGGGTGTGGAACGGATGGCGGGCAGCAACCCGGAATTTGGCATGGCGGAGCCAGAGGAGTGGATCAGGCACGACCATGCCGATATGAAACATCTGAATTGCATCTTCACGCGTGTCCATTGGCCGCAGGACAAGCGGGTGCTTGATTACTGCGATCGTCACGGCATTTTGATGCAGGCCGAGGTTCCGGCTTGGGGGTATGACACGTTTCAAGGCATGGGAGCGGGACCCGATGCCGACATCATGCAAAACGGTCTGGAACAGTTGCAGGAGATGGTCGCGCGCGACCGGAACCATCCTTCGGTTGTGGTCTGGGGTCTATGCAATGAAATCGCCGGCCAAAATCCTCCGGCCTATCAATTTGCCAAGCGCATGTTGGAGGAAGCGAAACAACTCGACCCGGGCCGGCTCTGCTCTTATGCTTCAAACTCGTTGGGCGAGACCCCCGAACGCGACGTGGCGGGGCTCATGGATTTCATCGAGACGAACGAGTACTTCGGGAGCTGGCAAGAAGGCCCTCCCGAGGCGGTGGCCAAGCATTTGGACGATCTCCACGCGGCATTTCCGGGCAAACCGGTGGTGATTTCAGAGTACGGATATTGCGCCTGCACCGAAGACCGTCCCGAAGGCGACGGGCGCCGGATTGACATCCTTCGATCCCACGATGCGGTCATCCGCTCCAGGGACTACGTCGGTGGCGCCATTTTCTTCTGCTACAACGACTACCGGACTCATGTGGGCGATCGCGGCGTCGGGGCACTGAAGCAGCGTGTTCATGGGGTCGTGGATATCTATGGTCGCCCGAAACCCTCCTACGAAGTCTTGCGGCTGGAATCGGGTCCGATTGAATCGTTGTCCGTTGAAAACCAGCTAAACGTTTTTCATCTCCTCGTTCGAACACGGCGCGATATGCCGATGTACACTCTCCGCGGATACAGGTTGCGCGGTGTCCTTTACGGTGAAGGTGATATCCCTGTAGAGCAACAGGAAGCAGAACTTCCGGAGACCGCCCCCGGTGGCGAGGTCAAGATTGAAATCAAGTTTGGCGAGTCGGGCGTGCCACTTCGAGTAAGATTTGACGTGTTTCGACCGTGTCGCTTTTCGGTGTTTTCTTTGGAGTGGGAACCGTAATGCGGAGAAGCATGCCGGTCCCCATTGGGCAAGAAACGAGCTGGACGATTGGCTCGCTTTTCCTGCTCAGTCACCTGCCGGCGTAATCGTGATGTTCCGAAAAGCGACGTGTCCATCTTCACTACCCTGCAGATAGATCGGGCCGGGTAGTCCTTCGTGACTATCCAAAGCGCCGCCTGTAATACCCGGAATTTCCTGCTTGTCAATAATGGTCTGACCGTTCTGCACGACAGTGACCACGCGGCCCACAAGTGTGATGTCGTAGGTCTGCCATTCTCCCGGCCGGCGCGGCTGTTCGGGCAACGGAGCCAGGAAGCCATACACACCTCCCGTGCGCATGGTCGGTCCTTCTGGCACGGGATCGTCTTCGATTTGAACTTCGTACCGACCGCGCAGATAAATACCGCTATTCGATTTCGGCGCGCAATTGAATTCGACATGTAACTTGAAGTTCTCGAACTTCGCATCGGTGATAAGTTCGGGGCCATGTCCGGGACTCACGAGCGTTCCGTTTTCGACCTTCCAGGTAGCGGTTGCATTCGGATCGCTCGGCCGCCACCCGCTCAGGTCCTTGCCGTTGAACAATGACGCCGGCTTCCCCCACTTTGGTTCGGCCTTTATCTTCAGGTCCGGCGCCCTCTCTCCCGTCCATTGCCACGGAGTCCCATCCTGCCCGCTCGTCGTCCCGCTCATTTTCTGCCCCGACAGTGTGCCGACAAACACCATGTCGTCTTTCCTGTCTTCTTCGTCCTTGGGAGAAACGAATGTTATTTGCCCATTTGAGAACTCGATTTTCGGCAGCGGCCGCGCGTGTCCCCAACGGCTCACCAGAAGCGCTTTGAGCTGCCCACTTTCCTGAGTTATCTCCAGCCACGAGGGATATTCGCGACTCGGAGTCTTCAGGGTCAGATCCCAACGCCCCAGAAACGGCTGAGCCGACACGGTTGTTTCCGCGGAGTTGTTTTGTTCGGAATACACCTGCATAGAAAGCGCCAGTACTAACATGGTTAGCGCGACTGCGCTCCGCCGAAGATTCATATCGTTTCGACTCCTTTTCGCCGAGGTGACTTACCGCCAAATATTCCCACTAAGAACTGCGTGGCTCCTACGACTTGATACTTTGCGAAGTTGAATCCCAATACACCGGCTTTTTCCTGAAGTAGGATTCATTGGCCATGTGGCAGCCGAGAGCGGCGTTGTGCCCGAACACCGCATCCTGCAGCACCGGCTTCCGCGACCGGACGGCCTCGAAGAAATTCCAGAGGTGGGGACGCAAATCGTCATAATCGTTCCCCTTGAAGATCAAGCTCTCGGGAGCTGGTTCCTGCCCGGGTCTGGGATCGTGTTCCTCGTGCCACTGCGCGAGATAGGGTGTCTTGAGACGTGCAGGAAACGACCCCGAATAATAGCTCGGAGAGAGATCCACTCCGGGTTGCGGAGAATAGCTGAGCCCGAACTCGGAGAGTTCGATGACACCCTTGGAGCCCATAAAGCGAGTGACTTCGGTCGATTCGGTATCCAAGCTCAAGCGCATGTAGACCGGAACATTGGCGTACTCGAAGAGAACGGCATGCACATCTGGCATATTGCGTCCGTCCTTCCAGCGGTAAATACCCCCGAACGCCGAGACCCGTTTGGGAATCTCATTGATTCCGAGAACGGCTTGCATTCCGCTAATCAGATGCACGAGTAAGTCGCCCGCAACCCCGGTTCCGTATTCCTTCCAACAGCGCCAACGCGCAAAGGCAAGCGGGTCGAAAGGCTTTTTCGGCGCGGTTCCGAGCCAGGTATCCCAATCCAGATTTTCGGGAGACAAGTCCGCCGGCGGCGGATATTCCCATGCGCCGGTGGGATCATTCCGTCCCAAGGTCGCTTCCA
>OBLU010006809.1_pt1 | contig 10151 bp, 7 predicted proteins | sample 1518681 | NCBI WGS metagenome assembly OBLU01 (sample SAMEA3539304, study PRJEB22396) | soil metagenome | biome: tundra; feature: field; material: soil | place: USA | collected 2010-05 | depth 0.15 m
GCGGCGGCCATAGCCCTGCCCGTGTACGGCGATCCCCACCCGCGGGAACGACACCGTGCCGGGGCGACGCGTGGGCATGACCGTCACGCCATCGGGGAGCGGCAGGCGCCGCGTCACGACCGACTCGGCGTCGTGGTTGCCGTAGGCGATCACTACCTCGACGCCAGCGCGCCGCAGTCTGGCGAGTTCCGCACACAAGAACAGGGCAGTGTTGGCGTCGCGCAGGTCCCCGTCGTAGAGGTCACCGGCGATGATCATCACGTCAGCGCCCTCATCGAGCGCGAGATCGACGACGTTCGTCAGAGCGCGCCGCGTCGCCAGCCGAACGTCGTCCCTCGGCACGCCCTCGTAGTCCGGAAGGCCAGCCAGCGGACTGTCGAGATGAACATCGGCGGTATGAACGATCACGCTCATGGCGAACAAAACAATGTCCCACACGTATCGGACGTCACGATCGTCTGGTGTTGCACCGGAGGCCCAAACGGAGCCGAGCTGCTTCGACGCCTCCCACGGACCCGGCCTGCGGTCTCTGGCGGCCAGGCTGTTGGCGTTCGAACGCGGTCTCGATCAGTAGGTCGTAGTTGACGGTGAAGACCTCGATGGGGGGTGGTTCTCGATGCGCCGTTCGCGAACAGCGACCGCGAGCCCGAGGCTGCGGCTTACGAGAGCGGACCTGCTTGAGGGCTGCCCTTGGCGCCCGCGCACCCAATTGGAGTTCTTTCCTGCTTCACAGGTCGTGCCTAGCTTCCGCGCTCACTCGGCGGCCCGTAACCGCCCGCCGGCTCGGGGTCTTCGCCGTACCGTGGTCCCTCGGGGCCGAGCCGCCATTCCCCGGGTCGTGCGCGTTCGCCGATGCCGCCATCCCCCGGAGCGCGGTGGCCGCCATTCCCCGGGGTAGCGCGGGCGGTGGCCGCCATCCCCCGGACCGCGCCGATGGCCACCGTCGACGCGGCGTGAAGCGCGCAGCTTGGATCGCCACGGAGAAGCCCGTATCAGAGACGTCGAGGACCTCAGCCGCCGCCGACGACGATCACGATGCCTCTGCCAGCAGACGGGCGGGCAGGGGCTATCAGCAAGGCGCGGTGACCTGTGGTCTGCTTGGGACAGGCGCTGCGGTCTACGGCCCAGCGCGCATCGCCGCGCTGGCGTTGAGCGGGCCGAGCCCGTCGCGCGGCGAGGCCGCGCTCGTTTCGGTCGATCGTGCGGCTGCCTGATGCAGTGCTTCGCTGACGAGCTCGACCTGTTCACGGGCTTCGCGTTGCGTGAGGCCGCGCAGCGAGGCGGGGCGCTCTGCCGGGCACTTCGCGCGCCCTAGAACACGCTCGGTGGGAGCGGACCCGCGGCGATGGGGGCTGATCCTGAACGCGGGGATGTTGGTGTTCGCGTAGCGGCCGCGGATGCTCCACTTCGGCGCGCGGTTGTAGCGCTCATCGGCGGCATAGAGCTGGTTCAGCGCGGCGCGCACACTCCCCGCTGCCCGGTGCTGGCGACCGCGCAGCCCGAGGGTGTAGCAAAACGGGCCGGCAAGGTAGAACTCGACCGCGTCGTCGTAGCTGTCGCGGTGCGTTCCCTGCAGCCACGCGTACAGCCGCTGCCCCAGCGGCCGTAGGTGCGCCCACACGCGGAAGTCGACGCGTACGACTTCACCGTGAGCGATCTGCTCGCGGACCCAGTCCGCGAGGTAGATCCGGATCGTGAGCGCGTCGCCCGCCGCGTCGGCGCCGTCAGCGTCGGCCTCGGCGGTCGTGAGCGCGTCGTCGTTCGAGAGGTTGGCGAGAGCGTCCTGATACTCGTGAGCGTCAACCCACCGTCCGTCGGGGAGGCGCCGTTCAACGCACTCGACCGGGGGGCTGGGGATCCTGAGTGCGAGGTTCGGCTTGCTGCCGTCCTTTGGACGATTCACGGTCGCTGAGAGCTGGAGCTGCTCCAGCTCGGCGACGAGGCGGTGGATCTCGGCGATGTCCTTTCCACCGAGGCGCCGGCGCCCGGTGATGAGCTGCGCGAGCTCGCCGGCGGTCGTCTCGGCGTACGGGGAGGCGGCGGGGTTGCGCGAGTGCCACAGCCCGCCGGCGGCCGCGAGGATCCCGAGATGACCGGAGCGGAGCGTTTGCGAGCAGGAGACGCTGCCATAGATGTCCTGCCCGTCGTTGGACCCGCTGCGGTGTGTGTCCGCTGAGGTCGGCAGCCGCTTCGCGAGCGCTCGGGGGAGCTTGCCCACAAGGCCGTCCAGACGCTCGCCGCGCCGCCGCCCGTACGCGCGTTCTGTACGAGGCCGTCGGCCGCGCGGTCGGCCGTAGCCGACCCGCTCGAGGATCTCGAGCGCCTGGTCGAGCTGCTCGCCCTGGTCGCTGAACAGCTCGTGCAGCTCGGCGCGCTCCTCGTCGGTCAGGGCGGCGGGGGAGAGGCCGCCGAGACGCGCCGGCAGGAACGTCCTGGCGAGGAACCGGACGGTGAAGTCGCCGGCCATCTGATCGACACGCGCAGCCAGGTCAGGGGGCACGACGCCGCGGTGACGGCCGCGCAGCGGCAGGAACCGCGAGCGGTCCACCCCGCAGCAGCGCTTGGTCTTCTTCCCCGACCCGCACGGGCACGGGTCGTTGCGCCCGGGCGGGGTGCCAGGCGCGTCGAGGTTGATGTGGCTGAAAGCCATCGCCAACGCCGCAACACAGCGGGGTTCGCGATGACCGTCAGCGGGAGCGTCCGGGCGCACAGCGAGCTTCCGGTCGCGGATCCGTCCGCAAGCCGGCTACACTGGCCGTACTGATCTTTGTGCCGCGCTGGAAGGCGCGTATGTGTTGGAAGACCGGGCCGCGAACCCGGTCTTTCTCGTTTCCGAGGGCAGCACGGTCTGGTGGGCCTCTGCTCGGGGACACGAACTCGCAGCCGCCCGCACTCGTCGACGGGCCGGACCGCCAGCCCGTCTCGGGCAATGCTCCAGGATGTTGTCGGCGAGCACCATCGGTGCCAGCGCCGCGTTCACCGTAGGCGCGCGCCCGACAAGCTACGCGCGGGCTCATGCGAGCGATTCCTCGAACGCTTTGCCGCCGCGCTGACCGGCGATCAGGATGCAGCGGTCAGCGACCGTCCACGTGACCGTGCCGCGGATCCGAGGATGGCCAACGAACTGGGCGTACCGATCCCACACGGGACCCTCAAGCGCGAGCACCAGCTCTTCACGACCACCCCATCGCTCGACATCGACGAACTCACCGCCCTGCAGGCGACTGAGCGTGACCGATCCCGTCGTCCCCCCGTGGCCTGCGCTACCCGAGAACGGAACGACCGCGACCGTCGCGCCGCGACGCTCGAGCTCCTCCCACACGGCCTGGCGAGCCGCCAGCGCGCGGGGCCCGGGACGCAGCCGTGCCGTATGCGCCTGGGAAGCCTCACGACCCGACGGCGTGTGGCACGGGTCGCCGGACAACGCTTTGCACGTCGGACAGCCCCGCGCCCGCCATCCGCGGGCCACGTGCAGACACGCCGCCGGCCCGCAACGGGCGCTGTATGAGTACCGGTGCCTATCCCGGCAGCGCGTCCCAGGCGCCGCTCGGCACTCGGGGCACCACTCGGCCAGCCATGCGCGACGGTCGCTCACGGGAGATCCGGCACCCATGTCCAGCCTCCGTGAACACTGGCCGGGCCTCGCGCGTCCGGCTGCCAGTGGAGCTCCGTTAGCTGTCGGCCGCTAGGGGCCGGGGAAATCCCACCGTTTAAGTTGCTTTCTCCCTGCTTTCTCCCGGCCCCCAGCAGGTATTTTGGTTCGCCCCAAAAGTGCCCGTTTTCCAGGCTTTTTGTTAGTGGAGCCAGCCGGGATCGAACCGGCGACCTCCTGCTTGCAAAGCAGGCGCTCTCCCAACTGAGCTATGGCCCCTGGCGGCTAGGAGTCTAACGTCGGCTGTCGGCGCAGCGAGAGCGTCTGGGTCAGTCGGCGCCGACGGTCAGCTTGATGCCTCGGGTGGTCAGATCGGGCACGCCGCCACCGGCGATCCGCACGACGTCGCTGTGCCCGGCGCGGCGGAGCAGGCTGGCCGCGAACGCGGCTCTCGCGCCGGCTGCGCAGGCGACCGCGGTGGTTCGGCCGCAGTCGGGGATCGCAACCGAGTCGACATCGCGGAGGCGATGCAGTGGCACGTGGTGTGATCCCTCGACGTGCCCGCGAACCCATTCAGGGAACTCGCGGACGTCGACCAGTTCGACGGCCTCACGGAGCAGGCCGCCAGCCAGCTGGTCCAGATCCCATGAGTGAGCCTCAGCGACCGGGAGCCGCTGGCGTTCCCACGCCCCGCGGTCGGCCAGGTCATAGCCCACGATCCGCCACAGGCCCACGGCCTGCAGCGCGCTGGTCGTGGCGTGAGCGGCGTGCTCGTCGGCGGCCACGACCACGATCCCCACCTCCGGTGACAGCGCCCAGCCGGCACGAGTTCCAACTCCGGCCGAGCTGATCGGAAGGTTCACCGCACCGGCGAGGTGACCGGCGTCGAATTGCTCCGGGGCGCGGCTGTCGAGCACGGTGACTCCCGACCGCAACAATTCGTGCAGGCGATCGCCGGCGAATGCGCGTGGCTCGCCCGGCGGCTTTGCGGCGCGGCGGCGATTGAGCGCGACGATCCGGTCTATGTTGGGTGGCCGCGTGGGTAGGCTGCGCGTCAGACCATCGACGAACGCCTCCCGCTCTATCATCAGCAGCGGGTTGTGACGGCGCTCGTAGCCGATGGTAGAGCTGGTCTTGCCGCTCAGGCCCTCGCCGCCGCACAGCGACCCGCCCACATGTGCGGGCCAGACCTCTACGTGGTCATGGAAAGCGATCAGACGCTCCAGACTGCTGTGCAGCGCCCGCGCTCCGTCCCTGGGCTCGACGGCCAGGTCCGGGCGCGCGATGTCGCCCACAAGCAGCGAGTCGCCGGTCAGCAGCAGCCACGGATCCGATCCGCGTGAGAGGTCGGCCACCGCGAACGCCAGGTGCTCTGGACGATGTCCAGGCGTCGCCACGGCCTGCACCTGCAGGCTGCCGATCGCGATCTCCCAACCGGCGGTGATGCCCTCGCGGTCTTCATGCTCCCCATCAGCGGCACAGTGGCAGCGCGCGCCCGTGATTTCGGCGAGCTGGAAGCGTCCTGAGACGTGGTCGGCGTGATCATGTGTCTCCAGCACGTGGGTTATCGACAGGCGCTCGTCGCGGGCGATCTCCAGGTAGACGTCGATGTCCCAGCGCGGATCCACAACGATCGCCTGACCGTCGTCTCCGAGTACATATGACGCACAGCCAAGGTCGCGATAGAGCACTTGCCTGAAGAACAAGACCGATCCTTTCCCGGGAAAACTCCACCGAACGGGTTAAGAATGTATAGACCAGGTTCTACAGGTCGTCAATGGTCTAAAACCCTGTCGGCGTTGCCCGATTTATCGGGCAAGACGGGTCTGCGGCGCGGCTATTCGTCGAAGTCAAAGTCGCGCGGAGGTCGCTGCTCGAACCACAGCCGATCGTGGTCCGGAGTGTCCTGGAGGAACTCGGGAGTCTCCTCCAACACGTCCTCATCTGCCTCGGCCGGGCTCTGCTGCAGCGCATCGGCGACGTCGTACTCCACCGTCTCCCCGCCCGCTGGTGCGCCGGCCGGATGGGGCACGGGGGTGCTGGCCGGACGCGACTCAGGCGCCATCAGGTTCTCCTCGTCGGCGGCGGGAGCCCGCGGGGCACTCGAAGCAGAGGCCGGGCGGCGATCGTCAGGCTCTTCCTCGTCAAACGGGGAGGGCTCGTAGGCGGCGTGGATCTCTTCCTCCTCCAGAGGCTCCCCAGGCTCCTCGGGCGCCGACCGGGACAATCGGCGCAGGAATCTGCCCATCCCGCCTGAGCTGGCCGGCTCCTCCTCGGCCTCGTCAGGCTCTGCCTCCAGCGCCGGCTCGTTCCAGTCCTGCTCGTCTTGGTGGTCGACGGCGACCGGCTGCTCGCCGACAGCCTGATCTCTGAACTCGAGCCCGGGCGCAGCCTCCGGCGCGCGCCGGACGGGGCCGAGCGCCTCCCGCTCGGCGCGTTCCACCTCAGAGGGATCGGCACCATGGCGGCGCTTGAGATCAAGGTGCTCGCGGATTGCATCGTCAAGAATGCCCATGGCTGAAAGCCTACTCGCCGCCGAGTACGTTCGCGGTCTGTGGTTCGGCTCTAACGGTCCGGTTCTTGCCCTCGTGCTTGGCCACGTACAGCGCGTTGTCGGCGGCCGCGATCAGCTGATCCTTATTTCCATCCGCCGATGCGGCGACTCCCAGGCTGGCCGTAACGCTGATGCTTCCCTCGTTGTCCATCCGTGGCACTTGGAGGGTCTCAATCGTGCTCCTGACGCGCTCGGCGATCGCAAAGGCGCCTTCAAGTTCGGTGTGGGGAAGGATCAACGCCAGCTCCTCACCCCCGTAGCGGGCGGCAACGTCCACGTCGCGGGAGCTCTGACGCAGTGCGCGGGCTACGTATCTGATCACGATGTCGCCCTGCTGGTGGCCGTACAGGTCGTTGACGGACTTGAAGTCGTCGATGTCGAGCATGATCAAGGCAACCGGATACTGGTACCGGCGGACCTCCTCCATCTCGGTGGCAAGTCGTTCCTGGAAGCGTCCGTGGGTGGCCAGCCCGGTGAGGTCGTCGGTGACGGCCTGGCGGCGGACCTGGAAGTGGAGCTCCACGTTTTCCAGCGCGAGCGTGGCCTGCGCGGCCAGATAGCGCAGCAGCCCTCGATCGTCACGGGTGAACGGCTCGCCGGAGCGGACGACCGTGATCAGGCCGTGCGTGCGGCCCTCCGGCCCGATCGCCCCGAGCGCAACCGAGGCCGCGTTGACCTCGTCGGCGGCGCTCTCGCCAAAGCCGCCGCCGCTCAGCGCGGCGCGCTCGGCTTCGTGGATCAGCCGGTCGAGGCCGGTGAGCGATCCGACGGTTTTGGTCTCCGACAGGCCCTCGGCCTCGCTGCGACGGGAGCTCAGGCGTCCGCGGTCGGCGCCAACGGCGTCGATGGCGGATTTCAGAGCGAGTTCGAGCAACGCCGGGCGGTCCAGGTTGGAGGCAAACGTCTCGCCGATCCGACCGATCGAGATGCGGAGCCGCGCCCGCTCCTTGTCCAATTCCTCGAGCCGGTGTGCCAGCTGTTGGGACATGCTGTTGAACTCCTCGCCGAGGGCGGCGAACTCGTCGTGTCCCTCGATCGGGACCGGCGAGGAGAAATCGCCGCTGCCCAGGCGCCGCGCCGCCTCCAGAAACCGGCCGAGCTGGCCCTGAAGCGCCCGGGAGGCCAACACCGAGAAGCAGAACGCGAGCAGCAGGAACCCGGCGATGAACAACCCCGCCACGATCTGACTGCCGCCGACCGAGCCGCTGGTCGCCGCCTCGTCAGAGAACACGATGACCTTCACCTGGGAACCGCCGAAGCCGGCGAAGCGCTGCGTCACGAACTGATAGTTCACGTTGCCGATCTTCGCCACGCCGTGCCCCCGCCAGGCCCTCCCGTCGGCGCCAGTGAGACTTGAGCCCAGGGTCTTGGGCCCCTGCTGCACGACGACGCCAAAGTCCGGGCCCGCCAGTTCCTGCGCGTACCGCCGTGCGGTGATCTCGGAGACGGCGACCATCCGCGCGGTATGTCCGGGTAAGCCCCTGACGAGGGCCACACCCGGCGCGATCGCGCTGGTGCTACCGACGTCAGCCAGCGTTTGCGCCCCCTGGGTGACCACAACCCTCGCCACACCCGCCTCGACCGAGAGGCTCGCCAAGCGCGCGCGCAACGCGCGCTGCGGGACCCGGCTGATGTCGCGGGCGATTGTTTCAGCGTCAAAGCGGGCGGCCCGGCTGGAGTTGTCATAGGTGCTCGCCACAGCGCTCGCCAGGCCGCTGGCTCTGGCGGCGACCTTGCCCTGCTGGCTGTCGTCGATCAACCGGAACACGAGAATCCCAACAGCCGCCATCGGCACCACGACGATGACGACGAAAAAGGTGGTTAAGCGCGTACGGAAGCTCATCTGACGGCGCGTCATGAGGGTGTCGGCCGATTTGGCGATCCACGCAGGTCCTGCGTCAGCGCGTCAGGCGGCTTGAGGCCGAAACCGGGCCGAGGCGCGGCTACACTACAGCCTTCCGCGTGGTGTTCGCGCCCGCCGCCCGGGGCTATAGCTCAGTTGGGAGAGCGCCTGGATCGCACCCAGGAGGTCGCCGGTTCGAGCCCGGCTAGCTCCATCATAAAAGCCTCGCTTTTGCGGGGCTTTTCTGTTGTGTGGGTGTGCTGCGCGTCATCCTCGGAGCATCTACTTGGCTTCCGTGGACCACTTGCGCGGACCACGCGGATCTTCACTGCCTTCGGAGCCGCTGAATTCAGCGTCACCGAGGCTCGCCGACACCGTCGACGACGACATCTTTTCGCGACCTTCGGTCGGAACCTCTGCATGCTCGCCGGCGCTGGCGAGCAGATCGTCGAACGCCTGGTGCACGTGGTCGCGGTTGAGCCGCTGCTGGACCTGGGCGTACACCTCGAGGGTGGTCCGCGAGTCCTCGTGTCCGACCTGGCGCATCACGTACGGGAGCGGCGCTCCCGCCTCGATCAAAAGGCTGATGTACGTGCGGCGCAGGGCGTGTGGACTGATCTGGGGGAGCAGGGCGAGCCCACGGTGCTCACGCAGCTCGTTGGTCTTCTTCAGGACCGGGCCCAGAACCCTCTGCCGAACATTGTCCTTGTCCCGCGGCCGGCCGCTGACCGTCCCGAACACGAATCCATCGCGATCGCTGGTCGTGCAGCTGGCCCGCCATGCCATCAGCTCCTCCATGACGTCGAGGCTGAGGTCGACCTCGCGGACGCCGGCGTCGGTCTTGGCGTGCCCGATGATGAGCCTCTGGTGGTGGACGTCTACATCCCGCCACCGAAGCATGCACATCTCGGTCACGCGGAGTCCCGATTTGGCCATCACGGCGATCATCGGCCGCCGACCGATCCGATAGCGCGCGGAGGTTCGGTCCATCTCCGCGGCGACGGAAAGCAGCTCCCTGAGGTCGTCCGCTTCCAAGTGCCGGCGGACCGGCTTTGAGGTCTTCAGTCGACGCCGTCTCCCGCTGGCTGGATTCGAGTCCACCAGGCCTCGCTCGACAGCGCTCTCCAGAATCTGGGCGAGGGTGACGAGCGTCTTGTTGATGCTCCCGTTGCTCATCGGCATCCGGCGCTGGCCCCGCTTGTCGCGTATGGGGTAACCAGCCTCAGCTGCGGCGCGAACTCGCTCGCGCTCGATCAGCTTGTCCTCCCGATAGCGCTCCACCAGCGCGAGATCGATCTCAGACACCGAATAGTCGGCGAAGAACGGCAGCAGGTGCTTTTGCAGCTGCCACTCGTAGTCGAGCTGCGTCTTGTGTCGCAGTTCTCCCTTACGCGCCGCCCACCAGCGGGAGGCGAACTCATGGAAGGTCATCTCGCGATCGTCATCCGCCTCCGGCGGCGCTGGCGCCCGCCATATGCCGACTCGGATCTCTGCCAGCACGTCCTCGAGCTTGCGCTCCGCGCGGCGGTCGTTCCATCCGTCGGCGTCTGTGCCGAGAGTGATGCTCCGCCGCTTGCCGTTGACCCGGAAGCGCAGGCTGTAGGTGCGCAAGCCGTCCTGACGCTGATGCACACGGATCTCGCCGAGCGCTCGTTTCTCCACTGGGGCCTCCTCGTCGTTCCGAGTCGCCCGCCCGGCCGCGCCGGATCGCGGGCCTTCCGCGGGGAGTGTATGTCGGCCTAGGCTCATGTCTCGCGATCGAATTCGAGCAGCTCGTAGCCGCGTTGTTTGACGCGGCGAGCTCCGGATTTGGGTCGCGTGCGCTGCGTGCTTGCCACCGGCAGCGCTTGTCCTACGGCGGGCCAGCGCTGGCGCACCGCCCGAGGGTCAAATCGAAGGCGAGGGCGAGGTCCGCCGCCAAGGCGCACGCAGCCGAGCTCGTCTGCGTGTTGGTAGACGAAGCGCACATCCACGCGGTAGTGCGCAGCGACGTGCCGCGCGGTCCACAGCGCGTCGCGACTTTCGGTCTCGTCGGCTGGGGCGACGACATTCGGCCCGCCCGGCTCGATGATGTCGGCGAGCCGCGGACCGAGCCTCTGCGCGAGGCGGTCGGCGATCTGATCGGCCAGTCGGGAGATACGAACTGAGGGGCCCTCGCCCGT
>OBLU010006812.1_pt1 | contig 10149 bp, 8 predicted proteins | sample 1518681 | NCBI WGS metagenome assembly OBLU01 (sample SAMEA3539304, study PRJEB22396) | soil metagenome | biome: tundra; feature: field; material: soil | place: USA | collected 2010-05 | depth 0.15 m
ATGTTCCATGTCATCGGCGCGATGGCCGAGTTCGAGCGTGCGCTGATTCAGGAACGTGTCAGGGCTGGTCTTCGCAACGCCCGTGCCAAAGGCAAACGCTTGGGTCGTCCCACGGTGAGCATTCCAACAGCGAAGGTGCAACGTCTCCGCGCTCAGGGACTATCGTGGAGTCGGATCGCAGAAGCCACTGGCGTGGCGAAGGCTACGCTGCTGCGTCACGCATAACGTACAGGAGTGTGCTGCTGAAGTCTCGTTGAACGGGCTGCAAGAGAATTTCCTTTGGCGGCTTCGACACCCGGATATACCCCCGAAGTAGGACCCATGCAAGACTTTCGGCGCGGTCATCTGCAATTTTGTCCATATAGGCGCGGCCTTCCCTCATGCTCGCTAGTTTCACTGGAGAAAATCCCTCAGCGATCCGCCCTGAAGGGCACCCCTCATCCTGCGAAGGTAGCCCTTGGAATTTTCCCGGCCAACTCCCGTGCGAGGAAAGCCTTCGAGGAGCAGTTCGGTTCTTAGCTCACAGTAGTTCGGCCATGTATCCCAGCAGTTCCGCGTCGTACTTCCGGTCTTGCCAGTCGTACAAGCCGTCGGCGAGCGGCTGCAATCCGAGATCAACGATGAGTTTGTCGCGGAGTTGCACACTTTGCATCTGAACCTCCTGCCAACGCACAGGCTCTCCAGACGTGATCCTTCTGGCTGTGTCCTGGTTGATCACTACTGTACTCCGCCGATCTTCGACAACTTCGTAGCTCGCCGCAACTCCCGGGTAGTCCATCGCTTTTTCTAACTTCACCAGCGTGCTTGCTTCCGCTGCAGTGCTGGGCTGCAGACTGAACTCTTGTTTCAGAGCCTCGGTAGACATCCCAGGCAGTTCTCCCCACGTCGGCTGCTTGGCAAGAAATTCGGCGAGTACCTGCTGCGAGGCAACAAAATTTGGATTATGCGTAAATGCGGCATCCGCCAGCCGTACTGACCATACCTCTGCCGCACTCCAGATCGCGTTTCTGTTCACTCGCCCGCCCGTTTGCACGAGGCTGTTCAGACTTGCGCTTTCGCGGAACCCGCTGCGGAACGAGAAATCCATACCCGCCTCGATGCAGGACGTTGCCACCAGCACCCAATCTCCATTGGGTTCCCGCTCAAGTTTGTCGAGAATCTTGCGAATGATCTGCACTCGGTCGTGCGGGGTTAACGCAGTGCTCAGGTGCAGTGTGTCCACTTCACGTTGCTGAAGGTAGCGTGCCAGCACACTTGCGTTCTTCACCGTGTTCAACACGACCAACCTCGGCCCCGGTTTCAAGAGTATGAACGCCGCCAACCGGATAAGGTCCAATGGAGCGTCGTTGACTTTGAGACTTATCCGTTCGTTCTCCTGCTGGTACAAGTCATGCGCCAGTTCGGGCGAGACAATACTGGGAAGGGGATTCCCGTCATGGTCCACGAGACCTGGGACGCTCCAGAGTTTTGGTAGGGACCCCGAACCAAGGAGCCAGCGGCAGTTCCAGCTCCGGCCTATTTCTTGTAGCCAGGTCCACGTAATACGCCAGAGGTGAGCGGGTAGGCAAGCGTGGACTTCGTCGATGTAGATCATTGAGCAAGGCAACTCGTGCAGACGCCGTAGAGCGCCTGGACGGTTGGAAGCCAAGGCCTCGAAGAACTGTACTGATGTCGTCACGATTACCGGACTGGACCACTGGCTCGCCAAGACTCGGGCAGTGTAGTTTTCGTACTCAGCCTTGTGATGCACCGCCGCGACGACATCCTCCGGGTCTTCTCCGTGTAAGGTCAGGGCTTCCCTTAGGACGCGGACGCTCTGATCGATGATCGCAGTGAATGGCAAAATGACGAAAACATGGCGCATGTCATGCGTAATCGCTTGCCTTAGGCAATACGCCATGCTGGCCAGAGTCTTGCCTGCACCGACGGGCGCGGGGAGTGTGGCAACTACATCCAAGGCTGCTGTGCTGCATTCGCGGTATAGGCGAGTCCGATTGCTAGTACGAGGGCTTACAGAGTTACGTCTGCAGATCATCTGGACGTATTCATCCAGCGCCTCCAATCTCTCATTCCAGCGACGATGAGTTCTGCCCACGGCCTTGGGTTTTCCGTAGTGTGCTGCGGTGTCACTGTGATCCGCGTCCACGAGACAGGAAAGTGACATCCGTGCCGTCAGTCCGCGCCAATCTCTTATTTTGGTTGGCTGTGCGGAGACTGTCAGGCCCAGCTTCGTGTGCATCTGCTGGAGGACAGGCAATTCTTGCTCGACGCGTGCGGCTACGCGTGAATCCCGAAACATACCGACCGCAGCGTCACTGAGAGGTTTTACGCGTTCTTCCGGGATGGAAGGGAGACCGCGATGATGCGCATACACAAGCATTGCCGCTAGTTCGTCCTTCTCCCTCAACATCCATAGGGACCCAGCATCCGCGTGCGGCACAGGCAACCTGCTTGCGTTCGTTTCACCGCAGAGAATCTTCTGGTTTTCTTCCGCCAACTTGCCCGCATCGTGTACCGTCGCGGCGGCGACAATGCTCGCTATAGGGAGTGGGCAGCGAGTTTCGGACGCGTACTGCGACGCGAGTAGCGTCACTTTCTCGACATGGTCCTTGTAGAGTTGCGCCACGCCCCCATCGTTAGGGCTGTGCGCCCACAACTGTCCGTCTTTGTTCGGTGCCGCCACAGTGTGTCGGCAGGGTCATGCACTGCCACGCGGCAATCACTGGCCGCGCCAAGCAAGCGTTCCCCTGATACTCTCGCTCCTAGTGTCAGTTCCTACGCTACAGACTTACCCTGATAAGCGTTAGCCGAATAATCGACAATGGTCACGCCGTCAAACTGTGGCACAGTTACATCTTCGTAATCAGCCCACGAGCGGGTCGGACCGCCGCTCTTAACACGCGGCGTCAAGGCTGCAAGGATGCTGTAAGGAGCTACGGACCCAAAGGCTGACGCATGCTGTGCGTAATAAGCATGACGTACATTTACCTGCGGACGCGTGCGTGAAGAAAGCAGGCCGATGTGAGGGAGCAACTGCATCGTTAACTCCAGGTCCTTCGCTGTCACGCCAGTTTTCCGCCCATTGTGGGGTGAGTATGTGAAGGGGACAGCGTACACGGCGTGTTCCACAACGCGGTAGCTCTCTGGGGCCATCCCTCTCGATCTTCCTTCCTGGACGGGAGAGATATTCGTACAAGTCGCACGGATGATTGATACCGGAGCCAAAGTCTTGCCCCAGGAGAAAGTGACAGGGCCAGCATAGCTGTGCGATGTCACCTGCTCGTCGGCTTCCTTTTCCAGCACAGCTTTCGCCTTCGCCTTCGCTGGTTTCTTGTTGGTGCCCTCAATCAGGAAATTGCTGCCAAAAATGCGAGCGTCCCAGAAACGGGACAAGAACTCTGCAGCGGTCAGTCCGGCAATCTCGGCCCGGTCGCGGTCAGGACGCTCCAGCAGGTCATAGCCCTTTGCGGTGAGTTCCAGGGACTTCGAGATGTTCTCCCAGATCGGCCCATCTTTGAAGAGCACCATGTCACGGACTTTGCGTTTGATAGACACATCGGACACCAAACCAAACTCACCGTCGGCGGTTTCCAGTACGCGTGGATCGGACTCGCGGTCGGGATCACCGTTCAGGTTACTCATCGCGGCCTCAATCACCATAAGACCCGTGCCAGCTTTCGTTGGGTCAACCATTGCGCGTTTCTCCTTGTTGGTACAGCAGAAGGCCCGGGAGCGCCGGGTCGGACGTAGCAAGTATCGTTTTCAATTCACGCACCCGTACGGGGTGCGACCTGAAAGCAGTGCATCGCAAATGGCGAAGGCTGTTTCAATTCACGCACCCGTACGGGGTGCGACATGATCGCCACCCAGACGGACGCCTTTCGCTTTGGTGTTTCAATTCACGCACCCGTACGGGGTGCGACGAGACTGGCCTTACAACTTCCTGACCTACCCAACGTTTCAATTCACGCACCCGTACGGGGTGCGACCGCAATACTTACGCTTCGATCCTTGGGTGCGATAGTTTCAATTCACGCACCCGTACGGGGTGCGACGACCTTGATGCGGACCGGTGTTAATAGCCGTCCCGTTTCAATTCACGCACCCGTACGGGGTGCGACGTGGTTTCGATGACCAAGGTCCCCGGCATTTGGGTTTCAATTCACGCACCCGTACGGGGTGCGACAGTTGTACCCCGTGCCATCGATCACGACGGCATCGTTTCAATTCACGCACCCGTACGGGGTGCGACAGGGGAAGAATGCGTTTCATGGCTAGGTTAGTCGTTTCAATTCACGCACCCGTACGGGGTGCGACGTCTTACGGGCAACTCCCGCCCGAACAAAAAATGTTTCAATTCACGCACCCGTACGGGGTGCGACCCATCGACAAGCACATCGAAGAGAATAAATTTGTTTCAATTCACGCACCCGTACGGGGTGCGACGTGCGTAGGTAGAAAAGGACAATACTCGACATGGTTTCAATTCACGCACCCGTACGGGGTGCGACGACAAATGACGAAGCCTGCTGTCACGATGGTTACGTTTCAATTCACGCACCCGTACGGGGTGCGACAAGCTGTCCGGCACTTCCTGCCGGAGCTCAGTGAGTTTCAATTCACGCACCCGTACGGGGTGCGACGACAATCTCCGTCTGATATTGCATTGCTGTGAAAGTTTCAATTCACGCACCCGTACGGGGTGCGACACAAACCCCTGCACAAAACTCCCTGCCGAGCCGTTTCAATTCACGCACCCGTACGGGGTGCGACCGGAACCGGAAATGGTCAGCGCAAGAGATTCTGTTTCAATTCACGCACCCGTACGGGGTGCGACGCTATGAGAAGGATGACGGCTCCTTTGCGAAAGTTTCAATTCACGCACCCGTACGGGGTGCGACGTAACGACGGAACCGTTGAACGTCGTGGTATTTGTTTCAATTCACGCACCCGTACGGGGTGCGACGATCACGCCGAAGATGGCGCGGTCATAGATCAGATTTGTTTCAATTCACGCACCCGTACGGGGTGCGACTGCTGGCTACAAAACTCCAGCAAGAGCAACACCTTGCAAGTCGTCCTGCGCGAACCTGGCATTTCTACGGGCCATCTGGGCTCCAATCCTACGACAAAAGTGCTTCATGTCGTTGCAGCAGTTGCATCTTCGGTTTTCGCGGACCTCCGCGTACTAGTGTCGGCGCTTGGCGTCCGCGCCAGGTAGCCAAGCAACATCTGCGCTTTCTCCTCTGTTGACAATCTAGCAGGGAGCCGTGGCGCAATCTCTGCCGAGATTTCGCCTAGCTGCCCGAGTGCCCATTTAGCCAGCCCATCCCCCCGAGTTTGGGCAAACCCCTGGTACAAATTCAGACGGTTCTGCATCATCGCCAGTGCCTTTGACGGCGACTGAGTGCAAGTACCGAAGTGAGCGTTGCCAATTAGGTGTGGAGGTACAGACCCGTGGCGCTCCTGTTCGCAGTATTGCCTATGCAGGAGATCAGCCATCTGCAAGAAGCGCCCAAGTTTGAATGCAACGTTTTCCACGATCTTCTCCTTCGAGTGGCCCGCATACCACAATGACAAGCCGATTGTCGCCAAATGATCGGCTCGATAGTTCTTGCGGCCAACGGCCAACAATAGACTCTTGCCGCAGTCATACGCTGCCTTAACCATCGCCTGCGCTGGCGACCGCGAAAACATGATGTCGTACGTGTCCGCCAGTTCCCAACGTGCATCGAGAAAGCGTTCTCCGCTACAAATCCATTTCCGCCGAAGCGTGCGCGTCACCTGACCGGGTGTCATGTATCTCGCTGGGCACATTGAGAACGGCACATTGTCCAGAGCCGTTTGCCAGTCTGAAATGACCTGCTTTACTTGCGCGATGGTCGGTTGGAGGTGAGTTTCGACTCGCGTCATTCCCGGTGAAATCTTGCGAATCAGCATAAGGTCCAGCAAGTCGCTCTGCGTACTCTGCGTCACCTTGCTGCCCGCGAAGAACCGAGTTACCGACGCACAAAGAGCTGCATAGAAGGCTTCCTGCTCCTCGTCTGGCTCTTCCAGGTCACCAAAGAAATCCGCCAGACGGGCTTCGACATCTGGCGTCCCCGAGACATGGATGACCAGCAGGTCCCGTGAATCCGCGTCTTTGCCCGGTACCGACTGCCATGTCCTGCCGCGACGTTCGTCCCTTGTTATCCATTCGAGACACGCGGCCATCTCCCGAGCAGTTTGCCTGTGAACGGGATAGGAGGCCAAGCCCTCCAACCCATAGCGTGCCAGGGAAGGATTGTCCGAGTTGCGGGAAATGAGATAGCAAAGGCCCACAACGGGCAGGTTAGGACGAGGAGCAGTGTCGATCTCATATTCGCCGACCCCACGGGCTGCTTCCCAATCAAACAGCGTCTTGGACAACGTAGCTCGCATAGATGCGGCAATTGCAGAGTCGCCTTCGCTGGCATCAAGGGCGAAATCTTCCACCTGCTTGCACTTTTCTTCGACGTGTGCGCCTTTGATGAGTTTGTCCGCAGCAGACCACCAGCGGTCAGCATCTGCGATCTTCGACACCGAAGACAGCAAGCCAGACATCGGGCCATCGGTACAAATAGCAAGCAGCTCCCTGGCAATACCTAACGGCAGCGAGCGCCCCTTGAAGGATGGGAACGCGTTGTGGTTGTCCTTGGCGACGGTCACGAAATGCTTCGCGTCTACCGCAGGGACGAAAACAGCAGAGAGTGGGGCACCGTTGTGAGCCAGATGGATGACCCAGCGATCCTGCTTCGACATGTTGCGGACCCACGGGTGATAGACCGGGGAGAACCGGACTGCCGACTCGCGCAAGCTAGAAAGATGTTGAAGCATAGTGAAGCCCACCGTTCACCAATTGTGCTGGTGCAAACTCGGGACTGACGTTCCCAAAGAGAGGACGGTCGTACAAGCGTGCGAGGAATGATTCAAACTTCAAACTGATCGGGTTGACCTGGGTGTCCTCTCGGAAAGCTCCGAAGTACGAGGCTTTGAACTGGGAGAGTCCGAGGTGTGGCACGTAAGCGCATTGCCCCCTCTTCAGTCGGCGGTTGAACAACTCCGCCAGATAGTGCGCTGGTCCCACATTGTCTGGGGTGGTTGGCACTGCCTCACCGTAAAGGCGGTAGCAAACGTCTTGCAGACACATCTGGGCCATCTGTTGGGAATTGCCCTGGGATATTAGAGCTGTCTTGCGATAAGGCCCCCGGTAGTTCGTGACAATGTTGACGAGCCTGAGCGGGCTGCACAGCTCTACGCGGGTCGCGCGAATGTACGCACCGTCTCGAAGGAAAACAATGGCGCGAAACATCCCTTCGGTAGCGGAAGACGGTGGCACGAGGTAAGTTTGAAAGGCCGCTCCACTTGCTGGATCACCAAAGTAAGCAAACGGTCCAGCGATTTCCATCTGCACCGGGTAGGTCTTCATGCAACCTCCATTTAAGTTCTTGTTCCTTAGGGAACGTTAACCAAAAATCTACGCTTAAAGTTCCACATTCGCTAGGTCGTTTCGCGTCCCATCTGGGCGGATTCGCCGCATTGCCGTATAATCACTCAAGCATCCAGAGCGAGTCGGACGTGCTCCGACTTCGCCAACCGAGACGAATCCATAACGTCCACGGTGGTCACAGCCTACGCAGGCTGGATGCGGCAGATAAGGAGTCTGCAAATGAACCCATCAGAAGACGCAAGGCAGAATGTCTATCAACACATCTTGAAATCCGCCAATAGACGACTGGAACAGGCAGTCCCCGGCTCAGAGGGTGCCTTCGCCCAGCTATCGTTAGCTGGAGTTTTGAATCTACTGTTCCTGCTGCGAGGTGAGTGGGGTTCTATTGGGGATTATGTGACGACACAAAGAGCCATTCGAGCACTTGTCGGTGACGAATTGCTGTGGGCTGAACCCCAGAAAGCGACGCCCGTCGTTCCCATTGAATTGGTGCAGTAGCGGCAATCTGGAGGTAGACGATGGCAACCACTTGGAGCGATGAGACACCAGAGCAGAAGGAAAGCCGCCTCGCCCTGTCCGCTTGCATGAACGCCGATACGGGTTCGGGATGGCCTGTACGGACCAGTTCCTGCAAAGAGCACTGAAGTGTTTTTTTAGGGAGATTTCTGATTGCCGGAATCCACGCTCAACTCGTAGCATTTGACCATGTGTAGCACCAAACCGCTTGTTGAGTGAGAGCAGATGTAATTGTTTGCTTCAACTCGGCAAGGACGTAAACGCACAGCACAAAAGACCGTGGCTGTGGGGCCAGCACGTCCTGACCCGAAGGCGCGTCATGTTACCGCCGAGATGTGTAGAGCGATTCTTCAGCGACCAAACCTCAATGATGAGGAAGCCGGAGCATTGCTCGACCGTCTGTACTTGGTGGCTAACGTTGCCGTTGATGCCTTCATTGAGCAGCGGGGTCGAACTGAAAAGAACAATCAGTGCGACTCTTTGGCGGAACTCGGTAACGAGTCGTTCACATCCGTCATTCACACTGTTTGAGTGAGCACTTGCACGGAACACGTTACTTCCCAGTGGCGTGTTCCGCTGTATTCTCTTAAAGCCCTATGGCGAACATCGAATCAGCCAACCCGCGAACTGGGAGTGCAGTTATCTACATACGTGTTTCCACCGACCGTCAGGTCCAAGGCGCAAGCCTTGAGACCCAAGAGCGGGACTGCCGCCTGATGTGTGAGCGCAACGGGTGGGAAGTCATACGTTTGTTCCGAGAAGAAGGCGAGTCTGCTAAGACCGCTGATCGTCCGCGATTGCAAGAATTGCTAACCTACTGCCGCGTATCGAAGCCCCGTCCTGATTACGTCGTCGTCCACAACATTGACCGCTGGGCTAGAAACGGGCAAGACCACGACATGATGCGGGCTTTCCTAATTAAGCTGGGAGTGAAGTTGCGCTCTTACTCGCAACGGCTTGGTGAAACCCCTTACGACCAGTTCTATGAGCGCATCATGTCAGGTCAGGCCCAACTTGATAATCAGCTACGCGGGGAGCGGAGCCTTGCCGGAATGAAAACACGGCTTCAGGGGGGTAAGTGGCCGTTCAAAGCACCTCTCGGCTACATCAATGGCCGCGACTCCGCTGGAAATAAAACGCTCCTCCCGGACCCAGATCGTGCTCCGTTTATATCTCAGGCGTTTGAGTTATTTGCCACGGCTCTTTACACGAAAGAGCAGGTACGGGCGCAGATGAATGCGCTAGGGTTGCGAAGCGTGAACGACAAGCCACTCTCGCCGGAGACATTTAGCCGTATGCTACGAAATCCGCGCTACGCCGGAATCCTGAGCGTAAATGGCTGGGAAATCGAGTCGGAAGCCGAATATAAACCGCTCGTGAGCGTCGAAGTTTTTCAGCGCATTCAGGAGATTTTGAACGGGCGTCGCACCAGCATTACGGCCCGTAGTCGGAATAACCCAGATTTTCCCCTCCGTAACTTCGTCCGCTGTGGTACGTGCCATAAACCGCTCACTGCAAGTTGGTCTAGGGGGAAGATGGGTGTGAAATATGCCTACTACCGCTGTCAGAATCGCAAGTGCCCAGCCCCAGTAAACGTAAGGCGACAAGACCTAGAGGACGCCTTCATTGGGTTCCTGCGCCAGCAGCAGCCTGATGCAGGTTACCTTCAACTATTCCACAAGGTCGTGCTCGACGTGTGGAACGCGAAGCAGGCCGACTCTGTTGCGCTCATTCACAAATTCGAGAAGCAAGTGAACGAATGGAAGGAGCGAAAGCGGAAACTGATTGAGGCGTTTGTATTCCGTCAGGCAATAAGCCGCGAAGACTACGACCAGATGAGGACGCCTCTTGTCGAGGATTTGGCCGTGGCTGAACTAAACCTCGGACGAGCGCGGCTTGATGAAGTCGAGGTTGAGAAGGTGCTCGACTTCGCAGAGAATCTGCTACTCAACACGGCAGAGGCTTGGCAGAGGTGTTCGCTCGAACAGAAGCAGCGTTTGCAGCAAGTGCTATTCCCGCAGGGAGTCGAATACGCGGATGGGCTTTATCGAACTCAGGAAACCAGCTTTCTATTCAAGGGCTTGCCGAGTGGAACACCGATCAATGAGGTATTTGGTAGCGCTACCGGGAATCGAACCCGGGTTTGAAGATTGAGAATCTTCCGT
>OBLU010006813.1_pt1 | contig 10149 bp, 10 predicted proteins | sample 1518681 | NCBI WGS metagenome assembly OBLU01 (sample SAMEA3539304, study PRJEB22396) | soil metagenome | biome: tundra; feature: field; material: soil | place: USA | collected 2010-05 | depth 0.15 m
TGGCGGTGCCGACAGGCCTACCGCGTTGCCGCCGCCGGTGGCGGTGTGCCGATGGATCCTGACGTGGCATGGCGCTACGGCGAGCTCTTTCGAGGGAACGATTTCTCGGGCATGTTCGAGGCGATGGCCCGCCAAGAATTGCGCCGGGACCCGGAAATCCTGCGTTGACAGGGCGGGTGCAACGATCTCGGAGATCCTTGCAGTCCTCGAATGCGGGCGGGAAGCCGATAGGCGAGACGTATCTGGGAGTGCAAGTCTGATGAAACGACCATCCTCGCCGTTCCAACGAAAGGAGCAGTACCGATGAGCCTCGAAGGCCGGGTAGCAATCGTGACGGGCGGAGGGCGAGGCATAGGCCGAGCCATCTGTCTCGGGCTGGCCGCAGATGGCGCGCAGGTCGCCGTCAATTTCCGCAAGGACGAGGAGGCGGCACAGCAGACCGTGGCCGACATCGAGGCGCTTGGCGGCAAGGCAAAGGCCTACCAGGGGTCAGTGGCGTCCTTCGACGAGTGTCGGGCCGTCGTGGACCAGGTGCTGGCCGACTTCGGGCACGTCGACATCCTGGTGAACAACGCCGGGGTCACCAATCGGGGGACTCCGGTGGCGATGACCCCGGTCGAGGAGCTCGAGCGAGTGATCGGCACCATGGCGTTCGGGTCTCACCACATGTGCCAACTCGTGCTGCCCAGCATGCGGGAGCAGCCGCGGGGGGACATCGTGATGATCTCGAGCAATTCGGCCATCACGAACGATCCGTACGCAGGCAACTACAACATGGCGAAGGCAGCGCAGGAGTCCTTGGCGTACACGTTGGCCAAGGAAGAGGCTCGAGCGGGAATCCACGTGAACATCGTGGTCCCAGGGCTCTCGAATACGGAGATGGGACGTCGGCTGGTGAAGGCCGCCATGAAGGTCGATGAGATCCACGACCTCAATGACCGCTTTCCCCTGGGCCGGGTCTGCGAACCCGAAGATACGGCCAACGCAGTCCGCTTCTTCGTCAGCGAGGCGGCTTCCAACGTCACCGGTCAACGGCTCGTCGTCGACGGCGGCGGCTTCAAGTAAGCGGTCCGGAGCGCACCGCCCGTGAGTTGGAACCTCGATGCCGTGGGGGAGGAAGCAGCTCCCACAGAACAGGCCTGGACGTCGACCGAGGCATTGCTCTACGCGCTCGGGGTAGGGGCCGGGGTCGTCGATCCGGTCGGGTCCGAACTCGAGTTCACCACCGAGAACAGCATCGGCGTGGAACAAAAAGTACTGCCCACATTGGGCGTCGTGCTGGCCAGCGGTGCAGCGGCGTTCGGGTTGGCCGGCTCGTTCGATGCGACCATGGCGGTCCACGGCGAACAGGGGATCGAGCTGGCTGGACAGCTTCCTCCGGAGGGAAAGGTCGTCACGACGAGCCGCCTGGCCGGAATCTACGACAAGGGTGCCGGGGCCATCGTCGCCGTGCAGAGCCGCTCTGTCGATGCCGCGACGGGTGAGTGGCGATTCACGACGACCTCTTCGCTGTTCGTCCGGGGCGGCGGCGGATTCGGCGGGGAACGGGGTCCCTCCGCCGGTGCGAATGCACCCCCCGAGCGTGAGCCCGACTACGTAGTGGCGGCGGAGACCCGACGCGACCAGGCGCTGCTGTACCGCTTGTCGGGCGACCGCAATCCGCTCCACTCCGACCCCGAGTTCGCCAGGCTCGCGGGCTTCGATGTCCCGATCCTCCATGGCCTGTGCACCTACGGGTTCACCGGGCGGCTACTCCTTCACGCGCTGTGCGCGTCCGACCCTGCCCGCTTCGTGTCGATGAACGGACGCTTTTCGAAACCGGTTTGGCCCGGGGACACCTTGACGGTTCGCGTATGGGTCGTCGGTGAAGGCACGGCGCTCTTCAGGACTGAGACGCAGTCCGGCGACGTGGTCATCGATCACGGCAGGCTTGGGTATCTCGAGGCTGCGCCCGCGAGCACGGGAGCACCGCCGTACGCAGGTCGATGATGCATGGCCACGTCTGTGGCGCGGCACGAGGGGAGTGAGGGCTGGAGTGGCCGATGAAGATGCAGTGGGACTCCTCGAAGGGATCGCCACGACGCGTGCCATCCGGCGCTTCACGCCCGAGCCGGTTCCCGACGACGCGCTCGCCGCGATGCTATTCGCGGCGACGCGGGCGCCCAGCGGGTCGAACCGCCAACCGTTTCGCTTCCTCGTCCTGCGTGATGGGCCGCGGGCCGAAGAGGCCCGCCGCCTGATCGGCGAGGGCGCCCGGCAGGCCTGGGGGACCAAGCGACAGGTGGATCGCTACGACACCGGGAGTGGCACGGTCGCGACATCCCCGAAGGCGCGGCTCGCCGCCACCATGAGCCACTTCGTCGAAGACTTCGAGCACATCCCCGTCGTCGTGCTCCCGTGCCTGGAGCGCTATCGGGAACCCACGCCCACCGAGGGCGCCTCGATCTACCCGGCATGCCAGAACCTGTTGTTGGCGGCCCGGGCGTTGGGGTACGGAGGCGTGCTCACCGGCTGGCATGCCATGGTGGAGCCGGAGCTGCGCACGTTGCTCGGAATCCCCGAGCACGTCTTCATGGCGGCCACGATCGCCCTGGGTCGACCGGCGGGACGGCATGGTCCGGTGCGCCGCCGCCCGCTGCACGAGTTGGTGTACGAGGATGCGTGGGGTGAGGCTCCCGACTGGGCCGTTGACCCCCCGGGCACGGCATTCACCCAAGCCGGCCCACCGCGCTGAGCCTGGATACACCGCCTCGCTTCGAACATCTGGTGGCAACGGTGAGGAGGTGTCATTTTCCTGCGGCGCGCCCAGGGGTCTCGTTGAGTTCTGACTCAGGGGCGCGAGGGACCAAGTGTTCGTGGTCGTTGTGACGTGTCAGCGCGTGGGTCAACTATCTCTGCGGCCGCGCCCTGTGGAAGAAACCACTCCTTCAAGCTAACTTCACACGACCGAACTGCTGCCGTCTTCGACCATGATTTACACTCCCCGAGCACGAGGTGAAAAGTGACCCTGTGGTAGGGCGACCAATGAGCACGAAGCGCCTGACGGCGGCGACCACGATCATCGCCTCCTTCGTTGCGGTGATCGTTTCGTTTGTGGGTCCGGGCCTTCAGCATTCTGCGGCCACGACCTCAACGACGACGGGAGGGTCTACGACCCCCACGTCGAAGTCGACCGTCCTCTATCTTGATATCGGAGCATCGGTGTCCGTGGGATTTCAACCGACGCCGCGTGACCCGACCGGCCAACCGACCAATCGGGGCTACTCGAATCGACTCGTCACCATCGAGGCTGCCAGGGGGGTCACGTTGAAGCTCACGGAAGTGGGTTGCCCCGGCGAATCGATCGCCGCGATGATTCACGGACCCGATCCTTGCTACGCGGCTCCCGACACCCAGCTTTCCGATGCCGTGGCCTTCCTGCGCGCGCACCACAGCGCCGCTACCCTCGTCACCGTGGACCTCGGCTTCAACACCCTTGACGTCTGCCTTCGCCACCTCGACATCGACCCAACCTGCGTGACGCCGCAAATGGCGCTGCTCCGTCAACAACTGAGCCAAGTGTTGCGCACTCTTACGCGCGCCGCGGGACCAAACGTTGTCTTCATTGGACTTGGTCACTACAACCCATATCTGACCAAGTCGACCAAGGAGGGTGCTGCGGAGGTCTTCGCCGGACAAAGTGTGGTGGGTCTGCACAAGATGAACCAGACCCTGTCAGAGGTCTATGGCTCCTTCAAGATCCCCATGGCCAATATCGCCTCAGCATTTCACGAAGAGGACACCAGAGTGGTGCGTATCGCCAAGAAGGAATCGACCACCGTGAATGTCCAGTATGAGTGCAAGTTCACCTGGATGTGTGCGCCCAGTCCCTACGGCCCGAACATCCACCCAAACGATGCCGGTTACTTGGCGACCGCAAGGGCAATCTCGGTAGTGTTACCACCGAGGTTGTAAGCGAGCGCCGAGGCTCCAGGCCGCATTGAGCGCGTGGCCGATGACGGCTTCGAGCTGGCGGACGTGGCCGAAGGTGAAGGCACGAAAAAGGTGCCCAGCGTGGTCGGCGCCATCACACGATGATCGAGAACCCTCGCTGTCGATCCCGCACACAACACGTTGGCGTGGTCGATATGCGATGCCCCGGCGACCATGGCATGCACCAACGTGAGCACCTTGCGACCCGGCCGGAAGCCCCCCGCCCCACGGCCGAGGCGGACGGTCCGGTCGATGAGCACCTCGAGACCGAGGCGCTTGACGAGAGTGGCCACCAGCACCAGCCCTGCGTTGGCCACGAGATTGGGCTCGTCGAAGGTCACGCAGACGCGGTCGATCCCGCGCGATACTGGCTTCACAGAAAGTGCCTCCTATGTCGGTGAGAACTCCGGCGTCAGTAACCGCAATTCTCCCAGCGACGGGGCATTTTCCGCGGATGCGCGGTCTCAGATCAGGTGGCTGCGCGGTGTATCGAGGCTAAGAAGAAGCGAATATCGGCGAGCGTCGGATCGGACCGACAGACTGTGGACGTCCTGATCGAGGAGGGGCAATGAGCGGGATCTGTGAGGGGAGGGTTGTGGTCATCACCGGCGCGGGCCGGGGCATGGGACGGAGCCACGCCCTCGAATTCGCCCGACAGGGTGCCAAGGTCGTGGTGAACGACCTCGGGGTGGCGATGGACGGAGAAGGCGGCTCGAGTGGTCCGGCGGACGAAGTGGTCGAGGAGATCAGGGCATTCGGCGGGGAGGCGGTGGCCAACAGCAACGACGCCTCGGATTGGGACGGCGCGCGAAGCCTGATCGCCCATGCGGTGGAGACGTTCGGCACCATCGACACCCTCGTCAACAACGCCGGGATCCTGCGAGACCGCATGCTGGTCAATATGACCGACAGCGACTGGGATGCGGTGTCGCGCGTGCATCTCAAGGGTACGTTCGCACCCACACGCTGGGCCGCCGTGCACTGGCGGGAGCGAGCCAAAGCCGGGGAGCAGAACGAGGGCCGGGTGATCTGCACGAGTTCGGCCACCGGTCTCTACGGGAACGCGGGCCAGATCAATTACGGCGCGGCCAAGGCCGGGATAGCCGTCTTCGCGGTCATCGCCGCCATCGAGCTCGCCCGCTACGGGGTGACGGTGAATGCCATCGCACCCATGGCCCTCACCCGGATGAACGAAGACCTGCCATTCGGGCAGGAGGTGTCCAGCCGTTTCGCCGAGGGGTTCTCCCCGCTGGCGGCGGAGAACGTCTCGCCGCTGGTCGTGTGGTTGGGCAGCACCGCGTCGCGGGACGTGACCGGGCGAATCTTCAACGTGCACGGCGGGTACATCAGCGTGGCCGAAGGTTGGCGGGCCGGCCCGAGCGTGAACAAGAAGGCGCGCTGGGACCCCGAGGAGCTCTCCGGGGTGATTCCGGATCTGGTGGCGAAGGCCGGTCCCACCACCGATATCTCGGGGACGGTCCCCGAACTGTGAGGTTTCGTGCATGACAAGCTCAGGTCAAGGTCCGCAGTTGGGTCCGGGAGTCGAGACGTTTCTGGAGTCCGCTGGCCGCGGCTTCCTCGTCACCCGGCGCCGTGACGGGAGCCCGACGACGCATCCCCTCACCCCGCTGTGGGCCGATGGCGCCATTCACTTCAACACGTACCGGAAAAGCGCCAAGGTCCGCAATGTCCTGCGTCATCCTCGGGTGTCCTGCGTTGTCACGTCGGCCGACGACGACCCGGCCTACTTCGCCGTGGAATGTCGCGGCACTGCCGTTGTCCTGGACCTGGCGGATATTCCGACGACGATTCTCGGTGTCGATGACCAGGGCGAGGTGATGGGCGGGGCCGATCTTGCACGCGTCCGCCACAACGTCGCCTCGGGCAAACGGATCTACCTGAGAGTGGTCCCCGAGGAGTGGACGGTATGCGAACCCCTGGCGCCGCCCGAGGCCGTCGCGCCCGTCGCGCGCACGCCCGACCCGATGGCACTGGGCGATGCCCTCGCTCCCTCGCACATCGCCATGACCGCCGAGGAAGCGGAAGCGTTCATGCGCCAGAAGCAGGTCGCAATCTTGGGAACGGTGGACGCTGAGGGAACCCCGAGAGGACGACCTGTCCGCTATACCGTCGGGCGGGGCGTCCTGCACCTGACGGTTCCCCGCTCGTCCCCGTCGCTGGTCGATCTGGCGGAGGGGTCAGCTGCCGCCGCCACCGTCGAGGAGTTCCCCACCTACAACAAGATCCGGGGGATCATGGCACACGGTCCTACCCGTTACCTCATGGCTCCGCCCAGCGGCGAGGAGCCGGGGGAGTGGGCCGAAGTCGGTCTGCGTATTGACCGGCTCGTCACCTTCGACTTCGCAAAGATCGGTCGGGCCCATTGAAGGCGGGCATACGCCACGGGCGCAATCAGAGACCGGCCGGCCTGGTACCGATGACGGCGTCGGCACGCAGGGCCGCGAGATCTTCGGTCCCGACGCCCACGCTGGTAAGCACCTCTTCGTTGTGCTCACCGAGGAGGGGTGCATGTCCGCGGAACCACGGCACCGTTCGTGACGCAGCGCGAATGGGCCAGGCGGGGAAGCGCTTCGTACCGACGATCGGATGGGTGACGTCTTCCCAGAATCCTCGGATGTTCATCTGGTCGTCGAGGTCGACGTCATAGGAGTGGACGACGGGCTCGGCGGGCACACCGGCGGATCGCAAGGCGGACAGCGCATCCTTGTGGCTTTGCCCGGCGAACCATGACGCAAGTCCGGCGTCGATGCGATCGGCTGCGTCATGGCGACCCGGCGCGGTCTGGAGCGCGGGATCGAGCGACCACTCCGGGGTGCCGATCGTCGCACGGAGCGCCTCCCATTCCCGGTCGGAGGAGACCCGCAGGGCTACCCACTGTTCCGGTTCGACTGTGGCGTACACCCCTTGGTGGGCGGTGCCCGGCTGGCGGTTCCCCAGGCGTTCCATCAAGTGACCGTAGACGGCGTGTTCGAGTACCTGCTCAATGTTGAGATTGCCCGCCAGGTCGATCATGGCCTGTTCGATCTGCTGTCCCTCGCCCGTGCGTGCCCGGTGTTCGAGCGCGGTGAGGATAGCGAAAGCCGAGTGCATTCCGGCCAAGGGATCGCAGACTCCGGGAATGGTGGGGAGGCTGTCGGTGTAGCCGGTGATCCACGCCAGGCCCGATACCTGCTCCATCGATGCGGCGAACCCCGGGCGATCGCGCCATGGGCCTTCGAGGCCGAACCCGGGCATGCGCATCATGATGATGTCGGGCTTGACCTCTCGAAGGTCCTCATACGTCAGCCCGAACTGCTCCATTACACGAGGGGTGAAGTTCTCGATCACCACATCGGCCGTCGCGGCAAGACGCAGCGCAATGTCGCGACCTCGCGGATCCGAGAGCTTGAGCGTCACGCTGCGCTTGTTCAAGTTGGCCGACTGGTAGATGGCTCCCTGTTCGTACCACTGCTCGACCGACGACTCGAGGAGGACGCTGAACCGCATGGGGTCGGGCCGCTGGATCGATTCGACCTTGATGACGTCGGCTCCGAGAGCTGCCAGGTACTCCGTGCACATCGGTCCGGCCAAAAAGGCGGTGAAGTCGAGCACCCGCACCCCTTCGAGCGGGAGTCCGGGGGCGGCGTCCGCTCCCGCCGTCGGCATGAAGGGTCGTCCCGTGGTGTTCTCCGGCGTGGGGTCGTCGAGCGCATCTGCGGCAGGCCGGCGCTCGTCGAGTGTCGGCGCGCGTCCCGGCTCCCGGCGGGCGGTGGCGCTGGAACGGAAGGGAGGGCGCGGGTGCGGGAATCCGCCCCGAGGATTGACGCCGTAGAGCTGGCGCTTCTCGACCTGCTCGAGGTGGGGGAAGATCTTGCCGTTGCCGAGCGGCACCGTGGGAATGCGGTACATCGATCCGATCTGGACGACTTCGTCGACGGTGTGCCGGCCGGTCCAATCGGTGATGGCCTTCAGGACGTCTGGCCGCCGGCGATTGATCAGGGCCTGCAGCGACTCATCGTCCGCCAGGTCGGGTCGTTCGATCATTTCGAGGAACGTTGTCCACTGCGCCATGGTGATCGTCGCCATCCCGACGTAGCCGTCGCGGCAGGGCTCGATGCTCGGGGTCATCGTGTAGGTCGAGCGTCTGCGCTCGCCGCCCGGCATGCTCGCCGCTACCGACGGATAACAGATGAAGGTCATCGTGAGGGCTTCGAGGGCCGAGATGTCGACGAGGTCGCCGAGGCCCGATCGACGACGCGCCGACAGGGCGCTGACGGCACCGAGTGCCCCGTAGGTCCCGACCGCCCATTCGGCCACCGCGCCACCGACGGCGAGGGGGAGACCTTCGGTACTGCCGTGGTTGTGCAGCGAGCCCGAGAGGGCTTGGAGGAGAAACTCGGACGACTGCTCCGACGCGCGCGGGCCGGTGAGCCCGAAGGCCGACAGGCTGACGACCACCAGTGCGGGGTGCGCATCATGAAGGGCAACCGGATCGACCGTGGGGTCGGTGTTGGCGCCATGCCCGCCGAAGGTCGAGACGATCGCCACATCGGACGAGGCGGCAAGAGCGTCCAGGGTCTCTCGGGCTCCCGATCCGTTGAGATCGAGCACCACGCTTTCCTGCGAGGAGGCCAGGAACCGGAAGAGCGCCCCGTCGGCATCTCCGTCCCTTCCTACCGTGCCCGTGACCGACCAGTGGCGAAGGCCATGCCCTTCGGGACGCTCGACCCGTGTCACCGTGGCTCCGGCGTCGGTCAGGAGCTTCGCGCAGTAGGCGCCCGCCACGTCGTCGGACAGGTCGAGGACGCGCAGGCCCTCGAGTCCGGGAAGCGGGCCGCCGTTCACGGGACGCCGGGGGACGCGAGGAGCGCCGTGGCGGTGGTCCGGGCCCATTCGTAGTCGGCCCGCCTGCCCTCACGCTCGATCGCATCGACGCTCAGGACGTCGTGTGGCACCTTGAAACCGGTGAGCCGACCGATGCAGAACTGCCGCACCTCCTCGGCGCTCGGGGCGGTCTGCCCCGGCTTGGGCGCCACCAGCGCGACGAGGACCTCCCCACTCCTCCCATCCGACATGCCGATGACGGCTGCCGCAGCAATGGCCGGGTGGTAGCAGAGCACCGCCTCGACCTCATCTGGAAAGATGTTCTCCCCCCCGATGCGGATTGGCTTCATGACCGTCTCCTCCCTGTTCGGTCCACCCGCGGACATGCACGGTTTCGCTGTGGCGTCCGCGAGCGTGTTCGGCCCGGGCCTGCCGCCCCCGGAGATCTCACGACGGGAGGCCCCCCACGGGATGGCCTATCTCTTCGAGCAGGTCGAGGGAGTACTGCACCGTGCCGGTGAGCGTGCGCGCCGTTTGCCCGGCCAGGTACACCGCTGCCGCCCCGATGGCCTCCGGCTCCTCGATCATGTCGGGGGGGACGTCGATTCCCCCGGCGACCGCTCCTTCGGTCATGACCACTTTGCGCGGGGCCAGGCAGTTGACCGCCACGTCGTAGGGGGCCAACTCGGTGGCCAACCCGGCGTAGTACCGCTCGATGCCGGCCTTTGAGACCCAGTAGGCGTTGGAGCCCAGCTCCGTTTGAAAGACGCCGGTCGTGGTGATGGCGATGAGTGAACCGCGCCTGTGTTCCATGACCGAGGGCAGCACCGCCCGGGTGACGAGGAACGTCCCGGTGAGGTTGACCCGGAGGCACAGCTCCCAGCGCTTGAGCGGTGTGTCCAAGGTCGAGCCCATCCACAATGCGCCCGCGTTGGCCACCAGAATGTCGATGGGGCCGAGCTCCGCGTTGGCGCGGTCGACGGCGCTCTGGACCGAGGCCTCGTCGGTGACGTCGCACACGACGGGCAGCGCGGTCCCGCCTGCGGCCGTGATGGTGTCTGCCACCGAGTAGATGGTGCCGGCAAGTTTGCCCGGCTCTTCGGTGCGCGCCGCCACCGCTACCGCCGCTCCGGCGCGTGCCAGCGCAAGAGAGATGTCGCGGCCGATGCCGCGGCTCGCGCCGGCGACGAATGCCACCCGGTTGTCCAGCTTGGGCAGGTTCACCCCCCTGATCCTCCAGATCTCCTTATGCCCGTGTGGCTCGTTGCCGACGTACCGGGGCGGCCCATTTCTGCCATCTTGTACCCCCGTGGCCCACCGCGGTCGAGAATAGCATTCTGGTATTCTAGAGTC
>OBLU010006814.1_pt1 | contig 10149 bp, 7 predicted proteins | sample 1518681 | NCBI WGS metagenome assembly OBLU01 (sample SAMEA3539304, study PRJEB22396) | soil metagenome | biome: tundra; feature: field; material: soil | place: USA | collected 2010-05 | depth 0.15 m
CACGTAGACGGCTCCGCCGGGCGCCAACACCGGGAAGGGTTGATCGGTCTCGGCCAGGGCGCCCCCGCTGGGCAGCGGGAGCACTATGGCGCCGGCGCAGGTCCCCCCCGAGGGGATCTTGCAGAACATGTCTTTGTCCGGGTTGCCAGTGCGGAGCCAGGCGACGTAGAGCGCGCCGGCGCCGTCGACCGCGGCAGCGCCGAAAGATGCGGCATGGGCGTCGAGCACAGACGGGACGCCACCGTTCCCCGGGACGGGTGAGGCGCCCGCCGGCGCCACCAGCAAATGGCACCCGGTGAGGCACCTGGCCTGCAGGGCGGCAAACACCGTGGCGGCCGCTTCGCCCCGCGTGACTACGCTGGAGGCGGCCGGGACCGTCTTCAGCCCGTACCCCGCCTCCTCGAACGCCGCCGCGCCGGCTGCGGGCACTTTGAACACGCGAGAGATCACAGATTCGAGCTCGCCCGCGGTCACGTCCCGGCTGGCACCTCCGGTCGTCAGAGTACCCAGTGCCGTACGGGCGGGGACCCTGGCCACCTCGCCCATGAGCGTCGCCAGCATGCCTTGGGTCAGGGGGCTGGCCGGCCTGAAGGCCTTGCCGTAAGTGTTCATGGCGTGGTCGGCGACAAGGAAAGCGATGGCGGCGTCGTCGCGAGAGGTCGGGAGCACATCTGAGAACTGCTCGCGGGCCTGGTCGAGCCCAACCTCGTGGGAAGCGAACACCGCGGCCACCTCCGTGTCGCTGAGCGACTGCAGGTGACCGCATAGGGGGCAGGTTGCCGAACCGGGGGCGCCGGGGTCCTGGAACATGAAGCTACCGAACTCACGGTCCAAGAACACGTTCGTTGACGGGCGCCCGGGGAGAGGGCCATGGCATTTCGCCGCACAAGTGGGCGTGATGCCCGGGGTGGTGTTGTCAACGTCGTTGAGCATCACCGTAGCCGTCGTCGATGCCTGCTGGCTCACCGCGGTCGAGTCCGAGAAGGTCGTACTTACCATGGTGTTGGTCGTCACCTTGTCGGCGTTGTCCACGGTCAACCCCTCGTTGGCGTTCACGCCCTCTTGTCCGATCCCGAAGTTGAAGCCGGCGGTGAAATCACTTCCGACCACATCGGTCACCGAACTGGACGAGACCGTCTGCTTACCCGCCGTAGTCGATGAGACCTGGGTATTGGTATATGTATGCATCACTGTGTAAGGCCTCTCGCCGAAGCCGTAGTAGCTCCCGTACGTTTCCTGCTTGATCGGCAAGGCGCGTGTCGGGGGCAGGTCGGCGCCTTGCCCGCTCCGATAAAACGGGTCGAGTTCCAGCAGGCTACTTGCCTCGTCAGCGGTCAGCTCGACCGTGTTGGCGCTGCCACGGTACACGACACCGCTCGCCGGGGCGATGAGCGTCGTATCCGAGTAGCTGGCGCTACAAGGATCCTGGCCCTGGTAGGGACTGGGGATGCCCCGGGCGCAGGCGTCGAGGCTGGCCACCGGTGTCGTGGCCGTGACTGGTTCGGCCCCGTAATAGACGTCGGTGTACTGGCCCTGGCCTATATCGTAGATAGCGAATTGCGGGTGGACCAGGAGCACGAACTCGTCGTCCCAAAATGGCTCGTGCGACACCATGTTCGTAACCTGGGTGTAGGGCCCGTTGGTCGGGCAATTGGTCGCAGACAGGCACAGGTTACCGTTCCCCGGGACGAGGTTGAGGTCGGGCCCCGTCCCGATGGTGTCGCCCTGGGCTACGCTCTGGCTTACCGTTGTGCTTGTGTTACCGGTAACTCCATAACCTTGGGTGTCCGTGTGATCGAGCGTCCCCGTGCTGCTGAGCGAGTAGCCGGCGAAAAAAGAGACCGCTTCGCTGAACTTCAGGGAGCTCGACTCTTCGGTAGTGCTGGTTTCCGTTTTGGCATTGCTGTTGCCGAGCGTGAAGGTCGTCCCGTAGTTCGAACCCACGGCGTAGCTGACGGTGCTCAAGTCGCCTGGTGGCTGGTAAAGGATCGTGTAGGGCAGGACATTCAGCTGCACCAACGCTTCGGGGGACACCACGGCTGTGAACGGAGCTGACAGCGTGTTATCTGAGCGTTGGTCGCCGAGCAGGGCGGTATGGGTGTCCGTTTCCGTGACGAAGGCGTAGACCCGGAACCTCCGGGCATAGTTCTGCTGGTCGAACAACCCCGTGGTAGGAAGGGCGATATCGCCAATGGCGGTACCCCCGTTAGCGATCAAGGTCGAGTGTTGCTCTATGGGTAGCAGGTCGTCGGCGCTACCGGCATCCACCCAATAACCCGTGTTGCCATCCCAGTTCGTGCACGGGCCCCCGTCCGTCGATGCGGTGGTGCTGGCCGAGGCGGTCAGGGAGCACATCTCGAGCACGGCAGTGTACTGTCCTTCGTTGCCTATGGCGTACGGTGCATGATGAGAGCTCGGCGGGTTCTCGGGGTAGGTAGCCGAATCGTCGGTGAAACTCGTGGTTATGTGGAACAGGGGCGGTGACGTCGTAAACTGCAGCTGCTTGTCCGGGTAAAGCGAAAGGGAGCGTCCCTGGCCGTCGGCCCACGTTTGGTCACCGATCTGGCCGGAGGTGTACGGTAACGGCCCGGTCATGCTCAGCAGCCCGATGGGGTAGGTGTACGTGGCACTGGTGGCCACCGTGTTCCCGGCGGCATCGGTCCCCGTGACTGAAACCGGTGAACCGCTGTACTGGGGGGACGGGGTCGTAGCGACGATCACGTGGTCGCTGCGAAGGTAGAAGCCAGGACCGTACTGCAGGTCTGACGCGGGTAGCTCGCTTACGTCGACCCCGCCGATGACCAGCTCCGAGACGAGGTTTAGGTAGCTACCGTCAATGACGATGGTCGTGCCCGGCGGGCCAAAAGTGGGGCTCACGCTGGTTATGACTGGCGCGGCGATGGCCACGGTCGTGGGCGGGCAGTGAGCGCCGCCACACGGCGCCCCGGCGGCGTGTGCCACGGACGGCCTAACCGTCCCAGACGTACCCGCCAGTCCGAGGAGCACCGCCGCGCCCGCCGCCAAGACGGCGAAGAAATGCCGGGGCGAACGCGGCCTAGACCTACCCCGATGGGCGATGGTGGGGCGAGTGGCGCTTGGCATCGAAGATCCCTTTCGTCGACGGGAATTCGGCCCAGTGTCGACGGCGACAGCGTCGCAGAGCTTCCCGAGCAAACGGTCCCACCTTTGCCTGAAGTTGTCAAGGGCTGGGGTGCTGACCCTCGTCCTGGCACCGGCCTCGACGGCGCTCGCTGACGCGGCCGTCTACTTCTATCCGGCCGAGGAGCTGCACCTCCCGGGCACCTCACACGCGCAGCTGAACGGCGTGATCTGCCCGAGCGGGGGGTACTGCGTCGCCGTCGGCACGAGCGGCGCCGCCGGCGGCGGCCCGAACACTCTTCCTGTGGTCCTGGACGAGGAGCCAACCATTGACCGGGCAGGAGAGGCGTCCTGGCACGTTTACTCGCCCGCGCTGCCCACGCCGAGCAACGCCAGCACCTACAACGCCCTGGAGTCGGTGGCCTGCATCGGTCCCGGCTCCTGTTTAGCTGTCGGGGCCTACGGCGCCGGCGGGGACGAACTTCCGCTCGTGGAAGAGGGATCGGACGCCGGGGCGTGGACACCCGGGGGGCTCGTCCCGCTCCCGTCCGCGCACCAGGTCGCCCCCATCGAGGCCAGCCTGGCCGCAGTGTCCTGCGTTCCGGCACCGGTCCAGCTGGGATCTGGGCGCGCTCAGGGGACCTGCCTAGCGGTCGGCACGTATGCCGCCAGCAACGGTAGCAATGAGGCGATGGCGGTGTTCCTGGCCCGCGGCCCGGCGCAGGCGGTCGAGATCTATCCCCCGCGGGGCGCCGAGGCCGGGACGAGCGCACAGCTCACGGCGGTCTCGTGCCTCGCCAGCGGCTGCCTCGCCGTCGGTGAGTACACCGACGGCCGGGGCAACCAGCAGGGCATGGCGGTCATCGAAAACCACGCCATCTTTAAGGCGCCGGTTGAGGTGTCCCCTCCGGTCGGCTCGGCTGGGCTCAGCACGAAGCTGACCGGCGTCTCCTGCGTCGCCAGCCCGAAATGTGCGGTCTCGGGCTACTACCTCGCCCAGTCCGACGACCTGCCCACTCCGATGATCGCCATGCTCTCCGGCAACACCTGGGGGCCTTCCGTGCAAATCGGGGTGCACCTCCCGGGGGGGAAAAAACCAGCGCAGCTAAACAGTGTGCGGTGCACCACCAGCGGCGATTGCGCCGCAGTCGGCAGCTTCCAGGGCTACTTCGGACCGCGACCGTTTGTCGTCGACGACCTCGCTGGGCACTGGGGCCTCGAATACGGGGAAGCAGAGTACCCGGAGGTCAACGTCAGGGACACGGTCGACCTCGCCTCGATCGCGTGCTGGGGCCCCGGCAACTGCGGCGTTGTCGGCGGGATCACCACGCCCGCCGGCAATGTCGAGCCGATCGACGCCGTCACGTCCGCCCCACCCAGACCAGCCGTCTAGTCATGGTTTCTCACGGCAGGGCCGCTCACGGGTCGAGAGCAATGAAGCCTCAGAGTGCCTGGCTCCACATCGGCGCTTGCCCGGCGTCGAGTATGCGTGCTCCCGGGAGGGAGTCGAGGACGGTCTCAGCACCGCCCGGCGTGTACACGACTATGAGACGGAGCGGGCTCCAGGTTGTGTTGTAAGTCGAGTGGAGCACATTCGTCGGGATATAGACAACGTCGCCCTCGGCGATCGGAAAGGTTTCCGTGGCCTCCCCCTCTCCGACTGTCTGCTCACCCTTGCCGGAGATCACGTAGAGGACCTCTTCTTCGCCGGGGTGCCGGTGCGGGGCATGGCCTTGGCTCGGGTAGACGATAACTTCGCCGGTGGTGAGCCCGGCACCCTTGTCGAGGTGAGGCGTCACCAACCATTTGATTGTCCCCCAATCAAAGACACGGGTCTGCACCTCGTGCGGTTTGCGATGCATCAGTTCCCCCTCTGGTTAGCTGCTCATGTTGATCGACTTGAAATCGACGACCTGCTGCCTAATAGCTCGTTCGGTGGGGAGGCGCTCCACGGATGACGCCCCGAAGAAGCCGGCCACTCCTGAAGTATTGTGAAGAATGTAAGCAACGTCATCGGGCTCGGCGATCGGTCCTCCGTGGCACAGGACGATGACCTGAGGGTTCACCTTGACGGCGGCGTCATGCATCGCCTGGATCCGAGCTGCCGACTCCTCGAGCGTGATGGCCGTATGCGCCCCGATCATGCCGGCGGTAGTCAGCCCCATATGGGGGACCACGATGTCGGCCCCCGCCTCCGTCATGGCCACTGTCGAGTCGACGTCGAACACGTAGGGGGCCGTCAACAACCCCCTCCGCGCCGCGCAGTGGACCATGTCCACCTCGAGACCATAACCCATGCCTGTTTCCTCGAGGTTTTGTCGGAACAAGCCGTCGAAAAGGCCGACCGTGGGGAAGTTCTGGACCCCGGCGAAGCCCAGGTGGGCCAGCTCGTCGAGAAAATTCTCCATGATGCGGAAGGGATCGGTGCCATTGACGCCGGCCAGCACCGGCACGTCTCGGACGATGGGCAGGATCTCTCTGCTCATGTCGACCACGATCTGATTGGCATCGCCGTACGCCAGCAGGCCGCTCAGAGAGCCTCTCCCCGCCATTCGATAGCGCCCGGAGTTGTACAGGACGATGAGGTCGACACCACCGGCTTCGGCCGCCTTGGCCGAGAGCCCGGTGCCGGCGCCGGCGCCGACGATGGGGCGTCCGGCGCTGATGGTGGCGGTCAACTTGGCCAAAGCGGCAGCGCGGTCCATGTTTATTTCTCCTGTTCTATAAGAGCATGAAGTGTCTCGGCCGCCCGCCGGGCCAAAGCCGGGTCATTGATATTGGCAGGATCGTCGATGACCTCGACGGCCGAACCCGCCACCGCCTTCCGCACGGCGGCAAAGAGCTTGCCGTCGGCCTCTTCGTCCCAGAAGGGCTGGCCCTCGGCGTCCAGCGCTGACACCCCGCCCCGAGGGATGACCAAGACGGTGGGCGACGTGGCCGAGGCCAGCTTCGCTCCGACCCGCCGGCCCAGCTCCTCGCTCTCGGCCGGGGTGGTCCGCATAAGGGTCACGGTGGGGTTGTGCACGTACAACAGGCGTCCTTCAAAGCGGGGCGGGACGGTGCCCCGGGGCCCGAAGTTGACCATGTCGAGGGCCCCCAGGCTGACCACCTGCGGCACCCCCGAGGATCCCGCACCTGTCAGACGGTCTGGTCCGGCACTCAATGCCCCGCCGACTAGGTCGTCGGCGAGCTCGGTGGTGGTGATGTCCAGGACCCCCACCAGATAACCCGACCGGGCCAGCGTCTCCAGCGCTCGACCGCCGGAGCCGGTGGCGTGGAAGGTGAGGACCTCATAACCGAGCTCTTCGAGCCGGGCGCGAGCGACGTTGACGGCCGGGGTGGTCACCCCGAACATGGAAGCACCGATGAGCGGGCGCTCGTCGTCGCCCGGCACGGTGGGCCGAGCTCGCCTGGCTTTCGCCATGGCAACTATGGCCGCCGCGGCATTGCCCAGCACGGCCCGGGACACTCGATTGATGCCGGCCACGTCGACCACGCTGTACATGAGAGTGACGTCGCCCGCACCCACATAGGGCGACACGTCCCCTGAAGCCATGGTGGAGACGATCAACTTGGGCAGGCCGACCGGTAGGTCACGGACGGCCCGAGCGGCTATGGACGAGCCGCCACTCCCGCCCAGGGAGAGGACGCCGTCCAGGTCCCCCTGGGCCATCTGCTCGGAAAGAACGGCCGCCGCGCCCTCCGCCATGGTGGCGATGGCAAAGCCTCGGTCGTTGCGCCGGCGCAGCGCCTCGATCGTCGAGCCGGCCAGCTCGGCCACCATGTCTTGGGTGTAATCGATCGTCCCGCTGAAACCAACCGGCGGGCGGGCCCCAGCGTCGACGACGAGGATGCGGGCACCCAGGGTCGACAGTTGATCAGCGACCCACTGGTACTCCCGGCCCTTGGTGTCGAGGGTCCCGACAAGAGCAACCATCGGTTCGGACATCTTGATCACCGCCAGTTCCTCCTCGATGCGACACATTATTATGCGGACGCTTATCCGAGGTGGGAGGCCGGCGCCGCGCCGCGGGACGACCAAGGAATAGGCTCAGGTGCGCGCTGCGTCTGGGCTAGGAGGTATGCAGGATGGCCATTGACCGGGTGCCCTTTGGCCACGGGCTCGAGGTGACACGCCTCATTTTCGGCTGCGCCCCCATCGGTGGGCTCTTTGCCGAGGTCAGCCCGGAAATGGCGGCCCAGACGCTGGAGGAGAACTGGGCGCAGGGCTCCCGGTCCTTCGACGCTGCCCCGTACTACGGGGTCGGGCTGGCCGAGGAGCGCCTCGGTACGTTCCTGGTCGGGCGCCCCCGGGACGAGTTCGTCGTCTGCACAAAGGTCGGCCGCCTGCTGGTGCGTACCGAGGGGCGGCCTGACGAGAGTGGTTTCTTTTTCGGCACGCCGTCGCGGGCCTGCGTCGACGACTTCAGCCGGGACGGCGCCCGGCGGTCCGTCGAGGAGAGCTGCCAGCGCATGGGGCTTGACCGGGTGGACATAGCGCTCGTCCACGACCCGAGCGACCACATGGCCGCGGCGATCGACGAGAGCTACGCCGGTCTGGCGCAGTTGCGCTCCGAAGGCACCGTCAAGTCCATAGGAGTGGGGACGGCGGATCTCGTGGCCATCGAGCGCTTCTGCCGGGAGACCGACATCGACTGCGCCCTCGTCCCCGGCCGGTACACGTTCCTGGACTCCTCGGCGGCGGAGCGAGTCTTCCCATTGTGCCTGGAACGCGCCATAAAAGTCATGGCGGCCGGCGTCTACAACAGCGGGGTGCTGGCCGACCCCCACCCGGGAGCCTGGTTCAACTACGCACCGGTACCGCCGGCTCTGCTGCAGCGCGTGCTTCAAATCCGGAACGCCTGCCAGCGCTACGGGGTCCCCCTCGCCCATGCCGCCGTCCAGTACGCGCTCTCCCATCCCGCGGTGACCGCCGTCATAATCGGGGCTCGCTCGGCTGAGGAGGCCCGGGCCAACGCCTCGTACGTGGCCGCCCCGGTCCCGCCGGAGCTGTTCGACGAGCTCACGGCCTCCGGACTGCTCCGCTAGGAGACCTCGTCACGATCGACCGCGCAGGGCGCCTTCCACCACGAGCCCCGCGGAAAGCAGCTGGTCCTCGCTCCCGGAAGGGCCGATCAGTTGGAGGCTCGCGGGCAGTAGCCCGGACGTTGGGACAGGCAACGCCAGCGCCGGCACCCCCGCCAGGTTCGCCGGCAGCGTACACCGCGAGCGAGCCGACAGGAGGTCCCCGGCGTGCGCCATGAGAGGGGGGAAGATAGCCAGCGTCGGCGTCGCCAACAACTGGACCTCGTCGAACAGCGCTTCAAGCCGGAGCCGCCACCGCTCAGCGGTCGCCCGGGCCGCGAGGCTCGCCCCTTCGCCGACCTCCCGGCCGCTCTCGAGACGCTCGAGAACGTCCCTCCCGATCTTTTCCGGGTGGCGTTCGACAAGGCTGCGGTTGCTTTTCCAGGCCTCGCCCACCACCAGCAGCGCGCAGGCGGCGTTGGCGTCCTCCCACTCAGGAAGAGCGACGTCGATGATGTCCCAGCCGGTGGCCCCGAGGGCGCGGTCGAGAGCCGCCTCGATCAGGGGGTCGCACTCCAATCGCAATCTCCCAACTCGGGCCGGGCCGGGTGCGGCGATCTCGAACCCCGGCTCGAGGAGCCGCATCCCGGCGACCAGGCCATGAACGTCGCGAGCCATCGGTCCGAGCGTGTCCAAGCTCGGGGCGAGGGGCCACACCCCTTCGAGCGGTATGCGGCCCCAAGTTGTCTTCAACCCGGCCGTGCCGCAACAGGCCGACGGGATCCGGATTGAGCCCCCAGTGTCGGTGCCGTAGGAGATGTCGGCTTCTCCTGTTGCGACAGCGACTGCAGAACCACTTCACGACCCACCGGGGACACGGCTGGGATCGAGCGGGTTGACAGGAGTACCAAACCACGGGTTCACGCCGCTCACCCCGAGCGCCAGCTCGTGAAGGTTCGTGCGGCCGACGATCCGGGCGCCGGCCGCTCGGGCTCCGGCGAGACAAGCGGCGTCCTTCTGGGCCGGAGCCCCGGCATCTGCCACCGCCCGGCAGCCAGCCGTAGTGGTAACGCCCTCCATGTCGATCAAGTCCTTGACCGCCAAGCGGGCCCCCGAACCCTGGGTCTCGAACCGGGCAATGAAGGTTGCCGGGCTAGCGGGCACAGCCGCCGTCGCGATACGACCGGTCCGGAGGTAAACGTCCAGGGTGAACCCCCAGGGCAGGCCCTGAGAAGGAGTGCTCACCCGGACCGACCTCGAAAACGGCCTCTCGTTGCCCCGTCTCGCCCGGGTAGTCGACCACCGTCGCCGGCCCCCGGCCGCCGCCGTCCATTACGGCTGATGGCTCCGCCGAGGGGATGCGGACACTGGCTTGGACATTAGGAGGGATCCGGGCGGAGAAGCTGAAGCGGCCACTTTCCTGGGCCCAGGACGTCGCGATCTCGCCCCGGACGGAGCGGAACGACCCGCGGGCAAAGCTCAGCGAACCGGCCGGGTGCGGGCGGAGCACCAAGCGGTTGAAGCCGGCCGCCCCGGGCGCCAGCTCTATCCCCAGCACGAACCGGTACAGCCACTCGCCCACCGAGCCAAGGGAGTAGTGGTTGAACGAGTTCATGCGCGGTGACTGGAAGCCACGTTCTTCGGTCCAGCCGTCCCAGCGCTCCCAAATCGTCGTCGCCCCCCGTTCCACCGTGTACAGCCACGATGGGAAGGTCCTCTGCTCCAAGAGCCGGTAAGCGACGTCGTTATGGCCGGTGGAGCTGAGCACCGGCAGGAGGTAGCCCACGCCGACGAAGCCCGTAGACAGGTGCCAGTCCTCCCTGGCGATCGCCTCCACCAGGTGAGCGGCCAGGACGGGGCGGAGGTCCTCGTCGACCAGGTCCATGTGGAGTGCGAGCACGTAGCCCGTCTGCGTGTCGCCCATCAGGCGGCCGGCATCGTCGACGTATTGCCGGACGAACGCATCGCGCACCTCCCGCCCGAGCAGCTCGTAGCGGGCGGCTTGCTCGGGCTGGCCAAGGACCG
>OBLU010006815.1_pt1 | contig 10148 bp, 10 predicted proteins | sample 1518681 | NCBI WGS metagenome assembly OBLU01 (sample SAMEA3539304, study PRJEB22396) | soil metagenome | biome: tundra; feature: field; material: soil | place: USA | collected 2010-05 | depth 0.15 m
TGCTGAACTGGTTCTACGATCGCTCGCTCGAAGGTGGCATCGAAATGAAGGCGACGTGCGCGCCGCACTACTTCCGCGTAGTCAGACAACGGCGAGCTGCGGAGCACCGTTCCGAAGCCGCCGCAGAGGCCGCTCACGCCACTCCGCCGGTCGCCGAAGCGCCGCAGCATGACAGCGCGCCCGCCATCGGACCTACCGAAATGGCCATGCCCGGCTCCACCGGCATCGAACTGAAGCCCCAGGGAATCGGCCGCCCGGTGGGCCATCCCGGATCGCATCCCTCTGACATGAACGCCATGACCAAAGGATGCCTGGCTGGAACCGCGGTGTGCTTCATCTCTCATCAGGGCGAGGTTTATCCCTGTGGATACTTGCCCGCTTTGGCAGGCGATCTGCGAAAGCAAGCTTTCGTCGAGATCTGGGAAAACTCAGTGGTATTCAACGAACTCCGCGATGTGAATAATCTTGAGGGTAAATGCGGCTGTTGCGAATTCCGGAACGTCTGCATGGGTTGCCGGGCCAGAGCTTATGCCGCCACCGGCAATTATCTGGACGAAGAGCCATTCTGCGTTTACGAACCCAAGGCCAAGGGCTTGAAGAAAGAGAAGGACATTACTCCGGCGGAAGTCTCGCGTTAAGCCGGAAAAGCCTTTAATCGCGGTACACAGAGAATCACCGGGGAACTCATGCTTTTCCTCCGTGTTCCTCTGTGCACCCCGTGGTTAAAGGTTCTGGATCCACGAAATCAGCAAACAGCGGGGTTGCCGCTTCCCTGGTGGCGCTCGAACTTCCTCCCCATCCTGTATTTCCGACTTAACGATTGACATTATTAACGACAGTCATTAAACTATGGTCCGTGATCAAGACTTTCGTGGACAAAAGCACGAAAGAGTTCTGGGACACAGGAAAGAGCCGAAAGATGCCGCCGGCGAACCTGCGAAAAGCGTCGAAAAAGAAACTGGCCATGCTCAACTCGGCCACCACATTGGAGGATTTGCGAATTCCTCACGGCAACCGGCTCGAGGAACTTCGCCAGGACAGGAAGGTACAGCACAGTATTGCCATCAATGACCAGTTCCGCGTGTGCTTCGTCTGGCGTGACGGTGACGCTTACGACGTCGAGATCACGGATTACCATTAGATAGAGTCGGCTCCATCATAGGGGCCGGACGAGCCAAAACAGGAGAAGCATCGTGAGTCTCAAGAATGACGGTCCAGCGGGGTGGGCGGTACATCCGGGAGAAATTCTCCGCGAGGAATTTTTGGAGCCTATGGGCATCTCCGCTTACAGGTTGGCTGTGGAACTTCGGGTTTCTCCCCCTACCGTCAACGATATTGTCAGGGAAAAGCGAGGAATCACTCCCGAGATGGCCGCTCGTCTGGCCAAGTATTTCGGCACATCGGAGCAGTTCTGGCTGAACTTGCAGGATGCTTTTGCGGTACATCAAGTTAGAAAGAAGTATTCGAAGGAGCTCAAGGCCATAACGCCACTCGCAGCAGCAGCGGCGCGATAGTGGGCTTGGGACCCTGATCCCACTCTAGAGGGTCAGCTGTTTCATTTTTCAGCACCACCATAGGGGCTAAAACACACCAATTCAGCGTGATATCCCGCAATCCAATCCTGCCTGTCCCACTTCCGGAATCCGATTAAGCTAACTTGCTGAAACTAAACAAGCATTACTGTAGGATAACCGCACTTCTTTGGCATCCCGGGTGCTTTCCCTACAGAGAAGGTTTGCAGGAGCTGAAGAGATGGAACCCAGTCTCATGGTTGTTGGACTGAACTACCGTACAGCTCCCGTGTCCGTGCGTGAGCGCTTCTGGATCAGCGAAAACCGACGCTGCGAAGCGCTCATCCACTTATCCAGGGCGGAGGGCATCGAGGAAGTCATAGTATTGGCGACCTGCAACCGCACCGAGTTTTGGCTGTGGGCCACCGATGTCACTCTGGCCGCCAACTCCGTCATGCGCCTGCTCGGCGCCGAATATGGACTCCAGTTGTGCGAGTGGAAGCACTTCTATCGCTTGCTGGATGAAGCCGCTCTCCTGCATATTTTCCGCGTCGCATCCAGCCTCGACTCCATGGTGGTGGGTGAGCCCCAGGTGGTTTCCCAGGTGAAGGACGCGTGGGACCAGGCACAGCGGATGGGGACAACGGGCCGGTTCCTGGATGCGGTGCTGCAAAAAGCGCTCACCGTTTCAAATCGTGTGCGGAGTGAGACGGCGATTGGCAGCGGGGCGCTTTCCATTCCTGGCGCCGCCGTGGAACTGGCACGCCAGATTTTCGGCACGCTGGAAAACAAAAAAGTTCTTCTGCTGGGCGCCGGCGACATGAGCGAGCTCGCCGCCCGCTGGGTGCTCGAGCAGGGCGGCAGCTCCGTCAGCCTGAGCGTCGTCAATCGCACCCTCGAGAATGCGGCGGAACTGGCCGCGAAACTAGGCGGTGTGGCGATCGCATTCGAGGATCGCTGGCAGCCGATGGCCGAGGCCGACATCATCATCAGCTCGACTTCCTGTCCGCATATCATCCTCAGTCGCGACGAAGTCGAACTCATGCTGGGCGGGCGCTCCAGAAAAAATCGCCCGCTGGTGATCGCGGACCTTGCGATGCCCCGCAACATCGATCCCGCAGTGCGTAACGTTAAGGGCGTTTTTCTCTATGACCTGGACGACCTGGAAAACGTGCCCGACCAAAAGGCGGACGAACGCGACGCGGCCGCGGCCCAGGGACAAAAGATTCTGCAAGCCGAGGCGCAAGGCTTCCGCCGCAAGCTGATGGCGGAGCGCGTGGTGCCAACCATCGTGGCGTTGCGCCAGCGGCTGGACGAGATTTGCCGGCAAGAACTGGATTCCTTCCGAGACGAGAGCGGACCTTTTTCCAAAGACCAGGACGAAATGTTAAACGCAGTCATGTCCCGGATGACGCAGAGGATCGCAGGGTCCCTGGCCCGTGAACTCAAGGAGCTTCCAGAAAAGGTAGAGCAGGAACAGATGACCACTGCATTACAGCGGCTGTTCCATCTGCAAACGCCCGCACAAGCGCTTGCCGGCCCCAGACCCTGAAAAAATAGTCGGGGGACAAATCAATCCGAAATCCGGGGACGACGAAATCCGGGACGAAATCCGGGGACTGGAACATGTGAAAAAATGCCGATTTATATTTTGAGCAAGATCGGCAGCAAGAAATTTGTCGTTTAGAAAGCCTACAGACGACGTTTGCATGGTCGGGATACATTTTCGATCCCTCAAACAATTCTCCGAATCAATTTTTTCACATGCCCCTGTCCCCGGCTTTCCGGTTTTGCGGTGTCTAGCCGGGAGCGGGGATACGGTTCACAGATCAGATGGCGCATACTGGACTGGATGCGCATGTGGCAGACAATTCGCGCTTCTGTCCTCGGCCGGCATGTCCACGAGAAAGCGTATGCGGCCCTCGTGCTTTCCGGCGGGTACGAAGAGGCGGGGGATCATGGACGTTTTCGGGTGAAAGCCGGCGATGTTATCTTCCATGAACAATTTGAAGCGCACCTGGACCGTTTCTCCGAAACGGGTGCAGTAGTACTCAATCTTCGGCTGCCTTTCGACCGTTCCTATGCGCCCGGGACCGCGCAGGTGGCCGATCCCGACTCCATTGCGCGCGTGGCCGAGAGAAGCGGCCGAGACGCCGTAGACTTGCTTTTCTCCCTCGCTGTTAGCGGGATGTCGCAGCCTGCCGATTGGCCGGACGAGTTGGTTGCAGCGCTCATGCGCAATCCATCCCTCAAACTGTCTCAATGGGGGGAAGAGAACGGAATTGCGCCGTGGGCTGTCTCGCGGGGTTTCGCTTTGGTGTTTGGCGTTTCACCGGAGACCTTCCGTGCGCGCATTCGCGCTCGCCATGCATTGAAGTCCATTCAGGACACTGAGGCGCCACTCGCAAGCATCGCGGCGGAGCTAGGCTTCTCCGACCAATCGCACATGACCCGCAGCGTTAAGCAACTCACGGGAATTGGACCGCAGGCTTGGCGACACGCTGCAAATGGATTCAAGACAAGAAGAAAGCCCGATGTTTAGAAACAAGCTATGCGTCGGTTTCATTATCTGCTCTTCCCTCTCATCTTGTGTTCTACCCATATTGCTCACCAGTCTTTCCTCACTGCGGAGACCGTTCCCGTTCACACGAGCACCGACTGGCAACTCAAACCTTCCCTCAAATACGATACCCTCTGCCTGTTAAATGCGCTGAGCGGTGACCCGTACTATCTGCACTACTATCAAGCTGAGTACAACCGCTTCCATCCGCTCTTCGCGCCCGCGGAACAGGCCGCGTTCGCCCAGTTGAAGAATGTCATCAAGGATGAGGGACATGGGATCATCTCTGCAAAACTGGCCCTTTATTTTTCTGCGGTCGATGACGAAACCCTGCCCGAGATGATCCGCACCGCGCACGATAGCGCCGCGATGGAAGCAGCCCTCAAACAGACCTCATACTGGAGTGCAGATGGGTGGCAGAACTACGAGGCGGCGAGGCCAGCCTTGGAGGCAGCGCTTAGGGCTTTGGATCGAGTCGGATTTCCGGCATATTGGAAAACAAATGCCAAGCCCAAGATCGAAAAGCGTATCGCGGAGATTTCTCCCGAACTTTCGAAGTACAACATCATCCCTGTAATCGAGAGCTACCTGGGCTTTCCGCTGCCATCACAAACGATCACCGTATATCTGCTCGCTTATTCCGAGCCTCACGGAATCCGCATCACCGGGCTGCGTTTCCTGACCCACGTGTCGTATCCGTTTAGCATCGTCCTGCATAATGCAATTCACGAACCCATGCACCCGCCTTACCACGCGGACGATCCGAAGGTCGGCGAAGCCATTGACCTGCTAGGGCGCGACCCACTCGTGGTCGATAAGGTTCAGCACCATGACCCATCCTTCGGATACAACACCACAGCTGGCTATATCGAAGAAGACTCGGTGCAAGCGTTGGAACAGCTTGTCAGCGAGAAGGTCGGCGTCGGCCGCAACCCTTGCGAATATTGGAAGGAGCAGGATGGTGGCATGCATGTCCTCGCTGCGGCCATGTATACGGATTACAAGCAGGGGCTATCTCCCTTTCCCGAGTCTTACTCGCAGTGGTTCAAACGCTCGGTCCAGGATGGGCAGCTTCGCGGAAGCAACCTGCAGAAAACCGTTCAGTCCTTCTTTTCTCCAAACCATTGCCATTAGCTGGGAATGTCCGCGATTTTATGATGACGATCTCTCGGTATTCTTAGATCGATCCTGCATTACAGGCAACCCGGAGGTATCGGTTGTTCGTCGGATTCGTACCGAGAGATGCGCCTATGTTGATTGAATTTGGGCTCTTTGATTCTGGGGACGTTAAGGGGGCGATAATAGATGCGTGCACCGTTTTCGAGGATGTTGGGGCGATAATCTTTCCAGATGAAGATCATTCCAATGGCGAGGAACGAGAAATCATTGTGGGTTATTCGGTTCTCGATCGGCTGTTTCTGGTGAGCTTCACGGAACGATCCAGAGACAGAGTTCGAATTATCAGCGCTCGTAAAGCGACACGAAGAGAGCGGAAGGACTATGAAGAAAACATCGGCAGCTAAGCCTGGTGGATCTCGTCCGTCAAAGGACCTGCGGAACGAGTACCGGTTTGATTATCTGAATGCTCGACCCAATCGTTTCGCACATCGGGCGCGGGTGAAGTCTCTCGTAGTCGTGCTTGCCCCCGATGTTGCGAAAGTGTTCAAGACCGGCGAGTCGGTAAACGACGCGTTGCGGGCAATCCTGAAAGCGGTCCCGCGACGAAAATCGACGGCGACTTCGAGTGGAGAGAGATTGCGCTTGCGGCTCAGGGTGTTAGGTTTGTCGCCGAAGAATTGAGTGCGCCATGCATATGATAGCATGATATCATAGTGTACGCGGGGTGCTCAATGGCGCAACTTGTGGTCCGCAATATCGAGAATGCCGTGAAGGACCGATTGCAGCGCCGTGCTCGGCGAAACGGCCGCAGCATGGAAGAGGAGATACGGGATATTCTGCGCAGCGCCGCAGTGGAGAAGCCGCTCGCGACGGGTGGGTTGGGAAAAGAAATCGCCAGCTTGTTTACCGAGGCCGGGTTCAAGTCTGACATTCCAGAGTTACGCGGACACAAAGTTAAGCCCCTCCATTTTGAATGATGACAATTCTGGATACGAACGTGCTCTCCGCGCTGATGCGGCAGTCGCCCGACCAGAAAGTTGTCATGTGGCTCGATCGGCAGCCTCGGACATCGGTATGGATCACTTCGGTGACAGTGTTTGAAGTCCAGTTCGGACTGCAGATTCTGGCGACGGGAAGGCGGCGAGTCACGCTGAGCGAGGCGTTTGATGAACTGCTCGCAAGAATTGGTCAGCGAGTCGTCACGTTTGATGCAGCGGCTGCGCTCCACGCCGGCGATCTAATGGCCGTGCGGCACAGGAAAGGGCGCCCCGTCGATCTCCGCGATACGATGATTGCCGGGATGGCGCTTGCGCACCACGCCACGCTTGCAACCCGTAATGTCGTCCATTTCGAAGATACGCACATTCCGCTCGTCAATCCTTGGATTGTTTAGACTGCTGACAGACTGCAGATCCCTCGCTACGCTCGGGATGACAATTCCTGACGGGATGACAAATCCTGCAATCCTTGAACGAGTTTCTACAGAATTGGCAAATGCAGGCAGGGCTGCACGAGGAAGTCCAGGGCGTTGATTTGCTGTAATGCCTGTTCCACGAGCGATGATTTGCATTCCTCGAGCGTGATCAAGAACGGCAGGTGAGTTTTGGGGCAGCCCGGCTTCTGCAGGACGGAGTCGATGTTGATGCCGCATTGGGAGAGAATTGTGGCCAGGCTGGCGATGATGCCGGGGCGGTCCTTTACCAGGATGCGCAGATAGTGTTTGGCGTTGTAATCGCTGGTGACGGTGGGTGTTTTCTCCGCCGATTGTCCGGCGTCGGTCATGGTGATTGTCGCTGCCGATTGCTTGGCGCGAGCGATGGCGAGAATGTCGGAGACGACGGCGACGGCGGTGGGATGTCCACCTGCGCCGTGGCCTCCAAATACGGTCTCGCCGCCGTATTTTCCCGTGGCTACTACCAGGTTCTGGCTGCCTTCGACCCGTGCTAACGGCGAGGAGAGTGCGACGAGGGCGGGTTGGACGGCGGCAAAGAGTTCGGCGTTGGTCGAGGTGTCTTTCGAGCCTTCTCTTGATTCTGGTGTCAATTCGGCTCGTGAAATCTGCCGAATCGTACAACCCAACTGGTTGGCATATGCAAAGTCGATCGTGTCGATGGCGGCTATCGAGCGCGCCATGATGCTCTCGGGTCGGACGGAACAATGCAGCCCGACGCGTGCCAGGATGGCGAGTTTGGCGCGCGCGTCCAGGCCTTCGATGTCATCGGTGGGATCGGCTTCGGCGAACCCTAGCTTCTGCGCCTCGCGGAGAGCGGTGGCGAAGGGAATGCCGTTGGCTTCGATCTGGCTGAGAATATAGTTGCAGGTGCCATTGAGGATGCCGCGGATCTTGAACAGTTCATCGCCGGCTAGTCCCTCGTGCAATCCGGAAATCACCGGCACTCCGCCGGCTACGGACGCGCCAAACTGGATCTGCTGGTTCATTTGGCGGGCGAGGCTGATCAATTCAGCGCCACAGTGCGCGATCAGTTGCTTGTTGGCGGTGACCACGGACTTGCCCGACGCGAGCGCGCGCCGGATCCAGTCTTCGGTGGGCTGAAGGCCGCCGATCACCTCGACCACGATCTCCGCGCTGGAGGATAGAATGTCGTCGATATTCTCCGTCCATTGTACGGAGGAGGGAAGCCAGTCCACTTTTTTTCGCGCCACGTTGCGATTGAGGACGTGGGTCAGGCGCAGGTGAGTGTTCGAACGCTCGCAGAGAATTCTGGCCACGGAACTGCCGACCGTCCCGAAGCCAATGAGAGCCACGTTGCAGTTTTGTGCGCCATCGTTTCTGGTTCTAAGGGCAGCGCTGCTGGCGGTGGCATCGCGTTGAGAAAGACCTGTCATCTCTCTATTATCGCCGAAGCGGGCTGGCAGCCGCGTGGCTTTGCGACGGAACCTCAAACCATGGTGCCTGCTCAAGCGGAGCTTGGACGGGGCGCCTTAAAGTCGAGCGCGCGTCCACCCACTCATTCGCAAAGAACGCGAATGGGTTGGGCACCGCGGCCAATCGGATCAAACGCTGGTTTACCCTTGGTCTTTGGAGGGGCTGCTTTTGTCCACTAATTCCTCCGGGTCTTTCATTGCGGACTTGAAGCCGCGAATGCTCTCTCCGATTCCTTTGCCGAGTTCTGGAAGCTTTTTAGGACCGAACACTAGCAGAGCGATGCCAAGAATTATCAATTAGGTGCATGGGTTGAAAAAGTCCTTCGAACATTTCTGCTTTCCTTTCGTTTTTGAAATTCTCGCCGCTCAAGGAAATTCGGGCGCTGCTCCCGGCGTTTCCGGGGACACAGCGCCCGCTTTGGATGGTCAATCGTGGTTCGGTCAACCATGGTTCGGTCAACCATCGCTTGGCCCATCCATCCGTTATTCGCGTACGGCAAGATCCGCTTCGATGGCCAGCGTACGCATGAATGTGAAGAACTCTTTCGACTGACCGATGAAGAGTCCGTCAGCGGTGAGGGCCTTGAGTGCTCCCATGGCAGCGCCATTGGTCGCGGTGGGGCGAACAATTGAACATGGCGGGAGCTTTCGGTTGAGGAAGGCCGTGGGCTCGGGCATGATCAGGTTGGTTTGGAAGTCCTCTCCGCCAAAGGGAGGGGAGTTCAGGTCGGGGAAGGTTACGTGTACACCGGTGACGGGATCCACGGCATCGGGTATGTGTGGTGCGTTGCCGGCTTTGTCGGACCACGTCTGGAAATGCATAATCTCGGTTCCGCCGATGCTGAGCACGATGCGCAAGGTTTCCAGGCCCGTTACCCTCTGCGCCAGTTTCGGGTAAAGGCTGCTGCCGCCCTGCTCGATGGTGCCGAAGTGAAAACCGGCCGTGTTGGCGATCGCCTGAAGGAAGTTCGGGTCTTTCAGGTCATTGTCAGTCCTCGGGATCGCCGTATGCTGGCCCACGGCCAAGGTTGGAATCGCAGGCTGGAATGTGTCGCCAAGGTCAGGGTTGCCGGTGCGGCTGCGGTACCGGGTCCACCAGGTGGTGTCGACGGTGAGTTGCATAAGGTTGGTCAGCCGGCCGATGTTTTGGGCGCCAGTTGCCTGGCTGCTCGGCAGGTTGCGGAAACGGTCGAGGCTGACCGGCTCCGCGCCTTTTGAAACCAGGTAGGCATTGATGAAGACTTCATGGCTCAGTTCATCCTCGGTGTTGTCATGGATGTACTGGCTCATGTCGCCATCGAGAGGCAGGAAAGCAGCGGTATAAGCCGGACTGCCGCTTCCACCGGGCACTTCGCTATCCTGAATGCCGCCGAGTTCGTTGTACTGCTGCCACAGATCGGTCTCAAGGATTTCTGCTGCCGCCAGAAAGCGCAGGATGGCCACATCCCCGATTGTGATGATGCCAATGCGTTCCGAGGCTTCAGCTTTATTGGCGAGCAAGGAGCCGGCGGAGAGGGCTGCTCCAGCCACGCCCAGGCCTTTGAGGAAGGAGCGGCGCTGGACGCCGGTTTTGGATGGAGACTCGGCGCTGGCTGGTTGAGTGTTTGGTTCGGACGACAGAATAGGGACGAGGGTTTCTTTTGTCATGTTGACTCCAGTCTTTTCAGAAATGATTGTCGGCAATCTCGACAACCTGGATTTGGATTCCCGCAAAATGAAGGTAGGCTGTTGCGAGCGGGTTGGTGTCACACCTGCGTCAAAGGGATGTCAACTTATTGCCGCGCGTCTTATTGCTGCGCGGAGTCGAAGAGTACCGACGCCCTTGGTTGATCAATACCGCGCTTATGTGATGCTTGTATAATCTTTATCTAATAGAGTTCACTTCCGCGAACCTTCCGGGCGGCGGGGTTTGCCCGGTAAATAACTTCAGGGTTCAGAGCAGAAAGGCACAGGAATGGCCACTACCGATGTCGTGCCCCAGGAATCATTGGGTCAAGTGGGGCAAAGACGTGTCGTTAACGACATGAGCATTCAGGTTGCGACGGTGAATGGGTCGGGGTCGCAGAGTTCCA
>OBLU010006816.1_pt1 | contig 10148 bp, 8 predicted proteins | sample 1518681 | NCBI WGS metagenome assembly OBLU01 (sample SAMEA3539304, study PRJEB22396) | soil metagenome | biome: tundra; feature: field; material: soil | place: USA | collected 2010-05 | depth 0.15 m
AACGCCGCAACGAACGCGGGCATGAAGGCGAAGCCGATGCCGATGCCGCGCACGAGCATCACCGCGCTCAACCAGACGATCGAGGTGTGCGCGCCGATCAGTCCGAGCGGGACGCCGGCGATCACGGTCAGCGCAACGCCGCCGAACGCGAGCGCCCCGCCGCCGAGCCGATCGACGAGACGCCCGACGAACGGCATCACCAACGCCATGCCGATCCCCTGCGGTCCGAGCAGCAGTCCCGTGTCGATGACGCTCTCATGGCGCAGCTGCTGGTAGTAGAGGGGAAGCAGGATCAGCGCCCCGAACAGCGCTGCGCCGAGGAAGAACATCACGAGCGAGGCGGACGCGTAGGTGCTGCGGCGATACAGCCGCAGATCCAGCAGCGGCGCGTTGGCGTGCCAGGCATGCCACGCGAACACGGCGATCAGCACGACCCCCGCAATCAGCGGAGCGACCACCTTCGCCGAGGAGAACCCGCCGGTCACGCCGATCTCCGCCAGCCCGTAGGTCAGGAGCGGCATCCCGGTCGCCATCAGGATCAAGCCGCGCACGTCGAGCCGCGGCGGATGTTCCTGGCGCCCGGCGGCAGGCAGGATTCGCAGCGCGAGCACGATCGCGAGGATCCCGATCGGCACGTTCACGTAGAAGATCCAGCGCCAGCTCGCGCCTTCGAGAATCAGTCCGCCGATCGTGGGACCGAGGATCGGCCCGAGCATCGTCGGCACGCCGGTGACGCTCATCACGCGGCCCATCCGCTGCGGCCCGGCCGTGTCGGCGAGGATCAGCTGCCCGACCGGCATGATCATGCCGCCGCCGACGCCCTGCAGCACGCGGAAGACGATCAGCCCGCTGGTCGATGCCGCGATGCCGCACAACGCCGAGCCGACCGTGAACAGCAGCAGCGAGGCCAGGTAGACGTTCTTCGCGCCGAACCGTCGCGACGCCCAGCCGGTCAGCGGGATGACCGTGGCGAGCGACAGCAGGTAGCCCGTGATCACCCACTGGATGTCCGAGAGCGGACTGTGCAGCTTCTCGTGGAGCGTGTTCAGCGCGACGTTGACGATCGTCGTGTCGAGGATCGACATGATCGACCCCAGCACGACGACGACCGCCACGCGCCAGACGTACGGGTCGATGCGCTCGGACGTTTCGGCCACGCACGCCTCCACTGACGGGCGTCGCGCGCGGCCAACGGGTCTCCGGCGGGCGGACGACGCAAAATCAATCCGGTCCCTAAACGTTAGGCACCGAAGCGTTGTGTGTCAACCCGCGCTTCGGATGCCTGAGCCCCGGTCGCCCCCGGGCTCGTGAGCCGGCGAACTACGGATTCGAACGCCGCTGGCCTAGCGGCAGAACGGGCAACCCTTGCCACCCTGGTCCAGCGATCGCTGGTGCGCGATGCGATGCTCGGCGGCGCTCCGCGGGTCGCTCAGTTCGAGCTCGTGACTCATTCGGTTGCGGTGCTCGCGAACGAACGGGAGATCGGAGAGTCCACGGTAGACGCGGCTGAGGGGCTTGGGCACGGTGGCTCCTTGATCGAGTGTTGTCCCTCGTCCCCAGGGTCAAGATAGCGAGCCCTCCGTGGTACGTCCAATACCTAGCTTTTCTCGCTGTGAGACGTCTACGCACTCAGACGAGGGAGACCGAGGGACGCACGCCGGCGTGTGCGCCGTTCGGCGCTCAGGTCGCGAGCGCGCTCGGCGAGCCCGCGTCGTAGTCTGCGATCCAGGCGGCGCCGCGGCCCTCCCGGTCGGAGCGCAGGCGCTTGCGCAGGGCGATGCGGATGTCCCGCTTCCAGGCCGCCAGCGGAGAGACCAGGTGGTTGTCCACGCCTCGCGCCCGCGCCGCCAGCACCACCTGGCTGGCGCGCGGCCACCGCGAGCGCTCATAGCGCGCAAGCGCGGCGGGCGGGTCGTCGAGATTCGAGCCGAGCGCGGCAGCGAGCACGCAGCCGTCCTCCATCGCCTGGCAAGCCCCCTGACCGAGGTAGGGCAGCATCGGATGTGCCGCGTCGCCCAGCACGGTGGCACGGCCGACTGTCCAGCGCGGGATCGGGTCGCGGTCGTAGAGCGCCCACTTGTACCACGCCTCGCCGGCCGAGAAGATCCGGTCCAGCGACTCGTTCCAGCCGCGAAAGCGCTCGAGCACCTCGTCGCGGTCGCACTCCGTGATCCACGACTCGTGGGTGTAGGCCTCGTCGTCGTAGTGGGCCACCACGTTGATCAGCTCGCCGCGCCGCATTCCGTAGATCACGACCGCGCCGTGCGGCCCCAGCCACGTGGTGTTCTCCTGCCGCAGCGGGAGTGCCTCACCCGGCACCGCGTCGATCGGGATCACGCTGCGATAACAGATCTTGCCGGTGAAGCGCGGAGCGTCGGGGCCAAACAGGCTGGCGCGAACGGCCGAGTGGATCCCGTCGGCGCCGACGATGACGTCGGCCTCGATTTCGCTGCCGTCGTCGAAGCGAGCGGAGGCCACCTCGCCGTCGGTCTGGACGGAGACGCAGCGGGCGCCCAGCGTCACGACTTCGGCCGGCACGGCGGCGGCCAGAACGTTGAGCAGGTCGGCCCGGTGGGCGGCGCAGCCGCTCGCGCCGTAGCGCTCGGCCTGACCCTGTCGTGCCGCCTTGGATATGACCCGACCGGTCCTCCAGTTGCGCAGCACGTCATACGCCGGCTCCCAGGCGACCTCGCGGACCGCCGACTCCAACTCCAGCGAGCGCAGGGCCTTCATCGCATTCGGGCCCAGCCACACGCCGGCGCCGATCTCCTTGAGCTCCGGCGCCGCCTCGTAGACGCGCACGTCGAATCCGCGCAGCCGGAGCGCCTGCGCCGCCGTCAGACCGCCGATGCCGCCGCCGATGATGGCGACGCGAGCGGTTTGAGCCAAGATCTCGCTCCCGGAGCTTGCCAACCGCTTGGTCTTGCCAGACGTGACCGCATGCTACCGAGCGGTGGTCTCCAAATGCGATCGCGCCAGGAGCGGCGCCGCGGTCTCGGCGTCCGGTCCCGAGCCGTCCCTAGTTCTGACCGAAGTCGAGATTCCCGACCTCGAGCCGCCAGCGCCTGGCCCCGCGCCGTCGAGCGGCGGAGCGGAGCTTGATCGCGAGTGGGCTCGGCGGGCGGATGATCAACGCGACGAGCAGCGCGAGCAGCGCCAGGCGGATCGGTCGCAGGGGTCGCCGCGGGTGCGCATGGTGGGCTTGGCGCCAGGCGCGCGACGAGCTCTCCACCCGCCTGAGCAGCCGGCCGCCGAGCCACAGCGCGCCACAGCAGATCTCCAAGGCCAGCATCAGCAGGGCGGCGCCGGCGACGACCATCATCGCCTTGCGGGCGGGTCCCGGCCCGAACCCGTAATAGGCAGCGACGGAGTCGGCCAACAGGAGCATGGGCACGATCGCGAAGACGAACGCGGCGGCACCGGGCCGTGCCGCCATGAACGTTCGCAGCATGGCCCTGCGCTCCCGGCGCGCCGGCGCGACGCCGGCCGGTTGCGGCAGCCACAGACCAACCGGGTCTTCAGGCAACGCGCTGTCCTCTCAGGGGCACCGGGGCGTGAGATTACTCCGGCGCTCGCGCTCCACGCAGCGGATGGCCGCCCAGAGCCTGCGCGAATTCCCAACATGCGACAAAAGCGCCGGCCCGGCGTGGCAGGCGGGGCGTTGGCCCGTTCCGGCGGGCTCGATCAGGGCTCGCGCAACACGGTCTTCGTCGTCGGCCTCCGGCGCGCTGCCGATCAGCTCCGCCGGTCGTTCTCGCTCCCCGGGCGTTACCCTGCGAGCTATTCCGTCCAGGTCCCGACAGAGGACGTCGTCCGCCGCGGCGGTCGGCCATTTGGCGCCCGAGCCGGCGCCGTGCCCCAGCGCGCCCGGCGACCCCGGCGCCGCGACCGGTGCTGACATGGCGCTGAAGGACGTCGCCGGGGCCGCCGAGCTTTCCGAGCGCGTCGAGCTGCTCGTTCCGCTGCTGCGTGCCAACGCGCTGAGGACGGAGCACGACGGGCGGGTCGCCCCGGAGAACATCGCCGCACTGGCGCAGGCCGGGGTGTTCAGGATGACCGCACCGCGATCCTTCGGCGGCTACCAGGTGCCCGTCAAGACGCAGGTCGAGGTCCTGGCCGCAATTGCGCGGGGCTGCGGCTCGACGTCGTGGGTCTGCGCCGTCTACAGCGTCGGGGTGTGGCTGGCGGGCTGTTTCAGCGACCAAGCCCAGGAGGAGGTGTTCTCCGAGCCTGACGCGCGCGTCACCCTGGTCGCGGCGCCGACCGGCACGCTCGTGCCCACCGACGGCGGCTACCGGTTGACCGGACGCTGGACGTTCAACACCGGCTGCCTCGACGGGCACTGGGCGATCGTCGGTGCGCCCCGCCCCGCCGAGCGCGGCGCCGCCGGCAGCGACGGGATCGTCGCACTCGTGCCCTACGCGGAGCTGACGATCGCCGACGACTGGTATGTCAGCGGGCTGTGCGGAACCGGCAGCCGCACGATCGTCGCGGAGGATCTGTTCGTGCCCGAACACCGCGTCCTGCCGATGAGCGAAGCGCAGAGCGGCCGCCACCGCAGCGAGCGCCACGCCGCCGACCCCTACTACCGCGCGCCGATCGGCGCGGTGGCCAACGCCAACAGCGCCGGCACGCCGCTCGGGCTCGGGCAGGCCGCGCTCGAGCTGTTCCTGGAGCAGTTGCCGGGTCGGGGGATCACGCTCACGTCGCACACCGACCGTCGGCTGGCGGCGATCACGCACCTGCAGGTCGGTGAGGCCGCGGTCAAGCTTGAATCCGCCGCTTTTCACGCCGCTCGCTGCGCCGAGATCGTCGACGAGCACTGTCAGGGCGATCAGCCGTTCACGATTCGCGACCGGGCGCAGATCCGCTCCGACCTCGGATACGTCACCGACCTGTCAAGGGGCGTGGCACACCTTCTTCTGGAGGGCAGCGGGGCCAGCGCGATTCACGAAGACGTGCCGATCCAGCGCATCGTCCGCGACCTCGACGCGCTCGCTCAACACGCTGTCCTGCACCCCAAGACCAACCTCGAGCTCTACGGGCGGGTCCTCTGCGGCCTCGAGCCCCACTCGGTCGCGATCTGAGCACACCGCCGGAGGTGCCCGTGTCGAAAGATCCCCAGGCAACCGACCGCGACGCGGTCCGTCCTCGGCGACTGGCGGTCACCGGGGGATCGATCAGCTACCTGAGCGCCGGCAGCGGCCCGCCGTTGCTGTTCCTGCACGGCGGCGGCGGCGCCGGGGTCTGGCACGAGGCGCACGCGATCTGGGCGCGCGAGCATCGCGTCGTCGCGCCCGATCACCCGGGCTTCGCCGGCTCTGACGAGCTGCCGGACGTCGAGGGCGTCGACGACCTCGTCTACCACTACCTCGACGTGATCGAGGCCCTCGAGCTCGAGCGCCCCGCGCTCGTTGGCGCTTCGTTCGGAGGCTGGGTCGCCGCCGAGCTCGCGGTGGCCGCGCCGGATCGCTTCCGGGCGCTCGTCCTACTCAGCCCCGTGGGCCTGCGAATCCCCGAGCACCCGATCGCCGACGTCTTCTTCATGCGCCCCGACCAGCTCGTTGGAGCGCTCTTCGCCGACCCGGCGCGCGCGCCGGTACTGACGCCCGACGTCGACACGCTGCTCGCCGCCTACCGCGACCAGACCGCGCTCGCCCGCTTCACATGGAGCCCGTTCATGAGCAACCCCAAGCTGCATCGCCGGCTGGGCCGCATCGCCGTGCCGACGCTCGTGCTGTGGCCCGAGCACGACCGCATCGTTCCGCGAGCGCACGCTGAACGCTATGCGCAGCTGATTCCCGGTGCCGGGCTCGAGACGATTCCCGACTGCGGACACGCGCTTCACCTCGAGCAACCGCAGGCCGTTGCGCACGCCGTCGGTCGTTTCCTGCACAGCGTCGACTGAAGGGGGGATCCGCGCGCGATGAAGTTCACCTACTTCCACCTGATGCCGTATCCGTACCTGCCGCCGGACTTCGAGGAGCGCTTCTCGTCGCCGTCGCTGACGTTTCCCAACGGCTATTTCGACCCCGCCCGGGGCGTCGAGCTCTACCACCGCTATCTGGACGAGCTCGAGTACGCCGACCAGCTCGGATTCGACGGAATCGCCGTCAACGAGCACCACCAGACCGCCTACGGCCTGATGCCCTCGCCGAACATCATGGCCGCCGCGCTGGCGCGGCGCACCTCACGGGCCAAGCTGATGGTCCTCGGCAACGCGATCGCGATCCGCGAGGATCCGCTGCGAGTGGCCGAGGAGATCGCGATGCTCGACCACCTCAGCCGCGGCCGTGTGGTGTCGGGGTTCGTGCGGGGCATCGGCTGGGAGTACTTCGCCCACAGCGTCAATCCGACCCGCTCGCGCGCGCGCTTCGAGGAGGCACACGATCTGATCATCAAGGCGTGGACGACCCGCGAGCCCTTCCAGTGGATCAGCCCGAACTACGAGTTCCGCTACGTCAACGTCTGGCCGCGGCCGTTGCAGGAGCCCCATCCTCCGATCTACATCCCGGGCGCCGGCAGCAGCGAGACGATGCGCTGGGTCGCCGAGCACCGCTACAGCTACATGTCGGTCTATGCGCCCGTGAGCGTGACCAAGCGCTGGTTCGACGGATACCGCGACGCGGCCGGGGAGCTGGGCTACGAGCCCGACCCGGAGAAGATCGTGATGTCCGTGCCGCTGTACGTCGCGGAGACCGACGAGCTCGCGCACGCGGAGGCTCGCGGGCACGTCGAATGGCTGTTTCACAAGGGCCTCAAACAGGGGCCTGAAATCATCTTCCCGCCGGGCTACATGTCGGCGAGCTCGATGCGGGGCGCGCTGATGAGCGGTATGCGCGGCTACGCAGAGATGAGCTACGAGGACCTGCTGCGCGAGGGAATCGTCGTCGCCGGCAGCCCCGATTCGGTCGGCGAGCAGCTCGAGCGCCTGCGCGACGAACTGGGCTTCGGCGCGATGAACCTGCTGATGTGCATCGGCGACATGCCGCACGACCGGGTCGTGAAGAACATGGAGCTGTTCGCCAGTCAGGTGATGCCGGCGTTCCGCGAGTCGCCCCCGCCGGCGACCGAGCCGATGCCCGCCTCGCCGCATTGAGCGAGCCCGGCTCGGCCGCCCGCACGCCGATCGCGCTCGTGCCGGCAGCCGATCGATAACCTCCGGTTGACCACGACCGGGAGGCAGCGATGGAATACCGACAGCTGGGCCGCTCTGGGCTGCGTATCTCCCAGCTCACCCTGGGGACGATGGGGTTCGGCGGCAGCGGCCCGTTCAGTGATGTGGGGCATATCGATGTCGACGGGGCCCGCCGCCAGATCGATATGGCGCTGGACGCCGGCGTGAATCTGATCGACACGGCGGACGTCTACTCGAGGGGCGCGTCCGAGACGATCATCGGAGCGGCGCTGAACGGCCGCCGCGACCGGGTGCTGCTGGCAACCAAGGTGCGCTTCGCGATGGGCCCGGGTCCCAACGACGGAGGCCTCTCGCGCCATCATCTGATCGAGGCCTGTGAGGCCAGCCTGCGCCGCCTGCAGACGGACCACATCGATCTCTACCAGGTTCACGAATGGGACGGGCAGACACCGCTGGAGGAGACCCTGGGAGCGCTCGAACACCTCCTGCAGAGTGGCAAGGTGCGCTACGTCGGCTGCTCCAATTTCGCTGGTTGGCACGTGATGAAGGCGCTCGGGACCGCAAGGACGGCGGGGCTGCCGGCATTCGTCAGCCAGCAGGTCTACCTCTCACTGCAGGAGCGATCGGCGGAGTACGAGATCGTTCCCTCGGCGATCGATCAGGGGCTCGGGCTGCTGATCTGGAGCCCGCTCGCCGGGGGACTGCTGTCTGGGAAGTATCGGCGCGGGGCGCCCCCGCCGGCGGGAGCCCGTCACGCGGGCGAATGGAGCGAGCCGCCGATCTACGACGAGGACAAGCTCTACGACACGATCGAGACGCTGGTCGAGATCGCCGATCATCACGGCGTGTCGGCGGCGCAGGTCGCACTTGCCTGGGTGCTCGCCCGCCCGGGGATCACCAGCGCGATCGTCGGGGCGCGCACCGAAGAACAGCTCGCCGACAACCTGGCGGCGGCCACGCTCAAGCTGGCGGCCGACGAGCACGCCCGGCTCGAGGCGGTGAGCCGACCGCCGCTGCTCTATCCGTTCTGGCACCACCGCAACGCGGCCGGTGACCGTTTGAGCGAGGCCGACCTGTCGCTGATCAGCGCCCACAACCGCGGCTGACGATCTAGGGGCCGCCCGCGCCGAGCAAACGGGTCTCGAGCCAGTCGTTGTGAAACGCGCCGCGCGGGTCGAGCCGCGCGAGCAGCCCGGCGAAGTCGGCGAAGCGCTCGTAGCGCGCAGTGATCGCCGCCGCCTCGGCGAGGAACAGCTTGCCCCAGTGCGGCCGCGGCGCGAACGGCGCCAGAACGTCCTCGAGCGCCGACAGCAGTTGCTCGACTCGCGTCTGGTCGCGGTGCCACGTGAAGTGAATGGCGACCGTGTCGCGGCCGTACTGCGGGCTCATCCACAGCTCATCGGCGGCCACGGTGCGAATCTCGGCGACGTACAGCAGCGGCTGGATCCGCGGCGCGAGGCGACGCAGCGCCTCGATCGCCGCTCGAGCGTGCCGGCGGGGCAGCAGATACTCGGACTGGAGCTCTGCGCCGGCGCTCGGTCTGAACTCGAGCCGGAAATGCGGCAGGCGCTCATGCCACGGACCTGCCGTCGCGAGCTGGCGCGTGCACCCGTCGGGGTCGCCGCCCGCAATCGGGTTCAGCTGTCGGGTCGCGGCGCGTGCGCCGAACAGCTCATCGGGCTCCGGCGCGGCGGCATCGTGCACGCGGCGCTTGACCCAGAGCTGCCCGGCCAGATCGTCCCAGCGCGTGAAGACGCTGACGCTGTAGCCGGCGGCCGTGATCTCGTCGAAGTGCGTGTCGAGGGACTGCCAGGAGAGATTCTCGTACACGCGCTGGCTGATCTCGTAGGCGGGCTCGACATCGAGCGTGATGCGCGTGACGACGCCGAGCGCTCCGAGCCCGACGACGAGACCGTTGAAATCGGCGTCGCCGCGGCGGAAGGCGATCAGCTCGCCGGTGGAGGTGACCAGCTCGAGACCGGCCACCGCGGTTGCGAGGTTGCCGTTGCGATCGCCGGACCCGTGTGTGGCGGTGGCGACCGAGCCACCCACGGAGATGTGCGGCAGCGAGCCGAGGTTGGCCAGCGCGAGTCCCTCGGCGTGAAGCCGCGGCGCGAGCTCCCCGTAGGTGAGCCCTGCGCCGCAGGACGCGGTGCCCGCCGCGCGATCGAGATCCAGCTCGCTCGGGAGCAGCCGCAACGAGACGAGCTCGGACGAGTCGGCGATCGTGTTGAACGAGTGTCGCGATCCGAGCACCCGAATGCGGGGTGCGGCGGCCACAAGCTCCTGCAGCGCCTCGATGCTCGTCGGACGGTGCAGCCGCCGGGCGCCGTAGACGACGTTTCCTGCCCAGTTGCGCTCTTGCACGGGCTTCACGCTATCGACCGGAGCCGATCGCCCGGCCGGGCGTGCGCCAGCGCCGTGATCGACGGTCCGCTGAGGCCTGCTCGCGCCGGCGAGATCGCCGCGCGCGGCGAGGCGGAAACGACGGCCAGGCCGGCTCCCGGCACTCCGGCTCGGCGCATTCGCAACAATGGTGTTTCGGCGCGTTTCGCAGCGGCAAGGCGAACCGCCTTCTCCCTCGAACCGGACGGCGAGGTTGGATCGTGCGCAGGAGACTGTTCTCGCGCCACGGGCCGCGCCTTCGCGTGGCGGCCCCAGTCGTGCGTGACCGACACACGGTTGGGCGTGGCTCCGTGCCGCCTGAGGAGCCGCGGCAGACCGGGGCGGACGCGCCCCCGGCGACGCCGCTCGCGCCGCGTGACCGCCAGCAGGCCGTCGTGGTCGAGATGCTGCGCCGGGCTGCCGGTGCGCCGGTGACCTACGCGGAGCTGCATGACGCGGGAATCGAGTTCCCCGCGAGCGTGGTCGCCGAGCTCGAGCTTGCCGGCGTGGCCGTTGAGCGCCGTCAGGTCGATGCGCGAGGTGCACGCCCGCTGACCGGCGTGCGGCTCGACCCTGAGCGCGACGGACACTCAACGTTCGCGGGCGGGGCGCCGGTGAACATCCC
>OBLU010006818.1_pt1 | contig 10147 bp, 8 predicted proteins | sample 1518681 | NCBI WGS metagenome assembly OBLU01 (sample SAMEA3539304, study PRJEB22396) | soil metagenome | biome: tundra; feature: field; material: soil | place: USA | collected 2010-05 | depth 0.15 m
TCTTCGTCCCGCCGACCCGCTCGAAGTCGTGCCGCTCGAGGACGCGCAGCAGCTTCGCCTGGACGGCCGGAGACAGCGTGGCCACCTCGTCCAGGAACAGGGTTCCGCCATGGGCGAGCTCGAAACGCCCGGCCCGTGAGGCCACCGCCCCGGTGAACGCGCCCCGCTCGTGGCCGAAGAGCTCCGACTCGGCCAGCGTTTCCGTGAGCGCGGAGCTGTTCACGGCCACGAACGGCCCGGCCTTCCGCGGGCTCCCGCGGTGGATCGCCTCCGCGACGAGCTCCTTGCCCGTCCCGCTCTCGCCGGTCACGAGGACGGTCGCGTCGGTGGGTGCCACCTTCTCGATGAGGGCGAAGAGCGCGCGCATCCCCGCGCTCTCGCCCACGAGCCCGCCGTACGACTCGCGCTTGAAGATGTCCTCTTTCAGCGCGCGGTTCTCGGCGAGGATGCGGTGCCGCTCCAGGGCTCGCCCGAGGACGTGCAGCAGGTCCGACTTCTCGAACGGCTTGTGGAAGAAGTCGAACGCCCCGAGCTCGATGGCCTTGAGGGCCCAGCGGCGCTCCGCTTCGGCCGTCATGACGACGACGGTGGCGTCCGGCTGGCGCTGCCGGATGGCCTGCAGCAGTCGGAGCCCTTCCTCCGCCTCGCCCGACGGCGGCAGCCGGAGGTCGAGGAGGTAGACGTCCGGCTCCCGCTCGGCCAGCTTCAGCCCCTCGGCGGCGTCCCGCGCGCCGTGAACCTCGAACCTTTCCTTGAGCGCCCACATGAGCTGATCGAGGAGGAGCGGATCGTCCTCGACGACGGCGAGACGCCCTTCCACCCCTTTCCGACCGGGGTCCACGGACTACACCCGCCGGCCGCGCGCGCCCGGAAGAGGCAGGAGGAGACGGACGCACGTGCCCTCGCCTTCCGCGGTCCTCACCTCGATGTCGCCGCGGTGGTGGCGCAGGATGCGGCGCGCCGTGTAGAGGCCGAGCCCGACGCCCCCGGGCTTCGTCGTCTGGAACGGCCGGAACAGCTTTCGCCGCACGAACTCGCCGGACATGCCCGGCCCGTCGTCTTCGACCTCTGCCACGGCGAAATTCCGGGCTCCGCGCCGCTCGAGACCCGTCCGGACCGTCACGCCGCTCGAGGCGGCTTCCTGCGCGTTCTGGACGACGCTCTGGATCGCCTCGCGCAGGTAGTAGGGGTCGCCCCAGACGCCGGGGATCTCCGCAAAGCTCACGCTCATCTGCGGCGCGGACCGCCCGCGGGGCCGGCACGTCCGCAGGACCTCCTGGAGCAGGTCGTTCAGCTCGAGTGGCACTTTGATGAGCACCGAGTCGCGACGAGCCGACCAGCTCCTCGCAATCCCGTCGAGCTTCTGGACGGTGGCTTGCAGGAGGTCCGTGGCGCTGCGCTTGAAGTCCGGATCGGCGTAGTGCTCTTCCATGTTCGAGAGGAGAAGGCTGAGACGAAGCTCGAGGTTCCGGATGTCGTGCAGGAGGACCGAGTCTTGCGTGGAGCGGGCACGGCGATGATGCGCCGGAGTGCGTGTCGCCATGGCGTCAGGGCCGGGAAGCCGCGACGCGGAATGTGAGCCTTACCGCCATCCCCGGCCGCAGCACCTTTTTCGGATCGCGTTTCACCTGCACGATCACTTGCACCGTGCCGCTGCCCGGGTCAACGACGGGACTGATGAACGAGACGCGCCCGCTCGAGCGCGCGTCCGGAAAATCCGGCGCTTCGACCGACACCTCGTCGCCCGTCCGGACCGCCTGGAGGCTCGACGCCGGCAGGTAGGCGCGCGCGAGGAGCGGCTCGAGCGCCATGACCTTGAAGAGCGGCTTGCTCTCCTCGAGGAGGAATTTCTCGCCCACCCGAGCGTAACGGTCCGCGACGATCCCGTCGAAGGGAGCCCGCACGACCGCCCGGTCGATCACGAGCTTCGCCCTTTCCAGCTCCACGAGGGCCAGCTCGTGCCGCGAACGCTTCTGCTCGAACTCGGCCTCGCTCGTCAGATTCAGACGCCGCAGCTCTTCGTATCGCTTGAGGTCCGCGCGGCTCACGGAGAGCGTCTCTTCCGCGGCCTTCAGATCCAGCTGGAACTCGCGCTGGTCCAGCGTGGCCAGAGGTTGCCCCTTCCGCACGAGCTCGCCCCGCTCGACCTGGAGCGAGTCGATCACCCCGCTGATCCGGGTGGTCACCGTGACTTCCTGCTCGACCATCAGATTCGAGGGGACCGTCAGCGGCCCCGGGGACGCGGGAGACGCGGGCGCTGGCGCACCGGCGCCGACTCCTGCGAGCGCAAGGAGGGAGACAGCGATGAACGCCTGACCAGCAAGCCGGATTGGATCGCGCGTGATTTTTTCCTCCGAAGTGTCTGGAACGGAATGATACAGAAGCTCCCGGATAGAATCCCGTCAGAGCTTCATGCCACTCTCCACGCGCGGTCAGACGTCAACGAGAGTCGAACGCCGCGAGGAGCTTCTTGGACGCCCGCCGCTTCCAAGCGGCGACGAGCTGCCCCCGAAGCTCCTCGGGTTTCACGCTCGAGAGGCGAATCAGCATCCAGTCGTGTCCCCGGTAGTGCGGCGTGACGAAGAAGGTCGAGGGGTTGGCCTCCATGAGAGCCTCGCGCGAGTCTCGGTCAGTGCGGACGACGAGCGTGACGCCGTCCTCCTTGATCCGCGCGAAGAGCTTGCCAGCCACGCGGAAGCCGGAGGTGCCGTATAGCTCGGGCCTTCCTCGACGCCAGGCAGCGCTAGCGCAACTCGGCGGGCGTCTAAGAATGTCATGGCACAACGCACGTGGCGATTCTAGACGGAGCGCGCTGGTCACTCGCTCAGGGAACGAGGAGGCGCCCAGTTTTTCACGCCGCGCCCGCCAAGAGCCTGATGCGGGCGGAAGTGCGCGTAGTGGACGAGGCCGAGCTCGACCTTCTTCATCAGGTCTCCTGTAGGGACGCAATGGGAATTGCGATGCCCGCTGGCGTCGCCGTCCGGACAGAATGCCCGTCCACGGGCCGTGATTGAGAAAGAGACCGACGGCGTGACTCTGATTTCTACGCGTGACTGCGCCCCGGCAATTCCCATTGCACCCCTACACATCCGGGCTTCCGGCCTGAATAGTCAGCGCCTTTCTCTCAGTGCCGCCGGCCAGTTCGTCGTGACGCTGATGAAGCGGGAGCGCTGCTCGCCGGCGTTGAGAACGAACAGAAACTTCGTGCCGTCCGCCACGACGTCGTAGTCTCTCCATCCCGCGATGTCCAGGCTGAACAGAGTCTGCGGAGCCTTCACGTCGGCAGACTCGCCGAGACGAATCGGAGCGGACATCATCCGGTTGTCGCCTGATACGTAGAAGAGCTCCTTTCCGTCGCGTCTCCAGCGCGGGCGAGACCCGCCGGTACTGGAGACGCGGACCTTCCTCCCAGGATTCGGGAACGAGACGACGTAGACCTCGTACGTTCCCGACTCGTTGGATGAGTACGCGATCCATCTTCCGTCGGGGGAGAATTGCGGTTCGATCTCGTCGAACGCTGTCGCAAGAAACGGCGTCGTCTTCAGATGGTCGGACCGATCCAGGATCCAGATGTCCTGGCCGGTCTCGAGGCTGGACGCGGAGTAACAGAGGAATCGTCCGTCCCCGGACCAGTCCTGGACCCATTGGACGGTTCCCACGGGCGTGAGCTCCCTCGGCTCGCCCCCGTTCAGGGAAGCTTCGTAGAGATGCGGCCCTCCGCTCGGCGACCCGGTGGAAAAAGCCAGCGTCGCACCGTCCGGAGACCAGACAGGGAAGAAGTCGTCCCGGACCCCGGAGGTGAGGCGCGTGAGGATCCCGCTGGCGACGTTGGCCACCCACAGGCTGCCGACTCCCATGCGAGGATCCTGCACGACCACGGCAAATCTCCTCCCATCGGGAGAGAGGCGCACGTTCGCGAAAAGGCCCGGACTTCCTTCCGTGCCGAGCGGGTGCCCCAGCCGGTCGAGCCATTGGAGCTGCGCTGGTTCCCGCGACGGGCGGTACGCCAGGAGTCCGTTATCCGACGCGGAGAACGCACCGGTCCCGGTGAAAGCGTGGTGCATGACGTCGGGGATGACCTGGCGAGGTTCCCCCTTCACGCGCAGTTTCGCCGCATCGAAGGGCTGAGCCAGGAGGACGCCCCCGCGGACGAACAGCAGAAATCCCGGATCCGCGTATTCCGCCCGCGAGCAATCCGCCACAAGAACGGTGCCTGTGCCCGTCTCCATGTCGCCGAGGCGCACGTACGTCTGCGAAGACCCGGAGGATCGCCCGAAGTAGAGAAAGTGCCGGGAGTCAGGCAGGAAACGCGGTAGGCAGACGGATCCTTCGTGCTGCGACGCATCCGCCTTCACGGCCGGAATCGGCGCTCCGCCCGCCGCGGAGACCCGATGAACGGCCGCGTCGACGAGCTGGGCGAAGAGGATCTCGCCCCGGCGGCTCCACGTACCCGTCAGGTAGAGGCCAGGAGCTTCGCAGATCCGCAGCGACACTCCTCCCGCGGCCTCGATCTTTTCGAGCCTTCCTCCTGCGAAGAAACCAATCCACCGGCTGTCCGGGGACCAGAAGGGACCGGCCGCTCCTTCCGTCCCGGGCAACGGTCGGGCCGAGAGGGACGGCATCGGACGGACCCAGAGAACGTCCTGACCGCTGTCGTTTGGCGCGACGAATGCGAGATTGCGCCCGTCCGGTGATACGGAAAAACCGGTCTCTCCGGGATGGGACGGGAACGCGGACCGGCCCGGCGGTGCCACCGAGAAGACCACAGGCTCGATGTCGACGGGGGTCCGCTTCGAAAGGAGCAGCGTCAGACCTGTAGCCGCGAGGACGAGCAAGGCGGCGGACACGGCCGTTCGCACATATCGGGGCCTTGCGGGCGGCGGTCCGCCGTCCATCGCGGAGACGTCGCGCAGCTGCAAAGCGACGTCCCGCGCCGACTGCCAGCGATCGTCCGGATTCTTGGCGAGGCAGGTCTGGACGATTCGTTCGAGTGCCGGCGGCGTCATCGACTGAAGCTGCGAGATCGACACCGGCTCTTCCTTCATGATCACCGAGATGAGCGATGCCTGACTGGTCCCGGAGAACGCCTTCAGGCCCGTGGCCATCTCGTAGAGCGTCGCGCCGAGAGCGAAGATGTCCGTACGCGGATCGGGTTTCTTCCCTTCGAGCTGTTCCGGCGCCATATAGGAGAGCGTGCCGAGGATCTCTCCCTCACGCGTGACGTCGCGGGCCGCCGTCCGGGCGGATGTGACGCCTTCGACCGGGCCCTCAGGAGCCAGGGCCTTCGCCAGACCGAAGTCGAGGAGCTTCACGCCCGACCTCGTCAGCATGACGTTCCCCGGTTTCAAGTCCCGGTGCACGATGCCCACCCGGTGAGCCGCGTCCAGCGCCGACGCGATCTCGATGCCGACTTTCAGAAGCTGACCGGGAGGAAGGGGCCCCTTCGTGATCGTTGCCGCCAACGTCTCACCCTCAGCCAGCTCCATGACGAGAAGGTGCCGGCCGGAGATCTCCTCGAAGGAGAAAAGGGCCGCAATGTGCGGGTGGCTCACGGCGGCCAGCGACCTCGCTTCCCGCTCGAAACGGTTGATGCTCTCCTTCTCTTCGAAAAACGTCTCAGGCAGAACCTTGACCGCCACCTCACGGCCCAGCTTCATGTCCTTCGCCCGGTAAACCTCTCCCATCCCGCCGGCGCCGAGCGGCGCGAGAATCTCGTAAGGACCCAGGCGCGTGCCGGGAGCGAGTGACACTGGTGAGGCTCTTTCTCTTCCTCTCGCAAGGAGTATCTCAGCATTCCGAAGCACCGCCCGCCGCACGTTTGCTTAGAGGCTCGACACTTCCATGGCTTCGAGGGAGACGCAGAAGCTGCTCAACTGGCGACGGTTAGAACGAGACGATTCGCCCGTCGCCTTCCGACCTCGAGGGCCCGGTAGTCTCTAACCACCGCGCTCTGAGCCATCCACCCGGGAATCCTTCAGGGAGAGGGCCGATTACTCGAACCTAAATCGCGGTCCGGACGGAATGCCCGTCTACGGGGCGGGAAGAAGTGCCTCTGATCTCTACGCGGCACAGCCACCGGCAATTCCCATTGCGCCCCTACACCTGTAGTCAGAAGAGTATGCAGGTGACAGGCCGAAGGGGGGCCGACCGAGACCTACTTTGTGATCCCCCTCTCGCGCGCGAGTCCTGGAACTCCTTCGGCGACCATCAAGCTGAACACGCGCTCGGCCTCGGAGAGGACGAGGCGCCTGCCGTCGGGGGAGAGGCCCAGGGATTCGGTGATCCATTCGGGGTCGAATCCGGCGAGAGGACGCCGTGTCGAGGCGGTGTCTTTCCCCGGCACGAAGTCCTGAATGAAGATGCCGTCCAACCCCCTCTGGTCCTGCCCGGTGAAAAGGATCCGGTTGCCGTCCGGGGTCCATCGCGCGCGTCCCCGCTGGATCTCGGTCTTGCGCCGCGCCTCGGGAAGGACGGCGAAGGTCATGTCGATCCCGTCTTCGACGCGGATCACGTGGAGGACGCTCGTCGTCCGGGCGTTGATCAGATAGGCGGCCCAGGTCCCGTCGGGCGAAACCTGCGGGATCTGCACGGCGCCTCTCGCCAGCAGCTCCGCCCCGGTTCCGTCCGGATGGATCTTCCAGAGACCCTGATGCTGGCGGTTCGCGCAGGAATAGACGATCCACTTGCCGTCCCGGGTCTGGGTCGGATTCTGGGCGTCCACGCCGTCGTGGGTCACCTGGTGCGCGCCCGTTCCGTCGGGGTTGGAGGCCCAGACTTCCAGGTTTCCGCTCCGGTTCGAGCTCCAGAGAAGGGTACGGCCGTCCGGAGTGAAGCTCGGATCCCAGTCGTCCGCCGGGTCGTCCGTGAGGCTCCGGACGACACCGGTGCGGGTGGAGATGGCCCAGAGATCGAGGTTCCCGGACCGGTTGGAGGAGAAGACGACCCACTCTCCGTCCGGCGCGAAGACCGGCTGGCGGTCGTTGACCGTGCCGTGGGTGATCCAGCGCGGCAGACCATGTTCGTCCAGAGGGTATTCGCGGAGGTTCTGACGTCCGGCCATGCTGTCGAAGACCACCCGTCCGTCCGGGAGGAGGTCCAGGGTCGTGCCGCTGCTGCCGACCCAGAAGAGAGGATGCTGGCGGAGCGTGCGGACGTTTTCGCGAAACGCGCGGGCGGCGCTCACGGCGGTGCCACCCCCGGTAATCGACTCGGACTGCATGAAGACGATCTCGTCGGGGGAAAGCCAGGCGACGGTGGAGAGCATGCCGAGGGACTCGGGCCGGATTTCCCGGGAGGTTCCGTCCTTGATGTCGACGAGGGTGAGCTTGCGCAGGACGCCCGAGGTGATGAAGGGAGGCGTGTTCAGGATGAGGTGCCGGCCGTCCGGGCTCCACCGCGGGTAGCCGAGGAGCTCCCCGTCGAAACGGGCGATCTCCCGTTCGACGCCCCCCGCGGCATCGATCAGGAAAAGAACCGAGCGAAGCCTGTCCTGCCGGCGGTCGAAGCGGATGAAGGCGATCTGCTTCCCGTCCGGGGACCAATCTCCCTGCTCGGCGTCCTCCACGACCTTGAGAGGGTTGTTCCCCACGAGGGGGGTGCGGTAAAGGGACGTGCGTCCTTTCTGGGTGTGGACGAACAGGATCGAGGTGCTGTCGGGGGTAAAGCGTGCGAAGTCGTCGGGACCGGCGGTGAGGGCGACCTCCCCGCCACCCTTCAGCTGCTTGAGCCAGATACGCGGTTGCCCGTCACGGTCCGACGTGAAGGCGAGGGTCTTCCCGTCGGGACTCGCGGCAGGAGACGTGTCGTGGCCGCTGCAGGTCACGAGCCGGATCGCTACCGCGGAGCCCTGATCAGGCGTCTTCTGGAGAGCCCAGATGAGGCCCAGCGAAAGTCCGAGGATCGTGACGCCCGCCGCACCGCCAAGCAGGGCGAGATGTTTCCGTGCGGAGGGAGCCACCTGCGAGACTTTTCCCGGCCCTGATCCGCCATTGGCGGATTCGAGGGCGAAGGCGAGATCCCGCGCCGACTGGAAACGCCTTTCTGGGTCCTTCTCCAGGCAATGCCTTGCGATGCGCTGCAGCCAGGGTGACGGCCCGGAGTCCTCGGCCGCGAGCTCCGGCGGCTCGTCCTTCAGGATCGCTGACATCGTGTCGGCGGCGGTGGCCCCTTTGAACGCCCTGCGACCCGACAAGAGCTCGTAGAGGATCGCCCCGAACGAGAAGAAGTCCGATCGGTGGTCGACGGGGAGCCCGCGAACCTGCTCGGGCGACATGTAGCCCACCGTCCTCATGACGACACCCGGTTCGGTGTACTTCGACTCGGTGGGCGCGCTCGTCCCGCCGTTTTCGTGCTGCTCCGTCCTCTTCGCGAGCCCGAAGTCGAGAATCTTCAAGTGGCCGTCTCTGGTTATGAAGAGGTTCTCAGGCTTGAGGTCCCGGTGGACGATGCCCTTCTCATGGGCGGCGGAGAGAGCCTTGGCGGTCTGGAAGGCGTAGTCCACGACCTGCTTCTGCGGAATCGGGCCTGCGTCGAGCCTCCCGCGCAGAGTCTCACCCTCCAGAAGCTCCGTCACAGCGTACGAGATGCCGTCCTGCGTTCCGAAGTCGAAGATCGAGAGGATGTTCGGATGGGAAAGGGCAGCGACCGCAAGGGCTTCGCGCTCGAACCTCGCCAAGGCCTCAGGATCCGCGGCGAGCGACTGCGGCAGAACCTTGATCGCGACGTCGCGCTTGAGCTTGGAGTCCCGCGCCCTGTAAACCTCTCCCATTCCGCCCGCGCCAAGAGGCGCGAGGATCTCGTAGGGGCCGAGACGAGTGCCAGCGCTGATTGTCATGAGGCTCTGATGGGAGTCTATCCGTCGACGGACTGCCTCACCGACCGCCTTATCTGCGAGCCCTAGCGTTCCGGGAGCGGCAGGCGAGTGGGGTGGCAGGCTCTTATCCTGCGACGGTTAGGACGAGCCGGTTCGCCCGACGTCATGCCTCCCGACGCTCTGACAGATCAGCCTGGCTCCCCGGGCTGATGTCTCAGAGCGCGGTGGTCCGGGACTACCGAGCGCTGGAGACGGGACGCCTGCTCCGTCATCGGGCGCGACGACGGTTCCGACGCTGTCTTTCCCGATGCTGGTGCTTCTCGGGTTGGGCCTTGCGTGGCTCTAATTCCATCTGTTGAAGAGGCTCTGAATCGGTCGTGTAGGGGTGCAATGGGAATTGCCCGACGTTGTGGGGGCGCAATGGGAATTGCGGCCCCTCCTGGCGCTCGGAAACCAGTGCAGGGGTGCAATGGGAATTGCGGTCAGAGTCACCCGATCGGGTGATAGACAGGATCGAGCCTCTTGTGGGATCGGGAGTCAGCCGCCACGTCTAAGGCTGTCTCGGCGCACCATAGGGGAGGTCTTCATGCCGGGCCCAATCCTTCGCGATCTCGACAAAGGCCAGACACACGACGGTTCTTCCACCGCCCGCCCTAGACGGAAACACCCGAGCACCGTCAGTCAAGCTCGACAAATACGTGCGGCCAACCCAGCGGCGCCGTTCCTGCCCGCCGCAACAACACACCGTTCAAGCTCCTCAGACAATACCTACCATCCGCGAAGTCTGCCATGTTCATCTAATACCCACGAAATACCCCCTTCTCCGAGACAGGAGTAGACCGACCATGTCCAACACGAACGATGAGCGCAGCTCTGAAACCGCTCTAGGACTTGGCACCCCAAGACGGACGTTTCTTGTGCGCGCCGGTCTAACGGCTGGATCGCTGGTAGTCTCAAATACCCTGCTGAGCTCTGTGGCTCACGCGCTCCCTGAAAACCTGCAGACGGATCACCAACACGGCTCCGCGGGCCGGCCCCTCTGACTCATTCTCGGCCCGTATCCTCTCAGCATACTCGGCTTGACTCGAACCTTTCTGGCGTCCCTCGTCACCCTCTTTCGCCCTCGGCCCGCGATGGCCGCCGAGAACCTCGCTCTGCGGCATCAACTCGGCCTCCTCCTGCGGGCGAGATAGCCCCCCGGCAATACGCATTGCGCCCCTACAGGTGCATCGAGATCATCGATTCGGCGGAGATCAGCGAGCTCCCGGCCTGAAGCCCGCTATTGAAGGCGTTCGACGTTATGGTTGTCCTGGCTTCTCCGGTTTGCGCGAGGCG
>OBLU010006820.1_pt1 | contig 10145 bp, 13 predicted proteins | sample 1518681 | NCBI WGS metagenome assembly OBLU01 (sample SAMEA3539304, study PRJEB22396) | soil metagenome | biome: tundra; feature: field; material: soil | place: USA | collected 2010-05 | depth 0.15 m
ACAGGCATTGCAGGCGTTGGAAGGCGGAGGGGGCGGTGGCGGCCAGCATCGCGCGACGGATCGCGCCGGCCGGCCCGGCAGAGATTTCAGCTCGTGGGCGCATCGTTGCCCCGATCTTACATTAATGGCACATTGATTGCAAGTTAGTATTAAACTTGGAGGCGAGGGTCGGAATCGAACGCGGTCTTCACCGACTACCAGCCTCAATACCCTGATTTACAAGGGTATTTTAACAGCGGTTTTACAGGGGTTCAAGCACTTTTTGACACTATCCGGCTTAACTCGCCACCTACCCGCCACGCACACGCCGCCTACTCGGTTATTGAAGAAATCGTTGAAGGTTTCGTTGAAGATTTTTGACAACATTAGGAAGCAGGTTTGTAATGCCAAATGGCCTTCGCGCATTCGCATGACTTTTCGTGAAAATGTCGCCACCAATTCCGCCGATTTACTTGCCTCGCGGACTTAGTGTCTTTTTGTAAATCAGGCAACCGAAGGTGCTCTCGACTATCCAACGGCGTAGCAATACGTTGAAACCCACGGTGGCATCGGAGTGTTTGACGACTTCAACCACCGCTTACAGAGTTTTGCCGCGTAATCCGTTCGGGGCTGTGGGCGCGGCTGACGGCCGTGTCGTAAGTTATGGCGCATTTGCAATAGAGCTCGTAGAGCTGATTATCCATCAGCACCATGCCTTCTTTGCGCCCCATTTGGATGGTATTCTCAAGGTGGTGAAACTGGTTTTCACGAATCAGGTTTTTGACCGCGCCGGTGGCCACCAGCAATTCGTAGGCGAGCACGCGCCGCATGCGGTCGGCAGACGGCAGTAAATCCTGCGCGATGATTCCCTGCAGGGCGTTCGAGAGCTGCAAAATAATCTGCTTCTGCGCGCTGCCTTCAAAAACACCGATGATGCGCTCAAGAGCGTGGGAGACATTCGGTGAGTGCATCGTGGCCAGCACGAGATGGCCGGTTTCCGCCGCCGTCAACGCGGTGGAAATGGCTTCGTGATCGCGCATTTCACCGACGACAATCACGTCCGGGTCCTGCCGCAGGACGTGAATCAGGGCGCGGTTGAACGAGCGCACATCGGTCAACACTTCCTGCTGCACCACAATGGCGCGCTTGTTGGCGTGGACGAATTCTATCGGGTCTTCGATCGTGACAATTTTGCAGCGGCGTTCGTTGTTGATGAGGTCAACGAGATAATTCAGCGTCGTCGTCTTGCCCGCGCCGGTCGGGCCGGTGATTAACAACAAACCGTTCGGCTTGCGCGCCAGTTCGTCCAGTTTTGCGGGCAAACCCAGTTCCTCCCGCGTCGCCACCTTCTCGCCGCAAAAACGAAAACTTAATTCCGTGTGGTTGTTGCGCCGGTAAAACGTGGCGCGCACGCGGCCGGCGACGCTGTGGAGGATGGAAATGCACAGCTCCCATTCCTGCTCGAATTTCTTCCGCTGCGGCTCGTTCATCAGGCTGTCGGCCATCGCGTCAATCTCCTCCTCGGTCAAAGCGTCCTCGTCGGCGATGATGATTTCGCCGTTCACGCGGAACGCCGGCGGCACCCCCGCCACCAGATGCAGGTCCGACGCGTCAAACTCATGCACCGCCGACAGGAGCCGGTTCAGGTTTTCGGATTTCATCGTTCGGTTTTTTGCCGCAACCAGCCGCGCAGCCGCGCGATCATGCCGCTTTGCGAAACTTTCAGCAAGGCGTTTTGCGCTTCGGAACAATGCGGATTCAACTGCCTGGCCTGCGTGAAGGAATGCTCCGCCGCGCCCACCATGCCCAGCGATTGCTGGCTCAACCCCAGGTCCAGCCACGCGCGAAAATGTCCCGGATTCCATTCCACCGCCTGCTGAAACAGCTTGAGCGCCAGCACGAATTGTTCGTAGTAAAACCGGATGCGCCCGGCGAGCCAGGCGGTGAACCAGTCGCGTGGCGCGAGCAGCAGCGCCTTTTCAAAACAATAATCCGCGCGCGATTCCTGCCGCGCCAGCAGCACGTCGCCGCGGGCGAGCCAGATATAGGGCGTGTCGCCGCGTTCCTCGATGGCGGCATCCGAAAACGCCAGCGCGCCCTGCAAATCCCCGCTGCGGCCGAGCGCGACCGCCTTGGCCGCGAGCAATTCCGGTTCGTTCGGGAAACGTTCGAGCGCCTTGTCGGCCCACAATTTGGCTTCGCGAAATTCGCCAAGTTCAATCAGCATCCGCACCTGGCCGGTCCAGGCGGCGGCGTTGTTGGGATTGAATTCCAAAACTTTGGAGTAGAAACGCAGCCCTTGTTCAAAATTTCCGGTTTCAAACGCCGCGCGGGCCTCGCCCAGATAATATGCCTCGTCCTTGACCAGCGCGGCTGATGATTGCCACGGCTGGTCTTCGGCTTCGCCGCCAAGTTCAAGATTGTTGAAACGGCTCATAAAATAATTTGGCGACGCCAGAACCAGTGCTTGAACGATTTGCCGATGAATTCAACTTCGGAAACCGTGGACATCTGCAGCATCACGGCCGAAAGGTTCGCTTCGCTGGCGTTGCCGTGCCCGCTTATATCAAATTCCGGCCAGACAAACCAGTGATTTTCCGGCACGACCAATCCGCCGCTGTTCGGCATGTGTGGCCGCAGCGGGTGGGCGACGCCGTTGACCGTGAAAGCGTTTTCTGAAAACTCGACGCGGTCGCCCGCCACGGCCAGCACCGGGCCAAGGCCGAGTCCGGCCTGGACCCGGACCGCGCCGCCTTCCTGGTGCGCATCTCCCACGGCATGTGATTCGAGCGAATACATGATCCAATCACCGCACTTGATGTCGCGTGGCAAAGACATTTGCCTTATGATGACCACGTTTCCCCGCACGCGCAGTGGCGTGATGAAGCGCTCGGCCAAACCAATCAGCGGGGAATAACACGCCTGCCACACGGCCAGCAGCGTGACGCCGGCCAAGACCAGCCGCAGGCCAAACCGGCAATCTTCGCGCAGCCAGCAGCCTTCCAGGAAAATGATGCTCGACGCGTGCGCGGAAATCATCAGGCCGAAACCCACACTGCCAAGCTGATAACCGAACGCGACGACAAAGAGCATCGCCGCGAGACAATACACGCCCAAAAACGCCCAGCCCAAATGCCGCCGTCCCTTCAGGAAAAAAACGTAGCCCGGCAAAACCAGGCTCAAGACGAATTGAGAAAAAGAAAACGCGGCGGGCAGGCGGATTCTTCCCAGATGCAACTCGCGCCGCAACTTCAACCATGGATCGAAAAACCGCCGATACCACCGCGCCCGCGGCGGGTAGTATTCGGGATGCACGGATTCGATGTTGGGTCTGGCCATGCTTCCAATTCAAAATTTTGGTGTTTTGTAAAAAGCACTTGCTCGCCCGGATCCATTCCTTAGCACCGGCGACAGGTGCTGGTCGGGCCGAACGGCGAATTCCAAATTGACGAAATGGCTCATGGTAAAATTTGTTTCCGCCAGAACCAGCGGTGCATTGGTTTGCCGACAAATTCGTCTTGCGAGACAATCGTCAATTGCTCAAGCATGTCGCTCCTGGAGCTGATAAAAGAGCCATCATGATAATACCGCCTGGCAAATTGTTCCCGTATCAGCCAGTGATTTTCCGGCACGGTTATCGAATCTACATGGTCGCCGCCCAAACCCATTATCGGTCCAAACACAACCCCCTTATCCGTCGTAAAAGCCGCCCAGTCACCGCGCTTCAACCCGGCTGGCTGACCTCGGACCGCGACAATAATCACTTGGTTGCCATTCCGCAATGGCATCAGCCAATGAGTTTGAATCGCATGTTGGATGGGCAGATATAAACCCAATCCCATCGCCAGCAACACCAGGATCGTAAACGCCAGCCGCGACCGCAAAGGTTCGCGCGCCATCAGCGGATTGCAATAATAAACAAACCCCGTGGCATGAAGTGAAATCAGCAGGCCGAACCCCAGGTTCGCCGCCGGATATCCCAGCCAAACGATGAAAATCAGCAGCAAGGCGGCACTGCCGGCCAGGGCCGCCTTTCCCCATCGCCTCGGCCCACGCAGCCAGACGGCCAGGCCCGGAAGGAAAAAGCCGGCCATCAGTTCGCGAATTTTCATTTCGCGCGGCAGCGCCAGCCGCTCCAGCGCCAGCCGCGGAACGATGGCATTGCCGAAACGTGAAAACACCGAATACCACCGCGCCCGGGGCGGATAAAAGGGCGACGCCACATCGGGTATGAACTTTCGGGCCATGAAATGTGCGTTGGTTTCCAATTAATGCCGCTGTTCAATGTTGAACCGCACCTGTTCGTCTGGTTCGTAGAACTCACTCGTTTCGCGCTGCGCTTTCATTTCCCCGACCACCTGCTCGAAGATTTTCATCGCCTCCAGGCAGCTTTTGCCTTTGTAACCTTTGACGTGGATTTCCACGCTCCCATCGGGCGCGATCGTGATGTCAAATTCGCGTTGTGGCATAAAAATTGGATTGTTGGATTATTGGATGAATGGATTGTTGGACGCACACGTTTCATTAATCCATTTATCCACCAATCCATTCACCCATCCCAGTGCCGCACTTTCAGTCGGATGGCCTGATTCTCGTCCACTTCTTCTTCCACCACGTTGAAACCGCGCGCTTGGATTTCATCCATGAGGCGCCGGTGGACATATTTTTGCACAACGCGCTGGCTCAATTCCTCGCCGATGGCCTGCAATTCCTCGTTCGAATGCCCCGGCCCGCTCACGCAGATGGAAGCCTTGCCGCGCGCGTCGCGTGAGAATATCACGGTCACTCCGCCACGCGTGACCTTGATGCTTTGGTCGCGGCCAAGCTGGTTCGTGACAATTTCGCTTTGCTCGATTTCGAGCGTCACGCGACTTTCGCCGACCTCGGTCACCTGGCTGGATTGGCGCTGCTGGATGCCTTCTTCGACCATCGCATAGCCGAGCGAGGTCGCCGCCGCCGCCACGGCCGCGCTGAACGCCGGCCACGCGGCAATCACCACGGGCGTCAGGATGCAAACACAACTCATAAATTTAGTATTTCAGGTCGGTATCCGGCGCGCGCGGCGCCGGACGTTTGAGCGAATTCATTCCGCTCTTAAGTTTTGACCGGGCTTTGCACCTTTCGTCACGCGACAACGGCGACATTTCATACCGGCCCCGGCGTCGCGCCCGCATGTCGGCAATGGCAAGCCGGACCAAAATCACCAGCCACAGGCCTGTCCCGATCAGCGCCAGCGGCCAGTAGTTTAGCAAATTGTAATCGTCAGCGATTTTAAACAAAATCCCCAGAATCAAAGGCCCGACAAACAGCACGACCAGCGTGACGAAGAAAATCGGCACAAACCGGCGGTCCTTAAAATAATCAAACCAGTTTTCCATGTGTTGTTGTTTTATAATTCCATCCGCCGCGCCGGGTCCTGCATTTGCAAGGCCTGCGGCACGCTGGCGTTGCGCGCGCGCCCGGCGGCCCAGTTGCGCTGCGAACTGATTTTTTCCGCCATCGTCTTGGCCAGCGGCACCGTCTGGGCGAGCGTGCCCAGAACGTGCGCGGTGGCCAGTTCCTGCTTGGTGTAAAACGCGTCGTAGAGCGCGCTGATGATGGCCTCCTCGATTTCCGCGCCGCTCAAATCCTTACTGGCCCCGACCAGCGCCGGGAGATCGAAATTTTGTGGATCGCGGCCGCGCTTGGTCAAATGGATCTGGAAAATTTCCGCGCGCTCCTCCTCGCTCGGCAAGTCCACGTAAAAAATTTCGTCGAGGCGTCCTTTGCGCAACAGTTCCGGCGGAAGCTGCGAAACATCATTCGCGGTGCAAACGACGAACACCGGCGCATTTTTCTCCGAGAGCCAGGTGAGAAACGTTCCGAACACGCGCGCAGTCGTGCCGCCGTCGGTCGCGCCGGAGCTTTGCGAGCCGACGAACGCCTTGTCAATTTCGTCCACCCACAGCACCGCTGGCGCGACGGATTCCGCCACGCCAATCGCGCGGCGAACATTTTCTTCCGACGACCCGACGAGGCTGCCGAACATCCGGCCCATGTCGAACCGCAGCAGCGGCAGTTGCCACAGCCGCGAGACCGCCTTGGCGCAGAGACTTTTGCCGCAGCCCTGAACGCCGAGCAGCAAAATGCCTTTCGGCGGCGGCAGGCCGAACGCCCGCGCTTCGTCCGTGAACGCGATGGAACGCTTGATCAACCAGTCTTTCAGCACTGTCAGGCCGCCGACGTTCGAGAAATCCTCGTTCGCCGCGTAATATTCCAGCAGCCCGCTTTTGCGGATGATTTGCTGTTTCTCGGCGAAGACTTCGTTGACAAACTCGCCGCTCAACCGCTGTTCCTGCACAATGATTTTGGCAAAGACATTTTCCGCCTCGCCGAGTGTCAATCCGAGCGCCGCTTGCAACAGCCGGTCGCGGCCTTCGCCGTCGAGATCAATCGTAATCTGCTTCCGGTCGCGCACCTCGGCGACGATTTTGTCGAGCAGCGCGCCAATGTCCTCCTTCGTCGGCTGCGGGAAATTGATGACGGTGACTTCCTTGTCCAGCTCGGCGGGAATTTCCATCACCGGCGAAATCAGCACGATGGTCTTGAAGCTGTTCTTCAAATGCAGCGCGATGTCCTTCAGCTTGCGGATGATGGCGAAGTTGTTTTTCGTGAGGAATGGATGGAAATCCTTGAATAGAAAAATCGCCGGCTCGACCTGCTCGATGACCTGGTCCAGCGCCGCCAGCGGATCCTTGGTGGCGGCGTTGCGGCCCTTTTGCGATTGGATGGATGCGCCGGCGGGCACGATGCCGTTGCTGAACGTCCATTCGAAGACTTTTTTCTGCCGCTTGGCGGCGATCTCTACGATGAGATGCTGCACGCGCATCTCCTCGCTCGTGATGATGTAGAGGATCGGATAGCGCGCCCGGATGAGCGTTTCGATTTCAGTCTGATAATTCATGAGAACGTGGTGCGCGATGCATGACGCGTGATGCGATTTGTTTGCAATCGGGATTTAATTCTTTCAACAACTCCGCAAACGGTTGGGTGAGATTCTGAACCAGAATCCGTCCGTCCGGCAAAATCAAAAGCTCGGTGGTGAGCACTGGTGTTTCCACGATGGTTCTATGTTTCATCGTCGTGCTCATTCGATCAAATTCAAATCGCAAGCGCGGGCAATCTGGCTGGCGCGCCCGCTTTCGTCCGGCGAAACCGTCCGGCGCAGTTCGTCATGCCGCGACGAGTTCCATGCGGGCCAGAAACCGGAACGCAAATTCACCTTCACGCCGGGCAGATTTTCCGCCAGCCATTCCGCCACCGGACGCCAGCAACATTCGACATGACCCGGCATCAGCAGATGGCGCACGATTAATTCACTATGTTCATTGGCCCAAAGCAAATTCTCGCGGATCACGCGGTTGTAATCCGGAATTTTTGCGAGCCGCCGTGCGCAATTGTCGTTGCCGAACTTGCAATCCGCGAGCCACACGTCGAACAGGCCGGCGAGCAGTTCGCGGGCTTGCGCCGAGCCGTGCGCGTTGGTTTTCCAGACCAGCTTCGCGTCGTCCGGCAGCGCGGCCACGATTTCCAGCGCGGTTGGCAGGTGAATCGTCGGTTCGCCGCCAAGAATCATCACCGTGCGGGCACCGTTGGCCAGCGCGGCATTGGCGCGTCCGGCAATTTTTTCAAGGCTCAGAAGCTCGCCCGCGCGCGAGTTCCAGCTATCATTGCCCGTGATGCAAAAATCGCAGCGCAGATCGCAGCCGGACAGCGCGATGGCAAAAGTCGGAATCAATTCCAGTTCATCCGTCACTTCAACCTGTGCGGAAAATACACGGGACTCCGCGCCGGCGTGACAGAGTCCTGCTGCCGCTGTCAGCCGGTTCACTCCACATTCATGCGCGCACAAACGGCAATCCGCCAGCGCTGCGCGGGCCGCTGTCGTGCGTTCGCGAGCCACCACCGCGCGGTTTGCGCACGCCGCGAAGTCATCCGCCGATTTGGTTTCGACGCAGATCATAATTCCAGCCGCGCAACACGTTCGGAGCGGATTTGTTGCGGTGATTTGCCCAGAAACAATTTAGCGCGCACGGCGAGCCAGAGCCAGCCGGCCACGCCGCCACACCACATGGCCAGCATGATGAACCAACCGGAACAGAAAAACAAAATCAGCGAGTTGATGATGGCGATCAAGATTGCCGCGTGGCGGGCGGAAATTTCCCCGATGCCGAGCAGCAGGATGCGTTCGTTCCGGTAAAACCAATCCCACGCGGCCAGCAGCGCAAAGACCATCGCAGCGCCCCCGGCCAGACGCCAATCCGCCGCCGGCTTGAACAGCACGATTGGCAGCGCCCCGGCGAAAATGCCCAGCAGGCAGTAGCCCCACAAACCGCGCGAAGTCCAGTTCCGGCCAACGACGGAGACCAGCGTGGCCAGCCAGAACGTGCCCAGCAACCAGTCAATCGGGCCGGCTGGCAAAAGTCCGTAGGTCAGCGTCCGCCAGACCTGCCCGTGCCATACCAGCGTGGGCGACAGGCCGAGCCAGTCGTAAAGTTCAAACGTGCGCATATAATGCCCCGCCAAAGCCAGTGGGAAAGCGAGAAAATAAACGATAAAAACGAGCCGCGCACCCCACGGTATCGAGGCAAAGAAATTTAGGAATAATTTTTTCATGGCTATTTACTTTATTGACTGCTTCCTCTGAAAAAGCGTTTCCACCAGGGGGCGGGCGGCGGCAGGTTGGCGGCGGATTTTTGCAGCCGCGCGGCGATTTCCGGCGGCACCTCAGTATGCGCAGCGTCGTAGCGCAGCAATTCCTCGGCGCTGGCGAAGTCGCGGTGCGCCGGCCGCAGGTGCGTTTGGTGTTCCTCTACGCGTGTCTGTTGTTGTTCGTGCGAAAATTTGGTTTGCTGTTTCATGGCTGTCTCCTCAAGCGGTTTTTTCAAACAAAACGGCAAAAGTCTTGCGGGCGCGGTGCAATTTCCCGCGCACCGCATCGGCGGACTGGCCAACGAGCGCGGCGATTTCCTCGTAGCTCAACTCCTGGTCGGCGACGAGCAACAGCAACAGCCGGTATTCGTCGGACAAGGCATCCAGCGTTTTCTGGATGCGCTCGCCGAGTTCCTTGGTTTCCAGCACACGCAGGGGCGAATCCGTCCGGGCTGCGGCATTTTCCCACACCGCGTCGTCCGCGTTGGAATAAACATGGCGGTTGTGCCACGACTGACAGAGGTTCTGGCAATGGTTGATGGCGATGCGGTAAAGCCAGGTGCGGATAGAGGCATCGCCGCGAAATTGATCCAACCGCCGGAACGCCTTCAGGAAAACATCGTGCGTGGCGTCCTCGGCCATTTGCGGATCGCCGAGAAAACGCAACGCCAGATAATAAATCGCCCGGCTGTGTTCGTCGTAAAGGCCGGCAAACTCCGTGACCGCCCATTCGGTTGGCGTGCCGCTAGCAGCCCCTTGACCTAAAACCGGTTCGTTCATGAGTGCATTCACTGGCGATTAGACAGTGTTGTCACCGGAATGTCACGCGGCCTCCGCGCTAATTTTCAATCTTTGCTTTGCGGCACAGCTTGACTTTTGCCGCGCCAGGACCTAAAAGTGACTTTCATTTCATCTAACCGCAAGCGGTAGAGAAATGAACATTGCACCGCCGGCTATGAGCGCTTCTCTGATATGGCTATGCGCCCAAGGAGCAAGTTCTTTTACTCCTTTATAGAGGAAATTCTTGAAAGCTTTTGCGATGGGATCGGGAAATCCTCATAACCAGCCTCAGTTTGTTTGTCCAACGCTGCCCCATTGCGGCGGGCATTCCTTCGCCGCCAGTATTGGCCGATGGTTTTGGTCGCCTCGTCGAGCCATTCGGGATCGGCGAGCAGGGCGATCAATTGGATGGCATTAAAGAATTTCACCGCGTTGGGTTTCGGCCGGCCCAGCGCCCGCAACTTGCCGGCGCTGACGAGAATGGCGACATCTTCCGTTGAGCAGTTCAACAGTTTCGCCACTTGAGACGCCAGCAGCCGGGCCGGCAAATCTTTCGCCGCCCAGGTCGTCAGGGCCGCCTGCATCAATTCTTCCGTCATCGTCGCGGTCGTCATACGTCAATTATTTTTGGGCATAGGAATTCTACAAGCTATCCCGTCCGGCCCACCCGGCCCCCCCGCGCTCCGCGCGGGGGG
>OBLU010006821.1_pt1 | contig 10144 bp, 9 predicted proteins | sample 1518681 | NCBI WGS metagenome assembly OBLU01 (sample SAMEA3539304, study PRJEB22396) | soil metagenome | biome: tundra; feature: field; material: soil | place: USA | collected 2010-05 | depth 0.15 m
CAGACAAGAAGAAGCCCAGGTGGCCGCGCAGCAAGGCATGGCACTAGCAGGTGAGACAGGTCAGGCCCCTTAGATTAGAGGTCATGGCCCTCCTGGCGCGCGCTGCTTTCGCCGAAGGGCGCTCCAGTCAAAGAATGATCGGAAGCGGCCGTCACCCTGAGCAACAATCCGCTGCCTGCGGGCACATGCACATTCTTGTCCGACGCCAGAATGATCTGCCCGACTGGATCGTGCCTGCCGGCGTGAACGATCTTCAGCTCGGCAAAACCGTACGCGCCACACGCCGATGGCGAGAACAACCAGAGCGCCTGCTCCCGATCATTGCCTGCCGCCGTTCCGCGGCAAGTCCCGTCGCCAGAGGCAATCAGCTTGGCGGTCACATCGCCCCCAATCGTTGACTTCCCGACCACCTGACCGTCAGTCATCACGGTTCCGTTTCCGCGATAGACCACGTTCCCTCCGATTTGCACGGTCACCCAGTCGGCTGCCGTGGTTCCGTAGTCATCGATGGCGTTGGTGGGCAGTTGCGCCTCAAACACCTCCATCATGGAAGCCAGCGAACGCAGGCTGGTGGTGACCGGGATTGCGGCGCCACCCATCAGCAAGCGATCGAATGAAATTGCGATGCGCGATCCTCGCGATCCTGAAGCCGCGCTCGGCCGCGTCACTTCGACGACGTGTCCAACCAGCTTGGCGCCGGTTCGAATCCGCGTCTGGGAAGACAATGGGACGTTCTGCATCACTTGGGCTTCGATTTTCTGCCCCACCTTGGCTTTTCTGGCGTCCAGCGTTGTCCGCAGCATCACGGGAATGACTGTGCCGGCTGGAATTTCTTGCGCCATCAAACCCGAAGCTACCAACCACAGACACGCCGCAACAATCTTGAGCCCTCGCATAGGCAGCGCTCCTTCGCCCTTCCCAGATGTTACCGTGCGGGCTTACGATGCATGCAAGTTTATGTCGGGCCCGGGTTCCTCCGCTTCATGACCTTGGCTGAGCGCCCGCTATCAGCTACCCTGAACCCATGTCGCAAGCGGTCGAGCAGGCGCTGGAACTGATTCGCGAGAACCAGCCGGAATCGACGGACCGGGCGCTGGCGCTGCTGCAGAACACGGTCTATTCCTTCAGCATGAAAGTCTGCGGCCATCCCCAGGACGCGGAGGACACTATGCAGGACGTACTGCTGAAGTCCATCTCGCACCTGGCCAAGTTCGACAATCCGCAGGCGCTCACCGTATGGCTGTACAAGGTGGCGCGCAACCGCTGCATTAGCAGCCATCGCGGAGCCCAGCACTCGCCGGCCAAGAACTTATCGCTGGACGAATTGATGCCCGACAGCGGCGAGCTGCAAGACCTGATGACGAGCGCAGCGCCCAACCCGGAGGCGGCCCTGCTGAATAGCGAAGCCGCCGAGCAACTGAGGCAGGCGATCCTACAGGTGCCTCCGCAGTACCGCATGGTGCTGGTCCTGCACGACATGGACGAGCTGAGCACGGCCGAAGTAGCCAGGATCATGGACTTGCGCGAGGGCACGGTGCGGGTCCGGCTGCATCGCGCGCGTTTGATGGTGCGTCAGGAGCTGGCCAGGCTGTCGCAGGCCCGACCCGTTACCGGCCTGGTGCTGCATGCCGCCGCCGAGCCGCCCCGATCGCAGCGTTGCCGCCGGTTGTTTGCCGCGCTCTCCGATTACATGGACGGCGTCATCGACGATGCGGTGTGCGAGGAGATGGACCTGCATCTGCACGACTGCCAGCCCTGCCAGGCGTTCTTGGCGAGCCTGAAAAACGCCGTGGCCCAGTGCCGCTCCTATCAGCCGCAGTGCGATTCCGCGCACGCCGAACAGCTCCGCAGAGAGCTGTTGCCGAAATACCAGCAGGCGCTCACGGCCTTGGCACGCAAGAGCAAGGCCGTCCACAATTAGCGCCGGTGGAGAGTTCGCTAAACCTGGATTATTCATGAGTGCACGTGATTTCTTGCAGTGTCATCCTGAGCGTCGCATGGGCGTGCGGCCCACCCATAGGCATGAAAAACTCTTCACTCTGTCATCCTGAGCGACGAGCGTAGCGAGGAGTCGAAGGACCCCTATACTGCCCACCTACTCTCGCTGGGACGTTTTTCGACGGAGTGACCAATCGGAGGAACGTTTTGGCCCCTCCCCCGCCCTTTCCCGAATCGGGAATCACCCAAAACTTCCACAGATTTCCTGTAACGGTGCGCCCCGTCACTGCGTTTATCCGTGTGGCCCGGATGTAATGGGCCATGGGGCCAAAGGCTCCCACGGAGAACGACATGATCTCGGCAAGCGTAACTTTGACTCAACCCCTCGGCAATCATCGCCAGTTCGTAGCTACCAGCGGTACCGGCCACCATTTCCTCCTTGACGACGCTGCCGGCAACACCGGAGCGAAGCCCATCGAACTCGTCGCCGTCGCGCTGGCGGGCTGCACGGCATTCGATGTCATCAGCATCCTGCGCAAGAAGCGTCAGCAGGTCACCGGCTACGAAGTCAAGGTGGAAGCTGACCAGACGCCGAACCCGCCGCAGGTCTTTGCCGAGGTTCGCATCCACCACATCGTCAGCGGGACCGATATTTCGGCGCAGGCGCTGGAAGACGCTATCAAGCTCTCCGAAGAGAAGTACTGCTCGGTCGGCGCCATGGTGAAGTTGAGCGCCGAACTGCACACCACGTTCGAGATTGTGCCGGCGGTGGAAACCGCCTTGGTCGGGGCGTAGGGATGTTGGGAGTTTCGCGTACATCGATGCCGGCCATCCTGAGAAGCCACTCGCTGCAATCGCCGAGAATTGCGGTGACCATCATCGTGCGGTTCGTCGCGCTCGCGGCGATGCTGGCGATGCCGCTGGCCGCGCAAACCGCTCCCACTCCGCTGACCTTGCCGCAAGCCGTCAGCCTGGCGCTGGAGAAAAATCCTCTGCACAAGGCTGCCATGGCGGACACGCGCATTTCGGCCGCCAGCGTTCGCGAAGCCCGCTCGCCGCTCATGCCGAAAATCATGTTCACCGAGAGCGCGCTGCGCGGAAACGATCCGGTGTTTGTTTTCGGCACGCGACTGCGGCAGCAAAGCTTCACTGCCGCCGACTTCGCCCTGAACAAGCTGAACACGCCAACCCCGATCGGCAATTTCTCCAGCCGCTTCTCCGGGCAGTGGAGCCTGTTCGACGGCCTACAGAGCTGGTTCGGCGTGAGCCGCGCCAAGTACATGCAGCAAGCGGCGGAGCAGCAACTCGATCGCACGGACCAGGAACTTGTGTACCAGGCGGTGCAGGCTTACTTCGGAGTGTTGCTGGCACAGAAGCAGGAAGAGGTGGTCCAAGACGCGTTGAAGACGGCGCAAGCCATCGAGGCCAGCAGCCAGGTGCGAGTGGAGAGCGGCATGGCCGTGGACTCGGACTGGTTGAGCGCGCAGGTGGTGACCTCGCGGCGCAAGCAGGAGCTGATCCAGATGCGCAACGGCCTGGCGCTGGCGCGCGCGCAACTGGCGCTGGCTCTCGGGATGCCTGCCGATACCGCCTACGAACCGCAAGAGGCGCTGGCGGAGCGCCAATTCCCGGCTGCGACCGCCGCAGAGTTGGAACTGAAGGCGCTGGAAAAACGTCCCGACCTGAAGCGCGTGGAGTCGGAGCGCAGCGCGCAAGCCAAGAGCGTATCGATGGCCAAGGGCGCACTGGCTCCGCGGCTGAACGTCTTCGGCTCGTGGGAGACCGACAGCCCTTCCGTGGGATGGAACGGCGGCAACAACTGGCTTGCCGGCGCGGAGTTGCAGTTCGATCTGTTTGACGGCGACAGCAAGCGAGCGCACATCGCCCGCGAAAAGGCGGTGCAGGAAAAAGCGGCGGCGATGCGCGATGCTTACCGCGACGAAATCCGGCTGCAAGTGCGCAAGGCGTACTACGAATTCGACGCCGCACGCCAGCAGGTCGAAGTCGCTCGCGGCGCGATCACGCAAGCGGATGAAAGTCTGCGCATCAACCAGAATCGCTACGACGGCGGCCTGAACACGGTCAGCGATCTGCTGCGCGTGGAAGAAGCCGCCCATCGTGCCCGCGCCGATTACTGGCAGGCGGTGTACCGCGTGCAAACCAGCTACGCCGGCGTCGAGTTGGCGACCGGCACACTGACCCCCGCTTCTCCGGTGGTGACGCAATGAATCAGCCCACCTTCTCCGTTGTCATCCTGAGCGAGGACTTCACTGAACGCTCTTTCCCTCTTCCGGTTGTCATCCTGAGCGAGGCATTCGGCCGCGATAGCGGACGAATGCGGAGTCGAAGGACCCCTATCCTATCGAGAAGCCGGGTGCCCCATCCTTTCGCCTTCCTTTGGCGAAAGGGTGGGAGACCGACGATCTTTGCGCTTCTCGGACTTTCTCTTCTCACCGCTTGCTCCGGCGAGAAGCCAACCCCGTCCCCCGCGCCTGAACTCGTGCGCGACGTCACCCTCTTCACCGCGCAACGCACCACCGTCGCAGATTACGTTGAGGCCACCGGCACGGTCCGCGCATCGCAATCGGCGCAACTTTCCAGCCAGGTCATGGGGACCATCACGCGCGTCAACGTACACGAAGGCGATCGCGTGCGGCGCGGCGAAGTCCTGATCACGATCGACGAAGCCCAGCAGCGTGCCGCTTACTCCGGCGCCAATGCCGGACTGCAAGCCTCGCAGGAAACCATCGCCGCCGCCAACGCCGACTATGCGCTGGCGGAATCGACCATGAAGCGCTATCAGATGCTGTACGACAAGAAGTCGGTGAGCCCGCAGGAGTTTGACGAGGTCAAGACCAGGCTGGCTGCGGCCAAAGCGCGACGCGATGCCGCCCACGCTGGCCGCACGCAAGCCGAAGCTGGAGTTTCCCAGGCCAGCACGGCCATGGGGTTCACCAAAATTCGCGCGCCCTTTGACGGGCTGGTGACCGCCAAGCTGGCAGACGCCGGCGCGATTGCGACTCCGGGCGTTCCGCTGCTGATCGTCGAAGATCCGGGCCACTTCCGCCTGGAAGCCACCGTGGACGAGAGCAAGATGGGCGCGGTTCGTCTGGGTGAGGCAGTTCCGGTCGTGATCGATGCGCTCGGCGACCAGACGATCGCCGGCAAGGTTGTGCAGATTGTGCCCGCGGCCGATCCGTCCAGCCGGACGTTCACGGTGAAGATCGACCTTGCGACGAATCCACAAATTCGCTCCGGGCTTTTCGGTCGCGCACGCTTTCCACGCGGACAGCGCCAATCAATCCTCGTTCCGCAAACCGCGGTGATCCGCCGCGGACAATTGCAGGCGGTCTATGTCGTCGGCAAGGATCAACTGGCCAGCCTGCGCTATGTCACGCTCGGCGCCGCTTCAGCGCAGCAAATCGAGGTCCTCTCCGGACTCGAAGCTGGCGACCAAGTCGTCGCCCAGCCCAACGATCGCGACTTGAGCGGCAAGCAAATCGGAGCGCAATGACGATGGCGGCCGGAGGAAAAACTCCGCTTCGAATCGCCGGGCTGATCGCCCGCTCCTTCATCAACTCGAAGCTCACGCCGCTGTTCGTGGCCGCCTCGCTGCTGCTGGGCGCATTCGCCATCTGGAAGACCCCGCGCGAGGAGGAGCCGCAGATTGTCGTGCCCATGCTCGACGTCTTCGTGCAGATGCCGGGGGCGTCGCCCGCTGAAGTCGAGCAGCGCGCCAGCATTCCCATGGAGCGCCTGCTGCGCGAGGTGCCGGGCGTGGAGTACGTGTACTCCATCTCGCAGCCCGGCATGAGCCTGCTGGTGGTGCGCTTCTACGTGGGGACCAAGGAAGAAGACGCGATCGTCAAGACCTACAACAAGCTGTACTCCAACTTCGACCGCATTCCGCAAGGTGTTTCGCAGCCGCTGATCAAAGTGCGCTCCATCGACGACGTGCCCATCATGGCGCTGACCCTGTGGGGCAAAAATTACGACAGCTATCAACTGCGGCAGATCGCGGGCGAGCTGGAAAACCAGCTCAAGCAACTCGATAACGTTTCCGAAACCAAGATCATCGGCGGCCTGCCCCGTCAGGTGCGCGTCACCCTCGACACGCAGAAACTGGCGGCGTACGGCATGACGCCGGGTGCCGTCGTCGCGCAGTTGCAGCAAGCCAATGCGCGCGGCGATGCCGGCAGCTTTGCCCGCGACAACCAGCAGTTCGCCGTCGAAGCGGGACGTTTCCTCGGGACCGCAAGCGACTTGCAGCAGATTGTCGTCGGCGTGCACCAGGGACGGCCAGTCTATCTACGCGATGTTGCCGCCTCGATCGCTGACGGCCCTGCCGAGCCGGACGATTACGTTCTCTACGCCAACGGCGCGGCGGCGAACGGCACCGTGCGCGGCGAATATCCGGCGGTGACCATCACCCTGGCCAAACGCAAGGGCACCAACGCCACCGACATTACCCAGGCGGCGGAGAAGAAGATCGACTCGCTGCGCGGATACCTGCTGCCACCAGACCTGAACGTCACCGTCACTCGCAACTATGGCGAGACCGCGAAGGACAAGTCCGATGAATTGCTGAAGCACCTGTTCCTCGCGACCCTTTCAGTCACGCTGCTGATCGCGCTTGCGCTCGGGTGGCGCGAATCGGGCGTGGTGCTGATCGCCATTCCGGTCACGCTGGCGCTCACGCTGTTCATCTTCTACTTCTTCGGTTACACGCTGAATCGCGTGACCCTGTTCGCACTGATCTTCTCCATCGGCATTCTGGTGGATGACGCCATCGTTGTAGTCGAGAACGTAGTGCGCCACTTCCGGCTACCGGAGAGTCGCGGGCGGCCCTTGTCCGAGGTGGCCGTCGAAGCCGTGGATGAAGTCGGCAATCCCACAATCCTGGCCACCTTCGCCGTTATCGCCGCCATTCTGCCCATGGCTTTCGTGCGCGGGCTGATGGGGCCGTACATGCGGCCCATTCCCGTGGGCGCGTCGGCAGCCATGCTGTTTTCGCTGATCGTAGCGTTCGTGGTTTCGCCGTGGGCGGCGCTGCGCCTGCTGCGCCATTACGCCGAGCGCGCTTCCAACGAGCACGAAGCCGAAGGCTGGACCACACGCCTCTACCGGCGAATCATGGACCCGCTGGTCGCGCACGCAAAACGGCGCTGGCTATTTCTCGGCGGCATGGTTGTGCTACTGCTGCTCGCCTGCTCGCTCGTCGCCTTTAAGCTCGTCAAGGTCAAGATGCTGCCCTTCGACAACAAGAGCGAATTCCAGGTCATCGTTGACATGCCGAACGGCACCACGCTGGAACAGACAACCCGCGTCGCGCAGGAGCTGGGACAGTATCTCGGCAAGCAGCCCGAAGTGGTGAACTATCAGATCTACGCCGGCACTTCCGGTCCGTACAACTTCAACGGGCTGGTGCGGCATTACTTTCTGCGGCACGGCGCCAACCAGGCCGACATCCAGGTGAACTTGCAGAATAGTCATCAGCGCCGCACGCAAAGCCACGAGATCGCCAAGCGGTTGCGGCCGGGCCTGGTCGAGATTGGCAACAAATATGGCGCGCGGCTAAAGCTCGCCGAGGTGCCGCCCGGCCCGCCCGTGCTCGAGACGCTGGTCGCCGAAGTGTACGGGCCGGATTACCAGCAGCAAATCAAGCTGGCGAAAAAGATCAAGCAGATATTCCAAACCACTCCCGGCGTGGTGGATGTGGACTGGTATGTCGAAGACCCGCAGGTGAAGTACGACGTCAAGGTGGACCTCGACAAGGCCGCGCTGAACGGGGTTTCCGCCGCGGCCGTGGCCGAGACCGTGCACATCGGGCTCGACGGCGCAACCGCAGGTCTGCTGCACGACGCCAAGTCGCGCGAGGACGTTCCCATTCGCGTGCAACTCGACCGTCCGGGACGCTCGGCCATCGAGTCGCTGACTGCGATGCGTATGCCGACCGCAAGTGGCGGGCAGGTTTCGATCGCCGAAGTCACCAACGTCGAGAAGAAGTCCATCGACATCACCCGCTACGGCAAGAACCTGCGCCCGGTGGTGTACGTGCTGGGCGATGTGGCGGGCCAGGAAGAGAGCCCGGTTTACGCCATTATGAAGATGGGCAAGGCCATCGACCAGTTGCGGACCGCCGATGGATACCAGGTCAAACAGTACAACGTCGCCATGCCCAGCGAGACCGACCGCCTGGCCATGAAGTGGGACGGCGAGTGGCACATCACCATCGAGGTGTTCCGTGACCTGGGGCTGGCATTCGCCGCAGTGCTGGTGCTGATTTACGTGCTGGTGGTGGGCTGGTTCCGGTCGTTCATTACGCCGCTGGTGATCATGGCGCCCATCCCGCTGACGCTGGTCGGCATCCTGCCCGCGCATGCGCTGATGGGCGCGTTCTTCACCGCAACATCGATGATTGGCTTCATCGCCGGGGCGGGAATCATCGTGAGGAACTCGATCATCCTGGTGGACTTCATCGAGCTGCGCCGCCAGCAGGGCATGACGCTGGAACACGCGGTGGTCGATGCTGGCGCAGTGCGCTTCCGCCCCATGCTGCTGACCGCGGCCGCGGTCGTGGTGGGCGCCAGCGTAATTCTGTTCGACCCGATTTTTCAGGGCCTGGCAATTTCTCTCATGGCCGGCGAAGTGGCTTCCACGCTATTGTCGCGCATGGCCGTCCCGGTGCTGTATTACATGGTTGAAAAACGCAAACTGCCGCCGCCACCAACTCTGGAGTCCGCGCCGGCAACTTCGGAGGTACATGTATGAACATCGAACGCTCAGTGCGCCTGATCGCGGGCGCTTTTGTCCTGATCTCTCTCGCCCTCGGCCATTGGGTCTCGCCCTACTGGTATCTGTTCACCGCCTTTGTCGGGCTGAATCTGTTTCAGTCGGCCTTCACCAATTGGTGCCCCATGATGACATTCCTGCGCAAGTTTGGCGTTAAGCCGGCCGGTGGAGTGTAATAGAAGCATGGCTGGCTGGGTCCCAATAATCTTGATTCTGGTTGCCTACGTTGTGCTGACGCAGTGGCTTCTGCCCAAGCTCGGCATTCCCACGTGACGAAGCCAACGTGCCGGGTCCCGGTGCGAAACTAAGCCTGGACCAAACTCGTCCGTGGGTCAGCCGCCTCCCGCGAAAGAAGAGCGCGGACCATAACGCTTTCCGGTGCAGGTTGATTTCCCTAGGCATTCCGAGGGCGGAATCCGCTGTGACACGGAGGGACAAAGCATATTGGCATTCTAGGTGCATCAGAGTGTAATGTATCGGTGTGTCCTGTTGTGAAGGAGAATATGAACGAACCGAAGGAACATCCGCTAATGATAACGCTCAGAGATGCCATCTCTGGAGACGGTTTTTTGGCGGGTATCACCCTGTCTGGACGTGCCTTGATACGTAAAGAGGACGACGGAAAGTGGTGGATGTATGGTGTGCGCCCTGCTGCCGTGGCTGAATCTGGAAACACCATACAGGAGGCATTCTCGAATTTTCGGGGCAGGTACCAGGAAATCCTCTTCGATCTTGCCCAAGAGAACTCCAGCTTCGAGGATTTCAGGAAAGAAGTAGAGCGTTTCTTCTATGAGCCCGACGCGAACGGAGAAGATGAGCGTTTGTGGGAAAATGCCCTCACCGCCATCAGAAGTGGAAGCTTCTCTCCTCCAGATGAGTTCTCTGGATTGGAGAGGAAATCTCCTGAAACAACTCCGTCCCAGATCACCGTAGAGCTACTCAGCCCGGCAGCCGGAAAGCGCTTCATGCCAAGTGACAATGTGAGGGATACCTACTCGATTCCGACCTCTAGGGCAGCATAACTGGATGTCGGCTACGGCTTCGTTTTCTGACATCAGGCGGATGCTGGAATCCTGTGCTCCTGGGCACAGCATCCGCCTAGCAACACATAGCTGGGTAATCCATTACAACGGATTGGTTTTTCCCTCGCTGCCCAAATTCGAAAACATCGAGTTAGGGCATGTGCGGAAGATGGTTCGACATCTTGGAATCGCCAGAGAATGCGCCGAACAGTACGGCGTTATTTAGCCTCCTGTTTTCCCCCTGTGGAAATCAAACCGCACCATTACCCGCTTTCCCCGCGATTTGTGTTTGGCTGGGTCGGGCGTTTATACTGCGCTCCCCAGCATGAAGGTCATTGTCATCATCCCCGCAGCCGGATTAGGCACGCGCATGTCCAGCGCTGCCGGAGCTC
>OBLU010006822.1_pt1 | contig 10144 bp, 10 predicted proteins | sample 1518681 | NCBI WGS metagenome assembly OBLU01 (sample SAMEA3539304, study PRJEB22396) | soil metagenome | biome: tundra; feature: field; material: soil | place: USA | collected 2010-05 | depth 0.15 m
GCCCTCATCGACACCGAAGGCGAAACCGCCATCGACGTCTTCTATCTCACCAGCCGCGACGAAAAGCTAACTCAAGAAGCCCAGCAATCCCTCGCCAAAGACCTCACCGCCGCACTCGACGCCATGCGAGCGCCCGCCGGCGCATAGCCCAGTCCGCCACTAAATTGCTTGTCATCCTGAGCGACCGTAGCGAAGTCGCCAAACATATCTTGAACTATTCCGACAACGGCGTATCATTAGTTGCGAGAACCCTCAGCGTCCAACGGGCGGTGCGAATTGCGAATCGTACAGGTTGAAATCAAGAATTTTCGCGGAATTAGAGAAATGTCGCCTTGGCATCCAGCCCCTGGCTTGAACTGCCTTATCGGTCCTGGAGATTCCACTAAGACAACCATTCTAGACGCAATCGAGCTTTGTTTATACCCAAGGTCTTATTTCCTTGCGGACGACTCTGACTTTTTCAATCTTGAAGTTGAAGAGCCAATCAAGCTCACCGTTACATTGACCGACCTTCCTTTGGAATTCATTGCTGATGACCGCTACGGCCTATTCCTCAGAGGATGGGATGAAAAGAAGAAGCAAATTGAAGACGAGGCCAAAGAAGGTCTCCCTTATGCATTGTCGATTGCCTTGGAAATCGACAAGTCACTTGAAGGACGATGGTCAATATTCAATGACAGGATCGCATCTAGCGGAGGGGATCCTCCCAGCATTCGCTACAAAGACGTGGAGAAGTTGGCAACAAGCCGCCTTGGAAGATACGCGGACCGCCATCTCGGCTGGGGAAGAAACTCTATCCTGGCCCGAATCGCAGACAACGGAGGAAAATTCACAGCGCAACTTGCCGATGCTCGGCGAGCTGCGAAGAAGGCGTTTCAGGAAGGAGATCAGTCAGCATTCAAAGATACGGCTACGAAGGCGGAGAATCTAAGTAAATCGTTCGCCGTGCCTGTCCAAAGCGGTTATCGGGCCAATCTTGACATTGACGCCTCCTCCATCTCTTCGGGAGGGATAGCCCTGCATGACGGGAGACTTCCCTTGCGTAGGCTTGGAACGGGATCGTCCCGGCTGATTGTGGCGGCGCTGCAACACGCGGCAGGTTCTCCCAACATATCTCTCATTGATGAGCTTGAAAACGGCCTTGAGCCGCACCGAATCGCGCGACTTCTCAGGCACCTGAAGAAACCACACGAGGGCGATGGCGCGCCACCCCAAGTCTTCCTGACCACGCACTCACCCACCGTCATCCTGGAACTCTCCGTCGAGGAAATCTTCATAGTTCGATCAAAGAACGGCCAAACAAGCGTGCAATCGGTTTCTGAAAAATCAACTAACCCAGAAACCGCACAAAAGCACCTGCGCGCACAGCCGGAGGCATTCCTTGCGCCACGTATCGTTGTAGGTGAAGGGCGAACAGAATTAGGACTGGTCAGGGGACTTGACAACTGGTGGTCGAAAAATAACTCGGAGTCGTTCGCACTGCGAGGCGTTGTGCCTATCGACGGCGGCGGAAAGGACAAGGCGCTGCAGATTTGCGTGACGCTTCTTGACCTCGATTATTGCGTCTTCCTGCTTCACGACACCGACGAAACGCCAAATCCAGACCTGTTGAACCAAGTCAAACAGAAGGGCGGAAAAATCGAAGGCTGGCAAGGCAACTGCTCCACTGAAGAGAGGCTTTTCCTTGATGCCCCGTGGAATGCGGTATGTAAGCTGATGGACTACGCCAGAGAATGCAACGGGGATGACAGCGTCTTGGAAGGGATTATAAAAGCAACAGGTGCATCTACCTCTATAACGATCACCTCCTTGGATTACTCCGGATGGGTCGACTCTCCGGACCTTAGACAAATCCTGGGACGCGCAGCAAAGGCAAAGAAGACAAGCTGGTTCAAGGACATCACACGAGGCGAATGTGTTGGCATCATCATCGGCCCATGTCTAAATGAGATTCCAAACACTCCGCTTGCCACTTCGTTGAAGCTACTACGTGAGTGGATCGATGCCTAACGACGAAAAAAACGCGGGCCGAATAGTTGTCAGCTCGCGCCGTGGCTCTCTTGTCGCAGCCGCTGGGTGCGGCAAGACGGAACAGATAGCACGAGCCACAGCGATTTCGGATTGCAAACGTCTTATTTTGACTCACACCCACGCAGGCGTCGACGCTATCCTCAACAGGCTACAGAAACTTAAAGTCCCTACGTCCAAGTTTCACATCAGCACAATCGCCGGATGGTGCCTACAATTTTGCCGCTCCTATCCAAAGCGCTCGGAATTCGATAATACTGTGCCACTGCCACAAATCAACTGGGATGTTGTCTACGAGGCGTGCTCTCGCTTATTGCTTTCAGGAGCAGTTGATGGAATCATTCACGCTTCATACGGAGGGGTTTTTGTTGATGAATATCAGGACTGTACCGTCAAACAACATGACGTAATCCGCCTTCTGGCAGAGGAACTGCCATGCTTCGTCTTCGGAGATCCGCTACAAGGCATTTATGACTTTCGTGGCCAGATTCCGGTGGATTGGGAAAAAGACGTCTATCCCGTTTTTCCTAAAGAAGTGACGCTGATTCAACCACACCGTTGGATTAACGCGCATAATCCAAAACTCGCCGAATGGCTCAAATACGTCCGTACTGAACTTGAAAAGCAAAACCCAGTTGATCTATTTTCCCGCCCGTCCTGCGTCAGCTACATACCGCTGCCACAAACGGACGAGGAGAGAAAAAAAGTCATCTTGAACATTTGTATGAAAGCGCTTGGCGCTCCACAGGAAGAGAGAATTATCGTTCTGGAAAATGCCGCAGCCCCAGAGGCCCGAGCATTCCTGGCGAGGAACCTCTCAAGCAAATGGTACCGTAACATTGAGCCGCTATATTGCAAACCCCTTGCGGACACTGCGAAGCGTATTGACTCCAGCACCGGAATTGATCGACTTATAGCTCTTTTGGAATTCGCCGGCGAGTGCAAGACGGGCACAAATAGTACCGCGATAATCAGTGCAGTAAAGTCTCATCTTCAAGGTGGAAAACAGGGACGAAAGGCATTCCAAGACCTATTTCCTTACACTGATTGCGTCATAAAGACCGGATCAAGAGAAGCCATGCTGGAATTGCTTTGCGCAATTGACGAGCGAACTAAGACAAGTGTTTATCGCCCGGAGATGTTTTCGGCAATGAAAGCGGCAATGAGATTGAATCCTGACAATCCAAACATGCCTCTTGCTGATAGAGTCTGTGAAGTGCAGAATTGCATTCGTCATATTGGGAGGAGATTCGGGCGGTCTAGCGTGGGAAGCATACTTCTTGTCAAAGGCCTCGAATTCGATCATTCGGTAATTGTCCATCAGACGAAAATGACCAATAAGGATTTGTATGTGGCCTTGACCAGAGCGACGAAGAGCATTCGCATTCTCGCGCAGTCACAATCATTGATCCCCTACATACGCCCGAGCGACTATCAGTCGCCTCAAAAATCCTTCAATTTTGAACAATAATTTCGTGTGTCCCAAGCCCCGTCTCCTAGACTTGGAAAACGCCCTCACGCCGGCCAGGGTCTTTATGTTCCCTATTCCCTGTTTTCCCAAACCTTAACAATCCCCGCCCCGTCCGCCCGCTATCATGAACACAGGACGTTCCGCGGGAGCGTCCGGGAAAGCCTTCGCTTCAAACCGGCAATGCACTCATTCCCAATGACTTCACTTCAAATAGGCGCGCACCAGGTCGATCAGGTCTTCGGCCAGTTCTGGGGCAATCTGCTCCTTGGCGCCGTCCACCAGGTGAAACCGGATATGCGTCTCCAGCACCTCGCCCATCAGGCTGTTAACCCCGCCCCGCACCGCCGCCAGCAGCATCAGTTGGCCGCCGCAATCTTCATCGGCAGACAGAGCACGCTCGATTGCATCCAACTGTCCGCGCATCTTGCGTACGCGCTGCAGCAACTTCAATTTCTCGCGCTCGTGCTGGGACATCGCATTTCTCCTCTTGACAATACCAACCCCGGGTATGGTATCAACCCAGTGGGGGTATAGTTGCGCTCTCATTGTATCCCCGCTGCCCCGCGCTCCGCATCTAACCACAAAGGCTTTCCCATGCTCCGGTCTTCCGGCCGCCTCAATCCGCTCCGCCCCGCTCGCGCACTCGGCCGCCTGACCCTCGCGCTGGCCCTGGCTGCCTGCGCCGCGGCCGCGCAGGCCCCTGATTCCCTCCCCACCGCCCCCGACCCCCAGTCGCAACTCCAAACCGTGGCGCAGTTCGCACAGGCTGCTTCCGCGCATTTTCTGCTCGATCCACAGCTCGGCGGCATCGTGGAAAAGACCGGTGACATGAGCCCCGTCGGCCGCGAGCCCCAGGACGCACCGATCGTCGCCATGTTCCCGCACCCTGAGGACAGCCGCTACTGGCTCTCCGGCCAGGCCAACATCATCTACCAGGGCCGTTTGCCCTTCCATTCCTTCTACCAGGGCACCAACAGCTTCCGCAACTCGGCCGAATACAAGACCTCCCTGCTGGGCACGATCTACACCGCCCTCCGGCCCACCCGCTCGATCCGCTACAACACCGACCTGATCCTGGACTTGGAGAGCGCCGGCGGCCGCGGCCTGAGCCAGGCATTGGGACTGGCCGGCTTCACCAACCTGGACGTGGTGCGCAACCCCAACCTGGGCCCCACCCCCTATCTGGCCCGTTATCAGATTCACCAGGTCTTCGGCCTGACGCAAGAGACCACCACCCAGGAACCCGGCCCCTTTGCCCTGGCGCCCAGCGTGCCCGTTCGCCGCGTCGAGTTCCGCGCCGGCAAGCTCACACTCCCCGATTTCTTCGACGCCAACGGCCCCGGCTCCGACAGCCACTTACAGTTCATGAACTGGACCATCGACAACAACGGCGCATGGGACTACGCCGCCGACACCCGCGGTTACACGGTAGGCGGCATGGCCGAGTACGACGACAAAATCTGGAGCCTGCGCTACGGCCTCTTCGCCATGCCCACCGTGGCCAACGGCATCGACATGGACTGGGCCTTCAGCCGCGCCCACGGCCAGAACGGCGAGTTCGAACTGCGGCACAGCCTTTTTCCAAAACGCAAAGGGACGCAACGCGTCCTTTTCTACGCCAACCGAGCCCACATGGGCACTTATCGCGAGGCGGTCAACGCATTCCTGGCCGGGATCGACAAAACCCCCACCATCACCCTCCACGAACACTTCAGCGCGCTCAAGTACGGCTTCGGCTACAACACCGAGCAGGAAGTGACGGAGAATCTCCGCGTCTTCGGCCGCTTCGGCTGGAACGAGGGCCAGCACGAGTCCTTCGCCTACACCGAGGTGGACCAGACCGTCCTTGCCGGCGCCGACTACGCCGGAACCCGCTGGCATCGCCCGGTGGACAAGATCGGCCTGGCCGTCGTCTCCAACGCCATCAAGAGCGACCACCAGGAGTATCTGAAATTGGGAGGCCTCGGCTTCCTGCTGGGCGACGGCAACCTCAACTACGGCCGCGAAAACATCGTCGAAAGCTACTACAACTGGCACGCCTGGCGGGGACTGTTTTACACCGTCGATGTGCAGCACATCGCCAACCCCGGCTACAACCGCGACCGCGGCCCCGCATGGGTGGGTTCAGTCCGCGCGCATGTGGATTTTTAATGCGGTAAACAGGAACGCGGGACTGGTATTCCACTAATTCCAACAATGCCGCTAACTCGCTAAACGCCAACCCCTGATTCGCTTACTTGCCAGCGCCAGTTGGCTGTGCCTGCGTCTCTGCGGGCAGCGCGTAGATCACCTCGCCCGGCTTGGCATAGTGCAGTTTCTCTCGCGCTTCGTGCTCGATCGCCTCCGGGTCGGACTTGAGCCGCTCGATGCGTTCGCGCAGGTGTGCGTTCTCCTGATCCAGGTCCTTGATCTCCCTCTGCAACTGCCGGTCTTCGGCGCGCTTCTGCTGCCACACTTGCAGCCCGTGCTTGCCGTTGATCACGTGCCAGGTAAGCAGCAGCGCCAACCCCACGGCCACCACGGTGCCCGCCGGACGCCACGCCCGCAGCATCCACGCGAGCGCCCGCTTGCGCACCGGGCCTGGCCCACAACCAGCCGCGCCCCCAGCCGCGCTCTTCTCGGCTTGCATCTTCTCGTCCGGCATTCAATCCCAATCGGTCCTTACGACAGCACAAACTTCTCGGCCGCCGCCTTCAGGGCTTCCATATCCTGTTCGCTGCGCGTCTCCGTATAGGCACGCACCACCGGTTCGGTCCCCGATAGCCGGTAGCACACCCAGGACCCATCCTCCAGGATCAGCTTCAGCCCGTCGGTCCGCACCACGCCGGTCACCTTGCGCCCGCCCAGCTCCGTCGGATCGGCCTTCAACTTCTCAGTGAACGCGGCCTTCGCCTCCGGGGTCAAGCGGAAGTTCTCCCGAACCGGATAGAAGGAACCAACCTTGCCAAACAGTTCCTTCAGTTGCACGCCCAGGCTCTTGCCGCGCGTTGCCACCATCTCCGCCACCAGCAGGCCGGCCAGCACGCCATCCTTCTCCGGAACGTGCCCGCGGATGGTCAGCCCCGCCGACTCCTCGCCGCCGATCGCGATCTTGTCCGCAATAATCAGCTCGCCAATGTACTTGAACCCCACCGGCGTCTCATACAGCGGAACCTTGTGGTAGTCGGCCAGAGCGTTGATCAGGTTGGTCGTCGCCACGCTCTTGGCCACGCCGTTCTTCCAGCCGCGCGTCTCCACCAGGTAGTCGAACAGCAGCGCAATGATGTAGTTGGGCTGGATGAAGGTTCCATCCGCATCCACGATGCCGAAGCGGTCCGCATCCCCGTCGGTCGCAATGCCCAGGTCCGCGCCCATCTCCCGCATCTTCGCCCTGGCGTCGCCCAATAACTCGCCGGAAGGCTCCGGCGCATGGCCGCCGAACAAAACATCCCGATAGTCGTGAACCGTCTCCACGGCCACGCCCGCCTCGCGCAGCAAATCGGAGCTGTACCCGCGCCCCGCGCCCCAGAACGGATCGTAGACCACCTTGATGCCCGACTTGGCAATGGCCTTCAGATCCACCAGTTCGGCCAGCCTCTTGAGGAACGCGGGCTTCACGTCGGCCGTATCGAAGCTGGCCGAACTCGTGTCCGCGATCTTGAAGCCGTCGCTGAGCCCCGCAATCGCCGCCTCAATCTGCCTGGTCACATCGGGCAGCGCCGGTGCTCCGTCGTGCGTCGAAAACTTGATGCCGTTATACTCCGGCGGATTGTGCGAGGCGGTAAAGTTGATCGCCCCGGAGGTCTTCAGCTCGCGGACCGCGTAGGCAATCGCCGGCGTCGGCGCGGCCTCGGGAATCACAATCGGCGTGATGCCGGCTCCGGCCAGCACTCTCGCCGCTTCGGCCACAAACGCCTCGCCCAGAAAGCGCGGATCGCGCCCCACCAGCACCCGATGCGGCTCCGGCTGCGTCTTCACATAGGCGGCAATCCCCGCCACCGCCAGCCGGATATTGGCCACCGTAAACTCGTCCGCCACAACCCCCCTCCATCCGGAGGTGCCAAACCTGATCGCTGTCGTCATCAAATTCTCCCCGCGTCCGCCGCGGCGGACTTCAACTTCATACTGCCCTAGTCGGGCACCGACGGCAAGTTCCCCGGGTTATTTGTCGAGAGGAATCGAGGCTATCGAGCGGAGGGTTGCACTTGGCTGGGATAAACCGCCTCTATATTCGCGTAACGCAGAAAATCAGCCTGATTAAGAGTCAGGATTTGGGTCAAGCCATAGGCCTGCATAATCGCAACAAGACGCGCGTCATGCACCTGAACGCCGCGCACTTGATGGGCAATGACCAATTGACGCCAAATCGAATAGACCCCTTCATTGTCGGGCAGGAACGTCATGGTGCGCTCGATGGATTCGACGCACTGGTTGGTATCGGAGATGGAAAAGCCATAACCGTTCCGTTCCGCTGGCCGGGTACAGACGTTCCAGAACTCCGCAATATTCTGCAACGAGAAACAGGCTTCTATTCCGCGCCTGTCTAACTCATCAAGAGCGGCCCTGACGAGCAGGTGTTGGGGATCGTCTTGCCGGAACATCCGCAAAAGAACATTTGTATCGACCAAATACCCCGGCGTGGAGGCCATCAGTCGTGGTCCTGATAAAAGCTTTCGCGCGTAAAGGCCTCGTCGGGAAGTTGGGGAACTTTGTCGGAGAACTCAGCCATCTTCCGGAGGAATGTCTGCATATCCATCTTATTCTTTGGTCGAATCGGTCCAGAAGCCGCGGGAGCAGAGCGCACAGCGTCGTCGATCACACTCTGCCCAAAGCTCTGCGGCTCCAGGCCGCGAGCCTGAACCTGCGCGGCAAACTCATCCGGAATGGTGACTGTGATCTGCATGAAAAGAGCGTAGCAGGATAGAGAAAAAAATGCCATCAAGGAGTACCCGAAGGACCGCTCACCTGGCAGGCGCCCCCTTGGCAGAAAGTGTCCAATGGAGTACAAGACGAATATGCAGACTGCCGTCGAGATGCCGGGGTATCTCAAGAAAACCATGTTTGAAGACCTGATGGGCGGACTGGACGAAGTAGATGCCTTTCTGGCCGGGAAGACGGCCGGCTACAAGGTCAACCTGCCCGCCGAAGTCGATGTGAAGGGCATCAGAAAACGGCTCAAGATGACGCAGGCCCGCTTTTCCTCGACCTTTGGCTTCAGTCTGGACGCGGTCAAGCACTGGGAGGGCGGACGGCGCACCCCGGAGTCTTCGGCCAGAGCCTTCCTGACCGTCATTGCCAAAAATCCCAACGCCGTCATTGCAGCCTTGCACCCGCAACTCCGCCAACTCAATTCCAAGTGAAGGCTTCGCGTCCAGCGGAAATCGCAGATCAAAAAATCGGGATCTCGGACACCCGACTGGTTGATTCTTTTAAAACGCGTGTTGGCCTGTATACGCCAGCTGACTGTGGCAACAGCCTTGTTCAGTAAGTTTTTGCAGCGTACGTTGTCCAAGCCATGACTACTAGAATGGCATCAGGGCGGTTCCTCGCATGATACAGATCAAATCGAATGTCGGAAAATGTGCCCTATGTGGGCAGGTCCGGCAGCTTGAGAAGTCACACATTATTCCAAGAGGCTGTTACAGCAGGCTTCGGAATGGCGCGCCCTTCACGGTGAATGTTGTCGGGAAGAACGCCTTCCCAACTCAAAAGCAGATGCGCGCTAAACTTCTCTGCAAAGCCTGCGAGGGACTCTTTGATAAGAACGGTGAGAAGCCATTTTTCCAAAACTGTCTCCAGAACGACGGTTCATTTCCGGCTTTCGAAAGGGGGATGGAACATCTATCCGAACTGGTCGTCATCGGAGACCAGAAGACGGGATATTGGCCATCGGCATCTCTCGGAATTCCACCCGAAAATCTGGCATATTTCGCCGCCTCGTTATTTTGGCGCACTTGGGCTTCGAAAGAGAAGTTGCCGCACAGCCGAATCAGCCTCGATCTGCAGACGGAAGTTGTCGAAGGTCTGCACAAATTCCTTCTGGGCAGATCATCCGTAATAGAGAATTCCGCCCTTGTAGCAAACCTCGTCGGCAGATTGCCTCGACCGCAGCCGGATTTACGATACGTCTTCAGCCTTCCCCAAGAGATCACACGGCACGACATGGGTGCTGACATTCGGTTTTACAACACTGAGTGTCTTGGCTTTGTTTTTTTTCTACTTTCGGCCCCCGATCCGATGCTTACCTATGCCCGAACAAACTGCATTTTGCATAACGCAAGCCATCCAGTTTTTGTAGGTGAAGGAATCCAGCAGGGCAGCATCAGAAGGCAATATGCGTGGGTGAGTGGTAGTACTCCAACTGATTCCCTCCGTTCATGGCGTCCTTGACTTAACGAACGCCAGCGAGTCAGTAGCTCCGGTGCTCCTCGCTTAATGCATAATCGCCAACGCGCTCACGACGCACTGGCTCATCCGCGACGATTGCTCGTACACTGACCGTGGAAGCCCCCATGCCCGACTCTCCCCCGCCAGCCCGCATCGTCCTCACCACCGCAGCCACTCCCGAGGAGGCCAGCCGCCTGGGCCGCACTCTGGTCGAGGAGCGCCTCGCCGCCTGCGCCACGTTGATCCCCGCCGTTCAGTCCATCTACCACTGGCAGGGCC
>OBLU010006823.1_pt1 | contig 10144 bp, 5 predicted proteins | sample 1518681 | NCBI WGS metagenome assembly OBLU01 (sample SAMEA3539304, study PRJEB22396) | soil metagenome | biome: tundra; feature: field; material: soil | place: USA | collected 2010-05 | depth 0.15 m
CCGCGACATCGGAGTCGTCGTCGGCGATCCACTCCCCGCCACCGCGCGCCAGTTCACCGATCTCTACACCAGTCCCGGCGAGCGTTACTGGTACCGCCTGGTCGCCGTTGACAAGAACGGCAACCGCAGCGACCCAACGCCCGCGGTCGCCGTCCGCGTCGGCTCACCACAGATGCCCGCGCCACCTACTCCCACGGCGCAGTACGCTGCCGCTCCATATCCGCACGTCACGCTGCAATTGCAGGCGCCACCCGCAGGCCTCAGCCTCATCGTCGAGCGGCAGGACCAGGCCACAGATGGTTGGATACGTATCGCCGGCCCAACCTCCGCGCAGACAGCCACCGACAACGCGGTGCCGGCATCGGGAAGGCTGAGCTACCGCGCCTCCTATGTAGCGGCCGACGGCAGGATCGGCCCAGCCAGTGCGACCGTGCAAGTCTCCATTCCATAGCGCACGGGCGTCGCCCACCGCAATTGGAGATGGGATTTACATCGGCGCGTGACGTGCACGCAGGCGCAACGGTATCCCATATGAGATTTGCAAAATCGCGCTGGAGGACCGCTTTACCTGAGATCGGTACGCCGTTATGAGTAACGATAAACGCCGATGTCGCCTGGAGCGTTTCTGGACTGGCGCGCCGAATCGCCAAACGCGCTCATCGACGACAGCAAGCGGGGAATCCCCCAAATTGCATCGAATTCTCCTGGTTCCCTCCCGCAACCTGTTCCGCTTCTCAGTTGAAAGCGCTCACACCCGGCTTCACCTGACCAGGCAAATGGCGCTGAAGATCGCCGTTGCGCTACTTTACTTCCTTCGCTAGTACCACGAAAGGCGTCTTGCCCTTGCCCTTCTTCACCTTTCCGCGCTCATCCTCCTCCTCTTCGCGGATCTCGCGGATGAAGCCTTCCTCAACGAGGGTTTTACGGACTTGCGAGATGAATCGCGAATACCTGCGATAGTAAGATTTTGAGTTCAGTACATCGGTAAAGTGAATGAGCTTCCAGCGGTGCTCTTGCCCCATGTCGAGAATCAGATTGACCGCCTTTGGGGGAGCCTCACCCGTTTCCCGGACCTGAATCTCTACCTCTATTCGTACGTCCGAAAGGAGGCGGTTCTGTCCTCGCACATTGAGGGAACGCAGTCCTCGCTCTCCGACCTGCTGCTTTATGAGAATGCCGAGACCCCGGGCGTTCCGCTCGATGACGTGCGGGAGGTCTCCAACTACGTCGCTGCCCTCAATCATGGGCTCAAGCGGCTACACGGCGGCTTTCCTCTTTCGCTTCGTCTGATCCGAGAGATCCATGAGGTCTTGCTGGCCAAGGGGCGGGGAAGTCATGCCCAGCCCGGTGAGTTTCGCAAGAGCCAAAATTGGATTGGCGGAACGCGGCCAGGAAATGCCGCCTATGTGCCGCCTCCACCGGAGTACGTCATGGACTGTCTTGGGGAACTGGAAGATTTTCTCCATCAGGAAGATGACTCGCTTCCGCTCCTGATACGGGCCGGACTAGCGCACGCACAGTTCGAAACGATCCATCCGTTTCTTGATGGCAATGGACGAGTGGGCAGACTGCTGATCACGTTCATGCTCACTGAAAAGCGGATGTTGCAGGAGCCAGTCCTTTACCTCAGCCTGTTCTTCAGGAAGCATCGCCACCTGTACTACGACCGTCTCAACGGAACGCGCAAAGATGATGGCTGGAAGGAGTGGCTCGATTTCTTCCTGCAGGGCATGCGGGATACGGCAAACCAAGCTGTCCAGACAGCGGTTGAGATCGACCGACTCTTCCGTAGCGATAGAGAGAAGATCGAGCAGTTGGGATGTGGCGCTCCGTCAGCACTTCTTATCTACCGGCTTGCTCAGGCAAATCCGATCTTCTCGATCAAGCACGCCGCCCGTGAAGCGAAGCTCAGTTTTCCAACGGCTTCGGCAGCCATCCAGAGGCTGAGTGATGCTGAAATCTTGCAAGAATCCAGCGGCAAACGTCGAGACCTCAACCAGGCATATTCTCAACGCCAATCCAATGAACTCCCGCATCGCTTTGGGATGGCCGATCCGAGGATATTCTCTTGCTACGATTACTTGATCGTTCTCTGCTTCCCTTCTGACGCCGCCAGCCGCCTGTCCCCTTCATACCCTGCCATACCCAGCCCCGAGTTTTGGAGCGACTACATGCGGCCAGACCCCCGGGGGAAGCCACTTTCCCCAACTCCCACTTACAGCACAAAAGCAGGGCACTAGCAGGGAAAATCCCTATAGATCGTTTTCTTCTTCTCCAGGCCCTCCGCCCGCGCCATAAGGGTGCCACTCGGCTCGCACCCCGTTAGACGAGATGCTCAGCAGTGGGAATGATCCTGCGCCAACGCTTCAAAATCATACTCCGCAGGCCTCAACTCTCCTTTTTCGCCGGGGTCACGATAGTGCCCAGCAATGACGGGTCTGTCCAGGCTTTAATCAAGAAAGAGTTGAAGAACATTCGAACAAACTCCGCTCGTTGCTCTGGTGCCATCCCTGCGGGTGCAGGCATGGTTCCGCCATTGCTTGTTAGAAACAGCGTGTATCTTGTCTCCAGGAACGCACCCATGTGTTCCCCCAGTGCGCGGTAGGCTTCGAATTGGGTCTCATTGAAGAATTGATTCAGCGTCTCGTCGTGCGGGAACCTACTGCCTGCGGACTGTTGTCCCAGAACCTGTGCAGGCTCATCGCCTGTGATCGAGCTCTTGATATAGAGCAGCACGCCTGGCGAGGTGCCCTGAGCTTCCTCTGCGGCTGTCTGGGGAAGGTAGTGAATCATTCCGATGGCGAAGTGAGTTGCACTTCGACGGGTCTTCTCGTCTGGGGCAATTTTTGTGTAGTCATTCATTTCGATCTGAACACCGAAGTCCACACGGCACTTTTCGATGGCGTTGGCAAGATCGCCAAATTCGTAATCGGGGTCCGAATCCGCGTCGCAGACGATGATGTACTTCACACGGCGCCGGACCAGTTCATATAGGCCGAGATTTTCGAAATTGCCTCCGTCAGAGAGGTAGACATACTCCTTCTCCTCGTTGGCTGAACCGAGCAGTTCCGACAGGAAATAGGCGATGCCTGGCGCGTATTTCTTATAGCCGACCGGGTCCAGCGGATTTCCCGCCCACCATCCGATCCGAACGTTGAAGATGGCGAGCAGTGCGGCGACCGCGGGCTTGGTGTGGTATCCCCAATTGGGCGAAACCGCAGCCCCGGACGCAGCCATCGCCGTTCCGATGAGCGGAGCGCCGCCCTTACCTCCATAACCCTCTCCGCTGCTTTCGCCGACATCGGTGCATGCGGCAACCTCGCGGTAGGCGTTGCCTTTTATGCGAGCGGTTGAGGTCGGCATGTAATCCCAGCCGCAGAACAGTGGCGAATAAATAAAGGATGAAGCTTTGCGCTTCTGCCACGCGAGATCTTCGCCACCTGTCAAGTTGAGCGCTGTACACCACATGGGATAAGGTCCATCAAACTTGCCCTGACGCAGGCTTCCGAGGTAATGGTCGTCGTCCAGCGTGAATCCTGTGAAGGGGTCTGGTCTACGGGTTGATATGTTGGTTCGGGCATTAATGTTCGAGGCGCCGAGGAATGTGCGAACCAGGCGGTTGCGATAGAACAAGTGCAGCGAAAACTCGTTCACACTGACGCGCAAGCCGAGCAGACACGCTAGACCCCCCGAGAGCACCGAAAGCCCGAGGAGAGCCAACAGGGGCGGCGACAGCTCCGTCTGAAACCAGTGCAGTAAATGTTCAATCTGGCTCGGAAGCGAGGTCGTGATAGGGCTACACTTGGCGGCCGCGGCCGTCGCAGTCGCTGTTACGTGTTTGCTGAATGCGAGGTAGTCCCCGCTATGCAACTGAAGCGCAAGCAAGTAGGTAGCCCACGAGAGCAGAAGCATAAGCCCAAACAAGAATACAGAGGGAGCAACGGAAGCCAGCGCCTCCATGGCGCCATTGTTCGTGCCCTTCCCATCCTTGCCGGTCTGAGAGCTGCGGGCGGCGAAGAGTCCGCCAACAGTGGTTGCGATCCAGCCACCGGGAAGCACCACTTGGTGATGGTGCTCCCCCATGTGGGATGCTTCGTCACGAACATCCATTCCATGCACGCCGTCCCCTGCATGGCGACGAACATCACGATGCCGGTTATCGCGGCGAAGTAGAGGAAGTATCCGGCCATGCGGCCGAGCCACTCACGCTTTGCATCAGGGAAAGCATCGCCGAACAGGCCTACCTGGAAGAAAGATATGAGTGAAGCGGCCAGCAGAATCGAGGGCAAGCCAAGAATCACGTACGACATTGAAATACTCGTCGCATCACCCGTGTCGAGCCAGGAGCGGAAACCCACAAGTAGCAGCATACCAAGTGCCGCCGCCCCAATCGCCGCAAGAACTCTGGCCCACCAGGCGTCCTGCGGGCAAACCCCTTCCAGCACCTCGTTGCCTCCCAATCGAAGCGTCTGGATCAAGGTGATGGCGAACTCGAGAGCAAAGAAACCTGCAATCCAGAAGGCCGACTTAAGCAGCACCTCCCCATTGCTCAAACAAGACCGAAGGTAGGCAGGAAGACCGAGCCAAATTGCAAGGCACACGCAAAAGCCGCATACGCGCGCGATGGTCGCCCAATATTTCCGCTTGTCTGGATCGGCATTGCGTCCGAGTAGGTCGAGCGCATACCAGGCTACGAGTGCCAACACGACCAGAAAGATTTCACCCGCAAGCACGAACCATGGTCTCCCAATGCCATTGATCAGCTTCGGCCAAAGTATTGAGGGCGCCCCCATCTGGAGCAGTGCGAAGATGCAGATGAGCGCGGAGGCCACCATTGTCTGAACAAGTAATAGGTTTCTGAGATAAATCGCGCCTGCAGCCAGCGTGTCACCGCTACCCAGCCCTGATCGCGGCACAAGATAGGACACATACCGGCGAAGATAGTGGACTGGATTAGGCTCAAGATAGCGCCGAAACCCTGGGCGAGTTGGCAACTGTGAGTTCGGCCACGCGCTGTTGGCTGATAGCTGATCCTCAACCGCGTCGAAACCCACACGTGTCGTCCAAGCCGTAAGCCACCCCAGCGTGTAGCCTCCACCTGAGACACCTGAGATATAGTGCGCTTGCCGCAGGAATCCGGACCGCGCTAGAGCCTGAACGAGTCCGAGGTTTACCGCGGCGCTGCGGATGCCTCCGCCCGAGAATGCCAGCCCGAAACGTTCGGGTGCAGCCGACTCAAGCGGTAGCCGCTCGCCAGGCTTCGGAATCGGATTCAGCCGGTCGCGCACATTGCGTAGGGCGCAAAGCGACCGAATATGTTGTCCTTCGCGGGCAATTACTTCCTTTATAGCGAAGGCTTTGGGGTTTGGCGGCGGCAATTCCACCCGTATCCGCGCGGCCGGCTTGTCGGTTTGCGTAATCCATTTCCATAGCTGCGCAAGTCGGTAATCCTGATCTGCCATCGCTTCTCTCCTTGGTTCGCGGCCAACTTGGACGAATCCAGTAACGTAGTTCCACGATGGACAACTTGGGAGCCACCATTGTCGAATGACACTTTACTTCAATCTGCAGCCACTTGAAAGCCACTTTGTAGTGCCACCATTCCCCACTTGCGACAGCTATTTCACCTTTGCTGAGCCAGTCTGGTCAGTCGAGCCCGGACCGAGGAACCGGAGCTGCTTGTGGAAAGGCACTTGTGCGTCGCGGGCGAAGTACCACTTTGCAGAGATGGTGAAAGTGGAGGTAACCACGCTCGTGCGCTGGGTGGCAGCTCCCTGATTTTCAAAAAAGTAGTCCGAGTAGGTTGGAGATAGAGAAAGGTTTCCAGCGATTTTGAAGTTGAGGGCGAGCTTTGTGCTGAAAGCATACCGGGTTTGCGTGGTGAGGGTAGCACCGGGGAGCAGGAAGCTGTCCCCTTGCGTGTCAAAGGATGCGGAATAGTTCTTTTGTGTATCCAGAACCTTCTGAATATGCGTGGTCCAGTAGAAGCCTCCGGTGTGGAGAGTTTGCGTGACCGGGATAAGAGTTGAGGCGGAATTGAGCGTTGCGCCAGCTGTCTTGTACGCATTTTTGACGCAGGTTTGCAGGGATTGTGTCGCAACGACGTCGCACGCCATGGTTGATGCAAGCTGCGGCAATTGGATGCCTGAAAGCACGTTGTTCTGCACGGAATATTCAGGCCCGATCTCGACATAGGAGCCGGGATCTGGCGACCACTTTCCGAGTCCGGCAAACTCATAGCGAAGGCCAACGCGCTGATTGAAGCCCATTGCGGTTGGAATGCGGACGGTTACTTGCTGCTGGGAAGTGCTGGCGTTTGGCGGAGTGAAGAATGAGAAGTTGAGGAAGGCTCCAGTCATCTGACGTTGATACTGGTAAGGAGCGAGGACGAGGAAGGCGCGAGGTAGGTTGCGAGTACTCTGGTTGACTCCGCTGCGAGCTAGTCCCTTGATAAAGGTGGCGTGCAGCGCCAACTGGGTAAACCCGCCAACGGAATAACTGTTGGTCGGGTAAGTTACCGTCTCGGGGTTTCCGGTGAGATTTCCGGTTACTTTGCGGTCGTATTCGGCATCGCTCTGAGCACCGAGAACGAAACGGGTGAGCAAAGGTGCCGACGTCAGACGTGAGGCAGCTTCGAGGTCAAGCTCTTGGGAATGGGGAGTGGTGGCCTGGGTATTTGAGACCCCGGAGAAATCGCTAGCAAGCGCGTTGTCGGATAGGCTCGGGCTGGTGAAAGTGTATCCCGCCACGAGCTTGGTGAAATCAACCTGAAACAGATTACGGTCCTGGTGAAGCATCCCGATTGTGGCGAGATTGGCTTCAGCGGGATCATGTAGCTGAGATTGTTCTGCTGTGCTGTTTGGATTGGTGACCGCGAGCAGTTCAGGGCGCTGTCCACGGCTCATGACTTGGTCCGCAATCTCGGAAGTGAGGAAGAGTTGACCGGTGGCAGAAGCGTAGTGGTTGGGCTTTGCGGTTAGCGATCCCAGAGCAGTGTAGACGCTAGTGTCTTGGGCGAGTTGATCGCTTGTAGTAATCCAGTAAGCGCGGTCGGACACCACGGACTGACCGTTGATGCAGTAGGGGCTTGGAGAGGTGAGACCGTTGGCGCAGCCTTCCGAGCCCGGAACGGAGAAGGTATCGGGACCCGATGCGGCAGCCACAAGATTTGTAGGCGGCTTGGTGACGATACCGTAGGTCATGAGCCACTCCTGATGGAGGTCACGAGCCAGCAGAGTCTGTTCCTGATCGGTTTGCTGCTGGGCTGCCTTCATAAGACTGCTGAGGGTCGCTCCGTCAACCATAATGCGTTCAGAGTAGTCGCCCTTCCACAGGACCCGGTCAAGAGCTACCTTTAGGCGACAGTAATCCACATAGAAGTCCCGGTACTGGCCGGGCATCGTCTGCCCTTGTAGGCTGTCATTTACGACTTCGCCGCCCCATCGATTGCAGACGGAGTAATCCCCGTACTGATCGCCGAGCCACTCAAAGTAAAAATCTCGTCGCTCGAGGAGAGCAACATCGGTACGCGAACTGCGCTGGAGTTGGAGCAGCAGATACTGCATAAGAACGGTGTTCTGGCAAGAACGGTCGTTGTACTGCATTCCGTTTGGTTCATCGACCTTACATGAGTTCCATAGTGCATCGAGGTCGGTGTCGTTTGTGGTCGCCGGCGGCACGACATTGGGATGCATTCGAATCCACGCTTTGTGCAATTCCTCCTTTAGGAGGCAGGCAGCGGTCTGACAGTTCGGGTCGGAGTGGAGCACAGCTGCATCTGATTGTGAGCCTTGGCCGGTTCTTTCCGAGTCGCCTGGAGGGAGGGTGTTGACCAACAATCGAGATAGGGTTGGCGCTGCAAGGTTAATGCCGTTAGATATGGTGGCCGTCGAAATCGAACTTTCGGGGATGCTCTCCAGGCGGCTGGATGCATCGGGAGGCGCAAGAACGGGCGCTATCGTCCCGGGTTCGATGTGCATTGAAAGTGTTGGGGTTTCGTGGCCGTATTGGGCTTCGCTAAGGATGAGGTCGATGGAGGGGCGCTCAGATTCATTCGGGTATATGGCCTTGGCGAAGGAGCTCCTAATATCGGCGCGAACGCGTTCTGAGAGTTCCTCTGCCTCGGTCGCGGGCATCTGGGCCATGACGATGACGGTGTCAAAGAGAGGATGCGCCTCCGTTGGGTTAGCTTTGTGCTCGCGTACACGCTCTGCCCATGCGGCTCGAAGTACCTCTGCATCTTCAGTAATAGGCGTGCCAGCGAGATGGCAACTGATCCTCGATACAGCTGCACGACTGCTTGCGAGTTCGGTCTGCGCGGAAGTCGCAAGAGTGAGTCCGCCGTTGACTTTGTCGATCTGGTAGGACGTGGGGATCGATAGTTCCGAGAGGCTTTTGACTGAGCACTTATACCCGTCGAGGAGGGTGGAGAGTATCTTCACCTGGTTGACGACGGTCTGCATGCGGAAGTCAGCATCATGCGCGGCTTGACGCGTCAGGGAATCCTCGACAGCGTAGGAGTCCAGAGTCTGTTCCAGGCGGCTGAACCAGTCCATCTCGGTGGCGACAGCGTTGTCGGATTGAAGGCAGAGGTGATCCTTGCTGGCAAGGTTGGCGTAGAACAACAGTGGGCAGGAGTTGCCGCCCGACTTGGCGCGGACGTTGGCGGCCAGTATATGAAGTGATCGATCAGCACCAAGGTTAGAGTCAAAGGTCCAATCTCCGGACTTGGAAAAGGGATTGGATTGGCTGCTCTCGCTGGCCCCCTTGAGGAGAAGTGCAACGCGGCGGAGCCATGTCGCGGAGTAGATGAAGTCTTCGCGGCCGGGAACAATGGCGCGATAGCCAGCGGTAATCAGGAAGCGAGTGACATTGTCGCAATCGGCCAGCTCCGGCAATCGCTGTTCCGACTTGTAGAGGGCCTCAGGAGCGGAAAGATGCCACTGCCGAAGGTCGACGTTCTGTGGAGGAACAACGCTTTTGGCACAGGCAGCCCATGCAGGGAGATTGGATGAGGTCTTAGAAAGACGGAACTCCTGCTGGACGCTGGCTCCAAACTCGGGCGCGAAGTTATCGCCCATCCCCAGCAGAAGTGTGTCCGGTTGTTGCGGATCTCTCCGAGATAGGGAGTCGAGGAAGGTGCGGACCGGAACTAATTTGATTCTGTCGGGCTCGTCCGGCTTCGCATCGATCCGTTCGTCAGGCTCGATATGATAGTAACCAAATAGCTTACCGGTATATTGGACTTTGAGATCGGGGGGGCTTGCGCGAAGAGACCCCGACACGTGCTTAGCGTTACCAGCATGAGGATGGCGAGCCCGAGGACAACCCGGCGGATGGATATGCAAGACCTGCACGGCAAGGAGAGCATGAGACTCCTTTCAAACTGTGGCGCGTGGAGTTGAAAAATGCCCGAGTACCAGGAGTACTTTGTATTATGTCGCTTCTAGTGCCAAACCTTACCAGCATCGTTTCTGCGGGACTCCGCTTACGCGAGTTGAATAGCGCATCGTTCGGGCGGTAATGATTGAATTCCTTACCGCCCTGCCGATAGGTCCGCACGGCGAATACCCCATCTCTCTTGAACTGGGCAACCGCCCGCTGCACCTGCCGGAGTGAGAACCCGGTTGTTTCAGCGAGGTAATTCTCGCTGGCGGTACACCAGCCTGCGTGCTGTTGGCCGTCTTTCCTTGCCAGCGAGCAGATGCGGTACATGATGTTCTTGTAGGAGCCTTGGCCGTCGTACAGGTCGGACTCTGTGGCTGCTTTCAAATGCTTCCACGCCATATTAGAGTCCCCCTTCTTCCGTGGTATCGCTCTTCGGACGTGGCCCAGCCGGGCTGGCTAATATTATTGCTTTTTGAGATTTTTTGGACTGTCGCTTCGCTAATTCCGACCTGTTCGCCGACCCGCCAGAACGGCCATTCGGGATGGGCCTCGATTTCGCGTATGACTGCTGCTTCGAAGTCCTGCCGGATGGCTTGGAGCGCCGCCAGCTCCCTGCCCCTTATGAGGCTACCAGTGCCGCACCTAACCCGCCACTGCGTCGGCCTGTCGCTTGCGACTATGATTGTTGACCCGCGACCTTTCGTCCGGCTTGTCCACCATTAGCTTGACGATGTTGATACCGTGCGGAAAAAATTCG